>Ga0114980_10003170_pt1 | contig 11363 bp, 12 predicted proteins | sample S_140806_EF_Meta_FD_87018 | JGI IMG/M metagenome (GOLD analysis project Ga0114980, IMG submission 87018) | Freshwater microbial communities from Lake Simoncouche, Canada to study carbon cycling - S_140806_EF_MetaG | ecosystem: Environmental > Aquatic > Freshwater > Lake | place: Lake...
ATAGGTTTGCAAACAAGCTTTGATCAAAGAAGATTTTCCTGTGCCACGCGCACCTGTGAGCAACACATTGTTTGCAGGCAAGCCATTTACAAATTGCAAAGTATTGCGTTGGATTTTTTCTTTTTGAACGTCAATTTCTTTCAGGTCATCCAAGGACAAGGTAGCCACATGTTTGACAGGTTCAAGTACGCCGTGCCCATTGCTGCGTTTACGGTAGCGAAAAGCAATACTGGCTCGCCAGTCAGGCGCATGAAGAGCCTGGGGAAGTACCGATTCGATACGCGCCATCAAGGTTTCGGCTCGCAACAACATACGCTCTAGGTGCTCGTTGATGGCCATATCAGCTTCTGTAGTCTGCGTTAATGGTGACGTAGTCGTGACTCAGATCGCAGGTCCAAACAGTTTCACTGGCGTCGCCTCGACCGAGTAAAACCCTGATGGTGATCTCAGATTGCTGCATCACGCGCTTCCCATCTTCTTCTTTGTAAGCCCCATGTCTGCCGCCTTGCGTCACCACATGCACATCATCCAAATAAAGCTCAATCTTGTCTTGCGCCAAATCTGCGATACCGGCATAGCCCACTGCCGCCAAGATACGGCCAAGGTTGGGGTCACTGGCAAAAAAAGCGGTTTTGACCAAAGGAGAATGGGCAATCGCGTAAGCGGCTTGCAAACACTCCGCACTGTTTTTGCCGCCCTCGACAGTAACAGTGATGAACTTGGTTGCGCCCTCACCGTCTCGCACGATGGCCTGGGCCAGCCATCGCGACACATCGGTGAGTGCTTGTTTTAGTGCTTGACCATGGCTGCTAGCCCAACTGTCAATGGGTGCATGTGATGCTTTGCATGAAGCCATGACCACAAAAGAGTCGTTGGTAGATGTATCGCCGTCGATGGAGATGCGGTTGAAAGAAGCTTGCGCTAAATCCAAAGCCAAGCTATCTATCAAAACGGGGGGGATGCAAGCATCTGTAGCGATAAAGCCCAGCATGGTGGCCATATTGGGACGAATCATCCCCGCACCTTTCGAGATACCGGTGATGGTGACTGTCACACCATCGATTTGAATCTGACGACTCACCGCCTTGGGCAAAGTGTCGGTGGTCATGATGGCGATAGCCGCCTGTGACCAATGGTCTTGTGCCAAATCGGCTAAAGCTGTTGGCAGCCCATCCACAATGCGCTGCACAGGTAGGGGCTCCATGATCACGCCTGTAGAGAACGGCAAAACCTGATCGACTTGAACATGGAGAAGGTCTGCCAAGGATTGGCAAACTTGGTTGGCATGTAACAAACCAGACTCACCGGTTCCTGCGTTGGCAACCCCTGTATTGATCACCAAAGCGCGTATGCCTTGCTTGGCTTTCAGGTGACTTTGACAAACTTGAACAGGCGCTGCGCAAAAGCGGTTTTGCGTGAAAACCGCACCCACGCTGGAACCAGCAGCGAGCTTAAACACCGTGACATCTTTGCGGTTGGCTTTGCGTACACCTGCGCTGGCAGTACCGATTTCAATGCCAGGTACCGGCAATAAATCGGCAGCAAGCGGTGCGATGAGATTGACAGGCATGGATCAGGCGAGCTTTCCGTGGCAGTGCTTGTATTTTTTCCCGCTGCCGCATGGGCAGGCCTCGTTACGCCCTACAACGGGAATTGCTTTTGCGTCTTCTGGGGTGCCATCTGCAAACACATGTGCAGCACCTGTCTCATCAGGGGCGGAATAAGTGATGTTGGAAATGGCTTCCGCCTTTTCCTCTAATTGGTTGGCGGCGAGTTGGATTTGCTCGGTAGACTCAATTTGCACCGTCATCAAAACACGGGTGACTTCGTTTTTAACCATGTCTAGGAGTTGGCCAAATAACTCAAAAGCTTCACGCTTGTACTCTTGCTTGGGTTGTTTTTGCGCATAGCCGCGCAAATGGATACCTTGACGCAAATAATCCAGCGAAGACAAATGTTCTCTCCAATGGCTGTCAATGTTTTGCAGCAGCACAGCACGCATGAAGGGCGTGAATTGGTCTGCACCCACTTTGTTGATCTTTTCCTCAAAGCTTTGGTTGGCCGCATCAACAACTGTTTTGACAATGTCTTCATCGAGAATGGCTTGCGCATCTTGGACCTGCTGAGAAAGCGCCACACTCAGATGCCACTCGTTCAATAAGGTTTTTTCCAAGCCTGGCAAGTCCCATTGCTCTTCTAAAGACTCTGGGGGCACAAATTGGTGAACCACGTCTGTGAAACAGCCTTCACGCAAACTCTGAATTTGAAAACGCAAATCCTGCGCATCCAAAATATCGTTGCGCTGCTGGTAAATAACTTTGCGCTGGTCGTTGGATACATCGTCGTATTCCAGCAGTTGCTTGCGAATATCGAAGTTACGAGCTTCCACTTTACGCTGCGCAGTCTCAATGCTGCGCGACACCATGCCAGCTTCAATCGCCTCACCCTCAGGCATTTGCAATCTGTCCATGATGGCTTTGACCCGCTCACCGGCAAATATGCGCATCAGCGAATCATCTAAGCTGAGATAAAAACGCGAGGAACCTGGGTCGCCTTGCCGCCCTGATCGCCCCCTTAGTTGGTTATCAATGCGCCTAGATTCGTGCCTTTCTGTGGCAATAATGCGCAAACCCCCTAAGGACTTGACCTTCGCATGTTCGATCTGCCATGCGCTTCGACTCTCTTGGATTTTTTTCGCTTTGACGTCGTCATCCAAACCTTCATCAGCCTCAATGCTGGAAACACTTTTTTCTATATTGCCGCCCAAGACAATATCAGTGCCGCGTCCCGCCATATTGGTGGCAATGGTGATGGAACCTAAAGCGCCAGCTTGCGCCACGATATCGGCTTCTTTTTCGTGCTGCTTGGCATTGAGCACTTGATGAGGAAGTCCTGCGGCGCTGAGCATGCCTGCCAGCAGTTCGGACAATTCAATTGAGGTTGTCCCCACTAACACCGGCTGTCCCTTGCCATGGCACTCCCGTATGTCCTCAATGGCAGCTTTGTATTTTTCGTCCGTGGTTTTGTAAACCCTGTCGAGTTGGTCATCTCGTTTGCTGGGTTTATTGGGGGGAATGATGACAGTCTCTAGGGCATAGATTTCTTGAAACTCATAGGCCTCTGTGTCGGCCGTTCCGGTCATACCAGACAATTTGCCATACAAACGGAAGTAATTTTGAAAGGTGATGGAGGCCATAGTTTGGTTTTCAGCCTGAATTGGCACACCCTCTTTGGCCTCCACCGCTTGGTGCAAACCATCGCTCCAGCGCCGACCTGACATCAATCGACCAGTGAACTCGTCAACGATAACAATCTCACCATTTTGGTTCACATAATGTTGATCGCGGTGGTAGAGGTGCTGAGCACGCAAAGCAGCGTACAAATGGTGCACCAAACCAATGTGCAAAGGGTCATACAAAGACGCCCCCTCTGGCAACAAGCCCATCTCGGAGAGCACTTTCTCCGCTTTCTCATGGCCCAGTTCAGTCAAATAGACCTGATGCGACTTTTCGTCTAAGGTGAAGTCGCCAGGCTTGGTGACACCCTCGCCTGTGCGCAGATCTAACTCACCTTCTTGGCGGGTCAAAAATGGGACGACTTGGTTCATGGCCACATAAGTGGCGGTGTGGTCTTCAGCCTGTCCACTGATGATGAGTGGGGTACGGGCTTCATCAATCAAAATAGAGTCAACCTCGTCAACAATGGCGTAATTCAAACCACGCTGAACCCTGTCGTTCGCTTCGTACACCATGTTGTCGCGTAAATAATCGAAGCCATATTCGTTGTTGGTGCCATAAGTGATATCAGAGCGATAAGCCGCTTGCTTTTCTTCACGGCTTAATTGAGACAAATTGACACCCACACTCAAACCTAAAAATTGGTAGAGCTGGCCCATCCACTGGGCGTCACGATTAGCCAAGTAGTCGTTCACCGTCACCACATGCACGCCCTTGCCGCTCAAAGCATTGAGGTAAACGGCCAATGTGGCGGTTAGGGTTTTGCCCTCGCCTGTGCGCATCTCGGCAATCTTGCCTTGGTGCAAAGCGATACCGCCCATCATTTGCACATCAAAATGGCGCATCTTCATAACCCGCTTGGAGCCTTCTCTGACCACAGCAAAGGCCTCAGGCAAAAGAGCATCCAAGCTCTCGCCCTGCACTACGCGTTGCTTGAATTCGTTGGTTTTTTGACGCAGGGCGTCATCATCCAGCTGCTCGTACTTGGCCTCTAGTCCATTGATTCGTTCTAGGGTTTTGCGAAATTGCTTGAGGAGTCGCTCATTGCGACTGCCAAATATCTGGGTCAAAAGATTAAATGCCATGCCAGCGGTACATATGCGTACATTCCTTATGAATAAGACTTAATTTTAACCTCTGAGCCACGCGCTCCATAATGGGGGCGATGTCCACTGCAAATACCTACAAATCTCGTTCAGCCACGCCTGTTCAATCGGCCATGGCGCAGTCAGCCACCTTGTCCTCGCTGATGCAGATCAGCCGGCAATCCCAAGCCTGTCTGGCTTGCATCCAAGTACTTTTGCCCTTGGGTTTATCGGGTCTTGTGAAAGCTGGCCCCTTGGATGCTCAAGGCTGGTGTCTACTGGTTCCCCACAATGCGGCTGGTGCTAAATTGCGGCAACTGGTTCCTGCTTTGACGGCGCATTTGCGCTCGCACAATTTTCCGATTGAAAAAATCCGCGTCAAAGTCATGTCTCGCTGATTGAAAGTCTTTATGCCCTCTTTTTTTTTACAGTTGTTCATTGGTTTATTTTTGTCAGTTTTATACCCTTCGAGCTGGGCTGATGAAAACAGCCTTTGCAAAAAGGACAACGAAGGCAATGTGTGGTGTGCTCCTGAGCAAGGCGGCATAGGGCAAAGACCCAGCGGAGAGGTTTTTTGTGGCGTGGGTCAATGCATAAATATGACCAACGGTGCTGTGGTTTGTTCCAACCAGCCCAATGGCCGTACGGCATTGAATTACATAGGGCAAGCCATTTGTGCAGGTACTTGTGTTCCCGGCAAACAAGCGGTGTGCGTCAAACCCAAGTAACTTGGCTATTGGAGAGGTTGGCGCGAACAGCTTTTATGAACCTCGCTGTACATGCGCATTCGCCCAACAACATTTTGGTACTTCTCCCAAATAATCTCCACAATGTCGCGGGTAATTTGCATGAACGCCATATTGCAATGGTGGCGAATATTGTTGACATACACCGCCTTTTGCTCCCATTGATTTTCTTGCATCAAAAGCGCGTAATGGGTCAGTTCATGCCCTAGTGCCCACAAAAACATGTCATGTTTCCAAAATCGGGTACCGTTTGTGCCAATCGATATCTGCATTGTGTTTTGCGGTGAATCTTCGCTTGGAAATTGAAACACCATCCTTGCTTCTTTAGGGATGTTTTCATCCAGCATGATGGGGGGCAAAGGTAAATCAGCAGGAGCCTGGGTTTCTTTTTTGATGAACTCCCAAATCTTCCCCGTCATCTGCATATCCAATTGCGATGAGTTGATGGGCAGTCCTTGGGCAAAAGACACACTGGCCATCCAAAGCCCGATCAGTGCTAAAGCGTTTTGACAATGATGGATTTTTTGAGCGGTTTTTCCCATGCGACAGGTGGTATGGTGAGGTGATTATTTTTTCAAGCAGTTGTATGCGTTTGACGATTTTTACCACGCCCATCCTTAGCCCTTTGCTCAAAAGGTTTTCCATCTTGGTTTTACGCTTGGCAGGCTGGACATTGGTCGGTCAAATGCCTGCAAACATGCCCAAAAGTGTGGTGATTGCCGCACCACATACCAGCAATTGGGACTTGCCTTACACCTTGATGGTCGCATTTGCACTTGATTTGAATATCCATTGGATGGGAAAAGTCCAAATCTTTCGCTTTCCCTTTCAAGGTTTAATGCGCTGGTTGGGTGGCATTGCTGTCGATCGATCGCAGTCCACAAATATGGTGTCCGCTTCCGCACAAACCTTGCGCGATGCAGATGGCGAATTGCATTTGGTGGTGCCGCCTGAAGGTACGCGCTCTCAGTCGCATCAGTGGAAGACTGGTTTTTATTACATCGCACTGCAAGCGCAGGTACCCATCGTATTGGGGTTTTTAGACTTTGGAAGCAAAACATCTGGGCTTGGCCCAGCACTTTTACCAACGGGCCATTTGGAAGCAGACATGGCACGCATCAAAGCCTTTTATGCGCCTTTTCAAGGTAAAAATGCCTCGCAATTTGTCATAGATTAATGAATTCCAATTCTAATTATTTTTTCCTGCAAAACATTTCTGTTCTATAGAATCAAGGTTATGCCTACACATACTCAATTTGGCCTTTCGACCAACCCATTTTGGTTGTTCTTTTTTTTGTTTTCAGTTTGTTTCACCTTAAATTGTGCATCAGCGCAAAATAAAAATGCGCCTCCCGCTTTTGTCTGTTCAGCCTCAGACTTTAAAGCCTTGGCATACACCACAAATGACGAGCAACTGCGTGAAGAACGCGCCAAAGAATGGCTTAATAAGTACGGTAAATCTTGCCCTCTTGACCAAATTGAATTTATTTTGATGAACCAAGCGGTCTGGTTGGGTACATCCAATACGCCTGCCATCAGTTCTTCTATTGAAACTATTTATAAACTGAAAAAAGCTTCTACTGAGGAACTTCAAAAGGCTGTTGATAAGCCAAGAGGCAGTGCAGCTAACAATAAATAAATTTTTTGCTGCTTTTTTATTTTCAGTTAAGTCTGTTTATTGCCTTGTTTTTTGATTCATGCCTTTAGTAACTTTAAAATTTTTTCGATATTTTGCTATGGGAGTTTTGATACTCTTACTTAGCCTGTCGATCCCTTTAAATCATTTTGCGAATGCCCAAGTCAAAAATTTAGGAGCTTCATGTCTTTCAAATGAACTGAAAGCATTGACTTACACCATCAACGATGTTGATGCTCGCGAAACAAGCGCCCTTGCGTGGTTGGCAAAGTTTGGCAAAGGCAACTGTCCAGCGGCTGAGTTAGATGCGATCGCCAACAATGCACCTCTTTGGTTAGGTACTGCATATACCCCTAAAGTCAACCAAGCTATCAGCGGATTAAGCAACGCCCGTAAATCTGCTGCCACCAGTTCACCCAACCCTGCCCCCAAGTCGGCTTCCTCGGTCGCCTCATCTCAGGGCGATACCGTCGGCACACAAAAGAGAGCGCCCACTGCGAAAAAAGCTGACGAAAATATTGCGACCAGTATCAGTCCTACGGCTCTGCGTGAGAGCGAAATCAACCAGTGCTTGGCTAATGAGATCGTTACATGGAACGATGGCGGTAAAGACACCAAAATGCTCAGCCCAAGCATGGTGTACGTCTACGATCATCAGGGCGCACCTGAAGGCTTCAGCGAAGAATCCGTTTTTGCATCTTTAAAGAAAGCTTCAGTGGCTTGGGACCAATGCGGCGGACAAAACACCGTCATCTTGAAGCGTGACTTAAGTTCCTCGGAGGCAGGACTCAAGATAACGGCGCTTTGGAGTGATGAAGATAAGTTGGGCACTATTGGCTTGGCCAACATCACCAAAAAAACTTTGACGCTCAGCCCCGAAGCTTTCGTTAACCTTAGAAAGGCCAATGCCACTAGAGACTTATTGGAAACCTTGCAAATGGTAATTTCCCATGAAATCGGGCATTTCCATGGCCTGACCTCGCACTCGAGACGTTGTGTTGATGTGCTGTCTTATTACACCAACGCAAGCGGCGAAAAATGTTCCATTCGAAATAATGGGGTAATGCCAACAAATATTGAATACAGATCGCAACTTCCAACTGCTTGCGACATTCAACGCTGTCGCGCTTCAAATACCAATTAGCCGCATCAGAACTTTACGCAAGCAAAAAATGAGGGCAAAAAAGAATTCAAGGCATTACATCAACTGTTTTGTTTTACGATTTCTACAATCAATGCAACCACGCCAGCAATTGCCGAGAAAATGACGATGCCCACCACATAGTAAAGGGCAGAAGTTTTTTTAATTTGGGTGATTTTGGATGTGTTCATGACCCTATTTTGTCACCGAAGAAGGACTAGCCCTGATTAGGGTTATGGCTAGATGACTTTAGGTTTACAGCGCATGCTCCAGCTAGACTCTTTGTTAAGATTTGTAGCCGTTATTTCTCGAAATTACCAATGAAAACAAAACTCTACCTCACTGCCGAGTTTAGTTTTGATGCAACAAATGAACTCCCCCACACTCCCCTAACGCGACAGCACCGGTGATGGAAAAAATATCTCAATGAAAAAAATCTTAGCTTTATTTCTTTTAATTTTTACAATCGGTTTTTCTGAAATGAGTAAAGCTGAGCCAGTCATGGTTGTTTCTGATGTGTATTGCATTAGATGGGCCGAGGGAAGAAAGGGTAAGGCATCAAAAGAAGTTGAAAGCCACTTAATTGGTTTGTTAGATGGTTTAAGTGCAGGAAGACAGATTCCATTTTGGAACTTTAAAGAAGGTATTTCGTTTCAGCAAGTTTATTTATGGATGGACAAATACTGTTCAGAAAATCCAGAATCTAATGCTTATTTTGGCGCATATGAACTTATTGATGAGCAAACACAAGGCCTATTCAAAAAAAATAAGCCCCAGTTGAAAGCAAATTAATATGGATAAAAAACAAAATTTTCCATATTGCATCTCCTCTCCACATCAAATGTGTATGTGCAAGGAAGAGTAACTAACTGGCGGGAATAAGGGCTTGCGAATTGAAAAGTCTTTGGGTTGAGAAGCGGTGTTTACAGGAAACAAGACCTTCCTCAAAACCAAGCCTAGGACTTACCTGCGCTATGACGTGTTTTAGCGGCCGCTTTCACAATCCATTTTCATGGTTGAACCAGCACTTTCTACAGTCCAGTTATCACCGTAGTTTCCATAAACCAGCTGCATGACCACGCGCATATTCTTTTTCTCAACTGATTCATCAGGCCTGAGCACATCCAGCCGTGTTTTGGCTTCTTTATATCTAACGCCATCTTCACGCCACTGCATGGCTTGGGTTGCAAAAGCGCCTATGTCATCACAGCTCATGCTGCCAAGGGGATAAGGTGCAGCATGAACTTGTGTGACTGAACACAAGAAAGAATACATAAATATCCAAAGCCGTTTTTTCATGCGTTTACTTTAACTTTTTTACCAAAAATTGAGAGACTCAGTCTATCCCAAATACCCCCAAAAGCATCTTCATCTGATTCAAGCTGTTGCTGGAATTAATTGAACACTCAAAGACATTGAATCTAGTATTTATATGCACTTCAAAGCCTAGAAAGAAAAAAACCAGACCTCTTTGGAAGGTACTGGCTTTTAAATTGGTGCCGATTATCGGATTCGAACTGATGACCTACCGCTTACAAGGCGGTTGCTCTACCAACTGAGCTAAATCGGCACTTAGGTTATTCTAACCACAACACCCTAGGCAAAATTATTTGATGCGCTTGAGTTGTGGTCTGCTGCCAGGGTTGGGATGCGGCGGCTTGGGAGGATCAGTTGAGTCGTCTGTGTCTTGCGTTTGGTGCGAGCTTGCGGTGCTCAAACTCACAACTGGCTTAATCGCAGACACCAAAGCTTTAGGCTCAGCATCTTCAACCTCACCGCTGGACGCGCTTGGCGCTGGGAAAGCCATACCTTGTCCATTTTCACGTGCATAAATGGCAATCACCCTGGCTATAGGCACACTGATTTCTCTTGCCACTCCACCGAACCGGGCTTTGAAAACCACAAACTCGTTGCCAAGTTGCAAATTGCTGGTGGCATCAAAACTGATGTTGAGAACAATCTCACCGTTATTGACATATTCTCTGGGCACCTGCACTGAGTCATCTACCAAAACAGCGATGTAAGGTGTAAATCCGTTATCGGTACACCACTCGTGCAAAGCACGAACCAAATATGGCCGTGTAGAAGATGACTGCGCAATGTTGATCATGTCAGCAGCTTATTTACGCATCACTTTCTCTGAAGGCGTCAATGCTTCAATGTAGGCGGGTCTGGAAAAAATACGCTCGGCGTATTTCAACAAAGGGGCAGCGTTTTTGGACAACTCGATGCCGTAATGATCCAAGCGCCACAGCAAAGGCGCAATGGCCACATCGAGCATGGAAAAGTTGTCGAGCAACAGAAATTTTTGCTTCAAGAAGATAGGGGCGAGCTGTGTCAAACGATCGCGAATGTGTGAGCGGGCCTTTTCAAGGGCTTTATCGTTGGCTTTTTGACTGCGTGACTCGAGGGTCATCACATGTGTGAACAGTTCTTTTTCAAAATTTAAAAGAAACAAGCGCACTTGGGCGCGGTGGACAGGGTCGCCGGGCATCAACTGCGGATGAGGAAAACGTTCATCAATGTATTCGTTGATGATGTTCGATTCATACAAAATCAATTCACGCTCAACCAAGATAGGCACTTGCCCATAGGGATTCATGACATTGATGTCTTCTGTTTTGTTGTAGAGATCAACATCACGGATTTCAAAGTCCATGCCCTTTTCAAAGAGCACGAATCTACACCTGTGAGAAAAAGGACAAACTGTCCCAGAGTACAAAACCATCATGAGATTGGCTCCTAAAAGGCTAAAGGTTTAATGGGCTAGCCAAGTCCCATTGTAAGAACCCGCAGAAGGCGGGCAGAAAACACACTTGGAATCAGCGAATGTCTTTCCAGTAAGACGCATTCAACCGCCAAGCTATGACCATGAAGATCAACAAAAATAGCATAACCCAAACGCCAATTTGGACACGGGTGTTTTGCGCTGGCTCAGACATCCATTGCAAATAGTTGACCAAGTCAGCTACGGCTGAATCGTATTCAACTGCTGTCATTTTTCCTGGAGTGGTTTGCTCCCAACCCTTGACCACTTGGATGGTATGGCCATGCTGCTCGACTGCCTGATAAATGGGACGGCGTTGACCTTGCAACTCCCAAAGAACGTGGGGCATACCCACATTGGGAAAAGCCAAATTGTTCCAACCCGTGACTTTGGTGTCATCGCGGTAGTAGGTGCGCAAATAGGTATAGATGTAGTCTGCCCCTGTTCCGGCGAGACCAGAGCGTGATCGGGTGATCACACTCAAGTCGGGGGGATTGCCACCGAACCAATCTTTGCCTTGCTTAGCATCCATGCTGATCTTCATGGTATCGCCGACCTTGTCGGTGGTGAACAGCAAGTTATCCTTGATTTGCTTATCGGTCAAACCAATGTCTTTGAGGCGGTTAAAACGCATATAGGCCGCAGCGTGGCAATTCAAGCAGTAGTTGACAAATATTTTTGCGCCATTTTGCAGGGCACTTAAATCGTTGAGCTTGTTGGGCGCTTTGTCCAAAGGAATCATATCGGTAGCG
>Ga0114980_10003171_pt1 | contig 11363 bp, 11 predicted proteins | sample S_140806_EF_Meta_FD_87018 | JGI IMG/M metagenome (GOLD analysis project Ga0114980, IMG submission 87018) | Freshwater microbial communities from Lake Simoncouche, Canada to study carbon cycling - S_140806_EF_MetaG | ecosystem: Environmental > Aquatic > Freshwater > Lake | place: Lake...
CTTGGCGATCTTCTCGCTCTCCCGAGCTGCGCACCAGAGCGATCATGTACTGACAATGGTGTGCATTGGTTGTCCATATTTTCTGACCATTAAGAACCCAGCCGCCATCCTTGGGCTTTGCCCGTGTGCTGACGCTGGCGAGGTCCGATCCGGCTCCGGGTTCGCTCATGCCGATGCAAAAAAACAGCTCAGCGCGGCAGATACGAGGGAGAAAAAAGGCTTTCTGAGCGGCCGTGCCAAACTTCAGGATCAACGGTCCGCTTTGTCGATCGGCAATCCAGTGGGCTGCGACAGGCGCACCAGCCGCAAGCAGTTCTTCCACCAGAACATAACGGGAAAAAGCGTCCAGGTTTGAGCCACCATATTCAGTGGGCAGTGTCACGCCCACCCACCCGCGGCTGGCCAGCGCTTGACTGAAGCCGGCGTCAAAGCCCATCCAAGACCGTGCACGCACTTCTGCGCTGGCCGGTCCGAGTGTGGATGCAAGAAATGTCTTGACCTCAGCCCGAAGGGCCTGGGCGCTAGCGGGTAAGGACGCCAGCCGTAACTGCCTCAATAAACTGCTCACGAATCTCTCCGAAGTGATGTGCTGTTCCAGCCCCTGAATGCTGGTGAACCAAAACGTCTAATGCAGCGCGATAGCATATAGACTTTGCCTTCAAAGCGGACAACCGCATAGGATAACCACATGTCAGACTTTCTTCTAATTGAGCAGGACGAGCACATCGTTACTTTGACGATGAATGAGCCGGACCGGCGTAATCCGCTGACAGGCAACACCGCCGTCCCGGAGTTTTTGGCAGCGATCGACAGGATCCACGAAGACCAGCGTGTCAGAGCCGTCATCCTGACAGGCGCCGGCACTGCTTTTTCTTCGGGTGGTGATGTCCGCAACATGTTGCGTCAGACCCATGGTGAGGTGAGTGGTATGCAGACCAGGCAAGAGTACCGCACCGGCATCCAGAGACTGCCCCTGGCGCTGTTTAATCTCGAGGTGCCCGTGATCGCGGCAGTCAACGGCGCAGCCATTGGCGCGGGACTGGACCTGGCCTGTATGTGCGACATCCGCATCGCATCCGACAAGGCGAAATTTGCCGAAAGTTTTGTCAAACTCGGCATCATTCCGGGGGACGGCGGCGCCTGGCTCCTGCCACGCATCATCGGGATGTCTCGCGCGGCTGAAATGATGTACACGGGCGATTTGATCTCCGCCGCTGTGGCGGAACAATGGGGCCTGGTGTCGCGCGTGGTAGCAGCCGATGAGTTGATGATCACCGCACGCAGCCTGGCGCAGCGTATTGCGTCGAATCCAAGCCATGCTGTCCGACTGGCGAAGCGGCTGCACCGGGAGGGGATGCACACGCGCCTAGATACCCATCTTGAAATGGCGGCCGGTTTCCAGGCCTTGTCGCACCAGACCCAGAGCCATCGGGAGGCTGTCAATGCCTTTCTTGAAAAGCGGCCGCCCGACTTCACATCGCTTGACAACGGTTGACCAGGCAAAGAGCGGCCGCCTTGGCTGTCATGCCGACGTACACCCCACAGCTGAGAGCCAAGGCGTTGGCTGCACTCACGATGCCGTCTTCATAGGTGCTCATGCCGTCGCCCATACGGGCAAGCCGGGCGTCTACTGTTGCGCCTGCGATGCCGGCGTCATTGGTCAGCGCCAGACCCGCCATACCGGAGTCGTTGCGGCCACGGCCGCCGTCTGAACAAATGAAACCAAACGGATGGACATTGATGATGTGGCGCGCGCCGCTTCGGCCCGTGTGTCCGGCTGTGACCAGCACGTTGGCCTTGTCGGCTTCGGTTCCGAAAATGATGGAGTCGGTGACCACGACCTGCCGCCCTGCGGTATTCTGATGAACAAGCTGCCGGTTGGTGACCTGATAGGCAGTGGGTTGGCCCGGTTCATGAGTCAGCATCTGATGCGCGGCCTCTCGGGCTGCCATGCCTTTGACCACCCCGCAGTCTGCAGCCGGGCGGTTGACGAAACTGACGCGTCCGTTGTGATAGACATCGACGCCATCGCCCAGGATGATGCTCATGACATCAACCGCCGCCGCAGGAATATTCAGCGCCTCGTAGTACCAGAGGCCGGCGATGTTCGCGCCTTGCGGACCAACACCTCCGTCGAACCCGATCACAGCGCGCGGCAACTGATCGTGGACCAGACGCGCAGGCAGCACGCCGATATAAGAAGCCGTCACCAGCACATCTCGTCCCCGGTTGCGTGGCATCACGTCAGCCGCGCTGTCCAATGCGACGATGTCACCGCGATCCGATTCAAAAAGGATGGTTTGAAGGTCAATCATTGCAGTCCGTCGCTGTTCATCAGTCGTCCCTTGTCAGGACACCGGGTCCAGCAGAATCGGGTAATAGCCCCAATTGGGGCGCTGGGTGTGGCTGGCAGTCAGTGCCTGGTCACTCGGATCGCGGCGCGCATTGCGCTTGAGGAGTTCTTGTACCAACAGCGGGACGATGCCATATTGGTGGGTGAGCGGGTCGGTGTCGGCCCGTGGTTGCAAGCCGCCGTCGAGATCACGCCCCAGGCAAGTGTGCACGCCGATGCCAAAAGTCAAACCCCAGGGCGGCGTCCCTTCGCGCAATGTTCGATGCGGGTTGAAGGCCTCGGCGTCTGGGCCGAAGATCGAGGGGTCGCGATTGGCAGATGCCAAGTCAATCACCACCCGGTCATTGGTATCTGCATCGGCGCCAGTCGCCAGTGCCATGGGGCAGGTTGACCGGCGCCAAGCGACGGGACTGGCGGGGTGGAGTCGAAGGCTTTCATGCACGCAGCGTTGGAGGAACAGGGGGTCCGTGTGAACTCGGTGCTGGTCGTCAGGGTGGCTGTCGCACCAGGTGATGACGTCATGGAAGGCATGGGTTGTGGCATTGGCGGTACTGTGTGAGCCCGCCTGCAGATAAAAAGCAATTTCCCGCATCATCAGATCGGGGGCCATCTCCACCCGTTCATCGTTTTTCAACAGCACCGTCAGGACATCGCGTGGCACATCCTCTTCTGCGATCTTCCCGGCCGCAAAGTCAGCCAGCCTCAGTTGCCGCCTGGTCAGTGAGGGTTCATAAAAAGTCGTTTTGAATTCTGTAAGGGCAGCCCGTACCTCATGGCGAACGGTTTCTTTGTCACGAGTGGAGTGCACCAGCGTCGCTCCCTCGCTAAACACCATCACTTGCCGCCGCAGGCGTTCGGTTTCTTCAGCACTACGTTGCGGTCGGTCGATGCCAGCAAAATCTGCCGTGAGGTTCATGGTGAGCCGATAACTCAGTTCCATCAAGTCGGCACGGCCGGTGACCTCATAGGGCGCAATCGTTTGCTTCAGGGTGGCTGGAAAAACGTCGTGTTCATAGAACCGAAAGAAATCCCGCCGAAAAACCCGCAGTTCCAACAAGCGCCGCGCTCGATGTTCCGCGCCATGCAGCACCAGGAGCACATCGGCCATGATGACTGCCCCTTCGTCGTACAGGGACTGGGCAAGCCGCTGATCCCGAAGCGTGTCTGATGCGGCATCGTAGCCACTGATCGTGATGGTTTTCATCAGGGCATGCGGTCAGATGTCCAACAGGATGGGGTAGCTGGCCCAGTTGTTGCGAATGGTCGAGCGATCTACAACTCCAGCTTGGTCGGGGTCCGGCCTGGCGCCGTGCCCGATCAATTCCCGGGCGATCAGCGTCACCGTGCCGAATTGATGCTCTGACACCACGCTGTCGGCTTTTGGCAGGGTTCCTGCGGCCAGATTCAGCCCGATGCACGCATGCATGCCGGTGCCGAAGGACAAGCCGTAAGGGCTGATGCCGCGAGGCGTTTCCCGGTGCGGGCAGTATTCCGCAGCGTCAGCGCCGAACACCTTTGGATCGCGATTGGCCGACAGCAGGTCGACATTGACTTGATCCTCTGGCGTTGCCTGATCACCCGTGGGCAATTGCACAGGGCAGACCGGACGTCGTCCGGCAGTTGGACTTGAGGGATGCAGGCGCATGCTTTCGTGAATGGCCTTCTGCAGGAACAGCGGATCTTGCCGGTAGCGCTGCGCGTCTTCTGGATGAGCCGCACGCCAGCAAAAGATCTCGTGCATCGCGTGGGTAAAAGTGTGGATCGGCGTGAATGCGCCTGCCAACAGGAAGAAGCCGATTTCCTTCATCAGGGCATCGGTCGCTATGGGTACCTCGGACCGATGGCGAAGCAGTTCCATCAGCACGTCGCGAGGCAGATCATCCTCACCGATCTCGCCGCGTTCAAGTTGTGCCAGCAAGCCTTGCCGACGCTGCAAAGAGGCTTGAAAGAAATCCGTGTCAAATTCGACCAAGGCCTGACTGATCTCGGCGCGAATGGCGTCTCGGTTCCCCAGGGCCTGGCCTAGCGTCGCGGCTTTGCCGAAGGTACGCAGGATAAGCAACAATTGTCCCGTTTCCTCGGCAGTCCGCTGGCGCCGATCCACGCCCGCAAAGTCGGCCGTCAGATTCATCATGACCCGAAATCCAAAATCAACGAGGTCGAGCTTGCCGGCACTCAAATAGGGGCGCAGTGTCTCATTCAAGGTAGCGGGGAAAACCTCGCGCTCGTACCAGTGAAAAAAATCACGCCGAAAAACCTTGGCTTCGACATTGCGCCTGGAGCGATGCTCGGCGCCATGCAGGTTGACCAGCACCTTTTCCATCAGTATGGCGCCCTCGTCGTAAAGCGACTGTCGAAGGTCGCTCAGACGAAGGGTGTCGCCGGCCAACTTGTAGTCGCTCACGGTGATGGTAGCCACGTCTTCTCCTTGTCGGTTGGTTCTTCAGCTCATGCTTATGCAGCGCGTTGTGACGGTCATCAAGTCAACTTGGGTTCGCAACGCAGCGCCCGCAGAGCGCTTAAAACTTTGATACACCGAGCCCCAAGCCACCGTCCACCTCCAGCGCAACACCGGTGACCCATTCTGCGCGGGCCAGGTATTCGATGGCTTCGGCAACCTCTGCTACCGTACCGATTCGGGCCAGAGCGTGGTCAGGCGCGATGGCTGCATATCGCTCGTCCGCTTGGGCTGCTGTGAACAGTCCAGCGCGCAGGTTGATCTCCGTGCTGACCGCGCCCGGCAGCACGCAGGCCACCCGGATGTGACGTCGCCCAAGCTCTGCCGCCATGACGCGTGACAGGCCCTCGACAGCCGCCTTGGTCGTGGCGTAAGGCGATGCACCCGGATAGGCTCGCCGGTTATGAATAGAGCCCAGGAAGACAATGGCACCCCTGGTTTTCTCAAGATGCGGCACCGCCATGCTCGACAGCATCATCCCCGCGATGACATTGGTGTTGAAGGCGTCTTGCAAGACCTGCTCGGTGTACTCTGTAATCCCTTGCCTGTACATATTGGCGGCATTGTTCACGAGCAAATCCAGCTTACCCCCGTGCTCAACCGCAGCCACCAGCATGGCCTCGCGATCCGCTTGAACTGTCACATCACCCACGACTGCCCGACAGGCTGGCCCAATTGAGGCCGCGACGGCCTCAATTTTGTCGCGCCGCCTGCCGCTGATTGTCACCCTGGCCCCGCGCGCGGCAAACAGCCGGGCAGTGCCCTCGCCAATGCCAGATCCACCGCCCGTGATCAGCACCGACATGTCTTTCACTTCACGCATCAGATGGTTTCCCCAATCAAGTCGGTGTGAGCTCTCAGCAGCCGAAATTACCGTGTCGCCATGCAGGAACTCAGGTCGGACTACTTGTCTTCAACAAACTTGCCGCCTTGGATCTTCATGACCGCATAGCCAAAGCTGGGGATACGGGTTGCAGGATCGGTGATCGACCAAGTGCCACGCCCAATGACCACGGGCAGATTCTTGGTCGACAGCATTGCGGCCCGGACTTTATCGCGTGTCGGGTTGGGGCCGGCGGCCTTGATGGCGTTCGCAGCGATCAGACCCATAGAGTAGCCCACCATCGCCCAGGAGTCCGGGGCCACGTTGTAGCGTTTGGTGTAGTTCACGATGAAGGTCTTGGCCATGTCATTCACGCCGGTGGGCACCGACTCGGCAGAGAACAGGGTTCCTTCAACAGCCGTACCACCTGCTTTCACGAAGTTGACCGAACCCATGCCTGTGTTCCCAACCAGCAGTGTGCTGGCCGCCATGCCCGCCTGCCTTGCCTGCAGGATGATGTTGGCACCCTGCTCGGGTGGGGTTGAAAGGAACAGGCAGTCGGCTTTGGCATTGGCGATTTTTGTCGCCAGGGCGGTGAAATCGGTGTCGGCCGACAGGATGGACTCCTCTGCTGCTATCGCTACGCCACCTTTCTTGATGGTGTCGCGAAACACGTTGTTTTGAAGAATGTAGCCTTCATTGTCGCGAATCGTGATGTTGAAGCAACTTTTGGGCTTGCGCTTTTGCGCAACATGTTCCCCCAGCAGAGTCATGTACTGGTCTGCCGTCTCTGTGACCTTGAAGACCCACGGTCCGGGTGCCAGAACGGCCGGCGACGTGGCGGTGGTAAAGATCGGGATCTTAAGTTCATTGGCGACTGGAGCGGCCGCCATGGCTTCGCCTGTGGCGACAGGACCGATCACCATCACGGCGTTATCCCGGGTGGCCATCCGGGTCAAAAGGGCCAACGCTTCCTGGGTGTTGGAACGGTTGTCCTCTATCATCAGGCTGACCTTGGTTGCCCCAAAGTAGTTGCTGGCTTGCATTTCGTCGAACGCCATCCGGATGGCGTTGATGACGGGAGTCCCGACAAAGGCATAGGTGCCAGTATTGGACATCACCACGCCCAACTTGACGTCCTGAGCCTGAACTGACGAGACGGTGGCGAGCATGGCAACGCTGGTCGCAGCCAGCAGTGAGATCATTGGTTTCATAAAAAGTCTCCTGTAAAAAAATGTTTGTTGAGAATCAATCGGTCGAACCGCCCTGACCCAAATAGTGCGCTTCGATCTCCGGGTCGTTGGCCAACTCGCTGCTTGGGCCGGCATGGACGATACGCCCCTGCTCGATCACATAGGCCCGACTGGTGACCTCGAGCGCCTGTTTGGCATTTTGTTCGATCAGCAAAATGGTCAAGCCGCCTTCATTGAGCGCGCGCAGTGTGGCAAAAACCTGTTTGACCACCAGCGGCGCCAGTCCCAGACTAGGTTCGTCGAGCAGCAGCAGTCTGGGTCCGCCCATCAGTGCCCGCCCAATCGCCAACATTTGTTGCTGACCGCCCGACAGGGAGCCCGCCAACTGCTGGCGGCGCTCGTCGAGAATCGGAAACAGCTCCAGCACACGCTTGAGCGGGTAAGTGGCAGCCCGCGCGCGCAATGCGGTCCCGCCCAGCTGCAGGTTTTCCAGGACGGTCATTTCTGCAAATACCTGACGGCCCTCTGGCACCTGCAGCAGGCCGGATCGTGACACCGCCCAAGCGTTCTGGCCGATCATCTCCCGGCCGTCGAGCTTGATCGATCCGCCGGCCGGTTGGACCTGCGCGCTGACGCAGTTGAGCAGGGTGGACTTGCCAGCGCCATTGGGGCCGATCAGCGCCACCATTTCCCCCTGCTTGACCGACAAGCTGACGCCGCGCAGTGCCTGAATGCCACTGTAATTGGCTGTGAGATCCGTGATTTCCAGCATGGTGCTTCTTTGCTCAGGCGCCCAAGTACGCGGCAACGACCGCCGGGTCAGCGATGACCTTTTTGGGTTCGCCCTCGGCGATCAGGCGGCCGCCATCCAGAACATAGACGTGCTCGCACAGGCGTGTGACAAACCGCATGTTGTGCTCAATCAGCAAGACAGCCATCCCATCGGCAGCGAGTTGTTTGAAAATGACCCCTAACTCGTTGGCCTCGACATCGTTCATGCCAGCGACGGGCTCGTCGAGCAGCAAGACGGTCGGTTTGGAGGCCAGTGCGCGCATGAACTCGACCCGCCTTTGGTGACCGTAAGCAAGGCCCCCAGCCGGAAAACTGGCGTAGCGTGTCATGTTGAAGCGTTCCAGCAGTTCGCTTGCCTGCGCCCGAATACGACGCGTTTCGGCCCGGGCCGAGGGCAGCGCCAAAATACTGGCCAAGAGAGAGCTGTCTTCGTGTCGGTGAAAGCCGCCCATGACATTGTCGATGGCCGGCGCCTCCTTGAAGAGGCGAATATTCTGGAAGGTCCGCGCCAGGCCGGCACGGCTGATCTCGTGGGGTGAGGTGGTGGTCAGGTCGCGGTCACCCAAGCGGACCGTCCCGGCCGTGAGTGACATCATGCCGGTGATGAGGTTGACGATGGTCGATTTACCAGCGCCGTTGGGCCCGATCAAGCCTGTGATGCGTCCCGGCGGGATCTGCATGGAGACCTTGTCAGCGGCCACAACGCCGCCAAAATGCTTGGACACCTGATCCAGGACAAGCGTGCTCATGGGGCACCCCGTTTAGAATTGGCCATGGCTGCGCGGTCCATGCGGGCAATGCGGCGGCGGTAGAGAAATTCGACAAACGTGTCGTAAACGCCGCGCGGCAAATAGCCCATGACCAACACCATGATCAGGCCGTAGACAAGCGTTCGGTAGTCGGCCAATGGCCGGGCCAGCTCGGGCAAGGCCAGCAGAACGGCGGTGCCCACCACGGGCCCCCAGATGGAGCGGCGCCCGCCCAACACCACGTACGACAGGATGGCCACGACGAATTCAAAGCCGAAGCGGCTGGGTTCGATGGAATACGAATGGAAGGCCTCCAAACCGCCGTAGAACCCGGCAATGCCGCCTGACAGTGCGAAGGCCACGGTCTGATAGTAACGAACCGAGGTGCCCAAAGAAGCAGCGACAGTCTCGTCCTGACGGATCGCGTCGAAGGCGCGCCCGAGCCGGGTCTGGTTGATCGCCCAGACAATGTAGAGCGTGCAAGCCAGCGCCATCAGAAGTGTCCATGTCGACACCACTTTGGGTATGCCATTCATGCCCATGGCGCCGCCCGTCAGACTCTCTGAATAGACATTGAGTGACAGGACCACCTGCACGAAGGCGAGCGTGGCGATGGCCTGATAGACGCCCCGCAATCGTGCCAGCGGCAAGGACAGCAGCATCGACACCAGTGTGCCGGCCAACGCGCCCAGCACCATGGCCAGTGCGGGATGCAGGCCGGCCTTGAGCGTGAGGCCAGCGGCCAGGTAGGCGCCAATGGCCGTCAGCCCGGCGTTGGCGATCGAGAACACGCCTGCCCGTAGCACCAGGTATTGCGCCAATGCCAACCCCGAGTGCAACAGGAACAGGTCAATCAGCGGCTGATAGGCCATAAAGAGTTGCAGCATCAGCGTCCCCGCATGGCACCAGCCTCAGGCTTGCCGAGCAGGCCGTGGGGCCGGAACAGCAGAATCAGGAAGAGCAAGGAAAAAATGATGGTGTCGGTCAGGCCCGAGGGCAGGAAGGCCACCGTGAGGGTTTGCATCATGCCCAGCAAAAGACCGGCCAGCAGAGCACCAGGAATGCTCCCCAAGCCTCCGAGAATCACCACAACGAAGCCGCGAAGAAGGTAGGGCTCGCCCATGACGAAATGGATGCTGTTGAAGGCCAGGCCCACCAGGACTCCGGCTGCGCCGGCCAATGCACCGGACATGAAGAAGGTCTGGAAATACACGAAATTCGGGTTGACCCCCACCAGTGTCGCCGCCCGTTCATTACCAGCCACCGCCCGTACCTGCCGCCCGAATGGTGTGCGGTACAGATAAGCGGTCAGCCCCACAACCAGGATGGCAGCACAGGCGGCCATGACCAATTGCAGCGCCGAAACACGCAACCCAAAAAATTCGAATATCACCACCGGCATGGTCTCGAAAGGAAAGCGCATGATTTGGGTGTTTGACACCTTTTGTGCCACGGCCATGATGGCCAGCCCGGCTCCGATGGAGGTGATGATGGCGCCGAACTCAAGCTCCAGCGGACCGCTCTTGCGCAGCTTGCGAAACGCACCGAACTCGATCAGGACCGACAACAATCCGCTGCCCAGCATGGCCAGCAGGAAGCCTGCCCACAGCGGCCAGCCGCCCAGCACCGCGTAAAGCGCAATGAATGCGCCTGTCATGAAGACAGCGCCATGGGCCAGGTTCAGCACCTGATGGATACCAAAGACCAGTGTGAAGCCGATGGCGAACAAGGCGTAAACACCGCCGACGATGAGACCATTCAGCAGTTGTTGAGTGATCATCCGGCACTCCTGGCGAGACGGGGTGTCACGTCAATCAACGCGTCCCGGGTGGCAAGCCTCATGACCCTGGCGCCTCCCGCGGCAGCAGGGCGAGCAAGGCGCGCGAGGCGCCGCCATCCACGATCAGCTCATGGCCGTTGACATAGCTGGCTGCGTCCGAAGCCAGAAACATCACCGCATCCGCGATGTCCTCGGATCGCCCTAGGCGCCGGGTGGGCACCGCTTTTTCCCGCAGGTTGCGAACGGCCTGATTCGCAAAAAAAGGCGCTGACAGTCCCGCGTCAATGAAGCCGGGTGCCACGGCATTGATGCGCAGTCCCAGCGGCCCCCATTCCACAGCCATCAGTTCGGTCAGTTTCGCCAGTCCTGATTTCGACGCAGGGTAGGCGCCACTGTTCGGTGCCGGTGTGACGCCATTGATAGAGGTGATGTTGACAATGCAGCCTGAGCCCCGTTGTGCCATACGGCGTGCCGCTGCCCGGCCGACAATGAAACCACTGACCAGGTTGACGTCCAGAACCCGGCGAAAGTCGGCCAGCGACTGGTCCATCAAGGGTGCGAACTTTGCAATGCCCGCGCAGTTGACGATCAGATCGGGAGCCCCGCCAAAAGTACTTGCGGCGACGTCAAGCGCAGCCTCGACAGACGCCTCATCGGTCACATCGCAGGCCAATCCGATGGCGCCATTCAACAGGGCAGCCTGTTGCTTCGCGCGGCCCCCGTCTTGGTCGACCAGTACCACTTGGTAGCCAGCCGCGATGGCCCGGGCGCCAATTGCTGCGCCAATGTCGCCGCCGCCGCCGGTCACAAATGCATGCTTCATCAGGGTGCTTTCAAGGTGATGGCTTGATCAGGAAAAGTCAGGTCGCGCCGCTCTGGCAATTGACGGGCCTATTGACTGGGGATACTGGCACGGGTACATTCAACGAAACCGATCCAATTTTTTTTGATATAAATTAAATCGTATCACCGCCTGATTTTCTGCACAAGGGTGGTTGTCCGGGTTTGTTTGGCATCGGTCGCTACTTTTGATGCGAAGGGATAAAAAAATGAAGAAGGCAGGACTGTCGGACGCCAAGGTGGTGGATCTGCATGCGCACATCGTGCTGGAGAAGACCATAGGCGCTGCGGGTGATTACGGCCCCTTCATGGGCAGCAACCCCGATGGCTCACCATTCTTCCAGGTCGGGAAAAGTTACCGACTCAATGGTGTCA
>Ga0114980_10003173_pt1 | contig 11359 bp, 11 predicted proteins | sample S_140806_EF_Meta_FD_87018 | JGI IMG/M metagenome (GOLD analysis project Ga0114980, IMG submission 87018) | Freshwater microbial communities from Lake Simoncouche, Canada to study carbon cycling - S_140806_EF_MetaG | ecosystem: Environmental > Aquatic > Freshwater > Lake | place: Lake...
GCTCATGCCCTCTCGGCTTAGTCCGTTAACGCACGAATCCATGCGCAATCTGTCTAGGGGTTGAAAAAAGTATTCAGTCATTTCATTGGATGTCTCAGTTCACAAGCTTGCCATCAACATCAAATTGCATAGATTGCGGAACTTTGGGCGAAGGTCTCATCATAGGCTGAACGCCAGGACGAACGTCGGCCAAACTGAAGACATAAGCGATGACTTGTGCAACAGCCAAATAGAGTGACTCGGGCACAGGGTGATCAAGCTTTGTAGAAAAATAGAGCGCACGCGCAAGAGGGGGTGCAGAGAAAATTTCAACGCCATGCTTTGCGGCTTCTTCACGAATGATTCTGGCCATGTGGTCAGCGCCTTTGGCCAGCAAGATAGGAGCACCATCTCCTGTGGGGTCATATGAAAGCGCTACGGCAAAGTGTTCTGGGTTGGTAATCACCACATCGGCGTCTTTGACTTTTTGAATCATTCTCGCATTGGCCATTTCCCGCTGACGCTGACGAATTTGAGCCTTGACCTCTGGCCGGCCTTCCATTTCCTTCATCTCGTCTTTGATGTCTTGCTTTGTCATGCGCATCCGTTTCATGAATGCGTAGCGCTGGTAGGGCGCATCTAAAAGTGCAATGACCAACAAACTAAGGGAAAGCCAAAGGGCTGACTCTCCAATCATGATGCCCGCGGCTGCAAGGGCGGGCTCTAATCCCATTTGACCCAAATGCATCAGAGCGTCCATTTGCCGACTGATTAAAAACCACAAAACAGTGGCTACCAATGAAAATTTCAAAACGGATTTGCCTAGCTCCATGATCGCCTGGCTGCCAAACATGCGTTTGACCCCCGCCAGAGGGCTCAACTTGCCAAAATTAGGCATGACACTTTTCATGGAGAATAAATAGCCACCGGTTGCGCCACTGGCCAAAACAGCAACAACTGCCGTGATTAACAAAACAGGAACAATCAGTAAGAAGCTTTCACCAATTTGGTAGGCAAAGCTTGTGACCAACAAGTCAGGATTGTCCAAAGTCTTTCTGTCAAACGTAAATCCTTTTGCAAATATGTTGGCAATTTTTGCCATCCATGCACTGCCGATCATGTAGAGAACCAAAATTGCCCCAATGGTCACTGCAGCTGCTGGGAGTTCGATCGATCTGGCAACCTGCCCATCATCGCGAGCATTTTTGAGTTTGCGCGACGTCGGTTCTTCGGTGGCTTCTGCGCTGTTATTTTCTGACATGTTGCGCTACTTCATTAGTTGAGTCCGACCAAAGTGCGGACTTGAAAAAAACCTTGCATCCACAGCCATTGAATGCGGGCACCGATGCTGGGTAAAGCCAAAATTAAAATGGCATAGCCAGCAAAAATCATAGCGGGAAAACCAACCGAGAAAATGTTCAAACTGGGTGCAGCGCGCGTCGCAACGCCCAAACCTATGTTGATAAACAACAAGGCAACCATGACGGGCAAGGCCGTTAAAAGCGCACCGAGGAAAAGCATGGAACTCCAAGCTACCAATTGTTTCCAGGCTAATTCACCCATTAAGTTACTGCCGATAGGCATGCTTGTAAAACTTTCAATGACCAAATTGAGCAACAAAGCGTGGCCCCCTAAACCCACAAAAATCAAGGTGGACATCACGAGCAAAAACTGGCTGATGACAGGCACATTGCCAACATTGGGGTCAATCATGGTGGCCATCGACAAGCCAATGGCATTGGCGATAGATTGGCCAGCAACCACAATGGCTGCAGTGACCACTTGCAACATCAAACCCATCACCAAGCCAATCATGAGTTGATTGCCAATCTCTAACAAACCAGCTGGTGATAGCGGATCGATTTGCGGCCATTGGTGCAAGGGGTAAACCAACCAAGTGATGGACAAGGCCAAGACAATGCGGATGCGAAGGTTGAGGGCTCTTAAAGAAAAAATTGGAGCGGCAATGAGCAGCGCGGAAATGCGCAGCATAGGCCAAAGAAGGGTGTAAAACCTTTCAAGCAGATCAGTTGCTGCGAAGTCCATAGGGCGTAAGGCGATAACTTGAGATGTGACTCAAGCAAACAAACCCGGAATTCGTTGAAAAATACTGCGGGTGTAGTCAACCAAAGTTGTTAACTGCCAGCCACCCACAATGGCAATGGTAACGGCCAAGGCTGCCAGCTTCGGAATAAAACTCAAGGTCATTTCATTGATGGAAGTGGCTGCCTGCAAAATGCCAATGACCAGTCCTACCAACAGTGCAACCCCTAGCAAAGGTGCGGAAATAATGACGGTCATCCAAAGGGCTTGTCTGCCTAAATCAACAACGGTAGAAGTATCCATGGTGAATTCCTTTATGTCGTTACAAAACTGGCCGCTAAGGAGCCCAATATCAAACTCCAACCATCTACCAAGACAAAAAGCATGAGCTTAAAAGGCATAGAGATCATCATGGGTGAAAGCATCATCATGCCCATCGACATCAAAACGCTGGCCACAATGAGGTCAATGACAACAAAAGGAATGTAGATTAAAAACCCAATGGTAAAAGCACTCTTCAGTTCAGAGGTAATGAAAGCAGGCACCAGTGTGGAGAAAGGGACTGCTGCCGGATTGACGGGCTCTCCTTTTCGGGCCATTTGCATGAACATGCCAATGTCATCTTCACGTGTTTGTTTCAACATGAAGCCTCTCAGCGGTTCTTCGGCAGCGGCCAAAGCTTTTTCAAAAGCCATGCCCTTTTGCATGTACGGTACCAATGCATTGTTGTAGATGTCAGTCAGTACGGGTGACATGATGAACAAAGTGAGAAACAGCGCCAAACCTACCAAGACGGTGTTAGGAGGTGTTTGGCCGGTGCCCAAAGCTTGTCGAAGGATGGAAAGCACAATGATGATTCGAACGAATGCCGTCATCATTAGCAAGAACGATGGCAGCAATGTAAGGGAAGTCATTAAACCTAACAATTGCAATGTCAGGCTGTACTGAGTTCCTTTAGAGGTGCCATTGACATTCACCATTGGAATGCCTTGCGCTGAGGCCAGTGTGGGAAAAGCCAAAATGGCAATGGCAAGAATGAAACTTGCCAAAATGATGGGTTTACGCCACATGCTGAGCCTCTGTTCGATTAGATTCTGGCATCACCAGTGTGTCTGTAGAAATGTTTGATTTGGTGGCCATTTCGCCTGTGAGCGCGCAAATTTGAGTAGGACTGATGCCAATTAAAACCTCGCGATCTCCCACACGCACCAAGGCTACTTTTTGACGAGTGCCCACGCTGAGCACTTCTAGCAATTGAAGTTTGCGCCCGGCGTTTTGGCTGATTATTTTAGTCTGCAGCCGACGTAATGCCCACAACAGCGCTGCCAACAGAGCGAGGACAAGAACAAAACTGCCCAGCAATCGGAAAAGATCAGTGCCATTGAAGCCGGGGGACATGATGTGTTAAAGGTTTTTCATGCGTTCCGCTGCTGGAGCGACACGCGTCAGTCGAACCCCGTAGCGATCATTGACCAATACAATTTCGCCTTGAGCTACGACAGTGTTGTTGATTAACAAATCAAGTGGTTCGCCCGCAATTCTGTCCAGTTCCACGACACTGCCTTGGGTAAGACGCATAAGATCTCTGATTTTGATCATGGCGCGACCCACTTCAATCGACAAAGTGACGCTGATGTTTTGCAGAACTTCAGGATTAATTTGCTTGGATTCAGCATGAACTTTGGCTGAGTCAGCGCTATCGAGTGTGTTGTCGGTCATGTCAAGTGTCCTGAAAATTATTGCAAACTTAAGATGCTTGCACGTTCAATTTGTACGGCTGTTTGGGCGCCTAAAGTGCCCACCTGAACTTCAAAGGCAGGAAGCCCGTTCACAACGAGACGAGCCAGTTCTGGTTTTTTGAAAAACAAAACATCGCCTTCCTTAAAATTCTGGATGTCCCCAATGGAGCTTTCAACGGCGCCCATTAGAACTCGAATTTCTAAATTGGCAGACTCAACAGCTTCTTCCAATTCGTCGTGCCATTGCTTGTCTGACTCTTCGTTTCCATCGCCAGATTGCACTCTGCTGCGCAATAACTCTCTGATGGGCTTGAGGGAAGCATAGGGATAGACCAAGTCAACAAAGCCTTTTGCGTCAATATTTCCTTCTGCTTCAAATCTTGTGAGGACGACCAGATCATCTTCGTCGGCTATTTGTGCGAACTGAGGGTTGATTTCTGAGCTGACCAGCTCAAACTCAACTGGCATCACAGGCGCCCAAGCGTCTTGAAGAGACCGAAAGAAGACATCCAGAATCATGTTGATGATTCTGGTTTCTGTAGGCGTGAACAAACGGCCTGGCGGTAATTCGCCGACACCCTTGCCAAATCCGCCAAAAAAACTGTCCAGTGAACTAAAGACCACTGCTGGGTCAATGACCACAATGGAGAAGCCTCGAAGTGGGTTCATTCGAACCACGTTCACTGAAAGTGGGGATTTTAAAGTTTTTAAATAATCTCCAAATCTAACAATTTGAACTTGGGTTGGATTGACGCGAGGGCTACTTCGCAGCATTTCAAGCAAGCCCAATCGGAAGGTTCGAATGAATTTCTCGTTGATCATGTCGATCGCTGAGATGTTCACACCTAAGCTGCTGTTTTCGCTCGCTAAATCATGCTTCTTAACTCGGGCTGCCGTGTTGAAACCGGTGTCAACAGGAATCGAACCATCTTTGACGCCATCGGCCAGTGCCGAAAGTTCGTCTGGGGTTAACAAGGAGGTCGCCATGAAAAATCAGTCAGTCACAAAAATTATTGAACGATGAAGCTAGTGAAATACACCTCTTCAATGCCACCAAAATCTTCATATTTTTCAAGCAGTGTGTTCATGGCATCGCGAATTTTCTGTGCCAGTTCTTTTCTAAATTCAGGCTTAACGATGTCTGCTTCTTGTGTTTGACGCATCACGTCCATGACGACTGAGCGAAGTGCAAAGTCATGCTTCTTCACATTTTCAAATACTCGCTCATCATAATGGGTCATGACCGCTATTTGAACTGACATCACCTTTTTGGATGAACTTAAGTTAACCAGAAACTCACGTTCAACTTGCATGTAAGTGTATTCAAACCTGGTTAGCTCAGGCGAGCCCTTGGTTTTCTTGCCTGGCTTTGTGTCTTTACCCTTGGCATCACCATGGCCGCCTGCAGCAGCAGCAGCCTCAAGTTGCTCGGGATCAATGACAGGCTTGGGGTTGAAGAAACCTGAGAAGAAAAGAGTGGCAAAAACCACAATGATCAAGACCACAATCAAACCCACGACACCCAAAATAATTTTGAGTTTCGAGCCTTTCGGTTTTTCTTCAACAACTTCTTGTACTTCTTCTGCCATGTGGCACCTCTATATGGTCAACTTTACGATTGATACTTTGGATTAAGCCAAAGTGTCCCATCCGTCTGCAGATCTCAACTCTTTGTGGACCTGAGCCACATGGGGTGTATCTGTGTTCACTGCCTTGACATTATTTTCACTGAAGGTATTTTGTCGAGGTGTCGAATTCCCGCCAGACTCACGTTGAGAATCACTGTTCACCCAAACACTAGCAACTGCCGTGCCTGATTGTGCCAAACCTTCCCTTAATTTGGACATTCCGGAGGTGATCAATTCGCGGGTGAGTGCATTTTCGGTCTTAAACAATGCATCCAAGCCGCCGCTGTGCATGTCAAGCTCAACGTCAATACTGCCTAGGTGTCCAGGGTTGAGTTTCAAATGTAACCGCCATTGTCCTTTTTCCATTTGTTCCTGAAGTCGCTCACTCATGGCTTGCCCCAGTTTTTCTCCTAATTGTTGAATTTGGCTAGCACGGTCTTCTAAGGGCACTGCTGCTGAAGAGTTGCTTGAGGAGGGTCCAATTAAGCTGTGCGTCGATCGAGACGGCTCAGCGTTTGAGGGGGTGACTGTGACAGAGCTTGAGTCAAAAGTTGAGCTGGTCAGTGCAATGTTCAAATCGCTTTGCAGGTCAATGCCAATGTCAGTGAATCCGAGGTCAATTGTGGCTTGGGGGATCGAGGTTGGGTTGCTGTCTGACTTCAAGGCCGCTGTGGCTAAGTTGGCCCATGTTGTGGGTGTGTCATTTCCGTTTAACTTGGCCAATTGTCTTGTCATGGTTTCCCAAGCGGGAACCATGCGCATCCGCATGACATCTAAGGGACCCATTTCTACGGGAGATTCGCTGGCGGGCTGAATATGGATGCTTGAATTCGCTGGATCGACGGCCTTAGAGACAACCTGACTTAAGAGTGTTCCAGCCATTAAAGGCAGATTCAGAGAAACGGGGTCCTGTGAGCTTGAATCGACTGATGCCGAATGGATCTCTGCTGTTGTGATCGGTTGCATAGCCAAATTGGAATGAGAAGCCATTGGCAAAGACGTCACAGGGGTAGGCTGCACTGGGGCAGCATTTTGAAGGGTTCCAGAGGCTTGACTGGCCACCAGCATTTGATTGAGGTTCGACAAATTGATGTTGGATTCTGATGCGGCCTCTGAGTTGGCGATATCAAGCTGGTCTTTGTCTGCCGAGATGGCGGCGTTGACCTTCAAGCTGGTATTTGAGTTCAACCCGAAGCCTGATGGAAGCTCAGCTTGAGTGGCTTGCTGCTGACTTAACAAAGGGATGTTTGTCTGAGGGGTGGTTAATTGACTGGAATTGGGTATTGAATTTTTCGCCATCAAATTCAATGACGGATGGGGGGCTGCCTCCCACATTGAATTGGACACTTTAGGCCCTTCAAGGCCGGCGGGCATGGCGCTGGGGTGATTTGCCAACCAGGTGAGTGTTGAAGTGGATGGAAAAGCATTTGACATTGAAATGTCAGCAGGTGTTGCGGAGTCATTTTCTTGAACCTCGCTTATTTGAAGTGTTCCCAAGACCGGTGCCGTGGTCGCTAGGGTGATGGTCGGTTCTAAATTGGAAGAGTTGGACAGCTGTAGCTGCAAAGCTGAATGGCCACTTAAGCCACTTAAGCCATTTAACTCAGTCAGAGGCGGTTCACCCACCTTATTTGCACTGAGCTTTTCAGGCATATTGCTTGAAATTTGAGCCGCCAAATCGCCAAACAATGCCTTGACAGCACTCTCACCCAAACCCTGTGACCTTGCAAACTCAGCCAGGCTGCCCGCATCGGGCAGAGGTGATGCAGAAGTGATGAGGGATATTTGGTTGCCTAAATTCAAAGTTTGCAGGCTTGGTGTGGCCATTTCAAGCCCAGTCTCCCCCACGGGGGTGGCAAAGCCTTGCCGTTCTGCGTTGGTCATCAAGTCACGCATGACCCCAGCAAATTCTTGGCCCGTCATAGGGCTAGACATATTGATATCTACCCCATTCGCAGGCTGGCTAGCCCCTAAAGATAAGGCATTGGGGGAAGTTGAGTTAGCAAAAATCAGGTTGGCATCCATGTTCATTCCATGCTGGTTAAATCAAAATCAAGATCAAGTCATAGGACTTCTGCAGGGTAATTAGCAAAAATCGTGACAACTTGGGCTTGCCGCTGTCGGGAATGAGTCGCTTGGGTATGGCATGGACTTTGCTGAGTACGTGGCTATGAGTACCACCACACTGTCAACAGTTCGACAGAACTTGTCCAAATTCGACTACACCGGCCTGGGTCTACCCGCGATGGTGCTTCTGATCATGGCCATGTTGGTCGTGCCCCTGCCTGCACTGCTTTTGGACATCTTGTTCACATTCAACATTGCATGCAGTTTGCTGATCATCATGATTGCAATTGGCACGCGCAAACCACTTGAATTTTCTTCTTTTCCGTCAGTCTTGTTGTTTGCCACCATGCTGCGTTTGGGTTTGAACGTGGCCTCCACCCGAGTCATTTTGGTCAGCGGCCATGAAGGGCATGATGCGGCTGGCAAAGTTGTAGCTGCTTTTGGTGAGTTTGTTATTGGGGGCAATTACGTAGTTGGCTTCATTATTTTTGCCATTCTCATGATCATCAACTTTATTGTGGTGACAAAGGGTGCGGGTCGAGTCTCGGAAGTAAACGCTCGCTTTACTTTGGATGCCATGCCTGGCAAGCAAATGTCAATTGACGCCGATTTAAATGCAGGTGTGATTGATCAAGAAACTGCGAAAAAGCGCCGCGAAGAACTTTCTCAAGAATCTGACTTTTTCGGATCTATGGATGGTGCATCTAAATTTGTAAGTGGTGATGCTGTGGCTGGCCTCTTGATTTTGGTCATCAATCTCATTGGAGGCTTGGCCATTGGTATAGGACAGCACGGCTTGTCGCTCAGTGAGGCAGGCCGCATTTACACCCTTTTGACCATTGGTGATGGCCTGGTCGCTCAAATTCCTTCCTTGTTCTTGTCGCTTGCCACGGCCATCATTGTGACGCGGGTGACAACCTCCGAGTCTATGACCGAACAGGCTACTTCTCAGCTTTCTAACCCAACGGCCTTGTACATGTCAGCCGCCATCTTGGCCATTCTGGGACTTGTGCCCGGCATGCCACATTTGGTATTTATCACCTTGGCTTTGTGCTCCGCCGGATTGGCATGGCGCATTACGCAAAAACAAGCAGAAACAGTTTCCACACCCGCCGAGCAAGCTGCATTGGCTGCAGCTGAAGAACCCAAAGAATTGAATTGGGACGATGTAGACCAGGTGGATTTGATTGGCTTGGAAATTGGTTATGGCTTGATCCCATTGGTTAACCCCGAAACAGGCGGTCAACTCATGAACCGGGTCAAGGGCGTGCGCAAAAAACTTTCTGCAGAATTGGGCTTTTTAGTTCAACCCGTTCGCATTCGAGATGCCCTCAACATTGATCCAGATGCTTATCACATTGTCTTGAAGGGCGTGGTTCGCGGTAAAGGTCAAATTAAGGTGGGGCGTGAAATGGCCATTAACCCCGGCCAGGTCTACGGATCCCTAGAGGGAGATGCCACGAAGGAGCCCGCTTTTGGCTTGGATGCTGTTTGGATTGATCCCTCACAACGGGATTACGCCAGAACTTTGGGCTACACGGTCGTTGATCCCAGCACCGCCATCGCCACGCATTTGAACAAAGTGCTCAGAGACAACTCAGCAGATTTGCTCAGCCACGATGAAGTACAGCAGCTGCTGGACAAATTGGCAGCAAAGTCGCCTAAGTTGGTTGAAGATTTGGTGCCTGGTAAGTTGTCATTGGGTGTTGTGACTCGCACCTTGCAAAATTTATTGAACGAATCGGTTTCTATTCGCGACATGCGCAGCATTGCCGAAACCCTGTCTGAAGTGGCCACACGGACGCAAGATCCTGATCAGTTGACGTCTCTGGTACGCCCCAAATTGGGCCGAATGATCGTCCAAAGTTTGGTTGATGAGAGCAACAGCCTGTCGGTAATGACACTAGATCCCAACCTGGAACAACTCTTGCATAACATTTTGCAACAGTCGGCTCCTGGACAGAATATGGCGATTGAGCCAGGTTTGGCAGAGCGATTGTTTGGTGCGTTGCGCGAAGGCGCGCGTGCTGTAGAAGAAATGGGTCATCCAGCGGTTTTGGTGGTCTCTCCTGCGATTCGTCCTTGGCTGTCAAAAGCCGTTCGTTACCGCGTGAATGAGCTCACTTTGCTTTCATACAGCGAAATTCCGGATGACCAAAGTGTGAAAGTGATTCACACCGTGCATGCCGAAACCCGTTGAACATTTAATTGAGCGAGACCATGGAACTTAAAAGAATTCTTGCCCGCGATACACGCAGTGCCACTGAGCAGGCGATGGCCTTGTATGGTCCTGATGTCCTTATCATTTCCAACAATCGTGTATCGGGTCAAACAGAATTGGTGGTGGCATTGGATGTGCTTGCTGAATCTACCACTGAGGCCTTGCAAGATGACTTGCCCAGCACACCAGTGGTATCTCCCGCCCCTGAAAAAATAGGTGAAGTGTCAAAAGCGTCTCCCGAAGTTGAAAACGCATTTGGCGATCATTTGCATGTGTTGTTGAAGCGCGGTTCAGCGGAATCGCCTGCTGCTGTCGTTGCGCAAGTTGAAGCATTGCCTCAAAAAGAAGCAGTTCAAGCTCAGGTGGTTCAAGCTCAGGTGGTTCAAGCTCAGGTGGTTCAAGCTCAGGTGGTTCAAGCTGAAGTGGTTCAACCGAAGGAGAACCAAGCGGAAAAAGCCGTCAAAAAGCTCAGTCCTGCGAAACAAAAAAAATCAGTTCGCAAACCAGCGGTCACAGTGTCAAAAAAGCTTTCACCAGCAAAGCCTGCTCCTGTAGCCACTTTCAAAGCCGACGACGATCGTCAAGATCTCATTCGAAGTCAAGAAATAGTCAGCCTGGTTCGCGAAGAGCTGTCAGCTTTACGTCGGGAATTTAGGCTCAGTCAACAAACCATGGGTTGGGAGTCACAACTGAAATGGTCCGAAGCTGTAGCCCCCATTGTTGAAAATTTGGTGCAATCGGCCATGCCGTTTGAATTGCGTACTTTGTTGCTTGATGGTTTGAAGGATCAAAATACAGTCAAGCAAGCCATGAAAAGCATTCGCGATACGCTCATGTGCAACTTGAAGCGGCCGCAAGCGGCATTGCCAACTTCGGGTGTTCATGTTTTGGCGGGTCCATCGGGTGCCGGTAAAACGCTGATGGTGGCTCGCCTTGCCCAGCAAATGGCTTTGGCTGAGAGCTCCGATCGTGTAGCCGTGGTGTCATTTAACGACACGCGGGCGGGCGCTTGGAGCCAAACTCAAATGTTGTGTTCTCAATCGGGTGTCGATTGTTTCCGAGCCACCAACCTCGATACTTTGAAACTGGTGTTGGAAGAGCTTTCTGACCGCCAATTGGTCATTATTGATACGGCCAGCGTCCAAATGGCTGAGCGCCTTTCAGACATCTTGACGGTATTGCCCTCTGCCTCACTTCATGCGGTTATACCTGCCGATGCCTCTGCTGTGACGCTCAAGCGAGTCTTGTTAGATTCGAATATGAAATGGAGCAGCTTGATGGTCAGTAAAGTCGATGAATCCAGCGCGCCTTGGGCCTTATTGCAATTTTTGACACAAGATGCCACTAAACTCTCGCTGTCTGTGGGAAGTTGTTCTGACCGTGTTGCGGCAGGTGGTATGCAAATGTCACCGTCTGTCTTGGTTAACTTGGCTATCGCACAATTGACACCTTCTGAACTTGCTCAAACGTTTGAGCAGCCAGCTTTGTCTAACCCTGCTGAATTGAAGCGCACACCCGTTGCGCGCAAAACGGCCCAACGAGAAATTCATGGATAAATCAACCATGACACAAGTGATCGGTATTGCCAGTGGCAAGGGCGGCGTGGGCAAAACCACGGTCTCTGTCAATTTGGCAGTAGCGCTTCAAGGCATGGGACATCGCGTCATGTTGTTTGATGCCGA
>Ga0114980_10003174_pt1 | contig 11359 bp, 19 predicted proteins | sample S_140806_EF_Meta_FD_87018 | JGI IMG/M metagenome (GOLD analysis project Ga0114980, IMG submission 87018) | Freshwater microbial communities from Lake Simoncouche, Canada to study carbon cycling - S_140806_EF_MetaG | ecosystem: Environmental > Aquatic > Freshwater > Lake | place: Lake...
TATTACTCCAATAATATCTATCACGCAATTGAGCAGTAACTAATTTTGAATTGATACGAACAGGATAAACACCTAATGCTCTACTCATAATTCCAACATCTAACTTTGCAGCACTACCAACATTTTCTTGTAAAAATAAAACATTAGGATTCAGTAATTTTATATGTTCTAATATCTCAATAAACACAAAAAATAAACTGCTTTTACTTCCGTTAATTCCGGCTCGTTTACCAGCTGCAGATAAATCTTGACAAGGTGAGCCACTTAACACTAAATCAACTTTACCCCAATCAATGTTCCATTCTCGCCATTTTGTAACGTCTCCCACTTGGATTGTATCAGGGAAATGGTGTTGCGTTAATGCAATTGCATATGGTTTAATCTCACTTGAATAATACTTGTTTACTTTTATACCAACATTTTCTAATGCTTGGCGTCCGGTGTTCATTCCGTTAAATAGTGATAGTACGTTCATAGTTTTTATTTATTAATGTTGTACATATTACACAAAATGCGTCTTTTTGTTTGTAATAGCCAACATTATAGCTAATAATCAGGGTTAATGTTAGTTATTTTATACATAGAATTAGGGTAACTTCGTCACAAATATATGCTATATTTCGGACAGATAATCAATGAAGCAATCATAATGGAAGATAAACTCATCAAAGTTATGGACTAACCAATACTGACCTCCTGCATTCTCAATAGCATTCTGATACTTGATCTGATCCAGTGACTGTTTGTCTTTCATCTTTACCTCAATTTTTACACTCCTGCCTTGAATGGTTGCAGAAATGTCAGCTGATCCCTTTGTTCCTGTTCCTTTCTGCCATTCTACACTACCTATCATTCGCTTCTGTCCTAATGCATCAGATACTACCTTTGTCTTATCAATCATTCTGCCAGTAGTATTAATTCGCTCAGCTTGTCCTCCATGCAGATTAATCCAGGCAATTACGCACTTCGTTAGTCCATTGGCGGTCTTATCGGTAAACTTAGTTAGCGGAATGTACGCAGGTGGCATTGATGGATACTTCTTACATTCCTCTAAATGCTTTAGTTCGATTAGTTTTTTTAGCATATTCTATTTATTTTTAAACATTACCCATCTACCATCTAAGGATGTACCATGTTCTGTATTGTAGTTCTTATAATTGGCATAGGTATCAATCCATATCTTAAACCTTTTTTGTTTTAGCCATTTGTTAAAATCCTTGTACTCAGTAATAAATCTATTAAACAGATCCGTTTTGTTTATTCTTTCTCCTGGTACTAACATTGCATCATCCATAAATTCGATAAATTCAGTTGCTGTCTCTTTGTATAGCTTTCTTAACTCTAAATTCTTATGCTCATACTTAACCAATCCGTTCTCCATGTAGTAACGTAGACAGCTAATCATGAATGAATAGAACATATTCCATTCTTTATCATCCCAATCATCAAAAAGTAATCCTCCAAATTCCTGCTCAGGTGTATGATGCGCATTAAAGTAGCTGCTAAATTCAATCTCAAATTTCCTCCTATCAAATGATCCTCCTACACCTCCAATGGTATAATTGGTTGTTATTACTATCTTTGGACTTCGAGATACTGGTATCTTTATAGCATCTTTGTTCTTCTTCTCAATGGTGATACCTTCAGTAATAATACTAAATAGACTTTCAAAGTTAAAGGATTTCTCAACATCATCAAATACTAACACCTGCGTATCTGCGTTCAATGTTTGGTAAGCAAAGTTTTTATTGAAATCGAATTGCTTACCATCAATAGTATCAACCTTTTTAACGAATTTTAGAGCATTACAGAACAATCCTTTACCACTTCCTCCATTGGGATTATCAGAGATGGTCTCATCATTAATAATAATTGCTTTGTTATTGGCTGAGGTCTTATGAGAATGTAACAGATAACCGATTACTGAGATAATTGTATCGTATCTTACCTGCTCACAATCTGCTACTAATGAGATAAACTTGTTATACACGCAATCCTCAAAGAAACATTCATTGTATTCACGATCAATGATCTGCTTCTTCCATACAAATCCATCTAAATCAATGTAGTCAATTATCTTTATACCGGTCAATGACACCTCCACTACGTTAGACTTAAAGTATAGATATGCATTATCCTTCGTATCTTCCTTAAATCTGATGTCAATGATGTCAATGGTATTCAAGAAATCTTCTTTAAAGTACTTTGGTAGATTAGTCATGTACTGATACACATCGTATTCCTTCTGCTTTAACAAAAACGATAGTACAAAATCCTTTATTTTAACTTCATTAACTGTATCAATGATGTTGTTCTCGATTCTAATTAGTATGAACGATTCACTACCTTCAGGATAATACTTGTAATATCCATTCTGCTCTAACCAGGTCTTATACTTAAAATTATCAATACCGATCTTATTGTTCTTTGTTATAAACCAAAATATATCGGTAGGTGTATTTTCAAGTATGGTCTCAACATCGATTCCCTTATATTGCTTCTTAAGTTCATCAATCCCTACACCTTTCTTAAGGTCTTTACGAAGCTGCATAACTTTCTTATCATCATCAAAGTACTTCGTTCTAAATGCTGATACTTTGGAATATGCTGATCTGATGGTCCTCTCTATCTCCTTCTCAGTAAAATCCTTCTGTATAAACTTTTGGCAGTAGTATTTACAGCTATCCTGAGATACACCAAATTCATTAAAAGCAGAAGCTAAGATAAACAGATTAGTATTCCTATTAGCAGTCATGCTGTAGTTCTTATCAAACCACTTTATCAGTCTGCTTATGATCTCGTTCTCATCCTCCAAAACTATTATAGGGGAATTTTCAATAAACGATGATCCTAATATTTCATCAAATTTATTCCATTCCTTTGATTGCGTATTAATGTATATCTTCTCATCATAAGATTCATAACATACTCTACTGACATCCTTACAAGCAATATCAAAGTTCTCACTATTGTAATACTTCTCCAATGCGATAAAGTAATCTTTGTGGTTCTCTACCACTGGAGGTATCTTTACGATTAACTTTAAACCATTGCCTGAAGGAGAGGTAAAGACAGAAAAGGTATACTCATCCTTCTCAAATTTCTTCCGATCTGCGGTCATCTTCTTATCAGATTCATACTTATCGAAGTCTAAACAGATATACCCGGAATGGTCCTTTAGTCCTTTTGCGTTCCTATTGCTGAATGTTCCACTAAATAAGATTGCAGGAAGTTTGATTTTTAATGCATCCCTCTTTTCTTTGTTCTTCTCGTTTCTAATGGCTTCAACCAGTTCTTTGCTCTTACCAGTCTTAATACGTTCTAATATAAAAGCTATATCCTTGTAGAAAGGTGTTGATGTAGTGTATAAATCTTTAAATATTGTTACCATAGTTTTTATTTTGAGGAGATGCAAATGTACTTATTTATTTTAATTATTACACATTAACACATTATTTCTCTAATCATTTCAAATTTTAAAAAAAGAACGTGCTGTTTTTTAAAAAAGTTTCGAAAACAATGTGCAATGTGTAACATTTTAGGTTAAGTTATTGATTATTAATACTTTAACCTATTTTCAATGTGTAATGAATGTGTAATGAATGTGTAATGGAAGTGTAACAAAAAAACTGCTAATTTTCATTAGCAGTCTTATTATCAGCTAATTACCTAAAAAGGAAGGTCATCTACTACTGGAGCAGGTAATGATTTCATGGTCGGTGCTGTACCAATTATATCGACTTTCCAACATTCAATTGTATTGAAGTACTTTACCTCACCTTTTGGACTTGTCCATTCTCTGCCTCTTAAATTGATTTCTAAGGATACTTCTGTTCCGACTGATAGATTATCTAACATCACACATTTATCGTTCGTACATTGTACTGAGATATGTTGTGGATAGGTTGGATTGTCATTGGTTGTTATCACCAATTCTCTCTTTTTGAATTTATCGGATACCTGTTCTGTTTGTCCGACTAACTTTACTTTGCCTTTTAGATTCATTTGTTTTTGTTTTTAGTTAATTTTACCTAATTTATTATTAATTTTACTTGCATACTCATCAAGGTACTCTCGGCATTTTACAACCTTGTCAATAATCTCCTGGACTAATTGGGAATCAGATTCCACATTATACGCAGTCCATCTTTCCTCAATCGGCATATCTGAGTAGATCACCTCATTACCATAGTTACATTCTTCTGGTGTATCACATAGACCATAGAATAGAATGGCTTTCGGTTTATTATACAGGTGCATGTATCCTCTAAGCTGCCATTCGTAATCCTTATCTAATCCATTACAAGCTGCATGAAGTCCTTTTCTTCCCCATACCGACTTAACATCTACAATAGTATCATCTAACTGCACATCGCAAGTACCAGTAAAGTATTCATCTTCCTTATGTTCATCGTTCTTAAATGCTAATCCTTTGTCTAAGACAGATGCCATTAAGTCAATACATTCAATCTCAACCATGTTCCCCTTATCAAAGTATTTAGAATGGATTTCTTCATTATCATTGGCATACCAGTTCTCTAAGTAAGTTTTACATCCTGCTGATAATTCTCCTTTAACCTTAGCATTGGACATTATTTGTCCAATCTGTGAGCATCTGATCTTAAATAATCGCATCTCTAACCTCCTTACTTAACTTGTATTTGGTTTCTACCTGCTCGATTGTAGCTTTGCCATTTGTGATTGCATCCTTTACTTTGATAAAGTTTGGACTGTCTAAGATCAGATCAGGCAATGTCTTAACTACTTTCTCAGATTTGATCCGCAATGCATCAATAAACTCTCCGAATGCTTTAATCTTAATCACCACTAACTTGAATGATGTTCCAATCCATTTCTCAACATAAGGAGATCCGCTAAGATTAGTCAGCATTTTACTGTTGGTGGCATTCATGATCATTGGTTTGTAACCTTCAGTAAAGTGAACGATGGTATGTTCTTCAGTTCCTTCCTGACCTTTAACCATTTCTCGTTTAACATCTTTAACTGTTACGATACGTTCCTCGCCAGGTTGAAAGTCATACGATCCTAAGTATAACGGATTCTGTAATTTTTTCCAATGTGTTAGTTGTTTTTCCATAGTTTTTGTTTTTTGTAAAGATAATTAATTAATAAATAATGAACTGTAATATTTTACACTAAAAAAAGAGATAAAGTGTGTATCTGTCTCGGCATTATACCGGATGTGTGCATTCGGAAATGTCTTTTGTATTTCCTTTAGTTCTGCGATCATTTCTTGCATCTTCCTACAATATCATATTCGTTAATACAAAAGATGGTAACTGAATCGCAATACTTCTGATACTTCAAAACATACTCAATCTTTACTGCTTTGATGCGTTCTGATGATTCTTTGCTTTTGTTGATGTAACTTCCTGCATAGATGATGGTAATTAAGATTACAAGTAGTAACCATTGGAGGTCTTTCTTCATACTTGATAAGTTTTATAGATTTGTGTGTAGTGGTCAATTCTGCTATCTTTGGGATTCATCTCCATGATGCTGAACAATTCTCTTTCGATTGCATAAATCTGAGCAATCCGCTCTGCCTTATCGTTTCCTCTTAGAGTAGCTGAATGAATAGTAAAGTCCTCATACTTATTCTTTACATACTTGTAAGATAACTTCAGATGCTTTGCTGTTGTTTCAGGTGTCATGCCTTTAAGATAGCAATCGTATACCTGTTGCTGTGAATTAGCTTGTGCTATTTTAGTCATTTATTGTTAGTTTATCTAAACAATCTGAACATACATCGATTGTTCTTAGGTTTATCATTAAAATGTGTAAATCCCATTGGCAACATTCTTTGCCGCATTCATGACATTTCGTATCATTCTCGGTAGGTGTATCTAACTTCCAGTCATCATAACTCATATTAGATTCTCCTCTCTTAAAGTCATCATCTGACAGAATGTAAACTCACCATCCTTAAGTCTCGAATACAATGTACTTCTGCTAATGTTAAGCATCATTGAGATTGCTTTCTTACTGATGCCTTTCTTCTTAATGGATTTCTCCAATACTTTTCCGTAGTTTATCTCTCTCATTAGTATTCAATTAAATGGGTTTCTCTTCTGTACTTCATTTGGCTTTTTACATGGATAGTTACTTTATCCTTACTAAAGTAGAACAGTCTCTCTTCATTGCCGAACATCTCAAATGGTTCATAAACTTTAACATTGTAATCTGCGGCTAATAGCTTCAGAATGTTATCATTTGCTACAAAGATTTTAGCTGTAATACCTTCGACATCTAATGTGTTAAGTAGTGTGATCAGCTCGTTAATTTTGATTTGTGTTTCTGTTTTTGTCATAGTTTTTGATTGTTTTAGTTAAGGTTTGATTATTTCTGTTTTTAATGTATTTCATCCATGCAGAGTAACTTATGAATCTGTGATCAGGATTAACTGTTGATTGTATTAGTATCATTGGTTAAATTTTATTTATATATTGTTTTAATCTTTCTATTTCTTTAATTAAATTAAAGTTTTCTTCATATAGTCTACTTAGTTCTTGATTTTCAACTACTGTAGCACCATTATCACAATAATATCTAACAATGTCATTTATTTTTATTATATCATCTTCAGCTAATTTATTTGAAGTTTTCCTTATAAATTTATAGGTATAAATAAATTTTCCTATATTTTCGTGATACTCAACTTTTACTTTCATATTCATTTATTTTAATTAGTATATTTATTTTTTCTTTTGCAAGTTCATCCCATTTTCTTTGCTTTTTAGCAAGTCTTTGAGTTTGCCATCCATCAGATAAAGGACTTGCGCCCCTTACCTTTTGTAGTTCTTTTTCTATTTTATTTAACTTCTTCAAAAGTTGTTTGATACATTCCATTTGTTAAATTTTCTATTTTGTCAGTTTTTATAGTTCTAATTAATTCTCCTTTTGTATAAACACCTTGATTAAATAAAGATATTTCTTTGTAAGTTTTTGCTTTGTTTTCGTTTTTAAAGATTATTGTTTTCATAGTTTTTAAGTTTTTAAATTGTTTGTTTGATTTTGATAGGACAAATGTATATCTTATTTATATTCGCCCGACATAAGTGTATGAAAATAATTGTAACTTACTGATAATGAGGGAGAAAAAATTAAAAATAATTTGGAATATATATTAAATGTATAGGTTTTGTTATTTTATTAGGTATCTTTGAATGTGAAAAGAAACGATATACTTCTGTTTATCTACAATTCTAAAGCTGTCAAGTCCTCCGCAATACGCATTACAAAAGGAGATGACCTATATAATGACCTCTTATCTGAACTGTTGATTATCGTTGCTGAGATGGATATTGAATACCTTGTTAATCTTTATAACAAAAAGACTTTAGAGATATACTGTTATAAGATTATGTACTATCAATATACTCAACCTCACATGGAATTCTACAAGAAATATAGAAGCTGCGAAACAACAACAAAGGGAGAAGTATACGAAGATGATAACATTGATCAGATACATTCAGATGTAGTATTACTGATGAATAAGATAGAGAAGAAGATAGCACAGAAACGATTTCCAACAGAATTTAGATTGCTTGAACTATACGTTGAGCATGGTACTTATCGAAAGGTGGGAGCATTGGTGGGTATATCGTTTAAGACAGTCCAGTACATGGTTAAAAATATAACAGAAAAAATCAAGACACAATATGATATTAGTTGTAACAAGTAGCAGAATAACAGGTCTGCAATACCATCGGCAGATAGTTCCTTTTGCATCATTAGGGATAGATGTAGAATTTACTTATAATGAATCTGAACTTACTGATGATTACTTAAAGAAGTTTAAATGTATATCCTTCCTGCGAGAGATTAAGTCTGATGTGACCAGGTACAAACGATTAGGTCTTAAAGTACATTTTGACATTGATGACTATTGGGTATTACCAAAGAATCACAGTCTTTATCTTCAGTATAAGAATAATGGATATGCTGAAAATACTATACAAGCATTAAAGGATGCTGACTTTATTACTACTACTACAGATTACTTAGCAAGTAGAATAAGAGAATACAATCAGAATGTGTATGTACTACCGAATGCCATCAATACTGAGGAGGAACAATGGCAACCGAATCCGATAGAGGTAACACATAACAGAATGAGATTCGGATATGTAGCAGGAGTTCATCATGTTGCTGATGTAGAGATGTTGTATCCTGAACTGATGAAGCTGTACAAAGATGAAACGATTAGAAATAAATGGCAGCTATTGACAGCAGGTTATAACTTCAACCAGGATGCAAAGGGTGAGATAACACCGAATCCATATTACAAGTATATTGAGCAATGCTTTACTGGAGGGTATCACCTATTGAACTTGAACTATAGAGAACTACTGATGTCTAATCGGGTATTAGAGTTTAAAGATATGGATGAACCATACATGAGACTGAATGGAATGCCAATCTTAGAGTATGGTAAGCTATACGATTCAATCGATGTTGCATTAGTTCCACTAATTAGTACAGAATTTAACCGGAACAAATCGCAGCTTAAATTAATTGAAGCAGGATTCAAAAAGAAAGCGGTGATCGTATCTAATGTTATACCTTATCGTGATGATATTACTTTGCACAATGTATTAGTATCTGCCGATAAGAAATGGAAGGATAACATTAAGTACCTTGTAAAGAATCCGAATAAAGTAGAAGATCTTAAAGAGAATCTATTTGAGTATGTATCTGCAAGGTATGACATTAAGATAGTGAATGTAGAACGCAAACAGATATTTGATAGATGGTTAGCATAGGAATAGGGATAACTACTTACAATCGACCTGAGTGCTTAAAAGAGTGCTTAGAGCATATCTATAAACATACCTTTACAGATAATGTAAAGTTTTATGTAGCAACAGATACCGATGAAGATCGTAGAGGTGTAGCATTTAGAAAGAATGAATGTCTCAGATCTTTAAAGAATTGTGACCATATCTTCCTATTCGATGATGACTGCTATCCGATTAAGGATGGATGGATTGAGTTCTTTATTAATGCAAACAAAGAGCATTTATTATATCTAAATAAGAATCATGTGCAGATATCTACGGATGGACATTGCAGTTACTATCATGATTGTGCAGGTGTATTTATGTATATTAGAAAGGATGCATTAGATAGGGTAGGTGCATTTGATGAAAAATTCATGCATTTCGGCTTTGAACATGCAGATTATTCAATACGAATTTTAGGAGAACGTCATGCCTATCCCATGCTGAATGGTACTGATAACTATATCTATTCAAAGGATTACTCAGATTACTTATTCCATAGTTCTTCAATCTCTATTTTAGAGAGGAATCAACACATCAAAAATAATTGGGATAAATTCTTCAACGAACCTATTAAAAGTGTATTTTTGCCATTATGAAAATCCTATTCAAATATACTTCGAGATCAAGACGATCTAACTTTCTTAGAGGGTATGATTCTATATTGAATAAAATAGCTAACAGAGAGGATTATCACATTCTTATCTCAGTTGATGGAGATGACCAGAGTATGTCACCTCTTCCGGTATTAGATGGTAACTATACATTCGTAGTGGGTAACAGTAAGAATAAGATTGATGCTATCAACAGAGACATTAATGAGTTCGATTATGACTTCGATATACTTATCAATATGTCTGATGATATGATTTTTACTAAGAAAGGATTTGATGATATTATTCGTGCTGAATTTTACAATGACTTTAACCAGTACATTCACTTTAACGATGGTAATCAGAAAGACAATGTATGTACAATGCACATCGTAGGAAGAGATTATTATAACAGATTTAAGTACATTTATCATCCCGAATACATATCTTTATGGTGCGATGTTGAGAATGATATAGTAGCGAAGCAGTTAGGATGCTACAAATACATGGGTGATAACCTTAAACTATTTAGACATCTTCATCCTGCATGGGGGTTAGCACCTCAAGATGCATTAAGTATTAAGACAGAGGATAGAGCATTATGGATAGCAGATGAGATTACATTTAACAAACGTAAAATAAAGAACTTTGGACTATAAACTATCAATCCTGATTCCTACATTATCAAGTAGAGCAGATCAATGTATGTCATTAGTAGATAAGATGCTTGATCAAGTTGAGAAAGGTAACTACATCGGATTAGTAGAAATAGTTACTCTCTATGATGATGGTGAGAAATCAATAGGAACGAAACGAAATGAACTGATTCAAATGGCAAAAGGTGAGTATGTTTGTTTCATTGATGATGATGATGACATTGCTATTAACTACATTGATTTATTGATGGAAGGAATAGAAAAAGGGGTTGATTGTTGTTCATTGAGAGGTGTTATTACATGGGATGGAACGAAACCTGAATTTTTTGAACATTCAATCCGTTATAATAGTTACTCAACCACTGATAACATGATTAAGTATGAAAGATTCCCTAATCACTTAAACTGTATTAAGAAATCTATTGCGAATCAGATAATATATCCTGAGATCAATCATGGTGAAGATACTGACTTTGCTCATAAACTTTATGCGAGTGGATTGATTAAGACTGAACACTACATAGATAATATATTATATCACTATAAATTCATTACAAACAAATGAGAGGAGCAATAAGTTATTCTTTATTCGGTTATGAGCGTGAGCGTAATGCTGACTGCTTTGACTTCAATTCATATCTGCGAGGATTAATGATTAACATCAGAATGAATCGTTTATTGTTTCCAGGATGGGATATAATACTTCAAACAGATACATCAACCTATGAAGGGTGGAAAGGTCTATTGGATATATTACCAATTAAACTTGAAGTACATCAGGATAAAGTACCATTAACTTTGGCAATGCTTTGGAGATTAAGACCGGCATTTAATCAAAACTATACGCACATCCTTTGTAGAGATTTAGATAGTCCTGCAACATATAGAGAAGTACAAGCAGTTCAATATTGGATTAATAGAGACAAAGCTGCTCATGCTATTACCGATAGCGTTAGTCATGATGTTCCGATGTTAGGTGGAATGATTGGATTCAGACCTCAGTATTTTATGGATAAGGTAGGTGTTAGAACATGGGGAGATTTGATAAGAAAAGAATCGGGGTATGATTGGAGCAGAAAGGGTAATGATCAGGCATTCTTAACGCACATCGTTTATCCTTGTTTCGCTAAGCAAGGTGTTGATAGTATTACTCAGCATTATTGTTTAGGCATGCCGAATAGCTTCCTATCTGATTATCACAGTAAGATTCAAGATGTTGAAGTAAATATTCCTATTGAATATAAAGAGAGTAATGATGTCTGCGGTCATATCGGTAGTGCAGGATATTACAATGGACAGATGA
>Ga0114980_10003175_pt1 | contig 11359 bp, 10 predicted proteins | sample S_140806_EF_Meta_FD_87018 | JGI IMG/M metagenome (GOLD analysis project Ga0114980, IMG submission 87018) | Freshwater microbial communities from Lake Simoncouche, Canada to study carbon cycling - S_140806_EF_MetaG | ecosystem: Environmental > Aquatic > Freshwater > Lake | place: Lake...
AGTACATGCCCATCACCTCAAGCTCTATGTATGAATACCCTTACACCTCAGCTTCCATGGGCGACTCTCCCTACATTCCCACTGCCTCTCAGTCATATTACGAGGGAGATGATCTTGACGGTATGCGCTCTCAGTTTAGGGGGCCCCACGCATACACGTCCACTCAGGCTAATTACGCGTTTGAGCCTAGCGCCAGAACAGCCGCAGGAATGATGGATTATATGTATCCTTTAGATACTACAATGATTGCAGGTATGGGGGGTGGCATCGCACACACACGTTTAGCGAACAATATGGCAAGGGGTTGTATTGCAGGGGGCGTTGGCTCACTGGTTTATTCAGTGGCGGATGGACTTTGGCGTCAAAGAGTGCCGCAAATTTAATTCCAAAAACGCGCAGACTCGCACGCGCACACAATATAAGAAAAGATACAAGGCCCCGGCTGTATATAAATAAATACGCGAGTCCCATTTTAGCCACTCTTAAATGCAGAATAGTTTCCAGGCTGGCGGTGGCGCTCCATATGCCCCCATAAAACAAGACCCAACCAAGCCCATGGCGAATCTAGACGAGGCCACAGCGACAGAGAATGCGATAGCGCTCATATGTCCGTGCTATGTGTACGGCAAGGCCATAGCCCACCTACGCAATCTTGAGTCTTCTATACATACCGCCTCTTGCTGCACGTGGGGCTGCATTGTGTGTGCAGGACTCGCAAGCTCCAGCGTAGGCGGGTCCATGGTTTCTGCAGCTGCAGGAACGCAAGCGGCACAGGCACTGTACGTGTTTTTTTGCATAGGATATTACCTCCCCCACTGTGTATGTAGCCTCCCGCTGAGCCTGGAAATGAGGGCTAAGAAATCGGGGCTGCAGCATCCTAGTGGCTGTGAATCCAGAGCGATACTTCAGACGACCTTTTGCCCATGCTGCGTGCTAGCATCTGTTGAAAAATGGGCCCTAAAAAATAAAGGCAAGGTCATGCTTGAGCAGGACAGCAGCTGCATATTACCACCTATGCAACTAAAAATGCGTGACGGGCAGCCACTTATACCATGAATTTTTTTAAAAAATGAACACAAAAGTGGTTTGGGGGCGGGTATAAAGGTTGATTAGTATGATATATAAACTGTTTTTTAGCGTGTGATTACCGCGCAGCCACACATCCAAATGTTAAGAAGAGCTGTGTTACCACCACCGCTACTACTACTACTATCATTTTTGATATTATTTCCCACACACACGCCAGGGGTGGTAGTAGCTCAGCAGATGATAGTAGAGGCAAACACAGAATTCACGATGAGAACCACAAACTCCATAGACATTCAGGTATGCGCGTCTTCAGTTCTGTCGAGTGAAAGGGACGGGGTGCAGACATCTGTAGTTGCCCAGATTAAGCAGGCGCTGGATAGCACCGCTGTTTACTATACGAGGGCATACTCTACAAATGCGGGTGGGATATGTTTTTTGTATGTATATCAGGCATCGTCTCCCACGATGGCCAGAAATGCTGTACCTTTATTGCTAAGAAGCAGCGACAATGACAATAATGGGGCTGTATTCTCAGTGCAGTACAACGGATTTGAACTGGGCTGTAGTATTACCGCGGTTCCGTGGCAAGGCGAAGGGTATGGGCCCTTTGGACCAGACTTACCATGGCAGTGGACTGGAAACGACGTTATCATGTGGGGTGGGTGCACAGCGGGAGCGTTGGTTTTTTGTGTGTTAGGAATGTGCTGTCTCGTGAGAATTTCAGCGTCTAGAGAGCAGCAGAGGGCTGATAAAATTCTCCAGCTTGACAAGCGTCTACTACGCGACTTAGTTGAAACAGCCAACGATATCGAAAAACAAAAAAAAAACCAAGTACGCAAAGCAAATAATTCAAAAAGCCCACTCACTACTACTCCTGATCGTGGAGGAGGCTCCCATACACATAAGTGAGCATTTTTCTATTTCCGATATATTTTCTATATATATTACCCTGAGCTTTTCACCGAGTGTCCCCAAAACGTTTTTCTCAAAAATGACTAAGAGTGGTGAAGGAAATTTAAAAGAAGAACTAATAGGTCACGCCACACTTGCAGTCTTAGCTGTTATAGGGCTGGCGCTGTATTCAACAACATACAGCCTTGTATACGCAGGTAGTTCATCCACTACACCTGTGGTTGCCGTGTTTGAAATGTGGATGGTGAGCATACAGCTCGCATCTCCAGTACTATGTGGCACTTTACAGGCACTTTTTGGGGCAGAAGTCAAAACGCCAGTATACCACGTCGCAGTCGCGCAAACCGCCGTATTTTTAGGGATCGCGTGCATAGTTACCATCCAGGGAATTAACTGTGTTCAGCAAACCCCTGCAGGCGAAACCTATTTTTGCGGGGCTTATTATGGAGCTGCCGCGGTGCCGCGATTTGCGGCGGCTGGATCTGTAGCGTGGGTTTGGGTTATGTATGTATCGTCCCTCGGCTGCCAGAGTAGCACCCTTCGATTGTCTCTTGGATTGACAGGGAAAAATTCCCTCACTGTGGCTTCAATAGTTTTGCTTGTCCCCTACTGCATTGCCTCCAAACTGGGTTCTACGTGTGGAGGATCTAAGTGGACCAAGCCACTCTGCAACAACGCGTGCGGGATAGCAGGACCCATCATGTTAATCTGCCTGACCCTACTATTTTCACATGGAGGAGGCGTGTTTATAGCATTAAATCAACAAACAATCGGAATCATAGTTTCAATTATAGGCCCCCTAATCATGATTATAGGCACGTTTTCACTATGGGTCGAGCAAACATCGAGCGGCAACGCGCGTCACATTATCACGTCCCTGGTGTTTTCAACCATTTCATTAATTTCTTCAATATATTCCGCGTCAAAACTAAGGCAAAGAAATTCCAACAGTGCCCTGGGAAAAAATCAAAGAAAGAAATTTTCTCACGTCTCATTATCCAAACCTTCTTCAATCATCTCTCTCTTCTCAGACCCGACATCATCATCCAAGCAGCACAAAGGCAGCAGCAAGCCTGCATCAACAAATGCTACAACCGGCACAACCCGCTCTATGTTTCCATCCTCATCCACAGTATATCAGAGGTTAGCAGCATAGCAGTCAATGCGCGCTTTTTAAAGCTTTTAATAAATGAGCATAAATCGCGACAACGATATCTTCACTCCCAATATTCCCCAAAGGCCGATGCGGTACTGGCCTGCGGAAAAAGGGGCTGGGGGAATGAAGACTTTGTGACGGAGTACGGCATAGAGGGGCTAAACGGCTTTGACGTAGTGGAAATACTGCTACGAGAGTAAGGATTTGAAAAGGCGCGAATCTCCGGCTCGTCGTACATAGAAGCAGCAGTCCTAGCCGCGCGCATCACAGCATCGTCGTACATGGAAGCAGCCGTCCGCGCCTCATGCATGTCATACATGGAAGCAGCCGTCCGCGCCTCATGCATGTCATACATGGAAGCAGCCGTCCGCGGCTCGTGCATGTCGTACATGGAAGCAGCCGTCATCATTGACGGATCATACATGGAAGCCGCAGTTCTCTGGGCGCCAGTGTACATGTCATAGTCGTCAGCTTCTCCGCCGTTTGCAGAACCACAACCAGCCATTCCATATGCCGTCCTTGGCATATCTATATACGGATTTCTCATCATAGCAGAAGCAGTAGTAGCATAGCGAGAGTTTGTAGGAATAACGTCAAATTTATGAGCAGTCTTCGGTGTGAAAGAATGATGGGTATTCACAGACCCGGATCTATGGTGGGGAACAGACATTACACGATACAAGAAGCGTTGACTAATATCAATACGAGGTAAAAAGCGCCTCCTTATATCCTGTAAAGACCCCCTAACGGACGCATTCAAACTTAGTCCCTTTCCTTACTTGGCAGCAGCGCCGCCTTCATCAAAACCACGAGCAGAAAATTGAGGGGCAGTCATCAAGGTCTGTCCAGCATCGCGTAAAATTTCACCAAGGCACTCCCGAACATCATTTTCAGGATATAAGGCAAATTGTGGGATATACGTGCGCGTAAAATCAGCAGACGTCTGATATCTAGATTCGAAAAGAGTTAGTATCTCCTTTTTTTTCTGTTCGAGGGTTTTCAGCCTTGCTGTTATTTCACTGGTTTCCGTGTAAAGTTCGACTGCCTTGCCAATCACAGATTGAAAGTCATTATACGTAGCACGCAATAACTGCTCACTGGATTCATCAACATCACCACTGCCAGCTTCAGCTCTCATACCGTGCAGAATGTTATCATTTGCAAATGCAAGCCTTTCATGAAGTGTAGCCAATGATGACAATTTAACCTCCCCTACCAGAGCCGCATTGCCCAACTTCTGCTGAAGTCTCCTCTGCTTCTCAACATTATTGATTTCACGCAATTTCGACATCCCCATACCCAGCAAAAACTCCCTGTTTTTTTCCAGCCAGTCAGTTTCAGATGGACTTCCAACGGCAGATTTTCCATCGCCAATGATATCTGCTCTGAAAAAATCACACGTACAACCGCATTGAAACCACTCTTCAATGTCCCTTTTGATATGAACATAGAGATCCATAGTTTTGACATCCTTCACGCTCGCGCAAAACTCAGCGGGTATGTCCACTAGCAGAAGGGGGCACGCGCATAACAAAGGCCGCACAATCGCCAGAAGTTCACGAAATCTCTTGTCCAGCAGCGTGGATTGCTTATTCAAATACCACATTTCGAATGGCCTTGTGAGAGTAAGTAGCGCGCAAATATTTTGATTGCAAACGTCCTTTGAATTGCCAACTTTATCACAATTGTTCCTAGTCAAAATTTCAAGCTTCACCAAGGTACTCAGCACGTCCTCGTAACAATTCTTCGAAAGGGTCTGACCCCGCGTCCTCTTCTTCGTATCTTTGCTCCCGCGCCGACGCCCGCGCACACTGACCCCAGTATCTCTTTGCTCAACCTCAAAGAACCCTCTTTTGCTTCCACAACCCCCAGCTTCGACGAGACACGCTCCAGCGTCAGTTTTCCCAGCAACCGAGCTCCCCGTGTCAGGCGACGTTGATATGTCGCGGCTCAAGGATTTGTCAGATAAACAAGATGACGGCCGAGCACACAACCCCCCCACGCCACTATCGTCGCCAGATTGCAGCAAGGATGACACAGGAACTATACCAGAATTGACGTCTAAATTGACACACGTCTGGTGAAAATCCCTTCGAATGTATCTGCAGGGGTTATCAAAGGAAACTTGAACCCCGTTAGCTGACAGGAAATCGTCGATTTCAGAAGCATGAGCGTTGATTCTTTCGAGTAGAGGGGTATAAACCTTCATCACCTTCTCCAATTCAAGCACATTGGAATGGTGAATAACCCACTTGGTAGAAACAACCACCTCGCCAGCCTCAATGTACGCGTCGATTCGCAATACGGCGGGTGAAGCATCACCTCGTTTAAACAATACATTGACTCCAATTCGCTTAGGATCAGCGCGTAGATCGGCCAGCGCATCAAAATCAGCCCCAACGGCGCCATTCAGCAAACTAAGCCAATCATCTGTGACAATGGTAACGTGAAACCACTGTGATAGGTTTGAAGATTTAGCACAGTCGGAAGGTATACCCAGTGCGACGGCCATCTCTCGCTGGGCCCATATACTCAAAACTTTGGTGACGGGATTTTCAGCAATCATAAGACTTCCGTCGCGGGTTCGATTGACAATGACCCATTTCTGAAATCCGCTACTGTAAATGTCCGAGTAAGAAATCGCCAACGCCGGATCAGCCGACATCCAGTACCCAGGGGTATCCATATTTTTCTGAGAAATAAGGGAAAATGTGTGGAAGTGATTTTGGAAATGTTCAAGGGGCGACCTCCTTTTATGCACAATCCAGGGACTTATAATCCCAAAATAGAATTCATTGTAAGATTATAATGTTATGACCGTTAGTAGGTTTAACGTATCATTTTAAAAAAAACATATATATATATTTATATAATATTTAAAAAAAACTTTTTTTTATTTGAGTTTGCGTCGAGCAGCGGGCGTGTCATTTTGCCTTCTCAAGATTCAAACCATATATATAAGTTATCAACTGCGCGCATTATTATTATTATTGGCCTGCGACATAATATGGAAAACATTTTGAGAGCTCATCATCTTGAAATATGCGATATAGAACCCGAGGCCCTACAAATGTGCCTTTCTGGGCTTTACGATATAGAGGCAATGGAACGGGTGGCCAGAATCAGCGCCACGAATAAGTATCTAAACAGCCATGGATATCCTGGTTTGCCGTTGTTTCCTGCCAAAAAATCAGTATGGGAAACAGATAGTAGTAGTAGAACCGCCACAACGACCCACGACACAAAAACAAATTCGGAGAAGATTGCGAGTCAAGATGACGGTGCAATCATAGCGCCAAAAAAGAAAAGAATACGAAAGTCAAAAATTCAAAACACGGCCAAGAACGATGCATCAGACGGAGATATGACAACCGCGCCCAACAGCCATTTACCTCCAAGTGTTCTGGAGCGTATGAGCGAAGAAGAGATACAGAAGGGGGCTAAGATGGGTCTTAATGCTGAGGAGTACTTTATCATCAAGGGGGATTATGGCAAGTTATTTGACCTGGAACTTGATCAAAACTCATTTTATCACATGATTAAAAAATGCAAAACAAAAATAGCAATCAATCTGAGGTCCAACCGAGAAGAGAGCGTCAAGTATCTGAAAAAGAATTTGCTGCAATTGGCCAGGAATAGGCTCAAATCTTTTGATAAATCACACAACAGTACAGATACTACTACTACTACTACTAAATCCACAGCAGCTGACGACAAAAAACTCAAAACAAAGGAAAACATGAAGCATGCTGCTGACTTTCTCAAGGTACTGATGGCTATGCACCCACCTTTGCCACAACACTCACCTTACGCAACCACCACGGAAAAGCGCATATAAAAGCACCAGCGGGTGATAACCATCATATCACCAAATGAGAAGCCTGGAAGTTCCTCATAATCTACCACCCAAGGCCACCATCACCACCACCACCACTTTCCACCATACTCATGCCATACGCGAAAATAATGACGATAATAATGCTGGATGTGAAAATGAAAATAATACTCTCCTACCTCCTCACCACGACCATATCAGCGGGAAAAGGCCAGATTGGAAGGACGCTGGAAGGGCGGCAATCCACTGCATTGAATGCATAAGCTGCTTCGCGTGCATGCTCTTGATAACATGTTTCATACTCATGAGCCTGCTGCTGCATAGGGCCAATACAATGGAAGTTAGGACTGCCTGCGCTGGATTTTGGGATTTTATGTTGATCTCTCTCCTGTCTCCACTCCTAGTACCGACCATATACTGCATATTTTCATTTGTGTTGTGGTGGAATTGGTATGCGTTCTCAGGTTCATGCATGCTCATCTTGGCTATAGCCAGTCTACACATGACGTTAAACGCCTCTGAAAATTCTGCGTGTGTGGAAGCCATTCGAAGCACCACCAACCCCATCCCCTGGCTCCTATATGCTGGGTGGCTCAAGTCTGTTGTTTATTGTGCTGGCGCTGTATCATCGCTGTGCGGGCATGTTGCCAATAACACTCTTAATAAATCATAAAATTAAACGCGCTTGTTCATGGCACCCACCCACCATTCTTTCAACGACAACAAGAAAGTTTTAATGAAAATACATCAAAGGCAGATAATCTGCGTAGAGGATTGGACACCGCAAGTCAACCATCCACAAACACACGCAAATACAAGCACACTCCTCCTCTACACATTTTTAATCAAATACAGCGTTTGCGAAAAAACAATGAACTCAATCATCATTTTCCTCGCCCTCCTCAGTATCTTCCGCGGGAAGGGCCTCGCTGGCCTTGTCGATAAGCTTCATAAACTCAGACATCATCATTTCAAACGTAATTCCACCGTTCATGTCGCCTAGATTGTCGAACGAGAGAAGCATGTTTTGGTCATCCTTGTCGCTATAACCTCGGGCGTCAGCAGCAGCGCGCATCTCCGTGTCAATCGCGATTACGTGTTCCATGGTACCACGGAGAGTATCCGCGAGCAAAAACATCCTTCCAGCATACTCTGCGCGCTTCAAGCGCACGAACTCTCCATACTTATCATACTGCTCGGCTTGCGTGCGCCGTTCTGGATATTTTCTGGGGTTGAGCTGTTTAGAACAGGGAGAGTCCATCCTGGTCGTGTTTTTTGTGTTTGGGCGTTTGAGTGAGCGCTTATATAGACGAAACATCATTAACCAAGAATATTATATATTTTAAAAAATAACGGTCAATAGCAATTTTAAAGTAAAAAAAAATATTAACAATTAAAACTAAAAATTATATTTTTACCGTGGTGGTATAAGTAGGAGGGACAGACACCGCAAACGCAATCACGACGACAATGGGCACGACCAGCATAGACGGCGAATGGCTCAAACTTGCTGAATCATTTAGCAATAATCAAAAAGATATCTTTCTCGCACTGTGCCATAATGGCACCTCGGATGTCGACATGGAAATATATGGTGAAGCGAGATGCTGCAGTATAGAGGCGAAATTTAGAACTGCAAACAGTCGCCCATATCGGTTTTTGGGGTTTCTCGAAAAATTTTACAAGGGGATGCTAGACATATCGCAGAGATTTTGCTTCAACGACGTTGGATATGAGTTATTTTTGTTGTCTGATGAAAACTCTCTTGAAAATACCGTAAAATTGCTGAGAGATTTACCGATCGCCAGATTTGAAAACATTATTGTGGAAAAAGACGCCATGAAAAGGAAAAGAAAGGTCCCAAGCGAGGAGAACCATGTCACCATGAACCTCGCGTTTGCATGGCTGCTGAGCGTTTCTACCAACGAGGAGATTCACAGCAGGAGCGTTTTCTACTGTAAACACACCCAGAGACACATGAGTCTGAGGGATAGTTGGAATGATATTCAAGCTCGGGGGTTTGGATTATGGGAGCTTATTTTTCTATTTTCGAGGAGAACCACCCACTCATTTTGCAGTATTGTGGCTATATCTTTGTGTACAATGGCTCACTTGAAGATATTCACCGCCAAATGGGCCAAGTGGAGATATGAAAATAATGCAATAGAAGGTTTCGGAAACATGTTCAAATTGCTATGCGCGGATGTTTCTCACAAGGTACATGACAGGGAAAGCGGCCGGCTCCGCATAGACACGTATGCAAATTTGTACTTCAGGGACCTTGGGAATCAGATTAAGCAGAGGCATTCCATCACAGGTGATAGGTTTGACGCGGAAAGAGCAGAAGATGCGAGCTGGTATGGAAATGAGATAAAGCGTCGCGCAAGTGAAATATATGAATCTAAAGGGGAAGCGAAGTTGTACATCACTTATCTGGACATAGTGGCTGCGCTTTTAAATGACGAGACGCGTGTGGGCGAGGAAACATTGGCCAACAAAAAGCAATTTTTAATACACGCAAAAATACAGGGAAATATACATCCTAGGTATTTGGACTTTAACCACATCTATAGTTACTGCGGTACTCGAATGCCAATTATGAACTCTCATGACTTTAGCCACGGCACCATGAGCCGCATCCTAACTGAGGTGAAAAATGGAAAATACTTTCAGCTGCTCGCGTTTATTCAATATATCGTTGAGAGCATGGCGTTAATTGTTTTCACCAGCAATGTGGCCAAATTTGACAGCATGCAATTGAGCGGCCCAATTTCATTTGAAAACAATTCAATCAGAGCAAAACAAGGGTCTCAAGCCTTATTGATGAAGACGTTTGTTTCAATGGATGAGCGCGTGGGGTTTACCGAATTTTGGAATGAAATCAGCAAGAAGACCGTCGACACCTCTCCTGCTTCAAACAGCGACGTTTGCCCCTTTATCACGTTAATCAATTTGACTCAAAGTTTTTGCCTTAACTTTGTCGAGAAAATCTCAACGGAGTATGACGGAGTTGCTATTCACTTTGAAAAGGACAAGGTTCTCAGGGGCATAGTCATGTGCAACACCAATCTAACAGAGGTTTTACTTGAGATGGAAAGAAGCAGGAAACAAACGCCCACACCTGATATTGTTGAAAAAATCTGCTTCAACATGGAAAAGATGCTCATGATATTGGCGCTTGTTCCCTGCAATGCAGCCGCATTCACCCTTAGCCTTCACATAGAACGTCAGATTCGCCCGGCTGTAGTATCCAATCGACCCTATTTTTGCAATCTCATCGCTGAAACCTTTGTTCACTCCATTCAAAGGAACGGTGCTAGGGAATATGGAAAGACCACTGAATGTTTGTTTCGCACGATAATGCGCATTTCTGAAACGAGCCCCGAATTCGCACTTCCAAACAGGGGAGACCCCAGACATCCTGACAACAGAGCGACAATCATCAAGCGGATTGCGTTTTTGTCGGTGTTGCCGAGCTTGAAATACTTCACGGATTTTTTCCCTACTGATAACGGCGAAACTGGTAGTAGGCGCTGGGTGTGCGACTATCACATTCAGCTGAATTTTGCAGACATGAGAAGCTCATTTGAAGAATTGGACCACTTGCTGCGGTTGTTTGCGCTTTGCATTATTTTGCCAAGCCAATACATATCACCTGACCACCACAGAACCATAACGTCCATTCAGCGATGGAAATGCAAGGGCGATTTCCAAAACATTATGAAAGGGTTTGACGAAGGCATACCCGAGGAATTCGGGCCTATAATCCAAAACTTGGGAGATCGTCAGAACAAGATTTTCAGCTTTGTGTACGGAAGGATGATGTCCCTCATCAGAGATATACTCCTCGCAGATTCTTACAAGAACGACGCGACTTTCAACGCGAAAATCCGCGAAATGGCAGCATATGGGCAGTTTTCGTTTATGCTGTGCAGGGGCTTTATGCTAGTCCCAAGGCTCAGGCGCTGGATCAAGAATTCTGCAAAACTCGGCCTTATGATCATGGAGATCCACCAAAACTACATTTTCTCGCACATTGAGAAGGTCTTGCTGGTGGACCGCGCGTAAACATCACCACTTGAAGCTTGCGGCCTCTGCATGATTCGACTCCTCCTCGCGAAACCGCATTTTACAAGAGTCGAAGTGTAGACAAAAGTCTCGAAATTGCACCGCATTTTTGAATGCCACTTGGTATATAAATGTCCTGTGGTGTGCTTGCTCTTGTGATTAAACAAATTTGAGACAAATGCATGCTGGTAGTGATTCTGATAGAGGCGGGGGTCGGTTTGAAAGGGGCCTCTATGTAGGCTTGGCGGCCGCGGCCGCCGCCGCGGGAATGACAACGGCGGCTTACTTGACTTTTCAACGCTTTAATCGGAATTTAAGAGAGGAGGATGATGAATGGCGTATGCAGGCTTTGCGGCGTG
>Ga0114980_10003182_pt1 | contig 11354 bp, 10 predicted proteins | sample S_140806_EF_Meta_FD_87018 | JGI IMG/M metagenome (GOLD analysis project Ga0114980, IMG submission 87018) | Freshwater microbial communities from Lake Simoncouche, Canada to study carbon cycling - S_140806_EF_MetaG | ecosystem: Environmental > Aquatic > Freshwater > Lake | place: Lake...
GCCCAGTGGCGCATGTTCGACATGTTGATCGCGAACTCTTTCGTCTTTTCCGGAATCTGGATGTTGGCGGCGGTCTGAACCCACTGGCCGGTGGGCGGATCCATCGTGAAGCCGGCGACGCCTTTGCCGAGCGTGAGGACGAGCGTGGTCTGTGGGCCGTAGACGCAATAGCCGGCTGCAGACTGGTTGCGGCCGGGCTGGAGGAAGGGGGCTGCGCCCTCGCCTGCGTTTGCCGGCAGGATCGAGAAAATGGTGCCGATCGAGACATTGACCTCGACGTTCGACGAGCCGTCGAGCGGATCGAACAGAAGGAGGTAGGGTGCGCCCGGCGTCATCGAACGAGCGTCCTCTTCCTCCTCCGAAGCGGCGGCTGCGACGACGCCGGAGGCTTTGGCCATCGCCATCATCTCGTCATTGGCGAGGATGTCGAGTTGCTTCTGCTCCTCGCCCTGGACGTTCCCGGTTCCGGCCGAGCCGAGCACACCGGCGAGCGCGCCACGGGAGACAAGTGAGGAGATGGTGCGGCAGCTGTCAGCGAGCGCTTCGATCAGGATGGAGAGGTCGCGCGGCGCGGATTGTCCGGTTCCGTTCGGGTCGGCGAGGAATTCGCGGAGGGTGCGCGCGGTCATTGGGCGGTCCTGTGTCGGTTCGGCCCGGCCTAGTTAGCGAATGTGGGGGGGGATGGACAGTGGTATCAGGCACGCGGGTGCGATCTCGCTGGGGAGGCCCGCGAGGTGGTTGATTGCCAGATCTCCGCGAATTGAAAGGGAGGTCCGCGCGCAGCCCCCACCGTCTCGCGACGAAGACGTCGCGATCCACCTCCCCCGCCTATCGGCAAGGGAGGGCTTACCCTTGCAGGGCGAGCTGAGCCCTCCACCGGCAAGGCCGTGGGAGTTGTCGCGGTGCGAAGCAGCGTGACGGAGGGGGGCTCCCAACATGATGCCTTCGCGTTTCGCGATGCGCTTCGCATGCGCGCGGATGGCAGGTTCGGGATCAGCATTGAAGCGCGCCATCGCGAGGAAGCAGCGGTACATTTCGAACGGCGTCTTCGGGCACGGTCCGCCATAGTGCTCGGGTGGGTCGGTTGAGGGAGTGAAGGCGTTGAGATCAAGCTCTTTGCCGGTGAGCAGTTGGGCGGCGCCGGCGGCAAGGATCTGGTCGCGCATCCATTCGCACTGGCGGAGATCCTGCCAGTGGTCGCGCCAGTTGGATTTGAATTTCGAGGTGCGGCGGATGCGCTTGAGTTTTGCGATCTGTTCGAACAGATGAGCCAGCCAGACGATGAATATCGCGATTGGCGCGAACCAGTCATGCTGGGTCGCGTCATCGACGTGTTCGAGGGGCGCTCGTTCGAGGCTCATGGGCGCGATTGTACGCGCGCCGGAGGGCCGGCCCGTTTGCGGTGTGGTTTCCCGCATATTCTTGCGGGCAAGCGATTGAGATTGCTGCGGAGGATTTTTGGGTATCCGCCGAATCTACGCGCCCGCCTTCCAACAAAACGGGGCGGTCCAGAGATGCGGAGGCGCGTTACTCGGCTTTTGCGTCGCAGGATTTCGGCGCGTTGACGGGATTGCAGCGGGTGATGTCGCCGTCCGGCAGCGACGCTGTGTAGCCCTTGCCGAAGCGGGGGTCGGGCCAGAGGTAGTCGGTAGAGATGAACTGGGCGCCGGAGGCGATGGCGGCTTCGCGCCGCACGGTTGTGCCCTCGCGAGCTTCCTTCGTGTCGGCGTCGGCTCTCGTCCGGATGAGGAAGCCCTGTTTGACGAGCTTCTGAATTTCCGCGAACTGCGGTTTGGGATCGTTCATGGTGAAGTAGGCGGCTTCGGGCGCATCGGGGAAAGTCGTCATGAAGGCGACTCGTCCCTGGAGCGACGGGTGACCTTCTGCGTAGGGAGCGTTGGCTTCTGGCGAGAGATCCATCGTGAAGATGATCTTGCCCCTCGCCTGCCCCAGCTTCGGCCAGCCGCCCGCGACGACGGCTTCGCGGAGGGTGGCGTATTGTCCCCGCACATCATCGGGCGTGATGAGCTGGTCTTTCGAGAAGACCGTGCGGATTTCAGCATCCATGCGGTCGAACGAGGCCTTCACCCAGGGCAGTACTTTCGCGGCACCGACCCACGGGATGCCTGAGGACTTCGGATTAATCATCATCAGGATCGGCGTGTGGTCGGGATGTGCATCGGACCACGCCTTCACCTGTTTCAGGCAGTCGATGAAGAGGAGGCAGTGCGAGCGGTAATCGATATCAGCGACGTGGATCACCTTGATGCCAGGCTTGGCCATGACGGAGAGATCATAGGGCGGCAGAGCGACGCCACGCTCGGCGAGGATCTTGCGGGCAAGCGGCGTGGAATAGAGACCGCCATCGGGATCGTCGGACGGATCGAGCTCGATCTGGCGGGCGCCCTTGTCGAGCTGTTCGGCGAAAGAGCGGTGTTCGTAGTCGAGCGTCGGGCCGACTTTGGGCAGACGCTCGTTGATCAGCGCCATTTCAACGTCGGGGATCTTTTCCTTGTACGAATTGTGCGTGCCGAACGACTGCAGCTGGTTGATCGCGACGTTGGCGTCGATCCATTTCGTTGCGCAGCCTTGGCCGGCAGCTGAGGCGGAGGGCGCGGCGAGGTTGCAGGCGGCGGCCGGGGCGAGCTGAGTACAGGCGGCGGCTAGCGCGATGACAAGGATCGCGACGGCGGGGAGCCATACCAAGAGGCGTTTCATCTGTGGCTCCGCGATTCCAGTCATGTGAACCTGACGCTGATACGCTAACACGTCAGAGGCATGACAGCGCGCTGTCGCGCGTTGCCACAGGAGGGCGGCGCTAAAGCGCGGACGGTCCCTACGCGACCTTGGCGGCGCGGTTGACCAGCTTGTAGAGGCCGCGACGGTCTTGCGCAGTTTCAAAGGCTTGCGTGATGCCGATAACAGACTCGGCGGCGCCAAGCAGCAGGAATCCGCCCGGGTTCATCGACTGGGCAATGCGCTCAAATACCTCAGCCTTCGTGGGGGTATCGAAATAGATCAGGACGTTGCGGCAGAAGACGATGTCGAACTTGCCGAGGTTGTAGGCCGGATCCATCAGATTCAGCTTACGGAAGGTGATCATCTGGCGCATGCGCTCGGAGATGCGCCAGTGATCGTCCTGCTGGGTGAAGTATTGCATCAGGGTCTGAATCGGCAGGCCGCGCTGGACCTCGAACTGCGTGAACAGGCCCTGTCGGGCGCGGTCGAGGCAACGGTCGGAAATGTCGGTGGCGACGATTTCGACAGGGACGCCGCCGGTCAGCTGGGGCATCTGGTCGAGCATCATGGCGATGGAGTACGGCTCCTGCCCTGTCGAGCAGGCCGCGCACCATATGCGGATGCGCTGACCACGGCGTGCCTGGCCGAGGATGGGGAGGATGGCCTCCTTCAGGTGGTCGAACGGGGTCTTGTCGCGATAGAAGAAGGTCTCGTTCGTGGTCATCACGTCGACGACCTGTGTGATGAGGCGTTCATCACGGCGCGAGCGAACGACCTGGATGAGATCGTCGATCGACGGCAGGCCTTCCTTCCGCGCAAGCGGGGCGAGCCGGCTTTCCAGCAAGTACATCTTGTCGATGGTGAGGACGATGCCGGCGCGCTTGCGCAGCAGCTGGGTGATGAAGTCAAAATCCTGGCTGTTCACGCAGCTTCTCCGTTCATCATACGCAACGCCGCAGGACCAAGATCGCGGAGAGGTTTTACAGCTTCGGCAAGGCCTGCCTGAGCGACAGCACCCGGCATGCCCCAGACAACGCTCGAGGCTTCGTCCTGTACGAGTACACGGCCGCCAGCCTTGACGATGTGGCCCGCGCCGTCGCGGCCGTCATGGCCCATGCCGGTGAGCACCACGCCGAGCACGCGATTGCCGAAAGCGGCGGCGGCGGACTCGAACAGTGGGTCGGCGGCAGGGCGGCAGAAGTTTACGGGCGCGTTCTTGTCGAGCGTGACGATGCGGCCAGAGGGCGAACGGGCGATACGCATGTGGTAATCGCCAGGCGCGAGATAGACGCTGCCGGGGGCGAGCACATCCCCATCCACCGCTTCGCGGCAGCGCTTGCCGATGGCAGATTCGAGTTTCTCAGCGAAGACCGGGGTGAAGGTAGCCGGCATGTGCTGGACGATGAGGATCGGCACGTCGATATGGCGGGCGATCTGGCCAAGGAAGACCGGGAGCGCTCCCGGGCCGCCGGTCGACGCTGCAACGACCATGACGGAGGGATGACCGACTGCGGCCAGGCGCGTGCGAAGAGCGACTGGCGCCGGTGATGCAGCGCCCGCGCGCGAGGGGACGCGGGGCCCAAGCGCGATGATCTTGTCGATCAGTTCGCGGCGATAGCTGTCGACGGCGCCCATGGCGCTGGCCTGGGGCTTGGCGATGAAGTCGGCCGCGCCGAGCGAGAGGGCTTTCACAGTCTGGTGGGCGCCGGCGGAGGTGAGCGTTGACGCCATTACGATTTTGGCCTGCGGAGCCAGCTTCCGCAGGTGCGGCAGGGCGGTCAGCCCGTCCATGTTCGGCATCTCGATGTCGAGCACGATCACGTCGGGACGGATGTTGGCGACTTCGGCTACAGCCTGGGCGCCATCGGAGCAGACCTTCACCAGTTCGACGCGGGGCTCTTCCTCGATCCACCGGCGCATGAAACCGCGTACGATCGCGCTGTCGTCCACCAGCATGACGCGGACACGGCGTTCAGATTCAGGAAGGCGCGCGGCGAGTGTCACTGTTGGCGATCAGCAGAGGCCGGCTTCGGAGAACTTGGATTCCACGATCTCGGAGTCGAAAGGCTTCATGATGTATTCGTTGGCGCCGGAGCGCATGGCTTCGGCAATGTGGCTCATGTCGTTTTCGGTGGTGCAGAAGACGACCGTGGGGCGTTCCCCGCCCGGCTCGCGGCGCAGCGCGCGGAGGAAGTCGATGCCGTTCATCACCGGCATGTTCCAGTCGAGCAGAATACAATCCGGCATGATCTTGCGGCAGGCTTCGAGCGCCTGGGCGCCGTCAGCAGCTTCCTCGGCCTCAAAGCGCAGGTCTTCGACAATACGGCGCGCGACTTTGCGGACGACACGGCTATCGTCGACGATCAGACAGCGTTTCATGCCAACCCTCCCAGCTAGGCTGCAGCAGCAGTTTCGGCTCCGCCTGCGCCGGCCAGCATCCGGTCCATATCCATGATGACCAGAAGGCGGTCGCCCAGACGGTAGACCCCGTGCGATACGGACGACCATGTCGCGTCAAGGTTAACGGGGTTTTGCTCAAGATCGGAATCTTCAAGCTTCACGACATCACCGATGGCGTCGATGATCATCCCAAAGCTCTCGCCGCCATGTTCCACGCCGATCGCAAGAGCCTGTATTTTAACGGTTCTTTCTCGCTGCGGCAGTCCGAGACGCGAGCGGGCGTCGATCGCCGTAACTATCCGGCCACGAAGATTGAGAACGCCAGCGATTTCCGTGCTCGACAGGGGAACCGGCGTCATCTTGGCCGGACGGAAGACGTCGTGAATCTCGGTGACGCTGAGACCGAAGAGCTGGTCGCAGATTGTGAAGGTGACATATTCGCGGGTGCTCATGCGGCTTCTCCGCGGTGAATCGCGCGCTGGATGGCGTCCAGCAGCGCGTGGCGATCGGACTTGGGAACGGCGTCGGCGTCGCGACGGTTAGACATCTGGATGACCTGGGCGCCTTCGACTTCGGTGATCTGCGCTCCGTCAGCGTCGGCGAGAACGACATCGAACGTGGCGCCAGCAGCGAGACGGGCGCGCGCTTCCTCAAGGCCCGAGGCGACGGTGACATCATAGCCGGCCGCCGAGACCATCGGAGCGAGAAGATTGCGGAAGAAGGGATGAGCTTCAATCAGCAGGATGCGCTTCCGATTGGCGCGCACGTCGATCTGCATGGCTGCCGCAGCCCAAGTGGGTTCGGCCTGACTGAGATAGTGGCTGACGTCGATGATCTCGGTGGAGCGGCCCTTGAGAACCGCGGTGCCGAGAACGCCGGACGCCTGGTCGGTGAGTTGGAAGTCGAGTACGTCCTCGACGATGTCGAGGATGGCGTCGACCGCGAGCCCGACCACAAGAGCGCCCTGGCTGAACACCAGCATGGGTTGGCGCCCTTCCCTGCGGATGGCGCCTCCGCCAGAGGCGAGCGGCATGAGACGGCCGCGATACTGGACGACGAGACCGCGGCTGGTCATCTCGAATGTGGATGCATCGATCTCTTCGAGGCGCGTGACGAGCGACAGTGGGCAGGCGCGCGGTTCGGATCCGCCGGCCGTAAAGAGCAGCATGCTGATCCGGGTCTGGGCTTCCTGCGCGGTCTTTGCGGCAGCGGCCGCGCGGAGCTGTTCGTCGAGCAGGCGGTTCACCGAGCGTTCCACATTGGCGACCGAGCGCGAGATGCCATTCGGATCGAGGATCATGATGACCGCGCCGTCGCCGAGAATGGTGGCGCCGGAGTATTCGGACATCGCGCCAAGACGCTTGGATAGCGGCTTCACGACGATTTCCTCGGTGTCGAATACCTCATCTACGATCAGGCCAAAGCGGGTTTCGCCGACCTGCATGACGACGATGCAGGCGCTGCGATCATCCGTGCAGTCATCGACCATGATGCCAAGAACATTTGACAGGGCGACGAGCGGCAGGAGTCGATCACGCAGGCGCAGGACGCGCGTCGTGTTGATCATCTCAATGCGATGTTCGGACCGCTTGCCTGCACGCACCAGCTCTATCACCGAAAGCTGGGGCAGAGCGAAGCGGTGGTCCTCAACGCCTACGATGAGCGCCGAGATAATGGCCAGCGTGAGCGGTATCTTGATGATAAAGGTGGAGCCTTCGCCTATGGCCGAGCGCAGGTCGATCGTGCCGCCGATCTGTTCAACATTGGTCTTCACGACATCCATGCCGACTCCGCGGCCGGACATATTGGTGACTTTCGCCGCGGTCGAGAAGCCCGGCGCGAATACGAGACGATGAATCTGCGCATCCGTCATCGCCATGGCTTCCATCGGGTCGATGACCCCCTTTTCGATGGCTTTCTGGCGAATGCGGTCTGTGTTGAGACCTGCGCCGTCATCGCTGACTTCTATCAGGATGTGACCGCCCTGGTGATAGGCGCGCAGTTTGATCACGCCGGTTTCGGACTTGCCCGCGGCGAGGCGTTTTTCAGTGGTTTCGACCCCGTGGTCGCACGAGTTGCGGATCATGTGCGTCAGCGGATCCTTGATCAGCTCAAGCACCTGACGATCAAGTTCGGTGTTCTCGCCTTCCATCTGAAGGTCAATCTTCTTGCCGAGGTCCTGGCTCGCGTCGCGGACGATACGGGGGAGTTTTTTCCAAGCCGAGCCGATGGGCTGCATCCGCGTCTTCATCACGGCTTCCTGCAGCTCGGCGGTGACGCCGGAGAGACGCTGCAGCGGCGCCTTGAATTCGCTGTCGGCCGAGTTGCGCAGGATCTGCATCAGCTGGTTGCGCGTGAGCACGAGCTCCGAGACCATGGTCATCAGGCTTTCAAGCACATCGACATTCACGCGGATGGTGTTCGCGCCGATCGCGCCCTTTTTCTCATCGTCATGCTCAATGACGGCCGCAACCGCTGCGATGAAGGGCTTGGCTTCGGCCAGTTCGGGCCCCTCGGTGTTCATGAAGGCCGCTTCCAGATCGGCGAGCGAGACTTCGCCCGGACGCAGGAACCGGCCCTGGTCGGCGTCCCAGCGGCCATCGCCTTCCGGCGCTTCGGGCTCGGGCACGACTTCGGCGACGACGATGGGCGCGACGACGACAGGGGCCGGCGCAGGTTTTGGCTCGGACGCGATCACTCCGCCCTGGGAGACATGTTCGAGTTGCGCGATCAGGTCGCGATCGTCGCCTGCAGGCTCAACCTGCTCCGCAGCGAGGTGAGCCAGGATCAGCTTGATGCGGTCGATCGAGGCCAGCACGAGCGTGACAGACGCGGGCGTGACGGGCAGCGCGCCATCGCGGAATTTCCCGAGAAGGGTCTCGCCGGCGTGCGCGATCGATTCAAGGCGAGGCAGGCCGATGAACCCGCACGTGCCCTTAATGGTGTGCACCAGGCGGAAAATGTTGTTCAGCGTCGCCTTGTCGTCGGGATTGCCCTCGAAACGCACGAGCTCGACGTCGACAACATCAAGGCTCTCCGCCGTTTCCGTGAGGAATTCGCTGAGAAGATCATCCATGACCGGTTTCCGAAGCACGCGAAATTTCGTGCTTCGGGTAGATAAACCCCTCCAGGGTTAAGATTTCGCTGAAGGACGTTGACCTATGTCACCGCAGCGAGCTTGCCCACAGCTGAGAGCCCGGCGGCCTGCGGGACACTGCGCGGCTCGAGGCTGAAGGACGCTTCTTCCGCGAGAACGCGGGTGAAATAGGGCTGGATCGCGCCGCCGCCCCAACCGCCGCCCGGCTCCTTGCCGGCGAGCGCATCGAGTACTTCCGACTTGAAATTGGAGAACTGCCCGCGGGCCTCGACATCGAGAATTAGCTTGTCGCCCTGCTCCGTCGCGGAGACGCGGCATACGCCACGCGCAGCCGGATCGATCATGATCAGCGTCATGTTCATCAGGAGACGGACCTGGCGATAGCTGATGCGCTGGGTCTCGACCTTCCAGTCCAGCTCGGTGCGGGAATTGGTGGCGAACAGTTTCACGACGAGATCCTTGGCCTCCCCGACATTGCAGAGATTGTCGTTGATGGTAAGGATCTGGCTGCCATGCGCAAAACGCGAATAGCGGATCTTGGCTTCCAGCGAGGCGAGGCCCGAGCGGAGCGCCTTCTCGCCTTCGGCTTTCATTGCGGCGCCCATGCTCTCGTCGAACAACAGCTCCATGCTCTGAAGCATCGATGTGAGGGGCGATGCCATGTCATGGCAAAGGCGCGAGGCGACATAGGACGCGAGCCTGGACGATTCCATCATTGTAGCAGCCTCTCCTGCCCCCTCGCCTGATCGTGGAGGGGGCCGACCCATTTCCGAATCAGAAACTAGCTGATTTGGACTCCGCGACCCAAGCCGGTTTTTATGGCCCATCCGAGTCCTGTTCATGTCACAACGTTCCGTAGCTGCCGGATTATCAACGTCTTGCGACAGATGAAGGCATCAAAACGGAAAACGCCCGGCAGCCACCAAAGCCACCGGGCATTTACGATTCATTAACGACCTAAATCAGGGCTGCAGTTTCCACGGGTCGGTCGGACCCGCCTTCAGCACTTCACCCGGCTCGGCGCTGGCAAAGAGCTTGAGCGCCATGGCCGCAGCGACCGTGGCGACCGGGTCGCCCGTCTTCTGCGAGATGCGGGTGTATTCGGCGAGGCGGCCCGAATTTGTCTCATCGACCTTGCGCTTCACTTCGGCAGACGCGCTGCCGGGTTTGGCGATGCCGAGATAGCCATCGTACTGCTCCCCGACGATGCCCTGGGCTTTCGCCTGCTCGATCACCGGATCAGCGGCATAGGCGGTCATCAAAGTCGTGGCCGCAAAGATGGCGGCGAACCAGACTGCAATTTTCTTGAACATGCTCATGACAGGCTCCTTTTACCTGGCTCAGAACAGGTTAGGGTTCGAAGCGATCGCGTCTTCGAGATCCTTATCGAGGCGATAGCGGATCTCCTGGTCGATCTTCACATTGAGGTTGATCGTGATCGGCTTTTCCGACGCCTCAATGCGCAGTGTTGGCGTGCAAGCCGCGACGCCGCCAGCGAGGACGGCCAGTGCGAGACTGCTGACCATCAACTGCGCAGCCAATGGCTGGCCGGTCGGGGCGGATCTGGAAGCTCTTCCAGGCATTGCCTGCTCCTTACCTGCGGCCGGGACCGCGACCTTCGGGGCGAACCTTGCCTCTTCAAGAGGCGGCGTCAATGTCGCTGTGTTTTGTGTCGCCGTCATTTCTCTTGTTCGCGTACCTGTTCGATAGCGGTGCGGACGTCGGGGCGCTGCATCGTCGACGTCAACAAAGGCACTAACGCGCTATCGACGCCGATGTTCAGCTTGAAAGGCTGTCCTGACATAACATCCGGGTTGCTGCCCAACACGCTGAGCATCAGCAACATGCTACCCGTGAGGTTACCGTCCAGCCCTACCTCCAGCACCTCATAGTGAAAATCCTTCAGCGCATCGAACAGCATCTTCGAATTGGCGTCGGCCTGCGCCGCCGCATCGCCGGTGGAGCCTGAATACTGGATAACGCCGGAATTCACCGACTTGAGATTAGCATGGTCGATCACGGCTGAACCAGTTGTGAACACTACGGGGAACTCGCCGGACACGATGCCCTGCAGCTTCACGTCGGGCAGCTTGAACTGTTCGGCCAGCTTGGCGAGGTCCCAGTTCACGGCGCGCGCCACGATACGGTTCCGGGCTTCGCTGGAGAATTTGAAATCCTGCGGATCAACGCGGATGTAGCCGCCGCCGAAGGGCCATTGCGCCGACTCGAGTCGGATGGCGTCGTAACCGATCAGCGCGAAATCGATCTCGCCCTTCTCGATCGGCAGGCCAAGCGTCACCTTATCGAGCGTGAGCTTCTGGCCCGGCGCTGATTTCATGTTGAGCAAGTCAGCGACTTCGATGCGGCCTGAAACGCCCTCGAACACGCCGGCGGCGGCAAGCGCGAAGCCAAGCTTCTTCATGTCGAGAACGCCGGAAGCCTTGAAGTCGCCGGACGACCATGAGGCGTCGCCGGATACATCCAGCCGGCCCGTCACGTTGGCAGGCCCCACGAGCAAGGGCGAGAGATCTCCAGGCTGAAACTGGCGCGGCTTGAAGATTAGCGGCGTCGGCTCGAACGAAAGCCCACCTTTGTTGTCGCCGAGATCATGCTTGCCGGTAACGTGCGCGACCTGAATGCCGGATTTCACCAACGTAAAGGTACCGCTGAAATCGACGAGGCTGTTCTTCAGACGTCCCTCCCCTCGGAAGTTGACATCTTCGTAGCGCCGCCCGTCTTCCTTCAGTGGATCGGAGAGCCGCATCGACAGGCCGGAGAGGGAGCCCGAGAGCGAGCCGCCAGAGCCCGCAAGATCGAATGCGCCTTTCAAATCCGCGACATGGCCCTCTTCGGTTTCGATGTTAGCGTCCCTGAACGCGCCGACGACCTTCCAGCCGCTGGAGAGATCGACCTCACCCGAGACGTCGCCGACGCGGATGGGAATTCTGCGCTGATCCAGCGTCAGGTCGATCCTTGCGGGCGCCATGTTGAAGTTGGCGCGTATGGTCGATTGCGCGCGCCAGTTCATGCCGATGGCACCGAGCTGAACGGCGGCGGCGTAGCCATCGCCCTTGAGAGGAACACTTACCGGCGCAAGCTGCCCCTTGCCGACAAAACC
>Ga0114980_10003184_pt1 | contig 11349 bp, 10 predicted proteins | sample S_140806_EF_Meta_FD_87018 | JGI IMG/M metagenome (GOLD analysis project Ga0114980, IMG submission 87018) | Freshwater microbial communities from Lake Simoncouche, Canada to study carbon cycling - S_140806_EF_MetaG | ecosystem: Environmental > Aquatic > Freshwater > Lake | place: Lake...
ATCGGCAGTGGGATCGGCTTGGAATTGCCAGAACCGGTGATGGCCCTCCTGAACCGAATGGGCCAAGCCGCAGTCGCGCTCGGTTTGCTATCTGTAGGGGCTGGTCTGAATGTGAGCGGGGTCGCGGGTTCCCGGTGGTTGGTTGGGATCGTCACGGCGATCAAAGTGGTTCTGGTACCCGCCTGCGCACTGTGGTTTGGAACGCTCCTTGGGCTGCAAGCCGATATGTTAGCGACCGTTGTGCTGTTCGCCGCACTTCCGACGGCTTCGAGCGCCTATATTCTCGCGATTCAGATGGGCGGCAATGGTCCGCTGGTCGCAGCGGCGATCACCGTCTCAACCGTGAGTACCATGATCACCTTGCCCGTCTGGCTTTCACTGGTGCGCTAACACAGCCCAGGCGACGTGTTCGCGCACGAGCTCTGAAGGATCGTCGGCGCGGCTGGCCAGCGCGACAATGACGTCATCAGAGGTCGGGGCGTTACCCAGTGCAACCGCGAGATTGCGGAGCCAGCGTTCGTGCCCAATCCGCCGAATTGCGGTACCCGCTGTTCGGTCATTGAAATCGCTCGGGCTCCAGCGAAACAGTCCAATCAGCTGGGCGGCGTCTAATCCACCCGCACCCGCAGGGTCGAGTGGTCGGGGCCGCAGGTCTGGAATCTCGGCTCTTTGCGCAAATTTGTTCCAGGGACAAACCAGCTGGCAATCATCGCAGCCGAAGATTCGGTTGCCGATCGGCCCCCGCAAGTCCTCCGGGATCGAGCCCTTGAGTTCGATGGTCAAATAAGAAACACAGCGCCGCGCATCGAGGCGGTAGGGTGCGACGATTGCCTGTGTCGGGCAGATGTCGAGGCAACGCGCGCAGGTGCCACAGTGCTCTTCGGTCGGAGAATCCACGGGCAGCGCCAGATCGACATAGAGCGTTCCGAGAAAAAAGGTTGAACCGCGCTGCGGATGAATCAGCAAGGTGTTTTTGCCCCGCCAACCCAGGCCTGCGCGCTTAGCCAGTTCGACTTCCATCACGGGCGCCGAATCGCAAAAGACGCGATACCCAAATGGACCAATCGCTTCACTGATCTGATCAGCAAGCCGCTGCAAACGTCCCCGGACCACTTTGTGATAATCCCGCCCCAGCGCGTAACGGGCGACGTAAGCCCTTTCAGGTGCATCCAGGTTACGCCATGCCGACTCGATCCAATCGGGATCATCTGGCGCGTAATCAGCACTGACCATCACCGCACGGACGGTCCCGGGAACCAGTTCGGCGGGGCGGGCGCGGCGCAACCCATGACGCTCCATATAATCCATCGTGCCGTGCAACCCCGCATCAAGCCAGGCCTGCAAACCGGGTTCGGCATCGCTAAGATCCACGTCAGCGACCCCGATACTGGCGAACCCACAAGCGAGCGACCAGTCCCTGATGGCCAGGCCCAATTTCGAAAGGTCCATACCGATGGATTCCCGGACAGTAGTTTTTCTCGCCGATTCTGAGGATACTCGCCGCCTCGGCGCAACAATCGCACAAGCGATCAAGCCAGGCTGGATTGTGACCTTGTCGGGCGGCCTTGGGGCCGGAAAAACCACGCTCGTGCAGGGTCTCCTGGCAGAAATGGGCGAGCGTGGGCGGGTCCGTAGCCCCACGTTTACGATCGTCGAAAGCTACCTGCCCGGGGGCGTGGAGGTCCACCACCTCGATCTGTATCGGTTCCAGGCGCCAGCCGATTGGATCGATGCGGGGCTTGACGATCTAATCAACGATCAAACGATCTTGCTGATCGAGTGGCCCGAGCAGGGCGGGACATTTGTTCCTGCGCCTGATCTGACAATCGAACTTGAAATCCGCGATGACAGTCGGCGCGCCACATTGAGTGCATGCAGCCCGAGAGCTCGCATGGGACTCGACTCACTAGACATCGCAGCAGCAAATGAGGCAGATGCAGCAAATCGGGACTCAACCCCGTGAGCCCGCCTGCTAGCACCCCAATGCGTCGCGCCTGGCTCATACAGGCGCTCAGAACGGCCTCGATCGGATTTGGCGGATTGATCCCCTGGGATGTGGCCTCGGCGACGGCCTTGCTAGCGATACGGATGTGGCCTGCCGCCGATCACACCCGGCTGACCATCGAAACTCTAGGACGCGCGGTCTGGACCTCGACCACGTTGAAGGGGCCCGATCGGTTGGTCATCGATCTGCAGGCCAATGCAGCAGGCGAGCGGTTGAATGAACGGATCCCGCGAACCCATCCGGATAACCCCTGGATCCGAAAGCTCCTTGTGACTCAACCGGAGGTGGGCAAAGTCCGGTTGACGATCGAGTTTCAAGCAGAAACACGTGCTGACGTCTTTGCGCTACTGCCAACAGAGCCATACCAGCATCGATTGGTCATCGACCTGATCCCGCGCGATGCGCCCGACCCGCTGGCATCACTCATCGATCGACGCCCATCAAACGAGCCGGGCCTGGATGCTTTGATCAGGCAACTGGAAACGGCCCCGGAGCGGGCGGACCAGATCGAACGGCGGGATCGATCGGCGCGGCCTGAGCGGCTGGATCGCCCCATCACGATTGCCATTGATCCTGGCCATGGCGGCGAAGATCCTGGTGCGATTGGCCCCGGTGGCACGATGGAAAAAGACGTGACGCTCATGATCGCGCAACGGCTTTTTGAACTCACTCAGGCAGACCCCGCCTTGCGCGCCATGCTAACCCGGGACGGGGACTGGTTTGTCCCTCTGGGTGCTCGGGTGGCGAAGGCGAGACGGGTCAAGGCGGACCTGTTTGTCTCCATTCACGCCGACGCGTTCAGTACCTCAACCGCCCGCGGATCTTCAGTTTTTGTGCTGAGCGAAACTGGCGCCTCGAGCACCGCCGCGCGTTGGCTTGCCAGCAAAGAAAATGCTGCTGACCGGATCGGTGGCGTCAATCTGAACAGCGCACCGGAGCGCGAAGTGCGCCAGCTTTTGCTCGATTTGTCGACCACGGCGCAGATCAACGACAGCCTGCGCGTGGGCAATTCGGTCCTGGAAGAGCTCCGGGGCGTCGGACGCCTGCATAAACCCAGTGTCGAACGCGCGGGGTTCGCGGTGCTCAAAGCACCCGACATTCCGTCCATTCTGGTCGAGACGGCTTTCATCAGCAATCCGGAAGAAGAATTCAGACTGACCGATGACGCGCATCAGCAGGCGTTGGCCACCGCCTTATATCGGGGGATCAAAAGCTGGCTCGAACGTCACAATGCCCGGGGCCGACCGGGCCCTCTGATCTAGAGAACACTCAGTTCGAGAAGATCTGGGTGAACTGTCGACCGCGGAACTCGAACGTCACGATCTCACCTTGCTGAACAGTCACAGGGACTGTGTTGCAAACGGTCCGGTACTGGGCAACACCGGCGTCACGACCACCCAGTGCATTGCCGGAGAATGCGCCGACGACAGCACCCAAAGCAGTCGCGGCGGTCCTGCCGTCGCCACGACCGACCTGGTTACCCAAAATGCCGCCAGCGACTCCGCCGATGATCGTTCCAGCGGTGCTGTTGTCCTGCCCCTGAACCAGAACCTGCTGGCATTGTTGCTGGGGAATCGTCACCATTCTTGGAGAGATCTGCAGGACGTGAGCGACTTCCTGAGACTGCGATGGGTATTGGATTTGGCCCTGAACTTGGGCCTCGGCCTGCTCGAATACGCTCGTCGTGAGCATGGCGAAACCGATTAGCGCGGCACAACGTCGGGACAAGGCTTTCATCGATCGAACTCCAATACAAGAACAAAGCTATTTTACGGCGGAATTCAACGCCGAATGTGCCCACGCATCCAATGGCGACACAGTTCCCAAACCGCCGGCAGGCCCGGGATGATGATCATCGCCAGCGCGATGGCCGAGAAATTCTGTTTGACCCATGGTTGGTCACCAAACCACCACCCCAGTGTCGTCAATCCACCGACCCAAAGCGCCGCTCCGAGCACGTTGTAGGCCGCAAAACGCGTGTAGCGCATCTGGGCCAGACCGGCGACGAAGGGCGCAAAGGTCCGAATGAACGGAATAAAACGCGCAATGACGATGGTCATCGGGCCATGACGCTCGTAGAACGTTTGGGTCCGTTCGAGCGCGTCACGGTTGAACCAGGCCGTGCGCTCCCATGTGGACATTCGAGCGCCCAAATGTCGACCGACGCTGTAGTTGAGTGCATCGCCCAACACCGCTGCGCAAAACAGCAGCCCGAGTAATAAGGATAGATTCATCGCGCCGACCCCCGCCAGGGCACCGGCCACAAAGAGTAGCGAGTCGCCCGGCAGAAAGGGCATCACGACCAAGCCGGTCTCGACGAAAACAATCAAAAACAGCAGGGCATACACCCAGACACCATGCGTCTGCACGACCTCGGCGAGATGCTTATCGAGGTGCAGAAACAATTCGAGGGCCTGTCTCAAGAGCTCCATCAATGCATTTCCCTGACTTCCCTGACTTCCCTGACGACTGCCGCCAGGCCCGACTATAATTCAGGCATGAAGACCGGCCCGATTGACCAGTTGCCGGAGACGGACTCCCAGGCGATCGAGCGCCGCCCTATTCGGACCCTCCCTGACCTGCTGATTAGTCAAATCGCAGCCGGAGAGGTGGTTGAACGGCCGGCGTCGATCGTTAAAGAGCTTCTCGAAAATGCGGTCGATGCTCGCGGTCGGGTGATTTCGCTGCGAATAGATGACGGCGGAATCAGCCGAATTCTGGTGACCGACGATGGCAGTGGGATTCCAGATCAGCAACTCCCACTCGCGCTGACCCGACATGCGACAAGCAAAATCTCCAGCCTGAGCGAACTCGAACGCGTCAATACCCTCGGCTTTCGCGGCGAGGCGCTTGCAGCGATTGCGTCCGTCTCGGAGGTCACCATCACCTCGCGGCCTCGCAACGAACCGCATGCCAGTGCGATCGATGCCCAAAGCGGCGAAATCATGCCCGCTGCTGGCGGTTATGGGACGGTAGTCGATGTCCGGAGCCTCTTTAGTCATACCCCCGCACGTCGAAAATTTTTAAAAGGCAGCAGTACCGAGGCTGCGCACTGCCTCGACGCCTGGCGCCGCGTTGCGCTAGCCCATCCCCAGATTGCGTTTAACTACGAAGCCTGGAGCGATCACCAGCGTCGCCGCGAGGAACGCTGGCCTGCCGGAGACCCTATTGAGCGCGCACTGGCATGCCTGGGCCCGGAGGTTCGAAGCGCTTACTGCGTCGTCGATCGAGTCATTGAAGGTCCGCCTGAACTAGGCCAAGGCCTCGCCTTACAGGGCGTACTCGGTCTACCTGAAGCCTCGCGTCCGCGCCCAGACCACCAGTTCTTGTTCGTCAACGGGCGGTGTGTGCGCGACCGTGCGCTCAGCTTTGCAGTGCGACAGGCCTTTGGCGAAGCCTTGCATGGCGACCGGCAACCCTGTTTTGTTCTGATGCTGAGCCTTGATCCGACGCTGGTCGACGTCAATGTACATCCGGCCAAAACCGAGGTCCGGTTCCGCGATAGCGCCGCCGTCCGCTCATTTTTGTTTCATGCCGTTGCGGGTGCACTGCGCGCGGCACCAGGCCCGATTGCCGCGCACCGATTTATCGCCCGGGAACCTGAACCGCAAGCAGAAGTCCCCGCCTCAGACCGCGACGGCGATCCCCCGTCCCCTGCCGGTGACCGGCAGCCCCAATACGGCAACCGGCCGACCCCGTCGCTGTTTGCCTTCCGCTCGCCAAGCCCCATCGATCGCCCTTCGGCCCAAGCCATTGAAGCAGCGCTCGCGTTCCAGGCACCGCTCGATACGCATCCGCTGGGCCAGGCGATCGGTCAGCTTCATGGGCTCTACATCCTCGCCCAGAACGCGGAGGGACTTGTCTTGATCGATATGCATGCGGCCCATGAGCGCATCGTATTCGAGCGTTTACGGGCACAAGCCGATCAGCGGTCCATCGTTTCACAGCCCCTGCTGGTGCCGGCGGTTTTTACGGCTGATGAGATCGAGGTCGCACTGGTCGAAGAGTCCAGCGAAGCACTTTGCGGTTTCGGTTTAGAACTGGCACCGATGGGCCCGACCACCATTGCGGTCCGCGCCGTCCCGGCGCTGCTCTCAAAAGCAGATCCAACGGCGCTTGCGCGCGATGTGCTGGCGGGTCTGCGTGAGAGCGGCAACCTACACGCCCTGACGCAGCGACGGGACGCGATCCTGTCAACCATCGCCTGCCATGGCGCTGTTCGGGCAAACCGGCAACTGTCCTTGAGCGAAATGGATGCCTTGCTGCGCGCAATGGAATCAACCCCCGGAGCTGACCGCTGCAACCATGGTCGCCCGACCTGGATGATGCTAAGCCTCAACGATCTCGATCAGCGCTTTATGCGTGGGCGCTGATCTGTGGCCCCCGTCGCGACACACAACCCGGAATCAGCCCACCTGCCAACCACGCTGCTGATGGTCTTGACGGCCTTGGTCGCTTTCCAGCCTGCCGGTACCGATGTTTATCTCCCATCACTCCCTGCGATCGCGACCGAATTTCGAGTCGGGCCGGTCGGAGTGCAGTGGACGCTCACGGTGTTTTTGCTTGCATTCTCTTCGGCCCAACTCGCAGCAGGTCCAATAGCCGATCGATTTGGGCGGCGGCCGGTGATTCTGGCCGGGCAACTCACCTTCATCCTGGCTTCGCTTGCGGGAGCGCTGGCGCCCTCGCTAAGCTTGCTGATCGCGGCGCGCGGTGCCCAGGCGATCGGAGCCTGCTGCGCCGTCGTCTGCGCGCGCGCCATGATCCGCGATCTGTTTAACCCGGACGCAGGTGCCCAGGTCATGTCGCGGATGCTGGGATGGATGATCGTCGTGCCGGTCTTTGGCGCTGCGCTCGGCGGACTACTTCAGCAGGCGTGGGGTTGGCGCGCCAATTTCCTCGCAGTTGCGGCCTACGGAGCCATTGCCCTGGCGTCAACCTTCCATTGGAGTCAAGAAACGCTGCCATTGGAGCGCCGGACTTCCCTGCAACCCCGCGAGCTCTGGTTGAGCGCGAGCCAGATTATTCGCTCGTCAACCTTCCGGGCCTGGCTGGCGATGGCTAGCTGGAGCTACGTCGGCCTCTTCGCGTACCTCTCGAATTCATCCTTTGCCCTGATCGAAGTCTTAGACCTTAGCCCCACCTTGTACGGTCTGAGTTTCGGCGTAACGGCAATCGGTTATCTAATCGGCGTTCTCTGGGTACGGCGCCGAATCGCTCTGTTCGGATTGCGCGATGCCCCCTCGGCCGGTGCTGCGTTGGCGGCTGGCTGCGGTCTGGTCATGGCCGCACTGGCCGCATTGGAAGTTCGCCATCCTGCAGCCATTATGATTCCAATGTTTGGTTTCATGCTCGCGCACGGCATTAATCAACCGTGTGCAACCAGCGGTGCAATCGGGCCCTTTCCGCACTGCGCAGGGACAGCGGCGGCACTGCTCGGCGCGTTGATGGCCGCCGGAGCTGCACCGATGGGGTGGTTGATCGCTGCAAACCACGATGGGTCGACCCGACCGCTGGCCTTTGCAATTGCGCTTTGCGGATGTGGTGTGGCCGCAAGCTGGCTGTTGCTGGTTCGGAAGCTGGCACCTGAACCTGTCTGACATTGCCTCTGGCCCACATCATGTCAAACAAGGACCAACAGCCGCTAGTCTTCCTGATGGGCCCCACCGGCGCAGGAAAGTCGGCCGCCGCCATGGCCCTGGCGGCAGAACTCCCGATCGATATTGTCAGCGTCGATTCGGCGCAGGTTTATCGTGGGCTTGATATCGGCACCGCAAAACCAAGCGCCGCAGAGCGCGCTGTGGTGCCGCATTGGTTGCTCGATTTGCTTGACCCGTCACAGGCCTATTCCGCCGCACGGTTTCGAGTCGATGCAACAGCGGCAATTGAAGCCATTCGCGCGAAAGGCCGCATACCCCTTCTCGTGGGTGGGACCATGCTGTATGCCCGCGCTCTGGTCGGCGGACTCGACGACTTACCCTCGGCGAACCCGGCGTTGCGCGCGCAACTCGAAGCCGAGGCGCAGGCCGACGGATGGCCCGCCCTGCACGCACGTCTGGCAGATCGTGATCCGGCCACCGCGGCGCGTTTGTCGCCCACCGATTCGCAGCGGATCCAGCGCGCGCTCGAAGTCGTTCTCTTGACCGGAACCCCCTTGTCCACCCTGCATGGACGACCAAAGGGTTCCGACCAAAGAGGCACCGATCACCCAGCCCATTTCGTTTCGCTTGAGCCCCAGGATCGCAGTTGGCTGCACCAACGTCTCGAAACGCGTTTTCGGGATATGGTCGCGGCGGGCCTGTTGGACGAGGTTCTTGATTTACGGGCACGCGGCGACCTTCACACCGACCTCCCCGCGATCCGCAGCGTTGGTTATCGCCAGGTCTGGGAACACCTCGACGGCGACAGCGACCTACCAACGATGCACGAGCGGGCTGTGGCAGCCACACGGCAACTCGCGAAGCGCCAGCTCACCTGGCTAAGATCAAACCCGGAACGAACCATCGTGCCGTGCGACGCTAAGCAAGCGACGGCACTCGCGGTCGCAGCGCTTCGCGAAGTCATCGGCTGAAACGGCGCGAATTTATTCGCCAGTCTTGATGACCGTTGCAGCCTCGCCCTGGGGACGCACCTGAATCGATCCAATATCCGAGACGATCTGGCCGGCGCCTGTTAGCCGATCGATCACCGCATGGGCCTGACTCGGGGCAACAATCAGGCACATACCGATACCGCAATTAAAAACCCGGTGCATTTCATCGTCCGTAACCGCGCCGGCATCTTGTAGCCAGTCAAAAATCGCTGGCCGAACCCAGTGGTTACGGAGCAGAACGGCCTGCAACTGCTCCGGAAGCACTCTGGGAAGATTCTCGACCAAACCTCCGCCCGTGATGTGCGCCATCGCCTTGACCGCACCGGGCAATTCCGCGAGCACGTCGAGCATCGGCTGAACGTAGATCTGTGTCGGGGCCATCAACGCATCCGCCAGGGTGCGCTGAGCGGGGTCGCCCGGCAGGAGCGTGGCATTCAGTGCATGCATCCACTCGTCTTCGGGGCCCACAGCCCGCTCGAGGATCCGTCTGACCAGGGAAAATCCATTGGAATGCACGCCACTCGAAGCCAAACCCAACACGACATCGCCCGGCTCGATCGAGCGCCCATCCAGAATCGACGATTTTTCAACAACGCCTACCGCGAATCCCGCCAAGTCGTATTCGCCGTCGGGATACATCCCCGGCATTTCAGCCGTTTCGCCGCCGATCAGTGCACAACCGGATTGCTCGCAGCCCGCCGCCACGCCGCCCACCACAGCGGCCGCAGTCTCGACACGCAAACGGCCACAGGCAAAGTAGTCCAAAAAATACAAGGGCTTAGCTCCTTGCACGAGAATGTCGTTGACGCTCATCGCCACCAGATCGATCCCAACGGTGTCATGCCGATCAAGGGCAAAGGCGAGTTTGAGCTTGGTCCCGACGCCGTCAGTCCCCGATACCAGAACTGGCTCTCTGTACCCCTTGGGAAGCTCATACAAGGCGCCAAACCCTCCAATACCCGCCAGCACACCGGCATTTAGAGTACGACGGGCGAGTGGTTTGATTCGCTCCACCAGAGCATCGCCAGCGTCAATGTCAACCCCTGCATCGCGATATGAAATCGGCTTATTCATCAATGACACCCCACAAAACCTTCATGTCCGACACCTCTCGATCGACTGATCAGCCGGATCGTCATTCTAGGGCCCCTACAATAGTGTGATGCTTATCAGTTGAACATGACGCCCACGCCACCAATTCCGCCCCAGTCGCCGGATTCGCACCACTTCCCGTCCTGGCGCGTGATCGCACCATGGGCCGCAGTTGCGCTTGGAATGGGCTGGGCGCTGTGGGCGCTGCAGGCCACACTTTCACCGCTCTTTGCCGCCCTTGTCCTCGCGTATTTGCTGGCCGGACCGGTTGATCGACTCCAGGGCGTTGGCTTGCCGCGCGCTGTTGCAAGCCTGCTGGTCATGCTTGGAACGATTACGCTGGTGACGGCCGCTGCGCTGATCTTTTTGCCCATCATTCAGACTGAGATCGAACTGTTGCGCCAGCAACTGCCGGATTTGGTGGCCAAAGTGGGCGATTCTTTCCTGCCTTGGTTGGAACGGGCGACCGGCGTCAAACTGCGACTCGACCCGCAGGCCATCCGGACCTGGATCACGCGGCAATGGTCTGAAGGCGGGGGCGATCTTGCGGTAGGCATCATGGATTACGCCCGCAGTGGCGGCTCTGCCGTTCTGGAAATCGTGAGCGTGGTTCTCTTGGTTCCGATTGTCTTGTTTTACCTCTTAGTGGACTTGCACCACCTGCGCCGACGCACCCTTGACTTGGTACCACCACGTTGGATCGGTGGGGTCGTCGATGCACTTGATGAACTGCATTCGATGATCAGCGGATGGCTTCAGGGCGTCCTGCTCCTAACGGTCGTTCTCGCCGCGTTCTACGCGGCTGGCCTTTGGATCGCGGGCTTCCAACTTTGGTGGGCATTGGGTCTGCTGACGGGAATCCTGATGTTTGTGCCCTATTTGGGCTTTGCACTGGCCCTGCTGCTGGCCCTTCTCGCCGGCATGTTGCAGTTCGGCGTCGGTGAAGGCATCTGGCGCGTCGCCATTGTGTATTCCCTGGGTCAGGCAATCGAAAGTTGGTGGCTGACCCCGAAACTCGTCGGGGAGCGCGTGGGACTTCATCCGGTTGTGGTCATCCTCGCCCTGCTCGTCTTTGGCAACCTCCTCGGTTTCGTGGGCGTACTGCTCGCCCTGCCTTTGGCAGCGGTCACGATCGTTTTGCTTCGACGGCTTCATCGGGCCTGGCTTCGCAGTCCGATTTTCGAGGGCAATCACGGACCCAGGGCGTGACCCAGCAACTGATTCTCGACTTCGGTGCTCCACCCGCGCCTACTCTGGACAACTTTGTCGTCGGCGATAACGCAGCCCTTATTGCGACGCTCCGGCGCCTTAACTTATCCAATGATTCGCCCAATGATTCGGCCAATGCGATCGATCTTGAACATCGTTTTGTTTATCTATGGGGCGAATGTGGAGTCGGGAAGACCCACCTCCTGCGCGCATTCGCGCCGCCTGAAGACAAGCATTCGCTGATCCAAACCCTTGATGATGTCGATCGCTTAGACAGCGTGGGCCAACAGGCGGCCTTTACCCAGTGGATCGAAACCCAGAGCGATCCACAACGCAGGCTTTTAGTTGCGGGACGCTGGCCCCCCCGCGACTTGACGCTGCGCGAAGATCTCCGGAGCCGCATTGGATCCGCCCTCGTCTTCAAAATCCAGCCTCCAACCGATGCCGCAAA
>Ga0114980_10003185_pt1 | contig 11349 bp, 8 predicted proteins | sample S_140806_EF_Meta_FD_87018 | JGI IMG/M metagenome (GOLD analysis project Ga0114980, IMG submission 87018) | Freshwater microbial communities from Lake Simoncouche, Canada to study carbon cycling - S_140806_EF_MetaG | ecosystem: Environmental > Aquatic > Freshwater > Lake | place: Lake...
GATACCGTCAAAGCCGGCTGCCTTGGCAGCCGCGGCAGCCCGACCGAAGCTCGCAACGACATCCGCGACGTCTTCATCGCTGGGGACCGGCAACGGACGATCCAGAATCGCCTGCTTTTCAGGCTTGATGGAGGTCAGCCGGTCCGTGGGTCCATAGATCCCTGCGGGTGAGAAGGACGGAGCCTCGCCGTTCGGCATGCGCATCGCACCCTGATGCCAGAACTGGGGCACGATCTTCGCGCCACGAGCGTGGACAGACTCGACGATCTGCTTCCAACCTTCGAAGGCCTCGGACGTATGGATCATCGGCAGATCCTTCTCGCCGATCGCGCTGATCCCTGACGAGACCGGATGATCAGTGCTGATGGCCTCGGTGATGATCAGGCCCACATCCGCGTCGGCGCGGCGCTCGTAGTATTCACGCACGTCATCGCCCGGAGCACCGCTGGGACAGAAGCCCCGCGTCATGGGCGACATCGCGAACCGGTGCGGCAGGATCATTCCACGAATGGCAAGCGGCTCGAACAGCGGCGCCAGCCGCTCGGCTGGAAAGGTTCTTTCGCCTTGTTGCATCACGGGACCTCGATCCGGGAAGTTTGAACCCATCCGTCAACCCATGCGGGTTCCGTTGCAACGACGGCGGACCCCGGCCGGTCAATCCCCAGATATGTGATCCGACGGTAGGAAGCCGGGGCTGTACCCGACCGTGACGACGACCGCAGTGACCAGGCCAAGGGCTGTTCCCGGCCTCAACTCGCATGACCCGTCGGCTAGTGGTTGCGCCCCTGAAGAATGAGCTCCGATGCCCGCCAGCCGACACCCATGATCGGCCCGTTGGTGTTGCATGAGACCATGGTCGGCATGATGGAGCCGTCGACGACCCGGAGATTGTCGACCCCCCGGACGAACAGTCGTTCGTCCACAACTGCGAGCGGGTCATCACCCATCCTGCAGGTGCCGCAGGCATGATATCCGGCCTGGCCGCGGGTGCGGAAGGCATGCACGATCTCATCGTCTGTCTCTACGCCCGGCCCCGGAGATATCTCCGCCGTCAGGTACGGCGCGATCGCGGGCTGGCTCAACCACCGTCGCATGTAGCGGAACATGTCGATGGTGACCTGGCGGTCATAGGGATCGGAAAGGTAGGCCGCCCGGATGGCGGCGGGCTCGGCCGGATCTGCGGACCGGATCATGACCGAACCCTGGCTCCGTGATCGCAGCGGATAACCGAAGAGATGGATGCCATGTTCGGTCTCGAACCGGACCTTTCGGGCATTCACGCCGAGCGAATAGGGTGCCATCAGAATTTCGACATCGGGCCTGTCGAGCTCCGGACGGGAGCGCGCGAATGCACCGACCTCAAGGGCCCCGGTCGCCAGGATACCGGAGCGGTTGATGGCGTATCGGGCGGCGTTCTTCATCAACCGCCACCCGGAAAACTCCGGATTGTGACTCAGCGGTTTTTCCAGGCGGTACTGCATCATCAAAAGACGATGCTCGAGCATGTTCTGGCCGACGCCGGGGCTGTCAGCGACGACCTCGATCCCGAGCCCCTTGAGGTGGTCGGCAGGCCCCACGCCTGACAATTGCAGCAGTTGCGGCGTGGCCAGTGCACCCGCCGAAAGGATCACCTCGCGAGCCGCCCGCAATTCGGTCGCGACGCCCTTTACGACAGCAGCAACCCCGACAGCGCGTCGGCCTTCGAACAGGACCTTCTGGACCGTGGTGTCCGTGCTGATCGTCAGGTTCGGACGACGACGGACATCCGGGGTCAGGAAGGCCTTGGCCGAACTCATCCGACGCCCGCCGGAGATGGTCCGCGTCACGAATCCTACGCCTTCCAGCTCCGGCTGGCTGAGACCGGGCCGTAACGGGAGCCCCATCTGGGTTCCGGCCTCGATCATGGCGACCGAGACCGGGTTGCGGTCCGGATGAACCGAGAGATTGAGCGGACCGCCGACACCACGCTCCTCGCCCTCGCCGAGCTCATGGTTCTCGATCGACTGGAAGACGCGTCGCATCTGGTCCCAACCCCAGCCGCGCCCGCCGAGGCTTTCCCATTCGTCATAGTCCTGGGGCTGACCGCGGAAATACATCATGCCGTTGATCGCGCTGGACCCTCCGAGGGTTCGACCCCGGAGCCACGTCTCGGACGGAATATCACCATGCGCTTCGGTCTGGATGCGCCAGGCGTGATCAACGTCCTGCAGCAACCGCCCGAACCCCTTGGGCATGTGGATGAAGGCGCTGCGGTCCGAGGGGCCCGCCTCGATCAGGAGGACCTTGATCGAGGCATGCTCCGACAGCCTTGCGGCAAGCACGCACCCCGCGGATCCGGCACCAACGATGATGTAGTCAAATTCTTGGGTCACTTCAGTCCAGTCCCAGTCCGGCGCGGATGGCGTTGGCGACCAGGGTCCCCGGGTCCTCATCGGGCGCACGCCCCCCCTGGAGGAGGTTGTGGCAGAAGGCCACCGCGAGATCCTGACGGCGGTCGGCAAACCCAATCGAGCCGCCCATGCCGGGATGACAGATTGCATTACGGTGCTTGGCCGCCGCCGTCGGTGCGGTGCTTCCTCCGAGCCAGTACCCACCCACTGAGATCGGAATGGTAGCCCCGAAGAAGACCCGATCTGGCGGGTCGATCGCGTCCCTCGGCCGGCTCGCGGCCTCTAGGCGATCAGAAGAAAGCAGGCGGACACCGTCGAGACAGCCTCCCCCGGCCAGCATGGCGAAGAAGCGCGCCTCGCTTCGGGCTGTCATGATCCCGCCCACGCCGGGAATACAGGCTTGCCGGACCATCGACTGGCCGAAAGGCTCAGGCATCAGATCGACCTGCCGAGGGCAGGCCAGACGATAGAGGGTACCGTCAGGGACATCCGCCACGCGCGATCCGTCCATGATCGCAACCCTGGCCTCTTCCCTCGCCGGCAGGCCGACCCAGAGGTCCGGGATTCCCAGAGGCTCGGCTATTTCCTCGCGTACGAAGGCTTCAAATGGGCGACCCTTCGGATCGGTCCGGCGGACGAGCTCGCCACACAGCCACCCCATGGTCATCGACTGGTATCCGCTCTCTGACCCTGCGGGAAACTGGCTTTCTGAAGCCGCGATCCGGGCGACCATCCAGTCCCAGTTGCACATCAACGCCGGTGTCACCTCGGGCGGCATGACGAACACACCCGACTTGTGGGCGAGGACATGGGAAACCCGGATATCGCCCTTTCCGGCCGCGCCGAACTCCGGCCAATAGTGCGCTACCGGGGCGTCATAATCGATCAGTCCCCGCTCAGCTTGCATGTGAACCGCCGTCACCGTCACAGCCTTGACGACCGAGAAGACGTTGAAGAGCGTTCCGGCGTCGACGGGCCTGGCTGTGGCCGTGTCGGCCACCCCACTCCAGGCATCCACAACCAGACGTCCACGATGGTAGGCCGCGACCTGGACACCCAGTTCCACGCCTGAAGCCACCATGCCGTCAAGCATGGCCTGCACGGTGGTATTCACCGCAGCAGCCTCACCCCCGGCCGGCAGCCCGGCAAGATCGGCGGCGGCCATCAGGCGAGCGGCCCGACGCAAACGGCCACCAGGTCCGCTCTGACGTTGAAGGTTCGGCCCGACAGCACGACGGAACCCAGGACACCACACGCAAACATCAGCGCTCTCTCGAGAAGGTTGGACGGTCGCGAACGGACTTTGCCGAGGCGACCGGAGCTCAGGATTTGTCGAACAGGACGTGGATGGACTCCGGCCCCCGCGTGCCGATCCCCACGACCTGCGGCGGCGGATAGTCGGGATCCAGCCGAAGGTTGGGCAGCCGGTCGAGAAGGATGTTCAGCGCGATACCCACCTCAAGCCGCGCGAGGTGCTGGCCAATGCAGATATGGGGGCCGAAGCCAAAGGCATTGTGCCGCTTCAGGGGCCGGGAGATGTCGAACCTGTCGGGCTCCTCATAGACGGTGTCGTCGCGGTTGGCCGAACCGATGATGACGTCCAGACAATCCCCCGGCATCAGCACCTTGCCGTCCATCTCCACTTCGCGGGTCGGCGTGCGGAAGATCGCCAGGACCGGGCAGTTCCAGCGCAACCCTTCATCAATAGCGGTCGGCACAAGCGCACGGTCCGCCTGGACCGCCGCGAGTTGATCCGGGTTGGTCAGGAGGCCGGTCAGGATACTGCCCGACCCGTGATAGCTGGTATCCCCACCGGCCGTCATGAGCTGCCGGAAGAAGGCGATCACGACATCGTCCGGGATCATTTCACCGTCGACCTCGGCGTTGGCGAGGACGCTGACGATATCTGAATCCGACAGCGGATTGCGACGACGCTCTGCCACGAGCGCGGTCAGATAGTCCTTGAGCTTGCCGATGGCGTCCATGCCATGCGGCTTGTCATAGATGATAGCTACCTGGCCGACCGCCAGCTTGTGGAACACCGCGCGATCCTCCTGGGGCAGGGCCAGGATTTCGTGGATGAAGTGGAACGGAAATTTGCGGGTAAACTGACTCACGAGGTCGGCGCGGCCGTCGCCCGCGAATTCGTCAACGATCTGGTGGATCACGGACGGGATCAGCTCTTCGCCCCAGTGCTCGATCATCGGCCGCATGAAGGCACGCTGGAACAGCCGCCGAAAGCCCGTGTGCTCCGGGGGATCCATGGTCGTGACGGAGCGCCCGAACGCTACGCCGATGTTGTTGTTGTTGACGCTGTTCGAGAACAGGGCCGGATTGTTCAGAACCTCGGTGACGGCGTCATAGCCGAGGATGGAGTAGTGTTTGAGGTGCTGGGTGGTGAGATCGGCCATGTAGCCGCAATGGCTTCTGAGATTGCCCTCCCAAACGCGACCCTGGCGTCGAAGCCGGGCGATCTCCGGGTAGGGATCCAGCATCGCATTGGGTCCGAAGGACAACGACATCGCGGTAAAGGGATCGAAGGCGGTGTCTTCGAAGTCCTGAATTCGGAGCATGGCGTTCATGGGTCAGGTGCTCTTCGTCAACGAAACAGGGTCGGAAGCGGCGGATTGCGGGCCAGCGTGATGGCCGGCTTCGGCCATGGCATCGAGGGCGTGATTGGCCGCTATGAAACCGAAGACGAAGGACGCCGCGATGCTCGCCCCCGCCCCGGGATAGACCCGCCCCATGACCGAGGCGGTGCAGTTTCCGGTGGCATAGAGCCCCCCTATGACATCGCCATCTGCCGTCAGGGCGCGGGCATGCTCGTCCGTGACGATCCCGCCCTGGGTGCCCACATCTCCAGGATACAGCGCGCAGGCATAAAACGGCCCTTGCGAGATCGTGCCGAGATTGGGGTTGGGCCTGACCGTCGGATCACCGGCACTGCGGTCGTAGGACCGGCCACCACGCCCGAAGTCTGCATCGATGCCGGCATCGACGAAACCATTGAACCGCTCCACTGTGCGCATCAGTCCCTCGGGATCGACGCCACAGAGCATCGCGAGTTCATGCAAGGTATCGGCCTTTTTGAAGTAGCCCGAGGCCAGCCAGGCGTCCGGCGTCATCATCGGCGGCTGGAAGCCCCAGTTGTAACGGGACCGATGTCGGCTATCGAGGATCGCCCACGCGGGCACGGCACGCTCGTACATCCGATGGCCATTCTCCACATAGGAACCGGCCTCGTTGGTGAAGCGTTCGCCATGGATGTCGACCAGGATGCAATGCGGTTTGGCGAGATCGGAGCTGTGCATCGAAACGGCGCCACTGGGCGGCAGGGAGCTGGGAATCCACCAGGCCTCGTCCATCATCGCCAGGTCGGCGCCGACATCCCGGGCCGCGAGGATCAGTTCTCCCGTCTCGCCCGGATTGGCGTTGGTCCACTTGGTGGATGACGGCTGAGGCCCGTACTGCAGGCGCAGGTCCTCGTTTCTGGCGAAACCGCCGCTGGCCAGGAGAACGCCGGCCATGGCCCGAATTCGACGCTTGCGGCCATTCTGGAGAACCTCGACCCCTACGATCCGCTCGCCGTCGCGGATCAGGGAGGCCACCGCAGCGCCGGTTTCGAGCCGGACACCGAGACGTTCAGCAGCCAGCAGCATATGGCCCTGGAGAGAGGCACCTAGCCCGAGCAGGCGCCGCTTGGTCGTCTTCATCCAGAGCATGCGCCAGGCCAGGCGCAACAGCATCACCCGCCCCCGCAAGGTCCGCGTGCCTTCGCCGATACTGCGGGTCTCGGCGACGGTCAGGGGCACCGGGAACGGACCCGGCCGCAACTGTGGCCACCACTGACCAAGGTCACCGCTGTCCAGAAGAGGAGTCCCCAGCGATCGACCGCGTTGGCTCCCGCCTGGAAGATTATCGTAGTAGTCGCTCCAACCCTCGGCCCGGATGAATTTCACCCCCTTGGACTCGAGAAAGCGGATGATCCGCGGACCGACGTCCAGGAAAGCCGCCCGACGCGCCGACGTCGATCCAGGTCCGCCGTCAGAGCCCACGGCCGCATCCAGATAGGTCCGGGCGGCTGCCTCGGAATCCTCGACGCCAGCCCGCTTTTGCAGCGGGCTGTTCGGCACCCAAAGAACGCCACCGGACATGGCCGTGGACCCGCCGAGCTTGTCAGTCTTCTCGAGGACGACAACCGTATGGCCCCGCTCCCGAACCGCCATACCGGCGCACAGGCCGCCACCGCCGCTGCCCGCGATCACAAAGTCGACCGTCTCATCCCACATCAGGCTTGTCCGCGACCTTGAATGTACTCGTGGATGACCCGGTGGAAGTTGGACACCGCGATCTCCTGTTTCGGATTGGTGCGCGAACCTGCGAAGGCCGAAGACTTCATCCCACGCTGGACCGACGCCATGTTTTCGAAATCCTGCGTCAGGATAAGCCCCCAGAAATCGATGTCGGTCGGATCGTTGGAGGCCGTCTTCTCCCATTTCGGTTCATCGCCCGGAGCCCAGCGTTCGAGAGCGAAGGCTTCGAAAATGCAGGAATCCGGACTGCCGTTCGGCCGCACCCGATAGCCCAGCAGCGACATGGGCATGGGCAGGACGATCATGTTGGGAAAGATATGGAAACTCCCGCCGGCGGCCATCAGCTCATCAGGTGAAAGCGGCGGCATGGTCACGCCGCTCTTTTCTGCTGCCTCGGTCTGGAGGCGACGATAGGCCATCATGACTTCGCGCATCGACGCGCCTTCCGGAACCTCGTCGGGCAGGCGCTTGATCTCAGCGCCTTCCCGCTCCGTGAACATTGCGTTCAGGTCCTTGAGCATCATGAAATAGTAGTCGACGACGGCTTGCCGGACGTCTTCGCGGACCGTGCCGAGGCGTGGTGAGCCCTGCCCCAGACCCGTGCGGACCGGATACCCGAAATAGGCGTGGCGGCCGAGAGAGGCCGACATTGTGAGGTCGTCGTTGTAGCTCAGCAGCTGCCGGTGGGTGCCCTGGACATGATAGCCTTCATTGAAGGCCTCAAGAGCGACTTTCCAATTGCAGGGGAAGACGATCGTACGGTGCCATTTGTAGCGCAGCTCTTCGGTCTTGTAGGGGCCGATCTTGGCGATGATCGGGGCCAGGTAGTCGCGCAGCGGCTCGGGGTTCGCGTCAAAATGGACATAGACGAAGCCGCCCCAGCTATCGACGCTGACGGGCTTCAGGGCGATGTCCTCGGCATCAAGAACGCCATCCCAGTCGTGATGGTCGATGACCTGGATGTTTTCGCCTTCGAGATTCCATTGCCAAGAGTGAAATTTGCAATGGAGGATTCCGGCCCGGCCGCAGCCTTCGGTCAGGCGCCGGCCGCGGTGCGGGCAGACATTGTGGAAGGCGCGGAGCCCGCTCGCAGCGCGAAGGACAATGACGGATTCGTTGTTGATGTCGTAGGTTACGTAGTCGCCGACGTTGACCAGCTCTTCCTCACGGCAGGCGAGCTGCCAGGTATGAGCCCAGATCGCCTCGACCTCCTGGTCCATGAAGGCTTGGGAGATGTAGTCCGCGACCGGCACGAAATCCGGCCTGACCGTAGTGAGATCCGGGGCCTTCTGCGAGACGGGGATGTTCATGATCGATTCCTGCAACGACCGGGCCCCGGCGGTCGCCCGGCAGGTCCCTTAAGACTGCGATCTGCGTTAGCATTGGCACCGCGTCACCGCGGGCGCTAGGGCGACAGAAACAGGGATGTGATGAGTCCCGCCGCCGGCTGTGGCGAATGCGGCATCCGCAGGATTCACGGCTCGCAGACCACCGGCTCGTCTGCTGCGTGTTTCGCCGCTTGCCAGGCAAAGACGCAGGATGCCCCGATACTTGCGCCCGCACCTCCATAGCGACGACCGAATACGGAGGCGGTGGAATTCCCGGTCGCATAGAGACCGGGGATAGGCAGCCCGTCTGCCTTCAGCACCCGGGCATATTCGTCTGTCATCAAGCCGCCTGAGGTGCCCGCATCTCCCGGATAAATCTGGGTGGCGTAAAAGGGAGGCTTGCAGATCGCGCCGAGGTTGGGATTGGGCCGGACAGTCGGATCGCCGTGACAGCGATCATAGGCGCGGGCTCCGCGTTGGAAGTCCTCATCCACGCCCGTTGCGGCGAAACCGTTGAATCGCGTCACCGTCGCCCGCAAGGCATCGGGTTCCAGCCCACACATTTCGGCGAGCTCCTCCAGGGTATCCGCCTTCTTCAGGAAGCCATTGTCGATCCAGGCTTGGGGAGTCTGGCCGGGGCGCGCGCCGGCGTAGACGTACCGGCTGCGGTGATGTTCGTCGAAAATTGTCCAGGCCGGAATCGCTGGAGTGGTGCGGTTCCGCTCAATCATCCTCTTGCCGTTCTCCATATAGGAGGCGGATTCGTTGAATATCCGCCGGGCCTTGCTGTCGACGACGATGATGTGGGGCTTGGAGATGTCTCCAACCATGTGGGCCGGCTGTCCGCCGGGCGGCAGGGTCGAGGGAATCCACCAGGCCTCGTCCATGAGAGCGATATCAGCCCCCAGTCCCATCGCCGCCTCGATGATTTCGCCGGTATCGCCGGGATTGGATGCGCTCCAAGCCTCACACAGGCCCGGAGGCCCGTAGGCGTCACGCATACGCTGGTTATGGGCGAACCCGCCGGCGTTGATCAGGACCCCGTTGCGCGCACGGATGCGCCGCGAGCCACCCTCACCCGGAACCTCGACGCCCGTGACCCGCCCCCCCGACTCGATGAGGGCACTCACAGGCATCGCCGTACGAATTTCAACGCCACTGTCGAGCGCGGCCTTGAGGAAGCGGGCCTGAAGCGCCGCCCCCATGCCGAGCAGATCTTCCTTGAAGTTGGCCTTGCGCGCCAATCGCAGAGCCATCCTCGCCGCCATGAAGAAGCCGCCGATCGTGCGCGTCATCAGCATCAGTGAGCGGATTTCGTGGCTGGCCATTGGCGGCGCGCGCGGATGGCGGCGCAGCTTGTCGGCCAGGTCGCCGAGTTCACGACGATCAATCAGGGGGCAAGCCAGGGAACGGCCCCTCGCCTTTCCGCCCGGAAGTTCGTCATGATAGTCCGACCAGCCCTCACAGCGCAGAAAGCGAACCCCGCAACGCTCCATGAATTCGATGAAGCGCGGCCCTTGTTCAAGGAAGGTCTGGCGCCGGGCGGGGGACGAGGCCGGCCCGACATCCCCGACGAGAGCGTCCAGGTAGGCCCGGGCTTCGTAATGGGAATCGGGTACGCCCTGGCGGCGCATCAGGGGATTGTTCGGGATCCACAGAACCCCGCCAGACATGGCGGTCGATCCGCCGAGCCTGGCTTCCTTTTCGAGCACCAGCACCGTCTTGCCCCGGCGCCGCATCTCAAGGCCCGCACCGGCGGCTCCCGCTCCGCTGCCGATGACAACAAAGTCGACTTCCTCATCCCAGCTCGACCCGCTGCCCGCGACTTCGGCCAATCCATTCATCAGGGCGCAGCCTGTGCCCCTGGCCCCGGCATTGTTTGTGGATACCGGCCGAGGGTCCCGACCAGGAGCGCGCTGAGCAGCAGCACACCGATCAGGATCTGGAGAATGGGATCATAAGACCCGAAAACGTCGAAGACCGCCCCGCCGAGGATGGCCCCGACACCGAATCCGGCACCGTAAAGACCGAGTAACAGGCCGTAGATCGCAGCGAAGGCGCGGGTCCCGAAATAGCGGCTCACCAGATAGGCCATCAGATCGATCTCGAGGCCGATGGCCAGGCCGTCGAGAATGCTGACAATGATCGCGGCCTGCACGTTCCCGCCGGATACCAGGAGGATACCGCAGGCCACGGCGACGAGAGCAAACATCACGGCCCCCACCAGGGGCGCGAAGATCCGGTCGAGAAGGAAGCCACCAAGCAGGCGTCCGACGATTGTCGCTGGGCCCATGATGGCAACGATCATCACGGCCTTTTCGCGCGTGAGTCCCGCGTCCGTCAGAATGGGTGCGAAATGGACGAGCAGGACCGACAGGCCGAGCGCAACCCCTACAGTCGCTGCCGCCAGCCTCCAGAACACGGAGGACTTGAGCACCTCGCCGAACGAAAACGAGACATCCCCGGTCTCGTTCGCACTCGGGCGGGTCTCGACCGGGGCCGGGCCGACAGGTAGCGGGCCTGTCGCCTTGGGGTCCCTGAAGAAGAAATAGATCGAGGGCAGCCCCACCGCGGCCGAGGCCAGGCCCAGGCATACGAACGCACCCTGCCATCCAAAGGCGTTCATCGCGGCCAGGGTACCCGGCGCGATAATGGCCCCGCCGATGCCGGTGCCACTGAGTGCGACAGCCAGGGCCATCCCTCGTGAAACGTTGAAGTGGCGGATGATTGCCGAAGTCCAGACAATGGGACCGGCGAAGACATTGCCAATCGCCACAAAGACCCAGGCAAGGTACCAGGTCCATAGAGCGGGACCGCTCAGACCGACCGCAGCCATGGCGGTGCTGAAAAGCACAATCCCTGCCAGACCCACCCGCCGCGGCCCATACCGGCCGATCAGCTTACCCGCGAGCGGGCTCAGCAGCATCACGGCGATGGCGTTGATCAGCAGCACGGAACTGATCGAGGCCCGCGACCAGCCGTAGGCATCGCTGAGGGGCTCAACGAACAGGCCAATGGCATTCGGCGGAATGCTGACCAGAATAATGCCAAGGGCTGAGCCGACCGTCAGAGCCCAGCCTGTTCGCCATTCAGCCCTGGCACCAGGTGCATCACCCGTCTCTTGAGCGGTTCGCATGGGCCCGTCCCTCGTTTCCAATTCCCTTCGACCTCTTTGGGCCTTGATGGATTGCTATCACGCCTGTCGCGGAAGCTGCCCTGAAGGGTCCAACCATCATGAATCGGATGATTGGCGTTTCAAGGCGTGTGTTTGACTTCCCCCCGAGCACCCGACCGGTGGGCCATGCCATCTTTCGACAC
>Ga0114980_10003187_pt1 | contig 11348 bp, 13 predicted proteins | sample S_140806_EF_Meta_FD_87018 | JGI IMG/M metagenome (GOLD analysis project Ga0114980, IMG submission 87018) | Freshwater microbial communities from Lake Simoncouche, Canada to study carbon cycling - S_140806_EF_MetaG | ecosystem: Environmental > Aquatic > Freshwater > Lake | place: Lake...
AGCACCGCCTCAAGGATGGCTCGGTTCGTGGCGAGGTCGCCACCGAGCAGGGCCTGCAGCGGCGCGGTCTCCAGGCCCAGGGCCTCCGGGTCGAGGGTCTCGGAGCGCACCTGGCCGTGCTCCACCAGCAGCAGAGCATTGGGACCGGAAAGGGTGGCTTCATCGAGGCCGCCATGGCCGTGGACCACCACGGCGCGGCGCTGGCCGAGGATCCGCAGCGCTTCGGCCATCGGCGCGAGCTGGTCAGGCCGGGCTACCCCCAGCACCTGGGCCTCAGGCCGCAGCGGGTTCACCAGGGGACCCAGCTGGTTGAACACCGTGCGCACCCCGAGGCTGCGGCGCAGGGGCGCCAGCCCCACCAGGGCGGGATGCCAGGACGGAGCGAACAGAAAGGTGACCCCGGCGCGATCCAGGGCCATCACCACCTGCTGGGGCGGGGCCGCCAGGTCGAGGCCGAGGGCCTCCAACACATCGGCCGAACCCACCCGCCCACTGGCGCTGCGGTTGCCATGCTTGGCGACGATGGCCCCGCAGGCGGCCGCCGTGAAGGCCACCGCCGTGGAAATGTTGAAGCTTTCCACCCCGGAGCCACCGGTGCCGCAGGTGTCGACCATGGGGTGATCGGGACGCGCGGAGGGCAGCGGCGCCGCCTCCCTGAGCACCGCCGCCATGGCCGCCAGTTCGCTCCCCACGACCCCCTTGGCCCGCAGGGCGGCAAGCAGGGCCCCGGTGAGGACGGGGTCGATCCCTTCCCCCAGCCATGCCTGCATCAGCGCGGTGGCCTGGGCCGGCTCGAGGTCCTGTCCCTCCAGCAGCTGATCCAGGACGCGGGACAAGGCGGGGGTGGCGGTCATCGAGGGAGGGCGGGCCCGGGGGGGCCGAAAACAGTCAGAAAAAAAGCCCGGGTGCAGGCACACCGGGCCGGGTGATGGGGACACCTCCACTATTACCCGAGCGGGGCTGATCTGACCATCCTTTCCAGCACTCCTGGCGGAGTCCGCTGGTCAGGGGGCGTCATCGGCGGTGTCGAATCCGGAGCCCACCGCCTCCGCACCGACCACCAGCCCGGGCCGGTATCCGGCTGCCCAGATGGCGCGGGTGCGGGCCTGCAGAACGACGCGATCGAGGCCCCAAAGGCGCAGCACCCGCTCCAGGTCCTCTTGGAGATCGGTAGCTCCGGGAAAACCCTCGTAGCGATGCATGAGCCGCGCCGCATCAACCAGGTGCGGTTCGGCCGGCACCTCCACCGCCAGGAGGGCATCGAGCACCTGCCGATCGATGGCGTGGAGGGGATGGCTCTGCTCGTCCATGGCCGACCGATGGGGCTGCGTAGGTTAGGCGCCTACCCCCGCAGGCTTGAGGCGATGCTCCCCCCGCGGCTGCAACGAATCCTCCATTACCTCAAGCCCCACCGGCGGGATGTGGCCCTTGGCGCCGCCGCCTTGGTGGTGGTCAATCTGCTGGGGGTGAGCCTGCCGCTGCTGGTGCGGCGGGCCGTGGATGGGCTGCACACCGGTTTTGCCCTCCGCGATGTGCTGGGCGGGGCGGCGTTGATCCTCGCCCTGGCCACCCTGATGGGAGCGGCGCGGTTGGTGTCGCGGATGCTGGTGTTTGGTGTGGGCCGGCAGGTGGAGGCCGACCTCAAGCAGCAGATCTTCGATCATTTGCTGCGGCAGGAACCGGGCTGGGTGCAGAGCACCGGCAGCGGCGAGGTGATCAGCCGGGCCACCAGCGATGTGGAAAACGTACGGCGGCTGCTGGGCTTCGCCGTGCTCAGCCTCACCAACACCGCCCTGGCCTATGCCCTCACGGTGCCGGCCATGGTGGCGATCGATCCGCTGCTCACCCTGGCAGCCCTAGGCCTCTACCCCTTGATGCTGTTCACGGTGCGCCTGTTCGGCGGCCGCATGATGAAGCAGCAGCGGCGCCAGCAGGAGGCCCTGGCCCAGCTCAGTGACCTGATCCAGGAGGACCTCTCCGGGATCGGGGCGATCAAGATCTATGGCCAGGAGGTGATGGAGCAGGAGGCCTTCGAGGGCCGCAACCGCCTCTATCGCGACGCCGCTCTCAACCTGGGCCGCACCCGCAGCACCCTCTTCCCTCTGCTGGAGGGCATCGCCTCGATCAGCCTGCTGTTGCTACTGGCGGTGGGCAGCGGCCAGCTTGAAAGTGGCCGACTCAGCATTGGCGATCTGGTCGCCCTGATCCTCTATGTCGAGAGGCTGGTCTTCCCCACCGCCCTGCTGGGCTTCACCCTCAACAGTTTCCAGACGGGTCAGGTGAGCCTCGATCGGATCGAGGCCCTGCTGCATCGGCAACCCCTGGTGGAGTCCCCCGCCCATCCGCTCCCCCCCACGCGCCCCGGCCGCGGTGTTGTGGAGGCCCGCGGTCTGACCGTGCAATACCCCGGGGCCAGCCGGCCGACCCTCGATGGGCTGAGCTTTCGCATTGCCGCCGGTGAACTTGTGGCGGTGGTGGGACCGGTGGGCTGCGGCAAGACCACCCTCGCCCGGGCCCTGGGGCGGATGGTGGTGGTGGATCCGGGCCAGCTCTACCTCGACGGCGTGGACGTGACCGATCTAGCCCTCGACGATCTGAGGCGCCAGGTGGCCCTGGTGCCTCAGGAGGGCTATCTGTTTACGGCCACCCTGGCCGACAACCTGCGCTACGGCGAACCCGAGGCTTCCCTGGCCCGGGTGGAGGAAGCCTCCCGCCAGGCCAGGCTCGCGGCGGATGTGAAGGGCTTCCCCGATGGCTACGCCACCCTGGTGGGGGAGCGGGGCATCACCCTGAGTGGCGGCCAGCGCCAGCGCACCGCCCTCGGCCGTGCCCTGCTGGTGGAGGCCCCCCTGCTGGTGCTCGACGATGCCCTGGCCAGTGTGGACAACTCCACCGCGGCCGGGATCCTGGCTGAGGTGCGGCTGCAGCGCAACCGAACGGTGCTGATGATCAGCCACCAGCTCTCGGCGGCGGCCGCCTGCGACCGGATCCTGGTGCTGGAGGAGGGAAGGCTTGTGCAGGAGGGGCACCACCGGGATCTGGTGGGTCAGGCCGGTGCTTACCGGCGCCTGTGGGAGCGGGAGGAGGCCAAAAAACTGCAGGGTGCCGCCTGAGCCTGGCCCCCGAAGGGCGATCGGGATACCGAGGGGCGCTCTAGCCGGGCTATGGCGTCGGCTCAATAGTTGTTGCCTGAATGCTCCGATCGCCGGGGGGCTCGCTTCACTGGAACCACCGCGCCGCCCCTCCACGGCCCGCCTCCTCCATGGCACCCACTCCGGGCCTTCAAGGCCAGCCCTACAACCTCCGCTGCACGCTCACCTTCGGTGACATCTACGCCCAGATCCTGATCTGGATGGCCGTGATCTTCGTGAGCCTGGCGGCTGGCCTGGCCCTGATGGGAGCGAGCAAACCCATCTTTGCTCTGGTGGGGGTGGGGGTGATCCTGGTGCTCTCCCTGCCCTTCCTGCTGTTCGCCTTCACCACCACCCTGCTCAACCACATCGCCCTAGAGCCCGATCGCCCGTCGTGACAGCGCCCCTAGGCTGGAGCGGAGCTGGAATACCCTTCCGTCCGCTTCGATCCTGGGGAAAGAGCCCGTGTTCAGCAATCTGTTTAGCGACCTCCTGGCCGGCGTCGATCCGGGCCGCTCAGCCCAGCCCGCCCCGGCGGATGCAGACCCCCTGCATGCCGTGCTCCACACCCCGATCAAGGCACCGCCGGCCCCGGGCCAGAACGAGGCCCTGTTTGGCTGTGGCTGCTTCTGGGGAGCCGAAAAGGGCTTTTGGCGCCTGCCCGGGGTGGTGACCACCGCCGTGGGCTATGCGGGCGGTGAGCGGCCCGATCCCAGCTACGAGCAGGTGTGCAGCGGCCGCACCGGCCACGCCGAGGTGGTGCGGGTGGTGTGGGATGGCTCCCGGATTGGCTTTGCCGACCTGCTCAAGCTGTTCTGGGAATGCCACGACCCCACCCAGGGTGACCGCCAGGGCAACGACCGCGGCAGCGAGTACCGCTCCGCCATTTTTGTCAACGATCCCGCCCTGCTGGAGCTGGCCACCGCCAGCCGCAACGCCTACGGCGCCGCTTTGGCGGCCAAGGGCTTTGGCGCGATCACCACCGAAATCGCCACCCAGCGGCCGTTCTTCTACGCCGAGACCTACCACCAGCAATACCTGGCCAAACCCGGCAGCCGGCCCTACTGCTCGGCCCAGCCCAGCGGCGTGCCCCTGGCGGCCTTTCCTGGAGCGGCGTACCAGCTACCGGAGGCGGTGTGGCAGGCCTACGACTGGAGCGTTGCCCATTGCGTGTTGCGGGGCGACAACAGTCCGATCCCCCTGCCATGACGATTCGGCTGATCCACCAGGCCAGCCAGGCCGTGCTGCTCCTCTCGGTGCTCGGGAGCGGGCCCGGGGCTCTGGCCGCCCGACCATTGCCCCCCCCCTCAAGAGAGCCTGGCCACCCGGTGCCCCCCTTGACCCCCCAGCTGGCTTCGCCTGGGCCGATGAACTCGCCCTGGTGGGAGAACTACGACGTGCGCCAGCGGTTTATCTGCCCCCAACGGGGATCGATGGTGGTGGAACGCAACGACAGCCAGGCCTCGATCTTCTCCGGCGGGGTGCGCTTCACCCTGTTCCGTGAAGGGGGGGAGGGACCCGGCCTGCGCTACCGCAACGACGAGCTGCGGGTGACCATCAACGGTGACGAGCTCACCCTGGAACAATTACCGCAGCGACTCACCTGCATCCGCACCGAAGAGGTATGAACCCACTTCCCGATCGCGTGGTGATCCTTGGCCTGGTGGCCACCGTGGCCCTCTGCTTCGCCCTGGTCTTCTGGTTCGTGAGGGCCACCCCGGGACCCAACCAACAGCCGATGCTGTGGCGGGAGTCGCCCACCAACCGCCCGGCTCCGCCCCTGATGTGATGGCTGAGGATTCCAACGCCCCCTCCCAGCGCCAGCTGCACCCCCTGCCCCGGGGGCTGGTGGAGCTCTATGGCCTGCTGGCGGTGCTGTTTGTGCTGGTGCCTGAATGGATGGCGGGGGGGGCTCTCTTCGGCTTCAGGGATGGGCGCGAGGGCAGCGACCTACCCCTTCCCTCCGGGGCCTGGAGCCGGCTGCCAGAGCTTCGGCTAGCGAGCCTCAACCTGGCCCAGATGCGCCAGCTGGCCCGCAGCGAAAACATCCGCGGCTATGCCGGCCTGGGCCGCGATCGGCTCACGGCGCGCTTGCTGCGCCACCTGCGGAAACGGCAGAAGGCCCTGACGGGAAGGGCGAAGCCACTGTGATAGCTTCAACAGCGCCGGGGCGTAGCGCAGCTTGGTAGCGCACCACTTTGGGGTAGTGGGGGTCGTGGGTTCGAATCCCGCCGCTCCGATTGATTCACCGGTTTGAATTCAGCACCTAATGCCGCTTCTCCCCGGAGCGGTTTTTTTGTGGTGCGGCGCCGCTTACCCCTGCCCTCGAGGAGGTGCAGCCGTTCCCGAGATGAGCTGTGATCTCTGGCCAGCCGAGAACCCAAGAACCCATGAATCCTCAACTGGCGCAAGCCAGTAGGGCGAGGGGGGACCAGGAAAGACTCTTGATGAAGCCAAATGGAGATCCTTTGTGTTTCCCAAAAAGGCCCCAAGTCGCTAAGATTGAAAGAAGGGTTCGAGGTTCAGTTGTCCTCGGGTTGACTCCAATGATGGACCAGTCCATTACAGGCCTAATACATTGTCCCACGGCCCCAATATGGCCCCTCTGATCTCCCATCGGCTAGGGCAAGCACGCCGGAAATTCCAGCGGGGCAGCGAAGGGTTTCTGATGATGGCGGGTATTCTCGCCGCCCTTGGCATGGTGCTTGGCACCGTGGCCTTGGTGAACCTGAATCTGGGCCGGTTGCGGGGCAGCAAACAACTCAGCGACAGCCGGGATGCCAAAAGTGTGGCCGAAGCCGGCCTCAACCAGATCCTGGCCACCCTCAACCGGCCGGAAAACCGGGGCCTGCTGGTGGCCGGAATCGCGATGGGACAGTGGAGCGACACCGCCAACAACACTGCGATCAGAAGCCCCTGCGTCAACACCAGTGGTGCGCGGCCTGGAGCAAGCGGCGATGGCATCCCCACCAGCAGCGCCAGAAGCTATGGAGATGGCCAATACCGCGACGTGGAAACCGGTGCGATTGGCACTGGAACACGGCGGTTCTCACTGCGATCGATCACCTATGCCACGGGCAACAATGGCACCAGTGATCGACGGGCCCTCAGGGTCACCACAACGGCCAGCAACAACACCCTCAACACGGTTGGCGCATTTAGCAAAGATCTGATCAATCTGGACGATCCTGACGGAACCGGATCATTAACGCCTGGATATAACACTGGCACGATCAGCATCACCGTTGAGGGAATGGTGGTCCAGCCGGATGGCACGATCGCCCGCTCGGTGATCACCCGGGAATTCAGTCTGATTCCCAAATGCTGCGGCGCCTCCTTCGGATCCAATGGCTCAGGCGGAGCAAGCATGGGAAGTTCAGCCAATTCCCTCGGCTCCGATAGTCGCTATTGCAGTGTGGATTTTGGCGTGATCACCGGACTGAATGGGGGTAACCACTGGACTCTTTATGCCAATGACTCCTATACAACACGCAACAGCAGCGGACAAATCATCCCGCTCACCAACATCATCGGCGATACGACCGGACAGACAGATACGCGCTTCTCCCGCGCCAACTGCCGCGTCATTCCATGCAATCTGTCCACGGGTACCGCCACGGGTACCGATGGGTACTATTGGGGATTGCTGAATCGCGCATCACCCGGCGGTGTCTACGGCACGGCAAACGATATCGCCGGCACCACGATCTCAGGAATCAATGTTATTCCCGCCAGCATTAACTTGCCGGCGGTCACAAGCTACAACTTCACTTGGTCCGCCGCCGTCAGCGCCCAAGCGCGAGAAAGCTACACGACAGCGCAATACCTGCGCACGAATCGCACCCGCATGGCTGTGGAAAGGCGCTTTCCATCAAGCAGTACCTGCAACGCAGTCTACGGCAGCGCAAATTGCGTGGCATCTGGTACTTACACAACCGGTACTTACTACTGGGGCAAGATTCCATCCTGCGAGTACACCTTGGTTTCGCCGGTCAATGGCACCCCAGGCTTCCATTGCAAGGGACCATCGATTGATTTTGCCGCCAGCAACAGTGCCCAAACGATCAACGTGGACACGAGCGATGGCCCGCTCAGCTACTACTACAACACCAGCAGCGGCTGGGCCTATACCAATAGCACCCAAGAACTGATCCTGCTTGGCACCGGCGACCTCTACCAACATGTGGAATGCGCCAGCCTTTCAACCGATTGCCAGACCCCAGTTTCCGATCTCAACTTTTCAGCCCTGGGCCAACCCGATCGCCTTAATATCTTTGGCAACCCCTACAGCGCTAGCTACCCATCATACCTTCAGCACATCTATCTCAATGCCACCAGTTCAGGCAGCACCGATCCAGGCAAAATCACTGGCGTATTCATCTACTTGCCCACAGGATTTCTTGAGCTGAACGCAGCCCTCGGCGGCAGCTGTGTGGTCAGCAATCCAAACTGCTGGAATGTCAACGGCAGAATTTGGGTAAGGAGCCTCAAGGCCTTCGGCGACCTGGCATTCCGGGTGCCACCATCAACCGGAAACTTTGTGCTCAACTCAACAACCAATCCGGGCTTCAAAGTGGTGCCATGGACTGGCACTGACTGGGTTGCCCGAAGCATCAAAACGGCAGGTAACTACTGATGAGTAGCACGAAGCAGATCATGAAAAAGCACATTAAGCATAGGAGAAACAGGCCAAGCGAAGGATTTTCCTTGGTCGAACCTCTGATCCTCGGTGTTGTGCTGGCGATCATCACTTCGGGAACGGCAGTGATGCTGATGGCTGCTAATCGGATGTCAACGCGTTCTGATTCCATCGATGCCAGTGCCATTGCCGTCGAGTCCGATCTGACCGCCATTCAGCGGATCAGCCGTCGCTTTACCTGTTGCTCGGGAAGCTGCAGTGTCTCCATACCCACCAACTATGGCAGCACCAAACCTTGCGCCGTGAATACACCGGATGATGATCGCTATTTCTATCCCCAACTGGATGATGCCACCACTACAACTGTTGACGAAGTTAGCGCTGTTGACACCCTTTGCCAGGACACCTCCAACACGGCATTCATGCAACCCCTGAAAACCGCTGTGGATGCCATTGCTGCACCAGCAAACTCCAGCCGAACAACCACCATTCAAAGCAATCACGTCCTCAAAGTGAGCTACGTCGATACCGTGAACGGCAATACCACGAGAGTGGCGATGATTGTTCCGACCATGGCCTACTTCTGCCCATGATCAAGAAACACCTTGCCCCCCGCAGAAACCAAGGATTCAGCCTGTTCGAGATCATGATTGTGATTGCGATCATCGGCATCCTGGCGAGCCAATCAATTTCGGTCTACCAATCCAATCTTCGCGCCGCCGATGCCCATCTGATCACCCGAGAGCTGGCGGCATGGCTGAGTGAAATTGCCATGGTGCCGGAACAACTGAATCAAAATTGCACCGTTACTCTGTACCCATCAACTAGCTTGAATCCTGGTGCCAGCATGGCCACGGTCACACCAACAAGCTGTGCCGCCGTAAGCACGCTGTTGGTGCCCGGTCACAAACGTCTGCTCAGTTATCAGCTGGGTGCAACAGCAACATCATGGACCTACACCCGTCGCGGTGCTCTCAGCACCGATAGCACGAATATCATGAGCACCAATACGGACCTGATCATCCGGGTCAGCGTGAACGGCGAATCGCCCCTGCGATGCCTGAAGGTTTCTGGAACATTAGGGCTGATTCGGTTTGGTCGAAACGACAGCAGCGGCGATGTCAGCAACACAACAAGCTGTAGCAACTGGCAACGAACATGAAGAGAAAGCAATCGAGATCTAGGGGCTTCAGCCTGGTTGAGCTATTGATTTCCACAGTCCTGATCGTGTTGGTGTTGGCCGCATTGGCCAGCATTCTTGTTTCCCATCTTGGCACCACAGATCGCCAAGGGAACGTTGTTCAGGTGCGTGGTGAGCTGGCTCGCTTCAGCTACCTGCTTGGCACTGAGGTCAGCGAAGCCTGTGCGCTGCAGAGGGCAAGTGACCCTTCCAGTTGTTTGCAGACCTGCTCAACCGCGACCACAACCGATCTGAGAATGTTGATACCCGTGCTGCAGAACGGAACCACGGCCACAACACGGATGATCCGTTACTACCTGAGCGGCACAACATTAATGCGCGAGGGTCCACGCATCCTGGCCAATGGCCAGCTCGAAACCACAACCGGGTCGACCTCGACAACGGCAGTGGTGCTCGACTCCGTGGCCAGCTATACGGCCCAAATCGATGCCGATTGCCACGCCGCGACGATCTCGATCAGCCAATCGCTGCCCTCAACCACGCAGACATCCAACACCACGTTCTCGGTGCGGACCAGCGTGGTAGCTCTCTAATCCGAGCTGAAGCAATCCGATTGGCTCTGCTCTGATCAGGCGGAGTGGGCCAGGAAAGCAGGCAGCTCGGATTCCACCGGCACCACGGGAAACGGCAGGGCCTCAGCCTCGCGCTCCGTCAGCCGACGGCTCCAGGCACCGTCGACTGGATGATTCCATCGGAAGCCGGCCTCCCGGGCCCGGTGGCGTTCCGCATAGGAGAGGCGGGCCCGGTAGAGCTGGCGTGGTTCCTGGGCCGCCACCAGGAGCGCTTCGAGCTCCGGGCAGCGCTCAAACACATGCACCAGATAGTGGCAATCGGTGAGGGCCCGATGGGCGGCCCAGACCGGCACGCCATAGGCCAGGGCCAGGTCGCGCACCGAGGGGTTGGGCCGCAGCTGCCGCTCGGCGGGCCAACGCATGTCCTCCATGGAACAAATCCAGGGTCGATCCAGGCTGGGGAGCGGACCATGGCCAAACCACTGGCGATCGAAGGCCACGTTGTGGGCCACCACCACTTCGGCGGCGGCGACCATTGCCAGGAAGCAGGCCTCGGCACCCTGGCGGGGCTGGGGCAGCCGCGTCACCGCCGCAGGGATGCCATTGATCGATTCAGCCGGATTGGCCTGGCAAGGCAGCAGGAAGGAGATCTGTTGCAGCACCGAGCGGCTGGGCACGTGGAACAGCACAGCCCCCACCTCGATGCACTCGCCCTGCTCGGGGGAGAGGGCCGTGGTTTCGGTGTCGAGGATGAGGATCAGCTCCGGGGCGGCCGGCAACGGCCGCCGGCCGGAGGGGGCAAGGGCGGGCAATCGAAGCCCCGGCGCCGGGGCGGTGGTTGGCGCCGAAGCCACGGGCGAAGCCGCGGGGTGAGGCTCGGCTGGCCCTGGGGTAGCCGCGGGAGGCTGTTCAGCGGGCCCGTGCGGGGCAACGGCCCTGCTGGGCTGATGCTGAGCGCTCTTCAACTCGGCGGCAGGCTCCGGATCGGAAGCAGCGAGACCGAGGAGATCCACCTGATCCCAGAGGCTGGGTTGTTCGGCCATGGCCCGACCACGCTGTGCCCCATGGTCTCAGATGCCGCAAGGGCTGCCGCTGCGGCGATCCGCCACCGGGGGATGGTGTTCCGACGGTGGAGCCAGCGGCCACCCTGCCTAGGGTGGCCATTCCCAGTGTCATGGCGTCTTGGCCAAGCCCCTTTCCCCGGGTGATCCCATCCCCCCGATTGCCCTGCAGGATGCGGAGGGCGTCGAACGCCGCTCCGATCAGCTGGCCGGACGCCCCCTGGTGCTCTTCTTCTATCCAAAAGACGACACCCCCGGCTGCACCGCCGAGGTCTGCGCCTTCCGCGACAGCTACGCCGATCTGCAGGCCCTCGGGGCCGAGGTCTGGGGGGTGAGCGGTGACGACGCCGCCAGCCACCGCCGCTTTGTCGCACGGCACCAGTTGCCCTTTCCACTACTGGTGGACCGAGGCAACAGCCTGCGCCAGGCCTTCGGTGTGCCCAACGTTCTGGGGCTGTTACCGGGTCGGGTCACCTACGTGATCGATGGTCAGGGAATCGTGCAGCACGTGTTCAACAACCTGCTGGATGGGCCGGCCCACCGACGCGAGGCGATCGCCGCCCTGCAACGGCTGCAGGTCCAGGACGGCACCGGACGAAGCAGTGGCTGATCTGCTGTGGCGGCAGGAGGGGCCCCTGTGGTGCCTTGACCCGGCTCCAGCGGCTCCGGGCCAGGGCGCAGCGGCCAACGGCCGAATCGAATTCATCGGCGGCAGCTACCTGGCCGCCACACCTCAACTGAGCTATCGCCGGCTCCTCGAGGCCTTGGCGGAACGGGGCTGGGCGGTGCGGGCCTGGAGCTACG
>Ga0114980_10003188_pt1 | contig 11339 bp, 10 predicted proteins | sample S_140806_EF_Meta_FD_87018 | JGI IMG/M metagenome (GOLD analysis project Ga0114980, IMG submission 87018) | Freshwater microbial communities from Lake Simoncouche, Canada to study carbon cycling - S_140806_EF_MetaG | ecosystem: Environmental > Aquatic > Freshwater > Lake | place: Lake...
GCCCGCCACAACGTTTTTTCATCAACGGCTTGGCTGGGCAGACAATGAACCGTTGCCACCGCCCCCCGCACCAATTCCACACTGGTAATACTGAGGTGGACGTTGCGTAGCCCGGTGGCTTGCAACACTTCGGCGGTATGGCGATGCCCCGTGGGCGCAAACGAGCGCACCACGCCACTCCGTTCGGGGTGGTGTGAGCCATCGTTGCCTTGGGCGCCCCCTTCAGACGAGCCCACTTTGACATCGCTAATCACCACGTCGTTGCCCGTGATGATACCCGCCTTGACCAGCGGCAACAACGCCAAGTTGGTAGTAGTCGCATTACATCCGACGCCACTGACGTAGTTGGCGCCGCGCAGGGCCTCGCGGTTGAGTTCGGGGAGCCCATACACAAAGCGCTCTAGCCATTCAGGGTTGGGGTGGGCTTCGCCGTACCAGTGGTCGTAGTCGGCAGGATTACGCAGCCGGAAATCGGCCGAGCAATCGATGATTTTGGGGGCAAGTTGGGCGTATTCTGCAATCCGTTTGGCGGCTGAGCCATGCGGTAACGCCAAAATCAACACATCGCAGGCCTCGAGTTGACTTTGACTCGTAAAGGTCAAATCAGTTACCCCCCGCAAATGGGGGTGGGGACCACTAACCGGTTTGCCGGCCAAGCGTTCTGAGGTGACTTGGTGGATGCTGACCTGGGGGTGGCGCAAGAGCAAGCGCAACAATTCGCCCCCCACATACCCACTCGCCCCCACAATCGATACCCGGGTCATGGCGTGCTCCTTGGCGCAATAATCCCCCGTTGGTAGGCGTCGGTCCACAACACGGCGGTGAGCGTCAAGCCATCACGGATGGCGTTTTGGCCAATCAAATCCCAGATTTCACCGGGCATGACCCAGCGCGCCGACATGATTTCGTTGGTGTCACTAATCACGCCGGTTTGGCGGGCGTCATGGCCGATATAGACGTGGAATGTTTGATTGCTACTGCCGTTGGCGGGATGATATTCGCCGAGGTAGGTATAGTGATCGGCCACACAGCCACTTTCTTCCCAGAGTTCACGGGCAGCGGCAGTGGCATGATCTTCGTCGGGGTCGACTCGCCCCGCTGGGACTTCCCAGTGGGTACGATCGACGATAAAGCGGTAGTGTTCGACCAGCATGATGGCGCCATCGGCGCGCACCGCCACTACCCCCACCGCTGGGCGGGGGTAGTCGACCACGTGGTGCCCGACGATGATGCTCCCATCGGGCAGTTGTACGTCGTCTTGGTGTAGGCTGACCCACTCGCTTTGATGCACGGTATGGCGCCGCAACACCTGCCATGGTTTTTGGCTCATAGACCGCTCCGTTTACCTTGGGCCACCTCGATGGTGTATTCCACGATGCGACCGGGGATGTTGACGCCGGTAGGGGTGATGCTATTACGGAACTCCATGGTGTAGTTGACTTCATTCACCAAAATCTGCCCGTCGCTACTTTCGAGCAAATCGATGGCTACCACCCCGCCCCCCACCGCTTGGGCAGCAGCGATACAGATGTCGGCGATGGCGGGGGTGATGGGGCAGACCGAGGCTTGGCCGCCACGGGCGGTATTGGTAATCCAGTGGGGGCTGGTGCGATAAATCGCGCCGATACACTCGTCACCAATCACAAATGCCCGGATGTCACGCATATTGGGTTTGGCCACATACTCTTGAATATAAAAAATCGAGTGGTGGTACGATCCGAGCACCTCTTTATGCTCGAGAATCGCTTCGGCCGCTTCACGGTCGTTGACTTTGGCGATGAGGCGCCCCCATGAGCCAATCGCCGGCTTGAGGACTGCCGGGTAGCCCAATTCTTCGATAGCTTTGACGGCCGATTCGGGTGTAAATGCCATCAACGTCCGTGGTGTGGGGACCTTGTGTTTGATAAGGGCCTGGGTGGTGAGGAATTTGTCACCACAAATGCGGGCGACATGGGCAGTATTGACGGTGGGGATGCCCGCATCGTTGAGGGCGTGTAACGCATAGAGGGCCCGTGAATGGTGGATCGAGCGTTCGAGCACCACATCATACGGGTAACGGCCGGCATTGAGGTCAAAAATGAGCTCGTCGTCATTGAGCCGCACATATTCGATGCCTCGGGCCTCTAATTCGGCGAAGATTAACTTTTCTTCGACCCGAATGCGTGAGCAAAGTACTCCGATGCGCATGGCATACTCCTTGTTAGGGGGGATTATTCGCCCCAGTCTTCGCCAACCTCCGGCGCCAATTCGAGCGCAGGCGGATTGACCGAGGTGACCTCGAGTTCGGCCGCACAATCAGGGCAAACAATGATTTCGCCCGTAATCGTCCCCGCCTTAAACACAATCTCGGCGTCACATTCTGGACATACTGTAGCCATGGTAGGGCTCCTTTTCGTTGCAAAACTATCTATCGCCACCGTCTAGCCCTGAATGGCCTGGCGGAGGTCGTCTATCAAATCGTCGACATGCTCGATGCCAATCGATACCCGCAACAAATTCTGCGGGGTGGTGCTGGTGGGTCCTTCGATGGAGGCGCGATGCTCAATCAGACTTTCGATGCCACCCAAACTGGTGGCCCGGGTAAACAACTGTAAGCGAGCCGCCACCGCCATCGCCTGCTCAGCCCCACCTTGTACATGGAACGACAACATGCCACCAAAGCCATTGGTCATCTGGCGGGCTGCAATCGTATGCCCAGCATGACTATCGAGCCCTGGGTAGTTGACCCGCTCGATGGCGGGGTGATCCGCCAAAAACTCCGCTACGCGCTGGGCACTGGCCACTTGCTGGCGCACCCGCAACGCCAAGGTGCGGATGCCGCGCATCATCAACCAACAGTCAAATGGTGACGGTACGGCGCCGCCAAGCGTCTGTACCATCTGGGCGCGGGCGGTGACCTCATCGTTGCGGGCAAATATCAACGCGCCCCCGAGCACGTCGGTGTGCCCACTGATGTATTTGGTGGTGGAATGCATCACGATGTCGGCACCGTGTGCGAGGGGGCGTTGCACGAGCGGTGATGCCCAGGTATTGTCGGCGACGAGGAGGGCCCCGTATTGATGGGCAATTTCGCTAATCGCCTGGATATCGCTGATGGTGAGCAAGGGGTTTGATGGTGTCTCGATCCAGACGATTTTGGTCTGGGCAGTCATAGCTGCCTGCACTGCATCGAGGTTGCTCATGTCGACATAACTGGCAGTGATGCCAAGATGAGAGAAAATCTCGCGGACTAATTTGGGGGTGCCAAAGTATGCTTCGTTGGCGATAACCACATGATCGCCACTTTTGAGCATCTGGAATACCGCATTGGTGGCTGCTTGCCCCGAACTAAACGCCAAAGCCCGGGCGCCACCTTCGAGGTTGGCGAGTGATTCTTCGAGGGCGTGACGGTTGGGGTTATCGCTACGGGTATAGACATAGCCACTCGGGAACGAACCATCGGCTTCGCGGGCAAAGGTTGTCGACATGACGATGGGTGGGACGACGGCGCCAGTATGGGGGTCGATGTGATTGCCCATGTGGACAGTCTCGGTCTCGATGCGGCGCTTGGTAGGCTTGTTCATATAAATACACTCCATAATGCGGCAATTCCAAAGCCGCCAATCAAAATTCCCGAAATCCGATTAATCCACTGCAGACCGGTAGTACTGATATCACGCCCCAACCAAGCGGCGATGCTAGCCAGCACAAACCACCACATCGCCGAGCCGAGTCCCACTCCCACGACCAACATGACCGCGTCATTGGCGCCGAGGGCACTGACGCCACTCACGCCGGCAAACAAACTCAGAAACACCAAAATGGTGGCAGGGTTGGTAATGGTGAGCGCGAGGGTCGAGAGATACATGTTGCCGGCGCGCACATTGGCGACCTTTTGCGGGATGCTGGTGGCGGTTTGGTAGGCCATCCAGAGCAACAAAAAACCGCCGATAACGGCGGCAGGTTGCTGGAAGGTGGCGAGTACGGTAATCCCAAAAGCGGCCAACAATCCATACATGGTATCTGCGGTAGCGGCGCCCAACCCCGACACAAATCCGGCCCGCCAGCCGTGCGCCAGCGTGCGCCGGATACAGAGCAACCCGATGGGGCCGACAGGGGCGGCAATGGCAAACCCAAGCATGATTCCACGGAGCAACAGCATCATACGTGTCCCTTTTGGGCTAATAAAAACAAAAACCCCGCGCCACCTGTCTGGTGGGCGGGCTTGGTCAACCGACAACAAGCAAGCTCAACCAGACAAATCGTCGGGTTGCTTAACGCGCTTATCTTGCTTCTTGGCCATGAACATATGCATGTGAAATCCGTTAGTAGGAATATGCACAGCAATATACGTGATTTTGGTGGGGTTGTCAAATTGGTTGCCATTGAACGATCAAACCTGTTGTCATTGTGTGTGACACAAACATATGGTATATATGGATTAGTGTTGCATATACGCGTGCTGGTTTCGTCTGGCCGTTCAGGATGGTTGCTCACTTGTTTTTGTGCAATATTGACTGGTTGCGGCGTATGGTGAGGTGAAATGGCAATGTGGCGTCAGATTGGTCAATCAAGGTGGGTGTTGCATCCCACACAGGTGTTGGCACTTGGGTTTTTGGGCGTGATATTGCTTGGTACGTTGGCGCTCACACTACCAATAGCGACCGTTGATAATCATGGTCTACACTGGCTCGATGCATTGTTTACTGCAACATCGGCTGTCTGTGTGACAGGCTTGGTCGTCGTCGATACGGGGAGTGTATTGACCCGCTTTGGTCAGGTGATTGTTCTCGTGTTGATTCAAATCGGCGGATTAGGCTTCATGTCGTTGGCGGCCATGATTGCCGTGCTCCTCGGCAAGCGCATTACTATTAATGAGCGTGTCATTTTGAAAGAAGCGCTCAATCACCTATCATTACAGGGTATTGTGCAACTGGTACGGTATATTGTTTTTTTGACGCTGGGGATTGAATTGGTCGGGGCGTTGGTATTGGCATGGTCGTTTGGGCAACATATGCCCTTCGGCGAGGCACTATTTAATGGTGTTTTTCATGCGGTGTCCGCATTTAATAATGCAGGTTTTGATTTGTTTACCACCAGTCTGATCACATACAACACCAACCTCGTGGTGATGACTTGTGTCATGCTGTTGCTGACGATTGGGGGGATGGGGGTATTGGTGTGGCTCAACATCATTAATCATGGCTGGCAGGTGGCCAAGTGGTCGTTGCACACCAAAATAGTCATGCTTACCTCGGCGCTATTGCTCGTGATCGGTAGCCTGTTGGTGTTTGTTTTTGAGTATCGTGCGCTAGCGTTCGCAGACTTTACGTTAGGTGAAAAAATCCTGAATAGTATCTTTCAGAGTGCCACGTCGCGTACTGCGGGGTTTTTTAGTGTGAACATGACCGCGCTTACTACCGCAACGATTATGCTGATGGTAGTACTGATGTTTATTGGGGCGTCACCAGGTTCGACTGGCGGTGGCATCAAAACAACGACCTTTGCCCTCGCCGTGTTGACCGTTTCGAACGTGTTGCGTGGGCGCAACGAAATTCATGTCGGGTACCGCACCGTTACCGCTCCACTCTTACTCAAATCGTTTGCGGTCATCGTGGTGGCGATTTCGTGGGTCGTAGTTGCGACGCTTATTTTGACTATTACCGAATCTGCACCGTTTTTGTGGTTGCTCTTTGAGGTGGTGTCGGCATTTGCCACTGTGGGGCTTAGCCTCGGTGTCACCCCTGAATTGAGCGATATTGGGAAATTCGTAATCACTACGACCATGTACATCGGGCGAGTGGGACCGCTGACGTTGTTTTCGGCACTGATGCTACGCAGTAGCGTGCCACGCTACCGGTACGCCGAGGAACAAGTATTAATTGGCTAGAAGAGGACGACATGAAGAAACATATTGCCGTGATTGGCTTGGGGTTATTTGGCACGAGTGTCGCCGAAACATTGGTACAACAAGGGCATTATGTGTTGGGCATTGATATTGACGAGCAACGGGTGCAACAGTTGTCGCGCCAACTAAACCAATGTGTGTCAGTAAGCAATGTCGACGAAGAGTCACTGCTGTCACTTGGCATCAAGGAATACGATGCAGTCGTGGTGGCGATCGGTGATATCGAAGCTAACATAATGGTGGTACAAACACTCCAAGAGCTGGGAGTCAAACGAGTAATGGCCAAGGCAGTGAGTCATCGCCACGGTCGTGTGTTGCAACGCTTGGGAGTGACCCAAGTGATATTCCCGGAGCATGACATGGGTGTACGGGCCGCACATAGTTTGAGTGGTGACCGCATCATCGATTACATTGAGCTTTCGCATGACTACAACATTATCGAAGTCCAGGCACCACCGCAATTTGTGGGCAAAACACTCGCAGAAATCGATTTGCGCAAACAGTATCAGATTTCATTGATCGCCATCAAAACGGCACAATCAATACTGGTTTCGCCTGCGGCAGAGACTATTATTACCGCACGGAGTATATTGGTCGTGATCGGCAAAAACGAAGATTTAACGCAATTTTATGATTAAGCGAAACTGCACCGTACTTGCAAATAATCGGTCGCTGCTTTGAATTGTTGGCGGTTATTTTATCAATTATTGGGATACGGTACGCGGTGCAGTGCTGGCGTCGTTGCGCTTTATGTACGTCGTACAACGCGTTAGACGCTGGCTTTTTATGCGTAAATAGTGATAAAAATGAATTAATTGTTTTTATTTTTTATTGGGTTTGCAATCATTTTATGGAGTATTTGCACAAAAAATTCAACGATTACTGCTAGGCAATGCTGATGGAATTGCGTATAATAACAAGTAAGTACCGTGTGCATTTATTGCGACACAGATAGGAGCGTCCCATGAATACTAATCCTGTCCCCGAAAAATTCTATGGTGTATCAATGCGCCAACAAAATGTAACTCCGCTTGACGATGTAATTGAGCAAGTTACAAATCTTGGGTATGCGGTACTTGATGGTGGCTATACTGCAGATCAGCTGACTGCCATCCGTAATGCATTTGATGCAACACGGACCCGTTATATCGCAAAATACGGTGAAGAGGTATTGCGGAGCACTAATGAATACAATACCATTCGTGCGATATTGACGCATGGCGATGAAGAACTCTTTCAATTGGCATTCAACGAAAACTTAATGACGGTGCTGAAAAAACTCATCCATGGCAAGTTTATTTTGAACCAACAAAACGGTATCATCAATCCTGGTCAACAGAGTTACAATCAAGGATCATGGCACCGCGACATTCCCTATCAGCACTATGTATCATCACGCCCCCTCGCTTTTAATGCGTTGTTTTGTGTCGATGACTTTACGTTGCAAAATGGATCGACGTGGGTGTTGCCGGCATCACACCTCAAAGAACCATATCCCACACCACAGTACCTTGAACGCAATGCAGTGCAGGTCGAAGCCAAAGCAGGGTCGTTTTTGTTGCTCGATTGTATGATTTATCATACGGGTGGGTATAACCAAACGATGAAAGAACGGCGTGCCGTCAATCACGTCTTTACGATTCCGTTTTTTAAGCAACAAATCAATATCCCCAATAATATGCCCGATCGTGAATTAACTACTGAGCAGCGCGAAATTATTGGGTTTCCCTATGTAGAGCCGCCTTCTGTGGAGGCTTACATCGAAAGCCGTAAAGGCAAAGTATAATACGCATGTCAGCAAAATAATCAGATGCGTTTGTGTACTCCAATGGAACGCAGCTGCGTTCCATTGGAGTTATTTTGTGACAAAATAAGCAATATTGAAGTGACGGATAGAAGGAATAACGATGGACATTAATCCCGGAATTTTCAAAGCTTACGACATTCGGGGTATTTACCCCACCGAGCTCAACGAAGCCGGTGCCTACGCCATTGGGCGCGCCTTTGTGACCTATCTCAATGTCAGCGAAGTCATCGTCGGCCACGATATGCGCTTGTCTGGTCCAGTGATTTTCGACGCCGTAACTCGGGGCATCATCGACCAAGGCGCCAATGTCATCGAAATCGGTCTGGTAAGTACCGATCAATTTTATTATGCCTGTGCCCAGCTCGGGTTGCCGGGCATGATGGTTACCGCCTCGCACAATCCCAAAGAATACAACGGCTTTAAAATGGTGCGCAAAATGCCCTACTTGTTGAGTGGCAGCGAAGGTATCGCCGATTTGCGTACCATCGTGCAAACCGATGCCTATGCCACCCCTGGTCGCAAAGGCTCACGCCGCCACATCGACTTGTCTGAGGGATTCGTCAATCACATGTTGGGTTTGATTGATATCGATTTGATTGCGAGCGCCGGCCCCATGACCGTGGTCGCTGATACCGGTAATGGCACGGTAGGACCCATCCTCGAGCGCGTCTACCGCAAATTACCGGTCAACTTTGTGGGGCTGTACCTCGACCCCGATGGTTCGTTGCCCAATCATGGTCTTGACCCGCTCCAACCCGAAAACCGTGCTGAGCTCGAACGGCGGGTCATCAGCGAAAAAGCCGCCGCTGGCTTTGCCTTTGATGGCGATGGCGACCGCTTTTTTGCCATCGATGACCGTGGTCAATTTGTGGCAGGTGATTACTTTACTGCTATCATGGCTCGTTACTTGCTCAAACGCTCCCCTGGTGCCAAAATCGTCTATGATGTCCGGGCCTCGTGGGCAGTGCCACAACTGGTGGCGGCTGCCGGTGGTACCGCCCTCGAAGAGCGGGTCGGTCATGCCTTTATCAAGCGCCGTATGGCCGATGAAGGTGCCTTGTTTGGCGGCGAAGTCACCGGTCACTACTACTTCAAAGAGTTCTTTTTTGCCGATTCTGGCTTGTTGCCGTCACTCTTGACGGTCGAAATGTTGGCCCGCGAAGGGACAACGTTGTCGCAACTGCTCAAGCCCATTGAATCCAAGTATTTTATTTCGGGTGAAATCAACTCCAAAGTTGCTGATTCGGCTGCCGTTATCGCCGCCCTCAAGGCGCGCTTTGCCGATGCCAAAATCGAAACCCGTGACGGCTTGTCGATTATCTACCCTGATTGGCACTTCAATGTGCGCACCTCAAACACCGAGCCACTGGTGCGCCTCAACCTCGAAGCGATGGATGTGGCGGTGATGGCGCAACGCCGTGACGAGGTGCTTGCGGTTATCCGTGGGTAATATAATATTGCGCCGCTGGGGATTACGGCAGTACGGTGTGAGTGATGCAGCGGTCGTGATGGCCGCTGCATTTGCGCTGTCGGCAGTGCTTGGCATGCTTCGCCAAATGCTGATTGTGGCCACATTTGGTGACGGTAGTGCGGTGGCGGCGTATTATGCTGCTGCCCGTTTGCCCGAAACAATCATCAACTTTGTGGCGGGGGGCGCCTTGACCACCGCACTGGTGCCATTGCTCCTCGCCGAGTCGACGCATGCCGATCAAGAACGGTTGCTCAATACCGTCAGCACGATGGTGTTGAGTGGGGTTGCGCTGTTTGCCCTCGTGTCTCAACTAGGGGTGACCTGGTTTGTGACGATGGTGTTGTTGCCAGGCAGTGATGTCGCCACCCAACAACTGACGATTACACTGACGCGAATTTTGTTGTTACAACCGGTGTTATTGGCACTCGTTAGTATCGTGTCGGCCTTACTCACGGCGCAACGGCGCTTTACGCTGATTGCCATCGCCTATGTGTCGTACAACTTGATGATTATTGTGGGGATTTTGGTGGCGCGCTGGTGGCCGACCATCGGGGTTTATGGACCGACTATCGGGTTGGTGTTGGCGGCAGTTATCAAAGTTATCATCGTGTTGATTGGTTTGCATTGGGTCGAGATGCCGTTGCGCTGGCGTTGGCAACCACATTTACCACAACTGCATACCGTGTTGTGGTTAGCGGCGCCGACGGCGCTTTCGGTGACGGTCAATTATGCTGGTACAATAGTAGATACATCGTTTGCTTCGCAACTGGGAGTTGCTACGGTGGCGGCGATTTATAGTGCCTGGTTGCTGACCGACATGCCCGCCCGCTTGCTGGGGTCGGCGATTGGCCAATCAGTATTTCCCCATCTGGCGGCTGCAATAGTGGCCCGTGACTTCCCACTCGCCCGGCAGATTTTTGGGCGTACCACAGCATTAGCGGTGGGGTTGACGCTCCCGGTGATTGGCTTGACGTGGTGGCTTGGGCGCTGGGGCATCCAGATTGTGCTTGAGCGAGGTGCCTTTGATGCTGCGGCTGGCGATCGCGTGTTTGTGATTTGGCAATGGTATGTGCTGGGCTTGCCCGCCTTTGTGTTGACCGAATTATTGTCGCGCATGCTTAATGCGATGCGTGATACCCGTACTCCGTTGCTCACCAATACGGCGCAACTGAGTGCAAAGTGGGCATTGTTGATGAATTGGGGGAGTGGAGCGGCCGGGTTGGCTGTGCCCATTGCCCATATTGTAACGTGTTATGCCGAAACGGTTGTACTGGCCATGGTGGTCTGGCACCGTTTCTATAGAGGTATTGATGAAAATCGGTGAAGAATACACCCTAACCCCGCGCGCCATGGCTCAAGGGGGCGACGCAGTCGGTCGGATTTCGGGGATGGCTTGTTTTGTGTCTGGCGCATTACCTGGCGAAACGGTGAATGTCAAAATCACCCACGTCACCAACACCTACGCTCGTGGCACCGTCGTCAATGTCTTGACGCCTGCACCTGAGCGGGTCGCACCGTGGGTCGCTAATGCCCCCCACATGGAATGGCAATACATTGCCAGTGAGGCTCAACTCGAATTCAAACGCCAGATTTTGGCTGAACAATTGACCTATCTCGGCAAGCTTAGTGATTTGCCCGAAATCACCGCCGTGGCCGGCTCAGATTCGTGGCACTATCGTAATAGTGCCCGCTTACACGGCTATGGTACCCATTTGGGCTATCGTGGCGAAAAAAGCGCCCATGTGATTGTGGTTGCCGATGACCCCTTGCTCCAGCCCGCCTTGCAACTCGCCGTGCAGCACTTACGCGAAGCAACGCTGTTGCACCCCCCCGAGCCCCGTACGCCGTGGAGCGTGTCGTTGCGCCTCAGCGAAACCAACGGTCAAATCGTAGCCGCAATTAGCGACCTCCCCAATCGGGTCGCCATTGCCATCCGTGATGCGTGGCTACGCAAATCCCCCAACGTGATTGGTGTATTGATGCCGTACGGCGTACACGAAGGCGAAGAAGCCATCCAAGAAACCCACTATGGCATTACGATGAATCTGGGCGCCACGACGTTTTTCCAAGTATCGCTATCTGCCGCCAAAACGTTGTGCGATGCGGTACTTACTGGTCTTGGCGACGACATCAGTGAATGGCGGGTTGTTGATGCCTTTTGTGGTGCCGGTACC
>Ga0114980_10003189_pt1 | contig 11329 bp, 8 predicted proteins | sample S_140806_EF_Meta_FD_87018 | JGI IMG/M metagenome (GOLD analysis project Ga0114980, IMG submission 87018) | Freshwater microbial communities from Lake Simoncouche, Canada to study carbon cycling - S_140806_EF_MetaG | ecosystem: Environmental > Aquatic > Freshwater > Lake | place: Lake...
AGCGAGCTCGCGCTCGCGCGCGCGTCGGGCGGAAGCCGCGCGCAAGTGCGCAAGGCGCTCGACAACCTCGAGATGACCGGCCGCGTGCGCCGCCACCGCGCGAAGTCGGGAACGCGGATCGAGCTGCTGAAGTTCGCGGGCGCGTAGCCCGGCACCGTGCTTACGGCAGCCGCGCCACGCGGAAGCCGAGAAACGGGTAGGCCTCGGCCGGTCCAACGAAGGTTCGGAACGACGACCGAATCCGCTCGCCGCTGTAGGGAAACGCCCCGCCGCGCAACACGCGGTCGGATCCCGTCGCCGGTCCCGCCGGATCGGTCTTGGGCGTCGCGGTGTAGTTCGACCAGTAGTCGCTGCACCACTCGTAGACATTGCCGTGCATGTCGTGGATGCCGAGCGCATTCGCGGCCAGCCCGCCGACGGGGCGCGTCCCGAAGCCGCCGCTGTTGGCGAACCACGCGACCTGCACGGCAAGACTCTCCGACGTGGTGCCGTTCGGGAAATCAGGCCCGCTGTGGAACGGCGTCGTGGTTCCCGCGCGGCACGCGAACTCCCACTCGCCTTCGGTCGGGAGCCTGAGCCCAGTCCCCGCGAGGAAGCCCTGGATCATGTTGTACGAGACCTTCTCGACCGGGCGCGACGGACTGTCGGGAAGCCCCTGGAACTCCGACGGATTCGAGCCGACGCGCGCGAGCCACTGTGCCTGCGTGACCTCGAAGCGGCCGATGTAGAACGCCTTGGTCAGCGTGACCGTGTGCGTCGGCAGCTCCTCGAAGGTGCACGGGAACTTGTCCGACCCCTGCGCACATCCGCGGGTGTAGGTCCCCGCTGGAACAAGCAGCATCTCGATCTGGGTGGCGTTGTCGCGCACGCGCCACGGGTAGCCCGATGCGGTGATCGCCTTCCGAAGCGCCACGTTGGTGACGACGGACGGGTCGGGCGCGGCCTCGAGGACGGTGTACCACGGAAAGGCGTAGGTGAAGGCGTTAGGCTGCGTCGCGGTGCCGCCTGCGGTTGTGACTGCAACCGCTGCCGGTCCCACCGCGCCTGGCGGCGTGATGGCGGTCACGCGCGTCACGCTCACGACCGTAAAACTCGCGGCAGGCACGCCGCCGATCGAGACAGCGCTCGTCGACAGAAGATTGCTTCCGCTGATCGTGATGGTCGTTCCACCGCCGACGGGACCACTCGCGGGCGAGACGGTCGAGACGACGGGCGCGCAGACACCCCATCGGTCGAGCACGCTCTGGACGTCGACCCCGTTGACGACGCCGTCGCCGTTCACGTCCGCGCCGCAGGAGTTGCCAGGACACGGGCCCCATGCCGAGAGGATGATCGTCAGGTCCCTGCTGCCGACGACGCCGTCGCTGTTCACATCGCCGAGGCAACTCCCCGCCTGCGCGCACGCGGGCAGGGCGGGCGCGACGGCGGCAGCAAATCCAAGGATCACGAGCAGCGCGCGAATGTGTCTATGCATCGATCAGGCCCAGAGATCTCGTGGGGACAAGGAAGACCAGGAAGACCCGGGCAACCACGGCGACTGCCGATGAGAAGCTCGAGTGATCAACCGAGGTCGGAGCGAGAGTAACGCCGAATCCCTCGAAGTCAACAAAACGGGACATCGCCCGCGCCTCCTGTTGCGGATATCCTCGCCTTTCCGAATGAACTCCCCGGCGCCCGCACCGCTCATTGTCATTTGCGGACCCATGTTCGCGGGCAAGACCACCGAACTGCAGCGGCGGATCGCGCTCGCGCAGGCCGCGGGCGAGCGCGTGCTGGTCGTGAAGCCCGCGCGCGACAACCGATACGGCGAGAGCGAGATTGTGACGCACACAGGCGTGCGCGTGCCTGCGCGGTCGGTCGCGATGCTGGATGAGATTGTCGACGAGGTCGCGAGCGACACCGCCGACTTCGTCGCCATCGACGAGATCCACTTCTTCGCCTCCGAGGCCGTCGCGCCGATCGAGGCACTGCTCGCGCGCGGCACGCGCGTCGCGGTCGCGGGCTGTGACATCGATCACTTCGGCGATGTGTTCACGCCGTTCGACGCGCTGATCCCGCGCGCGAGCGAGGTCGTGCGCATCCACGGCGCCTGCCACCGTTGCGGCGCGCCGAGCACGCACAGCGAGCGGCTGAGCGCGGTCACCGACCGCATCATCGTCGGCGGCATCGGGGACTTTGTCGCGACATGCGGCGCGTGCTTCCGGCCCAGCCGCCGCTAACGGTGCCTGGCACCGTCGTTGACGACGACGAAGTGGGCGGAAGCGCGATAGCCCTCCGCATGCAGCGCAAACGTCGGCTCCGCGACCGTCGTGAAGAAATGCTCGAGATACTCGATCGGCCACGGGCGGTCGCCCGCCTTCTCGCGCGCGACGGCGCGAGCCCAGCGCGCATCGCGCGGCGCGTCGACGAACACCGCGATGTCGACATGCGCGCGCGGCAACGCATGCAGCGCGTGCAGCCCCTCGACCACGACGACCTCGTGCGGCGCGACCTCCTGCTCGCCCACGCGCGAGTGCGTCTCGAAGCTCCAGCGCGGGATGCGCGTCGCGCGCCCCGCGCGCAACTCGCCGAGATCGCGCGCAAGCCGCGCGAGGTCCGACGACTCGGGCAGGTCGCGCAGGTGCTCGGGCGTCACGTCGTAGTCGGGGAGGTAGTGGTCGGTGCTCACGACGACCGGCGACAGCGTGCGCGCCAGCGTCGACTTCCCCGCAGCGACCGCGCCCGTGACCCCGATCACCGCGCGCCCGCCGCGCGCACGCGCCGCCGCGAGAATCGCCTCGCTCGCCTCGTGCCATGAGAGGATGACCGGTCCGCCGTCCGACGCCATCGCCGCAGGATACGCCACCCGCGAACCCGTATGCTGCGCGCCGCGCGCCAGCCTCCGCGGCGATGCAAGAGGAGCAGACATGCAGCAACTGACCGGACTTCTCGGCATCGCGGCGATCCTCGGGATCGGCTACGCCCTCTCGACCAACCGCCGGGCGATCAACCGCCGCACGATCATCGCGGGCCTCGCGCTGCAGTTCGCGCTGGCGTTCGTCTTCCTCCGCTTCGCGCCGGTCGCGGCGATCTTCAACGTGCTTGCCGCGGGCGTCACCAAGATCGTCTCCTTCGCCGACGAAGGCACCCGATTCATCTTCGGCAACACCGCCGACGCAGGCGGCGCGTGGGGCTTCATCTTCGCGATCAAGGTGCTGCCGATCATCATCTTCTTCGCGTCGCTGATGTCGATCCTGTACTACCTCGGCATCATGCAGCGCGTGATCGCGGTGTTCGCGGGACTCCTCCGCCGCACCCTCGGCATCACCGGCGTCGAGGCGATGTCGACCTCGGCGAACATCTTCGTCGGCCAGACCGAGGCGCCGCTCACGGTCAAGCCGTTCATCGGGCGCATGACGCGCTCGCAGCTCATGTGCATCATGGTCGGCGGCTTCGCGACGATCGCGGGCAGCGTGATGGGCGCGTACATCGTCATGGTCGGCGGCCCCGAAGAATCGTCGCGCATCGAGGTTGCGCGGCACTTCATGGCCGCGAGCGTGATCTCTTCGGCCGCCGCGATCGTCATGTCGAAGCTCATGTGCCCCGAGACCGAGACACCGCCCGACGAGTCGATCGACGCCCTGCGCGACATGCCGCAGACCGCGACCAACGTGATGGACGCGGCCGCCGAAGGCGCGACCGACGGCCTCAAGCTCGCGCTCAACGTCGCGGCGATGCTGGTGGCGTTCGTGTCGCTGCTCGCGCTCATCAATTGGCCGCTTTCGGCGCTGAGCGAGGTCAATGAGAGCTGGCTTCCGATCGCGGCATGGCGCGCGCAGCTCGGCCTCCCGGTGCTGAGCCTGCAGAACGTGCTCGGCGTGGTCCTGCAGCCGCTGGCGTGGCTGATGGGCGCAGGCGACGACGCGCGCCGCCTCGGCACGCTCATGGGCGAGTCGGTGGTCGCGACGGAGTTCGTCGCGTATCTCGATCTCTCCAAGATGATCAACGCCGGCGAGATCTCGCAGCGCGCGTCGACGATCGCGATCTACACGCTGTGCGGCTTCGCCAACCTGCCCTCGATCGCCATCCAGATCGGCGGCCTCGGCGCGATGGCGCCCGAGCGCCGCGGCGACATCGCCAAGCTCGGCCTCCGCGCGATGGTCGCGGGCGCGCTCGCGTGTTGGCTGACCGGCGCGGTAGCGGGCGTGGTTGTCGGGTGATGAGTGAAGCGTGACGGGGATCGGCGCTGCGCGCCGCGGAGAACCGAGATCTGATGTCCCGCGACTACTACCCCTCTGGGGAAGTGGCACCCGCGCTCCGCGCAGCACCAGCGTGACGCCGCGCTCGTGCCGCGCGCAGCGCGGGTGCCACTTCCTCCGCGCAGCGGAGGTCGTGGTCGCCGTGCATCAGAGTTTCACGCGGGCGCGCCGGCGCAGCCGGCGATTTGAAGCTCCGTCGCGCGCTCGACTCAGGCCTTCACAAGCCGCGTCACACGCCCAACGGGCACCCACTCCACCACCAGGATCGAACCGTCCGCCAGGAACATCGCCGAGTGCGGATGAACGAACTTGCCCGGGATGAAGTCCTTGCGCGGCGCGCCGCGCAGGTTCGTCGGATGACCGTCGCCGAGCACTGCGACCGACTTGTTGTCCTTGCCGAGGATCTCGACCGCGCTCGACAGGTCGGGCACGAGCAGCGTGTCGCCGCGCGTCTTGAAGTGGCACGGCTGGCGCATCGCGTCCTTGACGAACGACACATGCTTCCACGGCTTGCCCGCGCCGTTCTCGGCGAAGTACTGGATGCGGTTGTTGCCGCGATCGGCGACGGCGAGCGTGCCCACGCGGTTGTCCCACCACAGTCCGTGCGGGCACGCAACCTGGCCTTCGCCGTTGCCGGGGCCGCAGATCGTCTGCTTGTACGCGCCGTCCTTCGAGAGGATGTGCACGAAGCTCTTGCCGTAGCCGTCGCCGACGAAGATGTCGCCGGTCGGCGAGAACGCGATGTTGGTCGCGTTCCAATCGCCTTCGTTGGCGTAGCACTTCTTGCCGTCGAACTCGGCCTCGACCGGCGCGCCGTGCTCCCACACCACGCTGCCGTCGAGCTTGGTCTTGATGATGCGGCGATGCGCGACGTCGCAGTGGTAGAGGTACTCGGTGCCGTCTTCCTCGCGGATGTCGAGTCCGTGACCGCCGCCCTTCATCTGCGGCATCATCGAGCGGACGAACTTGCCGTCCTTGGTGAAGACATAGACCGCGTCGTCCTTCTTCGCCTCGCCGCCGACGGTGTGCGAGATGTAGATGTTGCCGGCCTTGTCCTGCGCGACGCCGTGCGTGTCACCCCACGCGAGGCCTTCGGGCGGCATGAGCCAGTCGTGCTCCACGCGGTACTTGAAGTCGCCGTTGCCCGTGACCACGTCACCCGCGAGCAGCGCCGCGGCGAAGGCGTTCGAGAACGGAGCAACCGCGGCGATACCCGCTGCAGTGCGGATGAAGGCGCGGCGGGAATCGCGATGGGAAGCGTCGTTGTGGGTCATGCGCGGAGCGTACACGCTCGACGCGTGGCGGTCAGCGCTTACGGCTTCTTCTCGTCAGGCTTCGGGGCTTCAGGCTTCGGGGCATCCGGCTTCGGATCTTCCGGCATCGGCGGAGTCGTCGGCTTGGCGAGCGGAAGATCTCCGCCCACGACCGTGAGCTTGCCGCCCGCGGCGAGGGCCTTGGTCAGCTCGGGCGTGTCGAGCGGCGACTGCCAGACGTACACGCGGCGCAGCGCGGGTTGACCCTGCAGCCACGCGGTGCTCGCCACCGAGACCTTCGTGCCGACGAGATTGATCGACTCGAGGTGCGCGAGCGTTCCGAGCGCCTGGATGCCGGCGTCGCCGATGCCCGTGCCGTCGATGCGCAGGCGCTCGAGACGCGCCATCGCACCGATCTTGGCAAGGCCCGCGTCGGTGAGCGCGCACTTCGAGAGATTCAGGTTCGCCACCAGCGGCGCGACGTCGGCGAGCATCGCCGCATCGGCATCGCCGAACGCGGGCTCAGCGCGGCTCGCGTTGATGTCGAGGAGCGGGCTGTCCGCGGCGACCGGCTGCACGAGCACGCCGCGCGCGATGAGCGCCTTCGATGCAGTCTCGGCCTTCGCGCGCACCGCGGCGGGCACGTCGACGCTGACGGATCCAGCGATCGCGACCGTCCCCGCGGCAGCCGCGGCCGCGGTCGTCGCAGCCGTGGAAGTCCCGATCACGCCGCCACCACCGGCGGCGGGATACGCCGCGCCGTCGTCGATCCACTTCTTGAGGATCGCGACTTCTTCCATGTTGAGTCCGTCGCCTTCGGGCGGCATCGCGTCGGCGTCGGTACGCGGCAACTCGATGCGCTGCATGAGCAGACTATCCGCACTCTTGCCAGGAATGACCGCCCACTTCTCGTGATCGCCGTTGAAGAGCCACGCCTTCGAATCCATGCGCAGGCCGCCCTTCTGCTTGCGCGGGCCGTGGCACTCGAAGCAGTGCTTCTCGAGGATCGGACGGACGTTGGCGACGAAGGAGCTCTCTGCGGCGGTCAGCGCGGCAACCTCGCCGCCCGCGGCAGCGTCGACGTGGACCTCCACCGCCTGCGGGAACACGAGCTCGGTCATGTAGCCTTCGCCGTGCACGATGTCGCCGCCAAAGTGGCCCGTGATGCCCAACGCGATGCCGGTCGCGAGCGCCACCCAGCGGAACGCACCGAGCTGCGCCACGGCGCCACGCGACGCACGCAGGAGGTCACCAGACAGCAAGTGGCACCACCACGCGAGGCAGACCAGCGCGGCGGTCGTGCCGGTGCCGATCCAACGATGCAGCTGCAGCCCGGTGGACACATCGTTCGCATGCTCGAAGGATGCGTTCACCCAGCCAGACGCGGTCGAGATCGCCGCGGTCGCAGCCGCAATCCAGAGCAACGGCGAGGTCAGTGCCGAGAGTTCCTGACGACGGCTGACGACGCGCCACCACTCGGCCGCAACGGCGACGATGCCGAGCGCGATCGGGAAGTGCACGATGGCAGGATGGAGCCGGCCGCTCGCGCGTCCGAGATCCACTCCAGCCTCGGCAAGGATCGATGCGGTGGGAACAGACGCGAGGAGATCGGTGAACGGAACCATCATTCCGAAATGTACTTGACTGCGCCAACGCGGGAAAGCCGCGAGGCGCGTCGGAGCTCGAGCACCATCCAAAAAGGCAAAGCGCCGGGAACTTCCGCCAGTTCCCGGCGCTTTGCCTACACAGGTCGTCGAACACTCCGAAGAGCGCTCGTCTTTTCCACGTTCGACGCTTCAGCCCCTGTGGAAGCTGACTCGTCCGTTCTGCAACCTCGGAATGCACAAAGGGCACCGACTCCAAGGACTCACGTCCTGGTCAGCGCCCTTTTCGCTTCCGAGGTGCCTGGAAGGCACGCAACAGAGACGGGCAAAGCCCGCATCTATCTCGCTCCGCCCTTTGCTCATCACTGAGCACCCAGACAATGCCACAAGTCCTTGCAGAAGCAAGGAATAGACGATGTAGAAAACAAGAAAGCCTTGCAATTCACGAATGCAGACCAACGCAAAGTCGGGCGCGCCCGACCGTGCCCCGCGTCAGCTGACGCCCACCGCTTCCGCGTCGCGATCCGACAGCATTCCGCCGTCGGCGCGCTGCTTCACGGTGCCGTCGCGCTTCCAGCTTCGCTCGCAGCGTGGCTCGCCGCGGAGGTCGATGATCTCGATCGCGCTCTGGTCGCGCGCCATCACCACGCGCGACACGCCAAAGAGGTCGGGCAGGTCGGCGAGGAAGTCCTCGAGATGGTGATGCGACGAGTGCAGCAGCACGCCGGCGTCGAGCGGATTCTCGATGCCGCGCGCCTTGGCCTTCTCGAGCTCGCCCTTGACGACCTCGCGCAGCGCGAGCACTTCGGGCCAGCGCTTGTCGCAGGTGAGCGCGAGCGTGCGGTAGCGCTCGAGGTGCACGCACGCCGAGTCGCCGGCAAGCGCGCGGAACGCCTCGTCGGCCGTGTGCGGCAGGAACACCGCGAGCATGCGGCAAAGCGCGTCGCACGCGGCGTACATCGCAGCCTGCGCGGCGCGGCGGCGCGAGGAGCGCGCAGCGTCGCAATACAGGCGGTCCTTGGTCGCAGCGCAGTAGATCGCCGAGAGCGTCTCGTTGCAGAGCGTGAAGATCGCCTGCTGCCCCTCGCGGAACGAGCAGCGCCGCACGGCGTCGCGCACGGCCTCCTGCGTCGATGCCACCTGCGCGAGCATCCATGACTCGAGGCTCGTGTGCGAGATCCCCGAGAGGATCGCGTCGGTCTCGGCGCCATCGAAGCCGTCGAGATTGGAGAGCAGGTAGCGGATCGTGTTGCGCACCTTGCGGTACGACTCGCCCGCGACCTTGAAGAACTCGCTGTCGGCGCGGATGTCGTTCTCAAAGTCCACGCCCGCGACCCACCAGCGGCAGACATCGGCGCCATGCTCCTTGAGCAGCGCCTCGACGTCGATCGTGTTGCCGATCGACTTCGACATCTTGCGGCCTTCCTTGTCGACGATGAAGCCGTGCGTGACCAGCCGCTTGAATGGTGCCTGTCCGGTCGCGCCGATCGCGGGCAGCAGCGACAGCTGGAACCAACCGCGGTGCTGGTCGCTGCCCTCGAGGTAGATCTCCGCGGGATAGCCGATGCCGCGCGCGCGCAGCACGGAATTCCACGAGCTGCCCGCCTCGAACCACACGTCGAAGATGTCGTAGAGCTTGGTCAGCGACGCGATGTCGAGCCCAGCGGGCGCGTGCGGATCCTTCGACGCGTCGTAGTGCGAGAGCAGGTCGACGGGCGACTCCTGGAACCACGCATCGCTGCCCTTCTCGGCAAAGCGCTTGGCGATCGCGCGCACGCTGGCCGAGGTGAGGAACGTCTTGCCGTCGGTCATCTTGAACGCCGGGATCGGCAGGCCCCACGAGCGCTGGCGCGAGATGCACCAGTCGGGACGCGACTCGATCATGCCGCGCATGCGGTTGCGGCCCCACTCAGGCGTAAAGCCGACTTCCTTCTCGATCGCGTGCATCGCGCGCTGGCGCAGCGTCTGCCCGTCGCGCTTCATGCCGACGTCGACGCCGACGAACCACTGCTCGGTCGCGCGGAAGATCACCGGCGTCTTCGAGCGCCAGTCATGCGGATACGAGTGCATGAACTTGTGGTCGTAGAAGAGATGCCCGCTGCCGCGGAGATGCTCGGCGACCTCGGCGTTCGCGGTCCAGATCGACTTGCCGCGCAGCCATTCGGGCACGGTGTCGTCGTACGTGCCGTCCTCGCGCACGGGGCAGTACGCGGGCAGGCCTTCCTTGAGGCCTGTGCGGTAGTCGTCGGCGCCGTGGCCCGGCGCGGTGTGCACGAGGCCCGTGCCGTCTTCGAGCGTGACGTAGTCCGCGCTCACCACGCGGCCCTTGCGCGGGCAGAACGGATGCTTGTACTCGAGCCCGACGAGCTTGGCACCTTCGCACTCCGCGCGCACGACGACCTTCTCGGCGCCGGCCTTCTTGGCGACACCCGCGACGAGATCGCTCGCCATGATCGTGGTGCTGCCGTCGATCTCGACGAGCGCGTAGCGATAGCGCTCGTGCACGGCGATCGCGAGGTTCGCGGGGAGTGTCCACGGCGTGGTGGTCCAGATCATGAAGCTCGGCGTCGCGTCGAGGAAGCGCGACTCGTCGACTTCCTCGTCTTCGCTCGCGCTCGCAGGCATTTCCGTCAGCAGGCCGAACGCAGCCGCGACCTTCGCGCGGTCGGCCGCCTCGAAGTCGACGTACACCGAGAGATCCTCGCGGTCCTCGTACTCGAGCTCGGCCTCGGCGAGCGCGGTCTTGTTGGCGATCGACCAATGCACTGGCTTGAGCGCGCGCACGACGACGCCTTGGTCGATGAGATCGGCGAACACCTCGAGCGTCTTCGCCTCGTACGCCGGCTGCAGCGTGAAGTACGGATCCGCGTAGTCGGCGCAGGTGAGCAGGCGCTTCATCTGCTCGGCCTGCAGACCGATGAACTTGGTCGCCGCCGCCGCGCACTCGCGGCGGATCGCCATGTGACGCTGCTCGGGCGTGAGCGTGTCGAGCTTGGCGGCCTTGCCCTTCTCGTGGAGCTCGGTCATCACCTTGTGCTCGATCGGCAGGCCGTGCGTGTCCCAGCCCGGGATGAAGCGCACACGGCGGCCTTCCATCAGCGCGCCGCGCACGACGAAGTCCTTGAGCACCTTGTTGAGCATGTGGCCCATGTGGATCGGGCCGTTGGCGTACGGCGGACCGTCGTGGAACACGAACGGCTCCGCGCTCTCGCGCGCGACCTGCATGCGGCCGAAGACCTTCGACTCTTCCCAGCGCTTGAGCGACTGGGGCTCCGCCTGGATCAGGTTCGCCTTCATGGCGAACGCCGTCTTGGGGAGGTTGAGCGAATCCTTGTAGCTGGGCTTCTGGGTCGGGTTCTGCGCGTCGGACATGGGTGCTTCCTGAGGCGCGGCGCGAGGCCGCAAAGTGGAGCGCGGAGGATACTCCGTCCGCGCGCGCCGCGGCGAGAACTGCAGGGTTTCCCGCGATTGCGCCGATCCTCCGACATGCACGCCTCGGAGGATCCACTCGCGCCCCCCGCTGCCTTCGCTTCGCACGAACGGCTGCCCTCGGGCCGGATCCTCGCGTGGGATGCGACCGTCGACGCCGACGACGCGCGGCGGCTCGCGCCCGCGCTCGAGGCTGCGTTCGGACTGCATGATTCGCTTGCGCTCGCGGTGGCCAAGCGGCTGCGCGCGGACGGCGTGTCGGCGCACGGCGCGTTCGTCGTGCACCCCAAGGGATTCGTCCGCAACGCTCGCGGCGCGCCGCGCGAGGCGGAGCGGTTCGACGTCGAGGTCGACGCTGCGGACGGCGGCGTCGTGGTCATCGACGGCGAGGCCTTCGTCGTCGCGCGCGGCGAGACGATCCTCGATCCACGCGCGGGCTACGGCGCGCTGGCTCTGCTCGCGCTCTCGCTCGAGATTCGCCGCAGGCGCGCGGGCCGCGTGATCGCCGTGGCGGCGGCGGTGCTCGAGGAATCACCAGCCTCCGACGCGCGCTTCGAGCGCGACGGGCTCGCGAGCGAAGTCGCGATGTCGCACTTTCGCGTGCATTTCGGCTTCGACGTCACCGCGTGCGACCTCGACGCGCTCCGCGCCAACGCGTCGCTCGCCTCGCTGCGCTGGAACGCGCAGGTCTGGGGCGCGCCGGCGAGCTTCGAGAAGTACGACGCACGCGGCGCGTATCACTGGAATCTCTACGCGACGCACGACGCGTACCGCCGCCGCGCGGACACACTCGTGTCGTTTCTCG
>Ga0114980_10003193_pt1 | contig 11325 bp, 7 predicted proteins | sample S_140806_EF_Meta_FD_87018 | JGI IMG/M metagenome (GOLD analysis project Ga0114980, IMG submission 87018) | Freshwater microbial communities from Lake Simoncouche, Canada to study carbon cycling - S_140806_EF_MetaG | ecosystem: Environmental > Aquatic > Freshwater > Lake | place: Lake...
AGCGCGGAGATGGCGAGTTTCTCGGTCTTCAAGTCGTCAGGCTCCGAAGTGGAGGGCACGCGGGTGGAGCATTCGAATGTACCCCTCGATCAGGTCGCATCGAAGCGAAAGAACCGAAATCAATCGGCAAACCGCGGCGGCGTCCTACCGAAAGCACGCCCTGTGCGCCATGATGATGGGACCCATGACCTTTCGACACGCCATCGCGGTCCTCGCGTTCGCCATCGCCCGCGCCGCGGCGGCGCAGGTGCAGGCGCCGTCCAACGCGGCCGACGAGTACGACCGCATCGCCCGCGTGCTCAACGAGATCGATCCCGAGCAGGACGGTCCGTGGAGCGATTCGGACGGCGCGTCCTACTCGGCATTCATGCAGCGCGGCGAGATCGACGCGCGCATGCAGCGCTGGCTCGATGCGACGCGGCCGCTGATCGCCGAACTCGAGCGGGCGACGAGCCTTCCGTACGACCGTCCACTCGATCACAGCCAGGGCTTCACGCTGCTGTTGCCCCACCTTTCGCGGCAGCGCCTGATCGCGCGCAGCCTCGATCTGCTCATGGTCGACGCCCAGTACCGCGACCCCGCGCAATGCGTCGGGATCCTGCGCGCGCAGGCCGCGATCGGCGAGCGCGCCGCATCCGACGGGCTGCTCATCTCATCGCTCGTCTCGATGGCGTGCGGCCAGATGTCGCGGGCGCGCCTCGCCGACATGATCGACCACGGGGCGATCGACGCGGAGCTCGCGAAGGGCGCGCTTTCCGCGACCGAATCCATCGCCGGCATCAAGTCGCTCAACCTCGGCCGCGCCGTCGACACGGAGAACGAGATGCTTGCGCTCGAGATCGGCCGGCTCCGCGACGCGACCGGCGACGACCACAGCAGGCGCGTCGCGGAACTCACCGCGCTCGTGGGTCGCAGCGGCGCGGACCCGGCGATGTTCAGCGACGACGCGCTCGCCGGGTTCCCTGCGCAGGCGGAGGCGTACCAAGCCGCGGCGCGTGCCGTCGTCGACGCGCCCAACCGCGAGGCGGCGGCGAAGGCCGAGGCAGCGCTCGAGCAGGCCGTCGAGGCCGGAACCTACGGCGCGCTGCTCAAGACGCTCGCGCCCGCGCTCAGCACCGCGATCGACCGCGCGTGGCGCTACGACGCCGACTGGGCCGCCGTCCGCGGCGACCTCCAGTCGCTTGCCGACGGAAGCAAGACGCCCGAGGACCTCATGGACGCGGGGATCCACTACCTCCGCGCCGCAAGTGCCGCGCAGCAACTTCGCGTGCCTGAGCAGGCCGAGTTCGATTCGCTGCGCCTCGCGGGAAGCAACCTCGAGGCCGACATCCGCGCGATCGGCAAGTCGCGGCTCGCGCGCGTACAGCAGTCGATCACCGCCGAGGTCTACCGCGGTTCGCAGCTCGGACGCCTTCGCCTCGATGAACGCACGCTCGGCGTCCGCGAGGCCCTCGCCAGCACCGGTCTCGTGCGCGCGACGCAGCCCGGCATCAACGGCGCGGTGCGCACGATGCTCGCCGCCGCGATCACCGACGACGCGGTGACCAAGGCGCCGCTCGACAAGCCCGTCGCCGCGCCGCAGGAACTCGCCGTCGCCGCAGTGCGCGTCGCAGCGCACTACGCGTCGACCGGGCAGTTCGGGCACTCGCTCGCGGCGCTCGCGATGCTGCGCGACGCCGCCGACGCGCTCGATGTGCTCAAGGCGCAAGGCCAGTTCGATGCGTCCGGCCGAGCGCTGCTCGCGAAGGCACTCGCGCGGATCACGGCGGACGACCCTGTCGGGCTGACCCGCGCGGTCACCGCCGAACGGGCGCAGGCGCGCACCGCGTTCGCCGACGCAGATCGCATCGCCAGGCTTTCACCGGGAGAACTCGCGTTCCTCGTCGCCGCCATCGCCGCGCCCGACGCGGCGCTCGCGTCCGCCGACTGCAACTGCCCCGATCACGGCGCGCTGCTCGACATGCGCGCGTGGTTCGACGCCGACGCGCTCGCCAAGCTCAAGCCCGCGCACGACCACATCGAGGCGCTCCACGAACGCGCGCGTGAGAAGGGACTGAAGGCGATCGCAGGCGCACCGCTCGAGGGACTCGAGGTCGCGCCGCCGTTCGACGTCGAACGCGCGCGAGAGAGTGCGCGCATCGCCGTCGAGCGCCTGCAACGGCTCGCGGAGTAGCGGCGCTCGACGCGAGAGTCGACGCGCCACGAATCTGGATGGACGGCATCCGTCCGACTTGCTCAAGGCGAGCAGCCGCGGCAATCAGCGAATGAAACGCAGCTGCCCGAAATCCGGCAGCAACTTCGGCAGCCCGGCCATCGGCTCGATCGGCGCGGGGAAGTACACGCACCACGCCTTTCCAAGCAGCAGCGGGCGCGGCACGATGAACGGCGCGTCCTCGCCAAAGATCGCCTTCACAACCGGGCTCGGCCGGCCCCACAGGCGCGAGTCCTTGCTGCACGCGCTGTTGTCGCCGCACATCATGAACTGATCGGCCTTGATCTCCGCAGGCTTCTTGAAGTCGGTCGCGAACGCGAGGCCGCTGATCGGCTCGCCGTTCTGCAGCGGCTGGCTGCGCTCGCTCGGGTCGAGGTTGGCCGGGCGGTAGTAGAGGTCGCGGTCGACGCGCACGCGGTGCAGCGTGAGCGCGGAACCCTTGAACGACATCGCCAGCTTGGGCGGCGTCGGCTGCTGGAAGCTCGGCTGCCGCAGGTAGTCCTCGAGGCTGCGCCCGTTGAACGACGCGAGCAGGCGCTCCTCGAGCGACTCGAAGCCGTAGTCGAGGGCAATGACCTCGCGGCCGTTCACCCACATCGAGAGACGCTGGTCGACATGCCAGAACTCGACGTCGAACGCGGCGCCCTTGGACGGCGCGTCGAACTCGACCGACTTCTCGGCGAGCACCTGCACGGCGTCGCTCGGGCTCTCCTTGGCGCGCTCGATGCGGATCGTGGCCTTGCCGTCGGCGATCGCAAACACCATCGCGCGCTTGCGCGTCTCGAGCGTGTATTGCGTCGCGAGCTTGGACGGATCATCGGCCTCGATCGCCGCGCACACGCGGACATCGCTCACCGAGTAGCGCAGCTGCGTCGGAATGTTGCGCCACGTGTTGTACGGCGCAAAGTCGTTGATCGGCATCGCGTCCCAGCGCCACGTGAGCGACGCAGGCATCGCGCCGTCATCGTGCCGCCACGCACGCGCGGTGCCGCGCGCGCCGAGATCGAAGCCTTCGGTCTCCCACGGAACGCCCGGCCACGGACGGCCCCACGCCTTCGCGACGCCGCTCGGATCGATCGGCTCGTAGTCGGAGTTGTGGACCTCCTGCCAGACCGCGCGCTGCACGTGCTCGGGCTTGCGCTGGATGGCGAACTTGGAGCGGTCCGCACCCAGCGGCGCGGTAAACACGTCGCCGTCGAGCAGAAGAATCTGCTCGTTGGGAAGCCCGACAAGCCGCTTGATGTAGTTCTCCGCGGCGCTGCACGGATCGGGCGGCTGCTTGAACACCACCACGTCCCAGCGCTGCGGCTCCTGGAACGCGTAGAGGTACTTCATCACGAGCACGCGGTCGCCGCTGCGCTCCTGCATGACGATCTCGCTGTTGCCGATCACGCCGATGCGCTCGGTGTTCGACAGCATCGGGTCGTTGAGGTCGCGCGGGAAGTTCCGGTAGTTCGGCCCGAGCATGCGGACTTCATCGTTGGCCGGGCCGGTGTCGGCCGGATACGTGTAGCCCGTCTGCTCGCTGGTCAGGCGGACATGCGCGCCCATCAGCGTCGGCGCCATCGAACCCGTCGGGATGACGAAACCCTCGGTCACGAAGCTGCGCACGCCCATCGCCAGCGCGAACGCCACGATCAGCGACTGGATCGTCTCGACGACGTTCGTGTCCTCTTCGGGCTTGCGCGGCGGCTGCTTCGTGTTCGTCGTCGTCGTCGAAGTCGTCATGTCGCTTCCATCGGTGCTCGGGAGCCGCGCGCTGAAATCGCGCCGCGCTCATGCTTGTCACAGGCTGACACGGGCAATTCACACGCGCGCTCAGGCCGACGGCGCGCCACCTGCTGGTCCGCCGCCGCCGCCTTCGCCACCACCTTCGCCGGGCTGGCGGTTGCCGCCGCGCCGACGGCGTCGACGACGCTTCTTGCGTCCCGCACCGTCGCCCGACTGCGAACCAGGCTGACCACCGCTCGACGCGGGCGAGCCAGTGCTCTCGGCGCCCTCGCTGCCGTCGTCGCCGTCGTCATCGCCTTCGTCGGCGTCGTCGCTGTCGGCGGACGCGCCGTTCGGGGCGCGGCCCGCAGGCGGAACCGATCCAGGCGCGGCGTCGGTCGCGCCTTGCTGCGCGCCGCCCTTCTTCTTGCGGCGGCGGCGCTTCTTCTTCGAGGGCGAGTCGCCGGTCGCGGCGGCACCCTCGACTGGAGCTTCGCTTGGCGCAGCAGCGGTCGCTGGCTTCTTCTCGCCGCCTTCGCTCTTCTCGCGGTAGCGGTCCTGCTTGGAGAGCTTGGCGTTGCGCTCGGTCGCGAGCTTCTCCTTGACCGTGCGCGTGTTCATGCCGCGCATCGGATCGGGAGCCTTCGCGGTGCCGGGCGCGGGGCAGTTGTCGGGGTCCATCAGCTCCTCGACGGGCACGGCGATCTCGCGGCCGTACTCGCCAGGCATCGCGCCGGGCGCGGGGTCGAGCCGCACGAGCACGAGCTGCACGAGGATCTTCGAATCGACCACGGTGCCGGGGCCTTCGGAGGTGCCGACGCGGGTCTTGTTCTTGGGGAGGCGCTTGCGCAGTTCTTCGTAGGTCGCGTCCTCGTAGCGCAGGCAGCACATCAGGCGGCCGCAGCGACCCGAGATCTTGAGCGGATCGAGCGTGGCCTTCTGGATCTTGGCCGAGCGCATCGAGATCGGCTTGAGCACCTTGAGAAAGTTCTTGCAGCAGCAGTGCTGGCCGCAGCGCTCGTAGTCGGCCACGAGCCGCGCTTCGTCGCGCGCGCCGACCTGGCGCATCTCGATGCGGCAGCTGAACTCGCGGGCCAGCGTCTGCGCGAGCTCGCGGAAGTCGATCCGCTCGTCGCACAGGTAGTAGACGATCAGCAGCGACTCGTCGAGCGTGAGCTCGAGGTCGACGATCTTGGCGGGAAACTTGGCCGACGCCGCGATCTCACGCACGCGGCCGAGGGAATTGCGCGCCTTGTCGACGCAGCCCGTGGCGCGGTTGAGGTCCTCGACGGTCGCGACGCGCAGGATCTCGCCGTTGGTCTGGAACGGGTAGTCGCGGCCGCCCGAGTTCTCGATGTAGTTCATCATCTCCGAGCGCGACACGCTCTTGCCGCAGCCCGAGTTGGAGCAGGTCGTGGTGAGCATCTCCGCGATCTCGATGGCGCGGAAGGTCCGCACGACCATCTTCGATCCGCAGCCCGGCTTCGCGTCGCCGCGGTACGGGTACTCGCCGATGAGCTTCATGCGCCCGAACTTGACCACGATCGAAGTCGGCGGCTTGAGCCGCGCGTAGATCTCCTCGTCCGAGAGACCATCGCGGAACTTCGGGTCCGCATCGCGCTCGAACATCGGGAGTGGAAAGATAGACATGAGGGTCGGAGTGTAGCGGCACGCGGCGCGCGACACGGGGTTTCAGACCGACCGTCACCGACTCGGTTCCGAGTCAGCTCCGCCTCAGTCGCCGTAGCCCTCATCCTCTCCACCGGCCTCGCCCGCGGGAGTCTCGACGCCCGCCTTCTTCCGGCTGCGGAGCTCTTCGTAGGTGATGCGCTTGCGCTCGCTGATCACCAGCTTGATCGGCACCTCGGAGAACGGCAGCTGCTCGCGCAGCTGGTTGAGCAGGTACTTCTCGTACTGGCCCTCGAAGAGCTGCGGCTTGTTGACCACCACCGCGATGGTCGGCGGGTTGGTCGCGATCTGCGAGACGTAGAAGACCTTGGCCTTCGTGCCCAGCTTCGAGCTCGGTCCGCGGTCGGCGAGGATGCCGCGGATGACCGCGTTCAGCCGGCCGGTGGTCTCGCGGTGGCCCGCCTGCTCGAACAGGTTCGAGCAGACCTTGATGACTTCCTTGACGCCCTCGCCCTTCTCGGCGGAGAGGAACACGAGCGGCGCGAAATCCAGCGCAAACAGCTCCTGCGTGAGGTAGTCGATGTAGTCGCTGGTCTTGAGCTTGGACTCGACGAGGTCCCACTTGTTGACCGCGATCACGGTCGGCTTGTGCTGCTCCATCAGGGCGAGCGCGAGGCGCTTCTCGACCTGCGAGACCTCCTCGCGCGCGTCGAGCAGCAGCACGCACACGTCGGCGCGCTCGATCGCGGACTTGGCGCGCTGGTGCGAGTAGTACTCGATGTCGTCGACCCAGCTCTTGCGCTTGCGGACGCCTGCGGTGTCGATCGCGACAAACGCGTGGCCGTTCATCTCGAAGCGCACGTCGATCGAGTCGCGCGTGGTGCCCGCGATCTCGCTCACGATCACGCGCGGCTCGCCGGCGAGCGCGTTGATCAGGGTCGACTTGCCCGCGTTGCGGCGGCCGACGATCGCGATCTTCATCTCGGGCTTGGCGACGGGCTCGACCCACTCGGGCAGCCGCTCGTAGATCGCCTCGAGGAACGCGCGCTTGCCGAACGCGCTCTCCGCGCTCGTCATCTGCGGCTCGCCAAAGCCGAGGCGCGACGCGTCCTGCGCGGCGGGAATCCAGCTGTCGTCGTCGACCTTGTTCGCGACCAGCAGCACGCGGTCGGCGCGGCCGGCCTCGCGGACAAGCTGCGCGATGCGCATGTCGAGGCTGGTCACGCCCGTCTGCGCGTCGATCACGAACAGGATCAGCGTCGCGCGCGTCACGCCCGCCCTGATCTGCGCCTCGATCTGCGGCGTGAGCTTGGTCAGGTCCTCGCCCGCGTCGTCAAAGCGTCCGCCCTCGGCCATGTACACGCCGAATCCGCCGGTATCGACGATCTCCGCGAGCTTGGGCGCCGCGTCGCGCGCCTGGTCGTACGGAAGGTCCGTCGGCGGAAGGATCTCCACGAGCTGCGACACGCGGTCGCGCGTGGTGCCCGGCGTCGGGTCGACGATCGACACACGACGGCCGACGAGCCGGTTGAAAAGGCTCGACTTGCCCACATTGGGGCGTCCCACGATCGCGATCTCTGGAAGTGCCATAAGGGGGCGCAGTCTACGCGAGAAGCGATTTCCCCGTCATTTCCGCGGGCTTCGAGAGTCCGATCATCTCGAGAAGCGTCGGCGCGAGGTCGCCAAGGCGCCCATCGTCGCGAAGTTTCCGACCCTTGAACGCCGCGCCCACGATCGAACACGGCACCGTGTAGTTGGTGTGCGCGGTGTGCGGGCAGTTCGCGCGCGCATCCCACATCTCCTCGGCGTTGCCGTGATCGGCGGTCACGATCGCGCTGCCGCCGCGCGCGAGCACCGTGTCGACGATCTGCCCGACGCACGCGTCGACGACCTCGACGGCCTTGGTCGCCGCAGCCAGGCTGCCCGTGTGACCGACCATGTCGCCGTTGGCAAAGTTCACGATGATCACCGGCTCGCAGTCCGCCGCCGCGACGCGCGCAAGCACCGCGTCGCGTACGCCGAGCGCGCTCATCTCGGGCTTGAGGTCGTAGGTCGCGACATCCTTCGGGCTCGGCACGATCGTGCGCGTCTCGCCCGCGAACGGCTCCTCGCGGTAGTCGTTGAAGAAGAACGTCACGTGCGGGAACTTCTCCGTCTCCGCACAGCGGAACTGCCGCACGCCGTGCTCCGCCAGCCACTCGCCGAGGATGTGCTTCATCTTGGCCGGCCGCTTGAAGACGACCTGGACGGGCAGCCCCGTCTCGTACTCGGCGAGCGTCGCGAAGAACAGGTTCCCGATCCGCGCGCCGCGGTCGAAGCCGCCGCCCTGCACGGACTTCCACGCCGCGTCGTCGAGGACGAACGCCTTGGTGATCTCACGCGGCCGGTCGCCGCGGAAGTTGAAGAACAGCACCGCGTCGCCCGGCTTGATCCGCGACCGGGCGATCGCCGCCGCATCGGCGCCGATCTGCGTCGCCGGGACAAACTCGTCGCCCCCGCGCGAGGCGTCGGTCGGCGCCGCGTAGTACGACTCAACGGCTGCAAGGGGGCTGGACGCCGTACGCGCGCCCGGCGCCGTGCGGACGAGCGCGTCGTAGGCGGCCTGGACCCGCTCCCAACGGTGGTCGCGGTCCATCGCGAAGAACCGCCCGACCACGGTCGCGACCGCGCCGATCCCCGTCTTGGCCAGATGCGCCTCGAGGGTGCGGAGGTAGCCGGGCGCCGCCGTCGGCGCGGTGTCGCGGCCGTCGGTGATGGCGTGGATCCACAGACGGTCGCGCGCGACGCCGGCGCCCGCGAATGCACCCTTGGCGAAATCAACCAGCGCCAGCAGGTGCGCGAGGTCGCTGTGCACCTGCCCATCCGACACGAGCCCGAGGTAGTGGAGGCATCCACCTGATTTTGCGACATGTGCGACCGCCGCGAGGAGCGTCGGATCGCTCGCGAGCTTGCCCGCGCGGATGGCGTTGGTGATCCGCATCAGCTCCTGGTCGACGATGCGCCCCGCGCCGATGTTCTGGTGGCCGACCTCGGAGTTGCCCATGACCGGTCCGTCGGGGCCAACGGGAAGACCGACGTCCTCGCCGCTCGTGCGGATGAGCGTGCGCGGAAACTCGCGCGCGAGCCGCTCGTCGACGGGCTTCGCCGCGCGCGTGATCGCGTTGGTCGCGTCGCGCTCGTGGTGCGGGCTCTGCCCCCAACCGTCGCGGACGATCAGGACACACGGCACATTGCGGAGCGAACTCGCGGGCGTCATGACGGGAGCATCCATGACGGAAGCCTAGCGATGTTCCGCTTGTGCGCGACGCGGACGATGGCTACTCTCCCCTCTACCTCGATGCCTGGAGCTACGAAAGCAACTTCTTCCTCGGCGGCGACGACTGCGGCGACCAACGGCGCTGCGAACGGAGCAACGACGATGAACGACACGCGCACGCTGCGCGAGCGCTACGAAGATGTCCGCGCCCGCATCGCGCGCGCCGCCGAGAAGAGCGGCCGCCGTGCAAGCGATGTGATGCTCGTGGCCGTGACCAAGCACGCGTCGATCGAGGACATCCGCGAACTCGTCTCGCTCGGCCACACCGACCTCGGCGAGAACCGCGTGCAGCAGATGGTGCAGCGCGCCGCGATCATCGAGGAGTTCAGCGCGCGCCGTCTCGACCGCGGCGGCAGCGCCTCGCCGGTCCGCTGGCACATGATCGGCTCGCTCCAGCGCAACAAGGTCAAGCAGGCGATCGAGGTCACGCGCCTCATCCACTCGGTGGATTCGCTGCGCCTCGCCGAGGAACTCCAGGACATCGCCGAAGAGCGCGGCAGCGCCCCCGGCGGCGAGAAGTACGGTCCCGTCGACGTCCTCATCGAGGTCAATGTCGCCGGCGAGCGCTCGAAGCACGGCTGCGCCCCCGCCGCCGCGCGCCACCTCGTCGACATGCTCGACACGATGGTCGCCCTCCGCCCGCGCGGCCTGATGTGCATGGCGCCGAACACCGGGTCGATCGAAGACGCGCGCAAGACGTTTACCCGCTGCAAGGAGCTGTTCGACGAAATCCGCGCCATCGGCTCCGGCGGCGAGCGCTTTGACATCCTCTCGATGGGCATGAGCGGCGACTACGAAGTCGCGATCGAGTGCGGCTCGAACCTCGTGCGCGTGGGCAGCGCGATCTTCGGCGAGCCGAAGGTGACCGACGAAGACGGCGAAGAAGACTGAACGGCGAACACCGACGCCGACAACCGAACTATCTGTTCCGAACGCGCGCGCTCCCTCCGACAGTGCGCGTGTTCGGTTTTTGGGGACCGCAGGTAGGACCGCCGCTGCGCGCGGCGGTGAACGTGGTTGTCACGACACTCGCCGCCCGAAGGGCGGGTGCCACTTCCCCGAAGGGGTAATGGTCGCGGAACACCCGATCTCGGTTCTCCGCGGCGCGAAGCGCCGGTCCCCTCCCAATACGATGCCCCGCATGTCCTCACCCGCGCCCACCGCCGTCACCATCGCGAAGTTCAACCCGCTCTACCGCCCATACCTCGTGGTCACGATCGGCCTCGCGATGGTCTTCTCGATCATCGGCATCCCGCTCGCGCTGATCTGGTTCCTCGGCGTCGGCCAGTGGTGGGCGCGGCACTACTTCGACAAGCTCGAGTGCCAGATCACCGACCGCGCGCTGCGCTTCCGCAAGGGCATCATCTTCCAGGTCGAGAAGACGATCCCGCTCGAGAACATCCAGGACGTGACCTTCATCGAGGGACCGCTCCTCAAGAAGTTCCATCTCGCGACGCTCAAGTTCGAGACCGCGGGCCACAGCGTCGGGCAAGCGCACGACATGCAGCTCACGGGGATCATCGACGCGCATGAGTTCCGCAACCGGATCATCGAGTCGCGCGACGCGCTGCGGCATGGTGCGAAGCCCGCGGAACCGCACGGCGCGAGCCAGACCGAGCTCATGCAGGCAATGCTGTCGCGGCTCGACGAGATCGCTGCGCTGCTGCGCGAGCGGAAGTGAGATCGGCGCTGCGCGCCGCGGGAGTCCGTCGCATCGGCGGACGCTGCTTTCTGCATCCATATCCTCGCGACTCGGCCGATGGTCGGGAGGAGCGAGGGCATGCAGTTCATCTATGTCGACGAGTCGGGGGATCCGGGGGCGTACCACGCGGACACCGATACGCCCGGCGGAAGCAAGCACTTCATACTCAGCAGCGTCGCGATTCCCGCGGACCGCTGGTTCGAGACGCTCAGTGCGTTCGCGCGACTCCGCTCGGCACTGCTCGCACAACACGGCCTGCCCGGCTGGCCGGAGTTTCACGCTCGGGAAGTGCTGTTCCCCGACGACCGTAGCCCTTTCCGCGCGCTCCGCAATCGAGCGATCCGCGTCGAGTTCCTGCGAAGCCTCGCGGAGCGAATCGCGACGGAACTCCCCCAGCTCTGCGTCGCGAGCGTGGCGCTCGACAAATCGGCGTTCTCACCGACCGTCGATCTGCATGACCATGCCTGGTCGCATCTCCTTCAACACGGCGAGTGGCGGCTGCAGCGCCTTGGTCCTTCCGTGCACGGTCTCCTCCTCGCCGACGAGACCAGCGAGCACAGGCTCAGGCGGCTCATGCGGAGGATGCGACACGGATTGCTGCGGCAGCACGGCCATCCCCTTGTTCGATTCACCGAGGATCCCGTGATCCGCCAGTCTCACTACTCGTTCCCGATCCAGATCGCGGATCTTGTGGCGTACACGCTCTACCAGCGCCTCTGGCCGAAAGGTGCGCTGCGCCGATACGGGGCGGACAAG
>Ga0114980_10003195_pt1 | contig 11319 bp, 9 predicted proteins | sample S_140806_EF_Meta_FD_87018 | JGI IMG/M metagenome (GOLD analysis project Ga0114980, IMG submission 87018) | Freshwater microbial communities from Lake Simoncouche, Canada to study carbon cycling - S_140806_EF_MetaG | ecosystem: Environmental > Aquatic > Freshwater > Lake | place: Lake...
TACCAGCTCGGCCAGGCCCTGGCGGCGTTGGGCCACACCGAGGCCGGCATCGCCGCACTGGAGACGGCCCTGGCCCTGGAGCCCGAAGCCACCGAGGTGCTGGTGCAGCTGGAGATGCAGCGGCTCAGCCTCTGCGACTGGGACGACTACGGGGGCCGCATGGCCCGGCTGGTGATGCAGCTGGAGACCCTCAGCCAGGCCAACACCGGCGACGCCGGTGCGGGGCTGGTGCCGCCGCTGAGCCTGAACCTGTTTCCGGTGCCCCTGGCCCTGCACCGGCGCCTGGGGGAACGCTGGGCCGAACCCACCAGCCGCAGCATGAAGGCCCTGCGATTGCCGCCGGCCCCAGCGCGCCAGCCCGGCGAGCGCTGGCGGATCGGCTATCTCTCCGCCGATTTCCGCAACCACGCCATGGGCAACCTGCTCCATGGGCTCTTCTCGCGCCACGACCGCCGGCGTTTCGAGGTGTTCGCCTATTCCTTGGCCGACGTCTGCGATGAGGTCACCGAGGTGATCCGCCGCGGCGTGGACCATTACGCGCTGGTGGCCAGCGACAGCAGCGAAGTGATCGCCGAGCGCATCCGCGCCGATGGCATCGATGTGCTGATCGACCTGATGGGCCACACCCACCACGGCCGCCCCAGCGTGCTGGCCCTGCGGCCGGCGCCGCTGCAGCTCCACTACCTCGGCTATCCCGGTTCCCTGGGCGCCGACTGGATCGATGGGGTGATCGCCGATGCCTGGCTGATCCCGCCCGACCACGAAATCCACCACCACGAAACAGTTCACCGCCTGCCCTGGGGCTTCGTGAGCTCAGGCCCTCTGCCGGATCTGGACGCTCCGACGCAGCCTCTCGCTCCAGAACAGCCTCTCGATTCAGAGCAACCGCTCGCTCCAAACAACGCAACCCCAACCCTTGCTTCCACTACTCCAACTCCGCCCCCACCAAGCCGCGAGGCCGTCGGTCTGCCCAGCGAGGCGGTGGTGTACGCCTGCTTCAACCGCCCCGAAAAAATCACACCGGCGGTGTTCGAGTCCTGGCTGGAGATCCTGCGCCAGGTGCCGGATTCGGTGCTGTGGATCATCAACGACGAGCCGCGGGTGGAGGAGCGCCTGCGCGCCCGGCTGATGACGGCGGGCTTGGAACCCCAGCGGCTGGTGGTCAGCCCCAAGGTGGAGAGCGCCGCCTTCGGCCAACACTGCGCCCTGGCCGATCTGCTGCTCGACACCAGCCCCTACGGCTCCGGCGCCACCGCGGTGACGGCCCTGGCCGCCGGCCTGCCCCTGCTCACCTGCCCCGGCGCCACCTTCGCCTCACGCATGGGCGCCAGCCTCTGCGCCGCCACCGGCCTGGAGGAGCTGATCTGCCCATCGCCCGAGGCCTACCTGGAGCGCGCCATCACCCTGGGCCATCAGCCAGCGGAGCTGGAGCGCCTGCGCTGCCAGCTGCTCGAGCGCCACCGCGAACTGCCCCTGTTCAACACCGCCGCCTGGGTGGGGCACCTGGAAAGCCTGCTGGAGCGGCTGCTGGAGGGGCTGCTGGAGCAGAGGCGGGCGGGTCCTCAGCGGCGCGCATCCTGCAGCGGGCCGCCATAGGCCTCAAACGCCCCATCGGCGCTCACCAGCAGCAACGATTCGCTGATCGATTGGGCCACCAGCAGGCGGTCGAACGGATCGCGGTGATGGAGGGGCAGCTGCTCGAGTGTCAGCAGGTGGGGGAGATCAAGCGGCAGGAGCGCAAAGCCGCACTCCTGAGCCCATGGAATCGCCTGGGCGGCCGAGAGCGGCATGTCGCTGCGGGCCAGGGCGTGCTTGATGGCGATCTCCCAGAGCGATACATGGCTGATCAGCACGCTGCTGGCCACGGCGGTGATCAGATCGCGGCTGCGGGGCCCCAGCCTGGGGTCATCGCTGATCGCCCAGAGAAAGGTGTGGGTATCGAGCAGGAGCCGCATCAGGCCTGCTCAAACAGCTCGGCGATCAGCGGATTGGCGCCATCGATGGAGTCCGGAACCGTGAACTGGCCGCGGGCCACCCCCAGACGCCGGGGTCGCTCCGGCCCCGCCAGGGCGGTGAGCCGCGCCACCGGCCTGCCGTTGCGGGCGATCACCACCTCAGTGGCCGCCCCGGTTTCGATGGCCTCCACCAGGCGCGAGAGGTGGGTCTTGGCCTCAAGCATGTTGACCGTGCGACGACCACCGCCGTTTGCGGCCGCAGGAGTTGCCATCTCGCCTCAAACCCCGAAACCTCCCCAAACTAGACCAGACCAGACCAGATCAACTGAACTGTCCACCGCCTCCCCAGGACTGCATTCAGCCCGGCCGGACGAGGGCCTCGATCTCCAGGTGGCCGCAGTGGCTCTGAACCCCACCGCGATGCTGGTGAGTTTCGAGGCCCACTTCCTGATCAGCGGCTGCCCCTGATGGGGCGCATCAAGAGGTTTCCGGCTCAATGAGCTCCCCAAGCTGCCGATCCGCGAAGCCCACCACGGCCCGCGCCACCGCCAGGGCCAACGCCGCATCCCTCCCATCGAACAGATCCGCTGGAGCCTCCTCGCCATCGGGGTAGCGGCTGGCGGTGGTCATCCGCTGCAGCGGTTTCAGCGGCAGTTGGCGCAACGGGACAGTTTCAATACCGAGCACCTCCAGGGCCGAGAGCAACCGCTCGATCGAGTGGGTGCGCGGCGGCTCCTGATCGAGGGCCAGCAACACCGCCTTGAGGGCCTTCTCGGCAGCCTGGGAGCAGTGGTAGCAGGCCTGGGCATGGAACCCTCCCTCGCTGGCATAGGCCGCCATGGCGAGATCACTGTGGGCCTGACGTAACCAGGCATGCAGTCGGCCTGTCATGGCTTCGGAAACGGCTGAAGACGGATCGCATCGCGGCAGATGCCCCGCCACCAGGGATCCTCGCCCCGTTGACGTTCCAGCCAACGGCCCTGGCTGAGGCCGATCACGTCGTCGACCAGGCCGGTTGCCAGCAGGGCCTCGGCCAGCTGGTCTGCGGCGCTCTGATCCGGCGCCACCGCCAGCAGGTCCACATCCGAGCGGGCATCCCAGTCGCCCCGCGCCAGGGAGCCAAACAGCCACACCTCCGCTCCGGCCCGTTCAACCAGCAGGGGCTCGAGGCTGCTGCGCAAGGCCTCGATCCGTTGGCCGCGCAGCCTCTGGCGGATCTCCTGCACGCTCGCCATGGGCTCGCCTCGCCGCGATGGGGGGAGGTTAGGAACAGCACCGGCAGTCTGGGCCCAACGGGTCCTGGCCGATGACGCGTCCTGGCCTGGCGGCCTTCGGCACCCTGAAGCAGGTGGGCCCAAGCGAAGAACGAAGTGACGTGGGCATTCTCCACGCTGAGGGCATCTATCCGGGCCAGGCTTCCGGAGCGGAATGGGGGACCCACCAAGGTGAGCTCAATCTCCGCTGTGGGGCGAGGACGGCCCAGGGCCCTACTGGCGAGGGAGAGGCGCCAATCGAAGCAAAACCCACGCTGAGGACGTCATTGTCCCACCCCCCCTTAAGGGGGGGGTGGGGAAAGGGCGAGCCAGCTCTGGGCCGGCGGCAAGAGCTACCTTCGAAATCATGTCTCTTGTCAGGTTGATCAGCTCAATGGCACAAGGTCTTCCTGAGCCGGCTTACTTCCACGAAGTCTCAGCCCTACCGTCCACGCCCCTCAACCACGGAGAAGTATTGCGGAATTCCTTAAACGGTAGCCAATGTAACTCCACGCGACGCCCTTAACCAGTTCGGCCTCGATTCCCCATGCCATCCCTGCGACCCTGCAGCCAATAATCTCAACAAAATTGCTTCGAAGCTCCGCAAACGGTAGCCGAGACAACAGACCTAGCTGTGCTTATCCACATTCCCAACGTCACCGTTGACCTCAGCCCGTTCACTCACGAAGCCGGCTTCACCGGGAACGGCACGCGTCTTCCGACCCCCAACCCAGACCATGCCCCAGCTCCTCCTCACCAACGCCAACCCCCTGGCCGGCACCAACCAGGAGCGGGCACTGAGTGATCGGAAGAACGACACCCCAACCCCGGCAATCCCTCCCCATCGATTGGCGACGATGACCGATACGACGACAGTCGGGAGTGGCAAAAATAATGACGTTGACATTGATCTTGCTCCATGCACGGTCAAGGATGGGAAAGGAGATCGCCTTAGCCCGATCCGCAACAGGCAACATTGGTCGCCAACCTGCTGGCCTGAATTGTTATCGCTCATGGCATGGCCATGGGCAATCGAAGCCGGCTCGATCGAATCGATCCTGAGGTCGGCTGGCTGCATTCTCCTCACGCCCCTCGCCATTCGCGCCTGCTGGAATATAGCCATTCTTCTGCACGGCATTGGCCATACATTGTTGATCGCAGTCGTCGACCGAAAAGGCTCGGCGTTGAACATTAACAACATCCTCGAACATCAGAACTTAAATGAACTGAGTCGTTCATTGATTCCCTTTCAATCGATCAACAGTCCATTCCTTCGCAAGGGCACTTCGTTATGGCTCGATGCTGGAGATCAAGAAGCCTCGAAGATACGTATCAAGGCGAGTGGTGGCTTGCTCATGAACGGATTCGCCGTGGCCGCAGCCATGACGGGCCGGAAGGTGGCCGCCATGAACATGGCACATCACAATCAAGATCCATTGTTTTGGCCATCGACTTTTATCTTATTGAGCCTGTTGGTAAGCAACGGTGTACTACTGGCCTGCTCACGCACCGATTGGATAGCCTTACTGACTGGACAAGCAGCTTGTTTCTACTGTGGAAACTTTGGATTTATTGCCGAGCAGGACGACGTCTCTGCCAATGAGCTGCTTTCGCGGCAGGGGATTGAGCGGTTTCAAATCATGGGGCAGGAAACGGAGGTTCGTGGTGAACAGGCCGGCGGAGCACTGGTTCTCGCCAGGGACCGTTCAGGTCACGTTCGATTTGTTGGACACAAAGTGGTCAACAAAAAACGTAGAAATTTAACCCATCATCTTGAATCGACGTTTGCTCGAAAGCGTCATCAAGCCATTCGAGCTGGATACCGGCCGTTAGGCACCTGCACAACAGCAGCCTGGCACTATCGATTCGGCACCAGTGGACCACCGGCAGTTCTCGAAACCCACTGGCACGAGTGGTGCCCAGCTCGCATCGATCGGGTGTGGCTGCAGATCAACGGCCGCTGGACGGCGACTCAACAAAATATCAATCATCGCATCACCCACAACGGAGACTTTGACGGCTTTTTGCTCTTTGACAAGGTTGTCGACTATGAAAAGCTGGGATTGTGGCTGGAACGAGTTTTGCATGTTCCAAACAAGACTGTTGGAGATTCCCCCAAGATAGCGGGCATGATGGATCTGCTTACTTGCAAAGGAAATTGGTATGCAGCCGTTAGGCTTGGATATCAAATGGCCATCGCCCGAAACGTCTCAGCTTCTTTTGGCGGGCAGGCGCCCTGCAGGTCAGCCCCCCAGACGGCGCCCTCGCCAACGGATCTTAAGAATTGGGCAGCCATTTTCGAGGATTGTTTTCTCGACTTTGCTCAACGCCATCCCTCGATAGAGTGGGAAGATGATCCTTCAAAGCGGCAGCAACTTCAAGATAAAATGCATGAACACCTCCGCAGGGATTCATGCTTGAGCATGAATAGCGAAGAAGATTTAAGAACAATGATCGACGAGGTGATCCTATCATTTCTCTATAATTCTTGTGAGCAGGCGAATCGACTATTTCTGGCCCAGGCCAGAGGTAGCTTTGGACTGGTTACGCTTTCCACCCTCACACCTAATGAGGTCGTTTTGGGATGCCTTGGACAACCACTATCGACAGGCTTTGATCCCGATACCAAGCTATCTCTCTTTGCTTCGGAACCTGCCTCCATTGACGCAGCCTTAGCCCTGAATCCCCAGACCTACCGGATAGATCTCAATCAGAATTCAGGCGAAGTCGCAGTCCTAACTTCTTGCGCAATAAAAGTCTATTCCCTCTCGGACATGAGGACCATTTCGTGCAATGAAATCCAGGAAAGAAAAGTATTCTATAAAACGAATTCAGGACTGCATCCCATTCGGCCATCTACTCAAGACAGAAAAGATCCTGTTTCCGCCGATCTTCGCGACATTCCTGGGCTGTTAAATACCATCAGGAGTGACTGGGTTAATCCATCCTCACTAAATCGGCAAAGCGCCGATTATTTTATCAACATTCTTATTGCCAAGGCCTATCATCTCCAGGAAAAACAGGCTCTGCTGCAAGCGTCGGGATTAGATCCCTCTCTCGCAAAGTCCACCCACGTGGACATTCTCATTACTGGGATGGAAAACAGTTTATGGGTAGGTGCGCAATTTGCCAAGGACTTAGAAACGGTTTTTCCATTGTTAACCATCAAGACACTTTCTTCCAATCAAGTCCTTCAGAACCTCCAACATGATTTCGACAGTCTAGGTCTTGCGAGGCAAACAGTCGTCATCGCCATTAGCCAATCGGGTCAAACTTTCTCGACAAGACAAGTGATGGAGGCGTGTGATCTGCTTGTACGTGAGGAAGTCATCAGGGAGATTTTCATGGTTACGGGCGAACCGACGAGCTTTGTCGGTTCTTCGATGATGAAGCCAACCTTTGCGGGGGAACCATTCTCTCGGAGAATGATGACCACCTCCGGTGGTCGCCGTACGGCCGAGCCAGCGACCGCCTCCGTAGCAGCTCTCCACCATACGTTGACGGAACTGCTCTTTTGCGTCTGTCGCCAGATTCAGGTGGCGTTCCCACAACACCAACCATTTGGCATGAAACTGAGCATACAAGATCTCTTCGTCCTTGAAGGCATGGAGGATCATCTTTTCCTGCAGTCTGTTGTCAACATTACTGGAACTGACTGCCAACGGGATCCAAAGCCAAGCCGGCTGTATCAGCAGTTAGTTGAAGGAGGGCATCAATGGGGACTCCATGTGGTTGAGTACCCAATTGCATGGGCGATCCAAGCTCTCTATGTTGCGATCACCGTTGGCTGGGCGATTCCATTTGGACATCCGATCCCGCCCATACAAACCATAGGCAATAGCCTGATCCAGGTTTTTAACTTGAATGCCAATTCAATCTTGATTCATGACCTATCCGTTTTATTGGCGTTGGCCGATCTGGTAATTTATATCTTTGGCCCTTGGTTCTGGACCCTAGGCCTCCGCTTGGCCCAAGGACGGCAAGTGTTTGCAAGAACAGGCAAGAGAACCTTGGTCATCGGGGACACCCCATGGGTCCATCAAGTTCTATGCAACTTTGTCAGCAAACTCTTTTCCTTGAGTTATGGAGTGGCCTCAGTAGAGGTCCACGGGACAAACCCTCAAGATGATCTCGTTCATTGCTACGCCCATCGAGTGGTGCGTGGCACATTAGTTTATCTGGGGATTCCGGATGGCCGTTTCAGCGAGATGCAAAACAGCCAGGAGCTGGCCACCATCATGGCCGGCCGACAGTCCCATGGGATCCAACATTTATCAACAGATCCAGAAATCTTGATGGTGGGCTCCAATCCTTCGATTGCGGATAAGGGATTTGGCAGAGCTATTATTCTGCCCAGTCAAGGTGGCAAAGCCTGGGAAGAAAATGGGAGCGATGACCCTTCAGTTCACGTTTTAGAATCTCCGCGGGAATCTCGCTTCGGATCGTTTCTGCGACTCCTGTCAAGTTACATTTATTTTTGGTCCATGGCCAAGACCGTGGCCAGCCTTCCACTCCTGAAATATGAGTTCTGGAAATCCCAAAGTCGCACAAAAGTGATGACAACAGCGGCCCCAGTCTCTGCGGCCAAGCTAGATCGACCTGAGCGGGCCAAAGTCAACGAACTTCACTTAAGCGTGTATGCAAATCGCGATCAAAGCTAGACCATTAACCCAGCAATACTTTTGCAGCTGCAGCATTCCACTTGCAGTATTCCACTGAACTGGGCGCCCAGGGGCAGCGACCACTAACCACTGACCACTGACCGTATGACCGATGACAGCCGGCTCAAGCCGCTGTCGGCGGGGCTGGCGTCCCTCCACCTCAAAGATGGGCGATCCAGCCTTACTCCAAAACATTCCAGACATCGCGGCCCTGTTGCCTGACAGTGGCGGTCACCCGCCCCAGATCTCCAGCACCACCGAGCAGGGGGCCCTGGTCATCCCCAACGTTGATCAGCCCATCGTCAGCACCGGCCTGCTGCCGGCTCACTTCAAGGCTCACGTTCGGCAATGGCACCGATCTAGCGATGAACCATACGATTCCCGACTGGAACGCGAACACCGACGCAGTGGTGCAGTTGAACATCACCGGATCGGCACCGCCGCTGGCCTGCGAGGGTTTGCCGCTGCGCTTTCGTGGCCAGGCCCGGGAGTACGTCCGCCTTTGGGTGGTGAACGTCGCCCTCACCCTCGCCAGCCTTGGCCTGTATGGCCCCTGGGCCCGGGTGCGGCTGCTTCGCTACCTCCATGGCCACACCCAGATCGGTAACCACAGCTTCGATTACGAGGCCCGGCCGGGCAAGATCCTCTTCGCCCGGCTGCTCATGCTGCTGCTGCTGGCGCTCCTCAACCTGGGTCCGGTGATCCTGCAGGGTTGGGCCCGCAGCTCCGGGGTTGCGGCAGGGATCCAAGCGCTGCTGTCGCTGCTGGTGCTGCTGTGGGCGCCCTGGCTGGCGGTGCAGGCGCTGCGCTTCCGGGCCCGCTGCACCAGCTTCCGCCATGTGCGCTTCCATTTCGGCGTGGGGGGGCGCCACCTCTGGCGGGAGGCGGTGCTGCTGGCGCTGCTCCGGCTGGTGGCCGTCCCGCTCAGCCTGGGGCTGCTCCATCCCTACAGCGCCTGGCGGTCCCGGCGCTTCCTGATCGGCCAACGCCACTACGGCACCACCCCCTTTGTGTTCACGGCCCGGCCCGGCCAGTACCTGCGGCTGCACCTGCGGGGCCTGGCCCTGCTTGCCCTGGTCGGCGCCGCCCTGCTGCTGACCGGCGCCACGGGGTCTGCGGTCGTGGGGAGGGTGCGGCAAGGGGAGCGCCCACCGCTGGTGCTGGGGCTTGGGATGGGGTTGGGGCTGATCCTTACCTTGGTGTGCACGCTGCTCTGGCTCACCTACCTGGAGGCGGGGGCCGCCCGGCTCACCTGGCACCACACCACCCTGGGCCCGCTCTGGATCCGGTGTGGCTGGCGGTGGCGGGAGCTGCTGGTGTTGCGGCTGACCAACACCCTGGCGGTTCTGTTCAGCCTCGGGCTCCTGATCCCCTGGGCCAGGATGCGGGGACTGCGCTACCGGCTGGAAGGGATGGCCGTCGGCCCCGCTGAGGCCCTGGATGGGTTCATGGCCAGGGAGGGCGACGCGGCAGGGGCCTTCGGCGACGAGGCGTTGTCCCTGCTGGGCCTGATCTCCCCCGAACTCTGAGGGCCTCTCCATGACCGTTCTGAGCGGTGAGTATTTCGATGGCACCAGCTCCCGGCCCACCCCGGTCACCCTGACGCTGCTGCCCCCCGATCGCCTGCGGCTGAGCAGCGCCAGCTGGCAACGGGAGCAGCCGCTGACAACGTTGCGTCTGGAGCAACGGGCCGGCCAGGCCCCAGCCCTGCTGCATGCCCCCGATGGCAGCGTGGTGGAGGTTTGGGATGACGGCTCCCTGGCGCGCTGGATGGGATCGCAGCGGTGGGGACGCTGGCGGCGCTTGCTGGCGCAGGCGGAGTCGCGCCCCTCGGCCGCGCTGGCGGTGATCGGCCTGGCGATCGGTGCCGTGACGCTGGCCCTGGTGCAGGGCCTGCCCGCCCTCAGCGGGCTGGGGGCCCGGGCGGTGCCGGAGGCCTGGGAGCGGAGCCTGGGGGAGCAGGTGCTGGCGGAACTGGACGGCCCGCTGCTGCAGCCCAGCCGGCTGTCGGCCCAGCGGCAGCGGCAGCTGCAGCAGCTGATGGCCGACCTGCGGCCCCAGCTGCCCGTCCCCATCCAGCGGCTGGAGCTGCGGGCGGCGGATCAGATCGGAGCCAATGCCATGGCCCTGCCGGGCGGCATCCTGGTGCTCACCGACCCGATGGTGGAGGCGGCCAGCGCCGACGAACTGCGCGGCGTGCTGGCCCATGAGGCCGGCCATGTCCTCCATCGCCATGGCCTCCAGAGCCTGCTGCGCCAGCAGTCCCTGAACTGGATGCTGCTGATGGCGATCGGTCGGCCGTCCAACCTGCAGCTGCTGTCGGAAAGCCTGGTGACCACCGCCTACTCCCGGGAGTTCGAACGGGAGGCCGACCGCGAGGCGGTGACGGTGCTGCGCCGCCTGGGCATTCCGCCGCAGCGGCTGTTTGACCTGCTCCACCGGCTGGAAACCGCCAAGGGGGGTCGCCGCCCCGGCTGGCTGGAGAGCCATCCCAACAGCACCGAGCGGCGGCGGAGCGCCCTGGGACCAGGGTCCTGATTCGCCCGGGGCCCCGCTGACCCATCGGTAGCCGACAGCACCGAAGGGCGCCCCGTCGCCGTCGACAGTCGGCCGGTGTTGACCCGTCCCAGGGCCCCCGATGGCACACCCTCCCATGGCCGAAGCCCCCGCCGTCCCCGCCGGCCCCTGCGTGGTGGGCCACGTGCAGGCCCTGTGGCGCTACCCGGTCAAGTCGATGCGGGGGGAGCGGCTGGAGCGGCTGGAGGTGGAGGCGCGAGGCGTGGTGGGCGACCGCGGCTATGCCCTCTGGGACGGCGAGGCCCGGCGGGTGGCCAGTGCCAAGAATCCCCGCCGCTGGGCCGACCTGCTGGCCTACACCGCCACCTATGAAACGGAGCCGCGCCCCGGTGAGCCCCTGCCGCCGGTGGCGGTGCATGGCCCCCTGGCGGGCCCCGACGCCCCCCCCGCCACCCTCTCCAGCGCCAACCCGGACCTGGTGGAGCTCCTCTCCCAGCGGCTGGGGCGCCAGGTGACCCTGCTGGATCAGGCGCCGTCAGGGGCCAGCCTGGATCAGTACTGGCCGGACGTGGCGGAACGGGAGTTTCAGAACGTCACCAACGAACTGGTGCTACCGGCCGGCACCTTCTTTGATGCCTGCCCGATCCACGCGATCAGCACCGCCACCCTGGCCGCCCTGCGGCGGCTGCAGCCGGAGCTGGATTTCGCCGTGGAGCGCTTCCGCCCCAACCTGTTGATCGAACCGGTCGCCACGGAGGATGGCCCGGTGCCGGAGGGCTTCGTGGAGGAGGGCTGGAGCGGCGGCATCCTGGCCATCGGCGAGCAGCTGCGGCTCAAGGTGGACGGCGGCTGCCCCCGCTGCGTGATCACCACCCTGGCCCAGGGCGATCTACCGGAGGAGATGGAGATCCTGCGGGCCACCGCCCGCCACAA
>Ga0114980_10003197_pt1 | contig 11316 bp, 10 predicted proteins | sample S_140806_EF_Meta_FD_87018 | JGI IMG/M metagenome (GOLD analysis project Ga0114980, IMG submission 87018) | Freshwater microbial communities from Lake Simoncouche, Canada to study carbon cycling - S_140806_EF_MetaG | ecosystem: Environmental > Aquatic > Freshwater > Lake | place: Lake...
AAGCGGAAGCTACATGACATCATGAGAAGTGCAGACCCTGATTCAAAAAGCCTTCAATACTTGCGCAAGAAATTCATTGCGGAGTTGGAAAATAAATACGGATATTGGTATCAATAACGGTTTCGGGCTTGGCGAAGTGGCTGAACCCGAAGCTAAATAGAATTACTAAACTTTAAAATTAAGAACAAATGTCAAATAGAATTACTGAACAGCCATTTTGCCAAACCCGTGTTATGCGTAGTGTTTTGGTTAATGCTGATAGTTTAGATTATATGCCAACAATACAAGATAAAAGTATAGATTTTGTATGTATTGACCCACCTTATGAATTAGATAATCACGGAGGAGGACAAAGCAAAGAAATGAAAAGGCAATTAAACGATTTGCATATTAACTTTATAAGCAAAGGATTTGACATTGAAAAAGTATTTACTGAAATTGAAAGAGTAAGCAAGGTTATGAATATGGTTTGTTTTTGTTCTAACAAACAAGTTTCAAAAATTATGAATTATTGGGAGCAAAAAAAGTATTCAGTTACATTGCTTGTATGGGATAAACCAAACCCTATTCCTTTTGGGAACGGAAAGCATATAAGTAATTTAGAATTTATGGTTTATGTTCGTGGCAAAGGCGCAACTTTTAATAATTTAGGAGTTAATGAGCAAAAGAAAACATTTAACTATCCAAGTCCAAGTAGTTCAAAAAGATTGCACCCAACAGAAAAACCTATTGAATTGCTTGAAAGATTAATAAAATTGCATACAAACGAAAATGATATTGTTTTAGATTGCTTTGCAGGTAGTTTTTCAACTGCTGATGCTTGTAAGCGTTTAAATCGTCAATGTATAGCAATAGAATTAGAAAAAGAGTATTACAATAAAGGCGTAAATCGTTTGAGTGGGTCGCTGTTCTAACATTACGCATAACGTTTCTCGGCTTGGCGAAGTTGCCGTAACCAAAAGTTTAATTGAAAAACAAATGTTAAAATGATAGATAAAAGTTCAATAGAAGTACAAAACGGCAATTTTGCCAAACCGATGTTAGGCGTAGTGCTTTCGTTATTCGATTGTATGAGTTGCGGACAAATAGCACTCAACAGAGCAGGTATTTCCTATGGTAAATACTATGCTTCGGAGATTGATAAACACGCCATCAAAGTAACACAACACAACTATCCTAATACAATACAACTTGGGAGTGTTACGGAAATTAAAGGCACTTACTTACCACAAATAGACTTATTGATAGGTGGAAGCCCTTGTCAAGGGTTTTCATTTGCTGGAAAGGGGTTAAACTTTAACGACCCAAGAAGTAAATTGTTTTTTGAATTTGTGCGATTACTCAAATATTGTAAACCAAAATACTTCCTACTTGAAAATGTAAAGATGAAACAGGATTTTCAAGACATTATTAGCGAACAACTTGGAGTAAAACCAATATTGATAAATTCAAATTTAGTATCAGCTCAAAACCGTGAAAGATTATATTGGACAAATATCCCGATACAAGGATTACCAAATGACAAAGGATTATTTTTAAAAGATATAATTGAAAAAGGAACAGGTAAAAAACTATCTGAACAAACAGCACAAAGACCGAGAACATTGCGTAATTACAGAAATGAAAACCAAAAAGCCTTTTGTATGCTTGCAACTATGTGGAAAGGCTCACAAAGCAATGGAATGACAGTAATTGAAGATAATGGATTAAGAAATATAACACCTTTGGAGTGTGAAAGATTGCAAACCGTTCCTGACAATTACACAAATGTAGTTGCAGATACAAATAGATATACAATGCTTGGGAATGGCTGGACTGTTGATGTCATCGCTCACATTTTCGGAGGGCTATCTTAGCATTACGCCTAACTAATGTATAGAAGCCACTCGTGGCGTATATCTCGCTATTTTATCCGGATATGTGCCATAAATCAGTCTTAAAGGCAATACCTCTTTTACCAATGACAGTAATGGAGGTCAGGTCATGATGCGAACCCGCAAGCATGGCAAAGGGGTGCTATTTGTCCATATTCCGGCCAACGCCTAAACCCGCAAAAGATTAAAAAAGGGGGCGGTTTCAGAAACCAAACTTTTTTTATACTTTTGTTTCGTGGCAACAACAAGAATAGAAAAGCCTTGGGGACTATTTTTTTGTAATGGTAGCACCCGTCCTTCTTTTGCTGGAAGCAGTTCTGGCGACACTGAGGCGGTATACTTAATTTACTTTGACCCTATTGAAGTTGACAGCACTACCTATGTAATTTCCGGAACCCCTACTGTTAAAGCAATTAACACCTTCAGGCGTTCTGACATAGTTGATATTGAAAGTAATGTTGTTCAGATAACGAACAACCCTTACAATATGCCAGTAGTTACTACACTATTGGCTACGCTAAAATTATCCAACGGACAGAACATAACTTTAGATTGGCTACAAGCCTACGTTAATTTCCTTAGTGGCTCTACTCAGGCGGATGCTGACTACTGGAATTTTTTGGTTACGGCGACTACGGTTAACAATATCCGTTACGGATCACGTCCAAGTGCTGCGGGAACGATAACTACCATTTCGGGGTATCTCAGTTCTTCTGCGTTCTACGAAAGGACGTTCAGCGCATCTGGTAGTTCCTTCCCTGCGAATCCTGTTACCAACGACTTGTTTTTCAATACAACATATAATTGTTTATTTGTTTGGAATGGCACGTCTTGGTCGGCTCCTTATGTGAATATTCACCAAAGCGGGGCGGCGTTAACGGTAGGGAATACAGTAGCGGAAACGCTTTTATTAGCTGTTCTTTTGCCTTATGAGATTATTATGGGGAACTATGAAATATTATTTGACTATATCACCTCTGGTTCGGTAGGTGCGAACAATAAAACCTTAACATGGGCGGTAGCGGACAATGCGTTAGGCACTACCAACAGAGTAAATATTGGCAGTGTGGTGTATACTACTCAGCCATTGCGTAAGCAGAATAGAAAAATTGTTTTCAGGAATGGTTTAGGATCGCAAATTGTTAGTGGTATCGCTACTGACGATGTAAGTTCGGGGAGTAATAATGCGGCCACAGGAGTGGTTTTGACGAAAAACTTTACTTCTACCAACTTTTACTTGTGTGTTTTTGGAACAAAACAAGTTGCTGGCGATGTGCTTTCGCTTGATTATCTAAGGGTATCCATTATAGGCAAATAATATGTACTACGGAATTTCAACACAAGATATGTCTACGGGTCAGCAGTATATCAATACTGCAACGGAGGCTTTGGAAACCGCCAACACTATTGTTGGATGTCGGGCTTTTAGATACAACGAAAAGCATCAAGGGGAAGAAATAAGCCTTCAGCAGTTGGCTCAGTATTCTATGGAGGAAGCGGATAATGCCTGATTTGGTAGACGCATACTTACTGATTGCGCCACCCAGAGGCACGGATATGTCGGGGGCGACCTCCGACTTCTCGAAGGTGTTTCCTGATGATGGCGTTATCTATGGTAACGCTTTGCAGTTATCTGACTATGTGCTTTTCGGTTTGGAGCGCAACGCCGTGATGGGTGAAGATGGAAGCGGAAACAGATATTTCCCTAATGTTATCAATTGGGACAATGTAATTTCTTTTGCAGCCATTCGCAGAACCGATATTACCGATGTGGTATTTATGGGTCTGGGTACGGTTACGCAGGTGAATCCTATTCCTCAGTGCTATATGGGCATCCGAACAAAATCGGGGGCGGTATATAAATTCGACTTCTTTAAAACGGCTGCTTATTGGAGGCTATCAGGACTTGCTCTTTCTTTTTCGGGGTCTGATTCTACATGGTACACTACCTTAGCCGGTTCCGCCTCCACTACTGTTGACAGGTTCATTCTAAGTATTGGATTGAGCAATTTTTTCTCTCAGGATACCGATTCTGATATTATTTGGGGCGATGATTACTTATACGCCAAGCCATTAATTAAAAACTTCCCTACTATTGATTACCGTGTGGACTTCAATACTGTTGCGGCTATGTTATACCAAGGGTTAATCGGTTCGTGAATACTACTCTACAATTTCCAGGATTTAGACCTTCTCCTTTTACAAGTAATAAGGATGTGTCTTACTATGTTAATTGTGCAAGGTATTACGCCTATATCTCTTTGAACGATGTTCGGAGAGCCGCTTGGTTGGTGATGGCTAACCAGATCGAGTTTTTCTTACGGTATCAGCAGTGGGAACATCCGGAGGATGCTCAGGTGTTCTTGAATGATGGGCGTAAGACCCCACGTTTGAAGCTGACAAAAAATATTATAGAGCAGATGGCACAACAGTTCAGGGGCAATGTTGCTCGAATGAACTTCGATGCCAAGGCAGAGGCTTATAGCCAACGTGCCGTTATCCGTCAGCAGATGGACTTAACAGAACTGCTTGCGAGTTATGATTTCCTTAACCAGATGCCCAAAGATATGCAGGGGCAAATGGCTGCTGGCATGGGTATCCCCCAGGAGCAGGAGCAGGGGGTTAAAGAATTTTATGAAAATTACCAAGATGCTTTAGTCCAGAGCATTAATTATTTGTTAGAATCATTAGAGGTAGAGAATGATATCAATGGTACGATAAAGAAACTGTTGGGAGAAAACTTAGTTATCGGGGGCGTTTCCGCTGCGGTAATTAATAACTTCAACTTATATGGAGGCAAGTTAGAGGTATCGGTTATTCCATACGCTAATGTGTTATTTGACCACAATGCCATTTATTCCGATATGCGGGATGCGGCTTTTCTGGGTCATATAGAATACTATACGCCTCAGCAGATTAAGGCATTGTTCCCGAAAACGGCAGCCCATAGCCTTGAGGCGATGCAACAGGCGATTAATAACAATGCCTTAAATTCGGGGGCCAGCGATAGTTATTTCTATAATGGGGGATACAACCCTGTCAATGCTATCAAGGACAAACAGGAAAGAGTTCCGGTTGTTCAGATGGTATGGTTTGACAATGACGAAGAAGAGTTTGCCTGGGTAGATGTTAATGGCGAACCACAGTTCGTGAACCTTCTTGCTTACGCTAAGGCCAACCCAGAATTAAAAGAAGTTAAGATTGTAGCAGCTCCGGAAGGGGCTATTGCTGATAGTGGATTTGCGTATCCACGCACACTGAGGTACACCAAATTTATCCCATATGAGTTGGTGGGCGATCCTAAGTTAATGGATAAGGTAAATCCTTTGGTAGTTCCGGATATTGTTCTGGATTATGGGGAATTCCCTTTTGTTTCCAAGGATGCTGAGGGCGGTTATACTATGACTAACCCTTATAGTATTTCTTGTTGGTGGTGGAATCAGGGCAGTATTTCTGTTCCTTTATATGATGCAGTAGATATCAATAGGCTAACAAATAGGGCATTGTCCGTATTTGAGAACCACTTGTCAACGGCTGGCGGTTCTGGCTTGGCTTATGACAAAACAGCTTTGGATGGAGATAAGGATGAAGCGGAAGCCAATATCTATGAGGCTACAAAATCCGGTTATCCTATTGGCTTAAATGCTAAGAGGCATGGGATAGGCAATATGATGATGCCATATAATTTTGGTATCAATGAATCCACGTTTAATATTCTACGTTCCGCTGGGGAGTTGCAGGCATTAGCCAATAACTATGTAGGCATTAATGACCCTTTGATGGATATGGCTAATGGAGGCGCACCTATGTTGGGCGTTATTCAGTTGTTGGTCCAAAGGGGAACGCTAATTCAGGAACCGTATTACGACGCATTACGCAGTTGTATGTTGGGGATATATAAATCTTTAGCGGACATAGGCAAAAATATGTATTCCTACTACGATAAATCGTTGGTAATTAAAGTAGGGGATACCGGATTGCGGGCTATAAAGATTAGCAAGGATGCTATGTTGGATTACTTTAGGATCAATGTAGTTCAGGATAATATTAAGGAAGTCCGTAAGCAAATCGTTTTTCAGATAACTAACCTTTTGTATGAAAAGGGGGTTATTGATAAAGAAACATTCATTTTAAATTTCCAGTCTGATGATTTGGATGCTTTAAAAAGGGATATGTTACGTATGCTCGAAGCAGAGAAGCAGGCCCTTATGCAAACCAACGCTGCCCAGCAACAGGGTATGGCTCAGGCTCAGGCTAAAGAAGAGCAGATGGTAGGATTAGCATTGCAGGAGAAAGAAAGAGATAGGATTGAAGCGAGAGTTCTTCAGATGCAGAAGGATAATGCTAAGATTGAAGGCGTGAATGCACGGGCTGTCAATAAGGCAGAGTTGGATAAATTGAAGGCGGACTTAGATATTCTGGTAGCGGAACGCATGGCATATTTGGAAAAGGCGTTAGAAGATAACGAAGGCAGTACATCTTAAAACTAAATAATGGAAGCAGTAAGTGAACAATTAGCAAATTTTGCAATAAACAACAATTCGGTGTTGCAGACACGGGCATCTGATTTGGGACCGCAGCGGTCTCAGGAGTTGGCCAAAGATTTAATGAAGTTGGATATTGATACATTCAAGTCCAGTTTCGGAAGAGAGTACGAGGCTTATGTTTCTCGGCAAGCACCACCGCCACCTACTCCACAGCCACAGCCAGGACAGCCTCCACAACCAGCACCGGCTCCACAACCTAATCCGGTACCAGAACCAGTTATAGCACAAAACCCAGTAGCTCCGGCAAATCCTTCGGCGGAAGAACCTGTTTCATGGTTTGCTGCTCCGGCTAATAAACCAGCTGAGTTTCCTACGGCTATTGAAAATATGGATCAGGCTCTTTCAACATTTAGGTCGGCGGGGTTCCAAGTTGAGAATCCAAACGACTTAATAGGAATAGCCCAAAACGTTTCCCAATGGAAGGCAGAGATGCCTACCTTACAGAATGCTAAGAACCAGCTTGACGCTACCTTAGCCTTCTACGAGAGCTTACCTACGGAACTAAAGGAAGCGAACTACAAGTTTTTACAAAGCATGACCGGAGAAGCCCCAGCAGACAGTTGGAGGTCGGTTTTCACCAATGCAAAAACTATTGATTTTACCCTCCCATTTGATAAGCAAGACTTGTCCAATGTCGTTAAAACTTTTTTAACGGAGGAACAACAAAATGAATTATCTTTGCTGGAGGAAAGCGATCCATCATCCTATGATATGCGTGTAGCTACATTGAAGGATAGATACGAGGGTAAGCGAGAAAAGGTTTTGGCGACAAAAGAAATTGAGGCGCACCAAGGTCAAATTAAGCAAGCCGAGTATGCCAGAAATGTAGAAGTAGCGCAGGGCAGATTGCGCAGTTCGTTACCTGGTTTTCCAGATACGGAAGTGCAAAAAGTTACGGGGATGATTAAGAACGCTAACGAGGTTGTGGCTATGTTCTTTGATGAAAAGGGTATGCCAAAGCCAGATGCTTTAGAGCGTTTGGCGTTAGCCAGAGGGGGTGTTGAGCAGTTGAAGGTTATGGAAGCGCAGTTAAGTAAGCGTATCGAAAGCGAAGTGCTTCAGAGGTATAAGATTCAACTACCAGCAGCACCAGTTGTTGCGGGCAATGCTGGGAATCCGAAACCCCTTCCGGGGCAGGAACCAAGGATGAGTCCGCAGGAACAGAAAGCGTATGATGATTATAATCGTATGCTTCATGGTAGCAAAGACCCTTACGCCAGCAAGCCTCAGCCTAATTAAAAAAGTCAGTAATCTAAACTAAAATAAAGAAAGCGAGTTTTCAGTGGCATTGACAGACAACTATACGCCTCCTGCGATAGGCCCTTCAACGGCGGATGCGAGTGCGTATCAGAACAAAAACATGAATCCTTATGGTCCTTCAGGGGGCTATGCGGACACGTACAACCAAGGATATGAAGTACCATTCCTTGAGAGAATGGTGTACAGCACCATCTTTGACGCAAGCGATCAACAGTTCTCGGATTTGAAATTCCTTGAAATGGGTGGTATGCCTGAGTTATGTAAGAGCGACGAATTTGAGTTCTACGAAATGGGAGAATCCAGAACTGCTATTACCATTACGGCTAATACGGGGGCTGGCACGATTCAAACATTGACGGTATCAGATTCGAGCGTAGTATCTGTGGATTATCAAATACTTTATCCTAATGGCACCATTGGGGTAGTGTATGAAATCACCAACGCAACGACTATCAAAGTAAAGCAAATGACGGCTCCGTCTCCAGCTTTACCAGCGGTTGTAGCAAACGACACATTGGCGTTACTATCAAACGTATCTGCCGATGGATTGAACTACATTAGTACTTATTTCCGTCAAGACACGGTAAGACGTACTAACTACTGCCAAATCTTCTCCCGTGCGGTACGTTTCTCCCGTGCAGAACAGTACAAGTTTCAAAACAACTCCTATTTGCCAGGTTATTACCAAGAGCAATTGGACAGAAACTTACTGGAATTGCGCAAGGACGTAGGCAACTTGTTCTGGAATGGACAAAAGGGGCAGGTTCAATTAGCTTCTACTGGTGCGTCAATTGTCAGCACCGATGGTGTGGCTAAGACTACTGGTGGTGTTTACCCTGCTATGACAAACGCTGGGTCATTTGTTCAGAACACCACGTTGGCGAATTTCGTCAATATGTTCGAGCAGATGGTTACAGAAACGGAGTACGGGCCATACGGGGCTACACGTCCATTGTTCTTAACGCCTTCTTTGGCAACGCTGTTGTCAAAAGAGTATAAGGGCAACTTGTTACGTTACCAGCCAAATGACCGTGTTGCGGACATGGAGTTAAGCCAAGTAAACTTGGGAAGCTCTAAAGTTGTGTTTGCGCCGATGAAGCGTTTCTCCGACAATAGCTGTTTCCCTCAGTCCTTCGCTAATGCTGCATTCCTGATGGATATGAAAAATATTCGTCCAGTGTACTTTGGTGCGTATCCGTTCAACTCAGGCAAAACATTAACCAGATTGCAAGGCGATTCCAACTTGCAGAACTGGGAAGTGAACTGGTTGGAAGGTTCTATTGGATTCAAGATCAATAACCCGTTAGCTATGGGTGCGATTTTCGTAAGCTGATAAAATCTAAATCATGAATAAAACCGCCACTTGATTTTTTCAAATGGCGGTTTTTTTATACTTTTGAAAAAAGTTTATGGCAAAAAGTACAGGACTTACACCAGATGCAAGCGGCGACAACCCGTTTGGCAATACCCCACCTCCTACTCCGGAATCACAAAACCCCGATTTGATTAAAAAAGAGGGCGGTTTCTTTCTTACTGAGGACGATTTTAATGCTGCTGTTGACAAGCGGCTTCAAGAAACGATAGCCAAACACTTGGCTGCGATTCCGACTTCTAAAGCAAACGAAAGTGTTACTAAGGAGAACGCTGGCATGGAACAACTTGTTGCTTCCATGAAGGAGTTATTCCATAGTTTAAACAATGGCGAGAAGGCGGTTCAGACCCGTTCCTACGTTGATATTGAAGCTGACTTCCTGAAGGAAACTGGCGACTTGTTGGACGAGCCTGTAACTGTTTTTCAGGTAGGCTTTGGTCCGGTGTTTGATTATGTGAAGCATGGGTTAGCGAGAAACGCTCCCTACAACACGCCTCTTAGGTTTAAGCGGGCTTCAGTGCTGATGCGTAATGAGCAAAGAGTTATCTTATCCAGCATTATGATATGGTCCAGGAAGCAACTGGACTTCATCCGTTCGCACCCTAAGCATATCAACAATATGCCAGAGGGCGGGTTCCAATTCTTTGAAAACTCAGCGAACAACATTTACGAAAAAATCAATACCAGAGACTTGCTTGTGGTTAAGTTCAGCCGTTTGGTTGATTCTATGAACCAGAGCCAAATCATGTCTCAGGCTATTCAGGGAGGCTTCAATGCCAATACGCCTATCGAAACGATGAAGCAGATGCTTGTTACCAAAATGGTAGACGAGGAGATGTCAAAGGTTCGTGTGGCTGACGCTGCTGATGCTACTACGAAGCGCATTTTTGATGCGGTAGAGTTATCGAACCAAATGAAAGCAGGAAAAGCATAAGGATTTAAACGATGGATAGCCAAAGTATAGCAGACGCATTATTAAGCCGGTTGGCAGCGGAGGGTACGGATCACTACGATACCACGCTGAACCTTATTCCGGCGATTAATCAGGCGTGTCAGTATACTTTGGCTATGATTCGTTTAGGCTACGGTCAGAATAAGTTTCCAGAAGAGGCTTTGGCTAAGATGAGTTTTGCCAAAGTATTTATTCCTTCTACCCTTTCAAGGGTAAATGTTTATGGTCCAGCTTCGGGCATAGCCCCTGAGATAGTTACGGCTGTTCATGTTGGCGGATCTGTTTATCCGAGCATACAAGTTCCGGCGTTAGCGAACCCTGTGGTTAGCCAGGCAACGGGGTATAAGTATGCAGGCGATGGTGATCCTGCCAAGCGCATGACATTGGAAGAATCGGGAATAGCCAGAACGAATACTTTTGCCGCCGGTTTTAATGGAACTGTTCCCGGTGGTGCAGTTAGGTATGGCTATGTTCCCCCTACAAATTACAGTACGGGTACGGAACGTGAGATCCAAATATCTCCAAGTGCTTATGGCAAATGGGTTACGGTATTTTATGTGAATGGTTATACTCCGATTACTACATTAGGAACCAATGATATTCCGTTCATGGATAGTTTGTATTCTTTTGTTCTTGAGAAAGCGAACGAGTACATTAACTACCCTATGGAGGATGGCATCCCTGAAATTCAAGTGAACCTATCTGAGATGAACTTGTTGCTAAGGAGCTTGTTATGACGTACAAAGAGTTAACCGACTTAGTTATTGCGGACTATCAGCAAATCAATGATGATGCGGACATAACGCCAGCGCACGCACTGTATTGGTGTATTGTAGCGATAAATGATTTGAGGTATAAGCGAGGGCTTATGGTTCCGGGAATGTACCGGAAGCAGTACGTCAACGTGCCAGTGCAAAACGGTACGGTAACCGACCCTACTGTTTTACAGCAAGGGCGCAAGTATGTTCAATTGCCTTCGGGCTTTTTGGTGTTTGATGCCCCTGATGCTATTGAAATGGTTACTTATGGTTTAGAAATGACAGGGGATGATAATAAGCCTGTATTCCAGACTGTTACTTTTTCTGAGGTTAGAACGCCTAATTCGGTACGCCGTTTAGGATTTAATAAGCACGAAGAGCCAAGTCCTTCAAGTCCTTACTTCATGCGTGTTGGCGACCAACTTATGCTGATTGGTGTTGAGAAGGTCAAGGTCAGAACGGTGGAGATGTTTGTTAAGGAGGCAATTTCTTTCAGCGGAATAACTTCTTTGGACGAAGAAGTGCCACTGAGCAATGATTTATGTTTGGAAGT
>Ga0114980_10003198_pt1 | contig 11308 bp, 13 predicted proteins | sample S_140806_EF_Meta_FD_87018 | JGI IMG/M metagenome (GOLD analysis project Ga0114980, IMG submission 87018) | Freshwater microbial communities from Lake Simoncouche, Canada to study carbon cycling - S_140806_EF_MetaG | ecosystem: Environmental > Aquatic > Freshwater > Lake | place: Lake...
AAATATAAGGAGGCGGTATGATGAAACCGACATGAGATTAATCGTGCAAAAGGTAACAAATTTAACTGAGATTTTACACCTCTAAAAATCGAAAAATTTGTCCGAACAAATGGTACCACCACACCACACCACACCACATGCTTATTGTAATCTCATACACATCACAATTACATCATTTTTTTAAATTTATCTGCGGCCTACTTTGATAGCATTACAATACTAATAAATTGACTTCGTATTAGCAGTAGTATAGTTAACTTAAAAAGTATTACTCTATCTTTATGACTCTACAAATGAAAACGATAGGATTACTTGGTGGCACTGGTTGGTCATCGACAATCGGGTATTATAAAATATTAAATGAACTCGTTGGAAAACGCCTTGGTGGATATCATAGTGCAAAAATCATACTGAAGAGTATTGATTATCACGACATCATGAGCAGTTACGGACAATAAGATCATAAGAAAATTGCTCAAATTTTAAAGAAAGAATTACAATATTTAATAGAGCTACATCCAGATTGGATCATCATATGTTGCAATAGTTTGCATAATGAATTAGCAGCAACAATCCCTGTAATGCACGCTGTAGAATTAGTATCAAAACACTTGCTAGAAAACGATTACAAACATGTATTGTTGCTAGCAACAAAGTTTACCATGGAGGATGGTTTTTTTGCTAACATTCTAGAAAAAAATGGAATTAAAGTTACAATTCCAAATCAAGAAGAGCGTGAAACTATGAAGATAATACATAGTTAATAAATATAAATTGACAGCGATTCCCGGTGAAAAAAGAAAGTGAGGGAAACCGTGGCTTTGGAGCTACTAAAAAAATAAAGTTTTCGTAAACTTTTGTTGATTTAGTAGATAAAGCTAGCGTAGAGCCGATTGAATAATTAGATGATTATTTGGGCGATAATTATTTAATGGTGATGACTATGACTATGGTAAATATGGGAAAGATATCAATCAAATCTTTGGTGGAAGAGGTTGGTGATGTTTTTAAGAAAGACTTATCAATATACGATAAAGCTCGAAAAGGAAGCCTGCCTACAAAAGATTTTGCTATGGCTTGTTTAGCAGTGTTTTATTTCAAATGCCATCGTTGCTTACTTACGAAGAATAAAAAAATAATCCACAGATTAAAGATAACCTAAAAACTTTATTTGGTTTAGATGATCTGCCTAGCGATACTCAAATGCGTGAAAGATTAGACGAGATCGACCCTAAGCAATTCCGTTCTGCCTTTAAGAGAGCATTTTCTATGTTACAGCGTAACAAGGTATTAGAGGAGTATGTTTATATGAATGACAGCTACCTTGTTTCGATTGACGGTACTGGGCAATTTTCTTCATCAAAAGTACATTGTAATAACTGTTGTATCAAAGAATCTAAAGATGGAACTAAGAGTTACTATCATCAGATGTTGGGAGCAGCTTTAGTGCATCCTAATAAAAAACAAGTTATTCCATTAGCTCCTGAGCCAATTTTAAAACAGGACGGTACTGACAAAAATGGTAGTGAGCGTGGTTCTTGTAAAAGACTGTTAGCTGATTTAAGACGAGAACATCCTCACTTAAAAATCATAGTAGTAGAAGATGGTTTATCATCAAATGGTCCACATATAAGAACTCTTCAAGATCTAGATATGCGTTATATTCTGGGAGCAAAACCTGGAGATCATAAATTTTTATTTGATTGGGTTAATAGTTCTGATCAAACAAAGCATAGCTTTGTGGATAAAGACGGAATTAAGCATAGTTTTTCTTTTGTTAATAAAGTGCCACTGAACGATGCAAACTTTGAACTTGAAGTAAATTTTTTGGAATATTGGGAGGAAGATAAGAAAGGTAAGATAGGTCATTACAGTTGGGTTACGGACATTCCAATAACTAAGGAAAATGCTTATAAAATCATGAGAGGGGGTAGAGCAAGATGGAAAATAGAAAATGAGACTTTTAATACTTTAAAGAACCAGGGGTATAATTTTGAACATAATTACGGCCACGGCAAGGTCAATTTGTGTACAAATATGACGATGATGATGTTGTTAGCATTTCTGATAGATCAGGCACAGTTACTCTGTTGCCGGTACTTTCAGAGTCTGCGCAAATGTGGCACCTATAAAAGCTTATGGGAGACATTACGAGTCGTATTAAAGTTTTTTGAAATAGAAAGTTGGGAAAAATTCTACGAAATTATGGTTGTAAAAATGTGTCCTTTAACTTTAACTGGATGATTTTTGTAGCGCAGCAAATGTACTAGCATATATTATCATCCCCCTGGATTTTTAAAGTCACATAGCATTACAAAACTCTGGCATAAAAATGCCAAACCATCTCTTTTTTTCTTTATTTCTCATCATACTCAATTTATCTTCACCGGGAATACCTGGGGAAATCTTAGTGTCGTCAAAATTATTGATCAATGAACATCCTTTGATGTTGCTGCCTTCTTTGGCTGTAGCAGTAGGGTTAAACGAAGCTTTACTGTTGCAACAAATCCACTATTGGCTTGATCCAAGAATGAACAAAAATTACCATAAAGAGAGATTCTGGGTCTACAACTCTTACCAAGAATGGTGCAAGCAATTCCCGTTTTGGTCTGAAAGAACACTGCGCAGGACAATAAAATCTCTAGAAGATCAGAAGGTCTTAACATACGAATTTCTAAACAAAAATTCCTTTGATAATACTAAGTGGTACACCATCGATTATGATCAATTAGATACCTTAATGCCGCAGTTTTCCGCATGTGGCCAAAATGGCCAGATCGATGCGGCCAAAATGGCCACCTCTATATATAGAACAGAGACTACTACAGAGACTACTACAGAGACTAACTCAAGAGAGCGAATTTTTCCAAAACAAATGATTGATGTTTGGAATCAGTCATTGTCACAAGACGTTAAACTAACTCTTGTTAGAGCTAAAAGACTACAACAGGTTATTGCTACACATTTCCAAACTTTGAAAGAGTGGGAAAACTTCTTATCACTAATTCTGCAAAGCAAATTCCTAAGAGGGGAGATAACAAATTTTAAAGCAGGTTTTGACTGGGCAATAAAGGAGGAAAACATACAGAAAATACTAGAGAACACTTACTCTGATAGCGGTGTTGTAGAAACCAAGGAAGAGAAAATTGAGGAATCCGAAGTTGATGAGTTCATTAATTCTATTGAGGACGAGACTTGGAAGTTGGTGTGTAAAAAGGTGAGGGAAAAGTATGGAGATGGCGTTGTAATGTCATGGTTTAAAGATTTGAAGTTTGTTAGAACCGAGGAGGGATGTAACATTATTGCTGCAAATAAGTTTATAAAGAATTGGGTGGAGGAGAGATATGGTGTGTTTATAAGACAGAGCTTTGCTATAAGAGAAAAGAAAGTGTGGTTGCAACTTTTATGAAAAAACCCTAGCAAATATCAAAACTATGTATATATATATTTGTGATATAAATTTTACATGTACCGATGAAAAAGCACAAAAAATATTTATTACTGTCCGTGGTGTTTTATGTGGTCGGTGCTGTATTTTTCCTGGATCTGGCGTATAAAAAAAACAATGAGTGTCCATTGTCAAAGTTTCGAGCAAACACCAACCTTCACAGCCAATTCTACGAAGATTACATATTGTCCTATGTTTTTAATGATATAGACAAAGGGTACTATGTTGATGTAGGGTCAAATGACCCTATCAAAGAAAATGCAACTTATTACTTTTACAAAAAAGGATGGCATGGGATTGTAATAGAACCGATACAAGAGATATATCAGAGAATAGCCTTAGCTAGACCGAGGGATGTTGTGCTTAATATTGCAGCTAGCGATAAGAATGGAAGAGAGAAATTCTTTATAGTCGATGAATCTAATGGCTGGTCATCTCTTGAGCAAAGTATAACAAAAGTTATACGAGATCATAATAAGAGTCACCGTAGCATTTTAGTAGAAGTTAAGACTCTTACGTCTTTGTTAAGTGAATACGACATTCCTTACGATGGGATCGATTTTATTAAGATAGATGTTGAAGGACACGAATATAAAGTACTCAAAGGACTTGATTTAAATAAATATAGGCCAAAAGTGATAGCCTTAGAATCAGCATCTCCGACAAACGCATATGGATTTGTTGAATTTGAAGACTATCTAATAAAAAACAACTATATTTTTGGCATGACGGACGATCTAAACTATTACTACTACAGAAAAGAATCTCCAGCCCTTAAAAGCAAATTTGATAAAATAAATTACTGCGTTAAACAAGATAAATTAGACCGCAATGTAGAATGCAGAAGCAAGTATAAATGTTCATTCTGATTTTTTATTACCTGAAAAATCGAATGATGGAGGAAGCTATATACTCTACTTCCTTAGTTTCTAAATTTGGATAACTTGGCAAGTTAATTCCTCTAGCACTTATGGATTCTGCTACTGAAAAATGTTCAGAAGAATAAAGATGAGGCAGTTGATGGCATGGAGGAAATAGAGGTCTCGTTTCAACTCCATGTTGTTGAAGATGCTCTCTTAAGCGACTTCTTTCTTGTGGATCGTTCAGCAATATAGTGCACATCCAAAAAGAATGGTGCGTATTTGGTAATTCATCATGAAATCTAAGTGGAAGGTTAGATAGTTTATCTTTATAACCAAAAGCAATCTCTCTTTTCTTTTTCAAAATATGATCGGCTTTTTCTAGTTGCGCTAATCCAATAGCAGCGCATATATTTGTCATTCTGTAATTATACGCGACCACATCATGATAATATTCTCGATCTTTCGAAACACCTTGGCTTTTTAGATGGGCAGCCAATTCAATAACCTCTTTAGAGTTAGAAATTAACATTCCACCTTCTCCAGTGGTAATTGTTTTATTCCCAAAAAAACTGAATGTGCTTACATCTCCAAATGCTCCTACATGCTTGCCTTTGTATAAAGTACCGAAAGCTTCCGCGCAATCTTCTATAACAAGCAAATTATATTTTTTAGATATAGACATGATTTTATCCATGTCACAAGGCATGCCATATAGGTGTGGAACTAATATAGCTTTAGTTTTTGGAGTGACTTTTGTTTCGATTTTATCTGGATCCATTTGTAGAGTGTCTTCCAAAGAGTCGATAAAAACAGGTATGGCATTTACATATTTAATACAATTCACTGATGCTACGTAGGTGAAACTTGGTACAATCACCTCATCTTCTTGTCCAATGCCTAAAGATAGTAGTGCTAAATGTAGGGCTGTGGTTCCGTTAGAAACAGAAGTAGAGAATTTAGCACCAACGTAGCGTGCGAAAATATCTTCGAATTTTGCAATATATTCTCCTTTTGAAGAAATCCATCCTGAATTTAATGCCCGGAGTACATAATCTTTTTCTAAACCAGAAAAGTAAGGTTTATATATGGGATATTTGTAGTCTATCATGTTTTTTCAGCTCTCTTTATATCAGCTTCAACCATAATCTCTACTAACTTATCTAAATCTGTCGTATGACTCCATCCTAGAACCTCTCTTGCTTTTGATGAGTCTCCACACAAAATATCTACTTCTGCAGGTCTGTAAAATTTTGGGTCTACCTTAATGATTGTTTTTCCAGTTTTTGTATCTATTCCAATTTCTTGATCTTTTGAGCCTTTCCAGGTTAAATGATAACCAAGAAGGCTTGCTGCTTTTTCACAGAATTCTCTCACGGAACAGGTCTTGCCTGTAGCAAGAACATAGTCATCTGGTTTTTCCTGTTGTAGCATCATCCACATTCCTTTGACGTAGTCTGCCGCATACCCCCAATCTCTTAAAGCCTCCAAATTGCCCAAGCGTAATGTGTCTAGCTTCCTGCATTTTATTTGTGCTAATGAATCTGTGATTTTTCTTGTAACAAATTCCTCTCCTCTCAAAGGAGATTCGTGGTTGAATAAGATACCACTGCTTGCGTGAAGCTTGTGACTTTCTCTGTAGTTGCACACAATCCAATGAGCAGAAAGTTTGGATACAGCATATGGAGATCTAGGATAAAAAGGGGTTGTTTCTTTTTGAGGGATCTCCATAACCTTTCCATACATTTCTGAGCTTGAAGCTTGGTAAAATCGAATGTTTTTATCTACAGATCTAATTGCTTCTAACTGTTTTATAACACCAATATAGTTGATTTCATTAGTGTGGGATGGTTGATCAAAGGATACATCCACAAACGATTGGGCGGCTAGGTTGTAGAATTCATTGATATTGTATTTTTCCAACAGTCTAATTGTCCCAGTTGCACCTTCTGTAAGATCAAAATAGACTAGTTCTACCTTGTCCAAAATATCTAAATACTCCAATCTCCAATAATTTGCTGTAGAGAGCCTTCTACGCCCTGCAATTACCCTATACCCTTTTTCTAGAAGAAATTTTGCAAGATATGCGCCATCCTGACCCGTGATCCCGGTTATAAATGCTGTTTTTTTCATGATAACATTTTAATTTAAACTAAACTCCAATTAGAGTATTAACGTAATAACTTGCTCAGATCATGAATAGTTTGAGGCCACTCCTTAAATGATATTGCTCTGTCGTCTATGAATATGTCTACCGAGATCTTGCCTAAATGCAACCCGTCATATTCAATATTATGATCATTTAGCCATTTTTTTGTCATTTCAAGTTCAGCCCAAGAGCGAGCGCTGTAAATTATTATAGTGTGTCCTTGTGTTCGTAGAGATCTCAGAGATTCAGAAGCGCCAGGAATCGGTTTAGCTAAACTCCTAGAAAACGTTTTCTCTTCCGAGCATAACACGCCGTCCATATCAATTGCAATTATCATAAAAAATGTCCCTTCTGCACCTTGTCATTAATACACCTTCTTTCCATGTGTTTTTAGCATGATCTATTGGTTTGTCAAAATAATCTTTAAAAATCCAAGACGGAATATCTAGGCCACAGTGCAACGAATGGGTTACTCCTCCGCCGAATCTTGGGTTTATCTCGATTATCGTTGCCTTACCTTCACTATAAAAGAATTGTAGAGTAATGGGCCCATACCATCCTTGGATACTGAGTATATTTTTCGTAGCATTAATTATTTCCTGATTTCTTTTTGATAATGATTTGTTAACTATACCAGCCTCTATTTCTAATCGTGCCCTTGTAAAAATATCAATGATTTTACCATTTTTGTCGACATACGCATCAACGGTATACTCTTCTGCTTCGATAAAATCCTGAACCAAAAACTCAGATGAATTTTTTTGCAAGAATGAATTTAGATCTGATTGCGTATATATCTTTGTAATGCCTTTTGATGCATAGCCAAGACTCGGTTTAGCTATTTTGGGAAAGAGTTTTTTTGTGTTTTGTATGTGATCTATATGCTGCGCTTTAAACCAGCTGTCTGACAGCAATTTATCTTGCATCGTTTTACATAAGTTGTAATCGGATACCAAGGCATGAGCTCCTAAAGTTTGCAAGTTTGTTTTTAGAGAAGATAGCACAACAGTGGCTGAGTCCATCGTAGGAATCACTATATCTATCTTGGTTGTTTGAACAAAATTTAATAGACAATCAGAGAAAGACGGATGTTCGAATCGTGGTGTTTCTACTATTTGCGCGATTTTTCCTATTGGGCAATACCTACTTGATTCGCAGCTAAAGAGCTCTAAGTCTATCGAGCTTCTTTTTGAAGAGTTAACAAAGTGTTCCAGCAAGGTCAATAATTTACCGGCACCTAAAAATAAAATTTTTAATTTTTTTTTGACCATAACGCTGATAGCAGAGACCCAAATTAAGCCTACTTTAGGCTACGATGCAAATTGCAGATTTTTCACCTTTCATAAATAGAAGATTTAATGTATTGTGTCAATAAAAGATGATATAAGAGAAAATTTTGACAAAGAAGAAAGTTGCCATAATTTTGCCATCAGCACATAGTGGCGGAGTGTGGGATTATGCCAAGTACATGACTGAGCGACTGATAGATGTATATAGCTCTAATCCTAATTTTGAAATAGTTGTTGCTATCTTGGACCATGTTGCAAATCAAAATAAGTTCTCTGAAATACTCGAGAAATTTCCAAGAGTTCTAACGCATCCAGGGTCAGTTAGAGCAATCAAATTAAAAAATGTGGACCTTGCTTTCATCAACCAGCTAAGCGCCGGCATAAAAAGCAATTCGTTAATAGACAAGAAATACACATTGTTTGATGATGGCTTTACGTTTTTATTAGATTGCAGTTTTTGGTTTTTACTTTCTTTGCAAGATGGATATGAGATTCCACCAATAGTCCCGTTTTGTTCTATACCACACGATACAATACCAAGGCATGTACCAGAGATTTTTGGCTGCGACTTCTCATCTGGGTATTGGGGTATTTTTCTTGAAAATATTCGCACAATTCAAAATGCAGAATTTATGATCTCAATCAACCCGGAAACAGATGACGACTATGTGGGTTATTTTGGGGTCAGAAGAAATAAAATTATAAATCTTCCACTTTTCTTACCATTAAAAAATTTTCAAAAAGTTACTGCTTACGTGTCTAACAAACCTTACTTTATATGGGTCACAAATTGCACTTTACATAAGAATCAAGCCAGAACGCTTCAAGCTCTTCAACTCTACTATACGAAGTGTTGTGGTTGCTTTGAAGTGTTTATAATTTCTGGAGATGCTGTCAGATGGGAGAGTATGTTTTTAATGCAATATAAAAACAGCGGATGGAGAGAGAATGTGCACCTACTTGATTTTGTGACTGAGAAAGAATTTTTGGAGTATATCAAAGGTGCAAAATTTGTTTTACACAGCGTTCTGAATGACAACGGGACCTCAGTTGCGATAGAAGCAAAAATCATGGGCATTCCCACATTATCTAGTGATTATAAACAAATGCATTTCCTAAATGAATCTCTTGGGCTGAATATGAGCTTTTTTGATCCGATGGACATTGAGGATATGGCAAAGAAAATAAAATTGATGGAGTGGTATGATTATCAAAAGGAGAATAAATATGATTTTACGAAATTTTATAATGAGGAAGAGGTAAAGAAGTTATACAAGAAGAAGCTAGCACAATTACTTTCTAGATATTTGCGATGAAAAATAAGATATTGATATGTTTTAAGAGTTCCAAAAAAACGTGTGACATCAGGCGCTTTGAGATATTTAGCTTGGTGGTTGAGAGCAGGGTGCCCAATATGAATGCAGATATAGACGCGATGTATATAGGAGATACTTTCAATCAGCGGCCCCATTCTTCTTACAATGTATCCGATTCTTACAGACTTTACGGATACGAATTACATCAGAGACTTTTCAGGAATTATGCTCAGCACAGTGAATCATCATTTTCTTTGCTACTATTTTTGAAAGGATACTATGGCCAAGTATTGCGCATATTACCACCAATTAAAAAGTGTATTATAGTCTTTAAAAAATTATTACAGCTTTATTGTTCTTTCAAATTAAAAATGTCTATCTTTATGGTGCAAACCAAGAGGGGCGCTTATTCTTTGGTAGATAGAGTTACTCTTTTTAGAGTGGGTCAGAAGAGATACTCTGTGATTTATACACAGGTTGATTTATATAAGCACCTAAAGTACTTCACGAATCCATACATTGTGGTATTCGACATTGAATTTTACTGCAATTTTATGAATGAAGATCAAACTTGTGCTTTAATCAAGCAAGCAGAACAATTGAAACGGTTTCTGGACAATGCGTCCAATGTGATTTTGGTGGCATCGACATTAGTGGACAAGATAATAACAAGATTTGATATAAAAAGAGATAAAGTAATTATAGTGAATCATGTTGTAAATGAGTATAAGGAAAGAAGCGTGAGCGAACGCGCTGCTTTGACTTGCATACATAGTACATTTAGTGCGACAAAAATCGAGCCTCTTACAACAAGCTCTTTTAATGATAGGTACAGAATATACCTAGAGCATTTTTTATTTGATGATGTAGTTTATATATGCGCTCCTCAAACTTGCGCTATGAGTTCTATCATTGGGGCTCTTTTTATGTATGCTACTCAGAAATTAATAAGACGACACAGAGTATCTGTAAAATTTATTACATTTGCATCAATTACATCTAAAACAGAAGAGTTACTTTCTAATAATGGCATGTGGTTAGACATGTTGGTCCTCGACAATATCGATAATGATACTAAACGAGCATTTTCTAGGCGTGCAAAATTGCTCATTTTTGCATCAAATCTTGAATATGAGATAGGTAAAGTGTTCTGCAGTAATACGAACTCACAAGCATCGCTCATTGTTTCTGATGTTATGGACAATCCACACGAACTTACATACCATAACATAAATGATGACTCGCCACTAGTCGAGAAGTTATGTAGCGCTATATTGAGGTTGATCCAGTGAGCAAGCTTTGCTAGCAGATAACGTATCTTATCAGTCACCTTCGTCTATCTAATGAACTTTTCTCATATATCTCAAAATTTTCCTCCAAATCCAGCAAATCTATACTTCAATGCTTCCTAACCATCCTACTCACTACCAAAAATCACTTCCACAAAAACTTGCTTGCATTTATGTCTGATAAGTTTTTAATTCTTATTTTTCTTTAATATTACAAATTACATTACTTTTATAAAAATCTCGCCTATGCTTTTGATGCAAGACTCTGCATATTATTGTTGCAATATCAAATTGCCAACATTATACTCAAAGCTAGCAAAATAATAATTTAAAAAAATAAAATGTTAGCCAAATCAATCACGATATCAAGCAAAGGCCAAATTTCTCTACCCAAAGAGATCGTAAAGCACCTAGATAGTAGAGCACTAAGGCTAGAAATTTTAAATGATAACGAAGTAAAGATTATACCAATAAGAGATGTTGCAGGTAGATTATCTCAGTATGCCAAAAACATTGACTCTAACGATTGGAATGCTGTACGAGAACAAGCTTGGCTCGAATCTATCAAAGGAAGATTTTCTCGCGAGGATAAAAATGATTAACAAAATAATTGATACCAATATAATCATCAGATACTTAACAAAAGATAATTTAGAACATTATAAAGCAGCCAGAGATTTTTTCGATCTAGTAAAGCTTGGACAGATAAAAGCTTATTTAGAACAAACAGTCTTCACCGAAACTATATTCGTACTTAGTAGTAAACTATATCAGGTCCCAAAGGAAGAAATTTGCGGTGCTCTATATGACTTACTAACATATAAAGGTATATATAATTCTGAAAAAGACATTTTGCTTGAAAGTATTAATGTCTATGCCAAAACTAATCTTAGTATAGTTGACGCAATAATAGCAGCCAAAGCCACAACAGAAAAATTAGAAATCCAAAGTTTTGAC
>Ga0114980_10003200_pt1 | contig 11294 bp, 9 predicted proteins | sample S_140806_EF_Meta_FD_87018 | JGI IMG/M metagenome (GOLD analysis project Ga0114980, IMG submission 87018) | Freshwater microbial communities from Lake Simoncouche, Canada to study carbon cycling - S_140806_EF_MetaG | ecosystem: Environmental > Aquatic > Freshwater > Lake | place: Lake...
AAAAAGGCCTGACGTGGATATACCAAGTCAGGCCTTTTTCATTCGCCACTCGCCACTCGCCACTCGCCATTCGCCACTTCTACTTCCCGCACTCAAACTTCTCATCGTACTTCGTATACGACGTGCCGTCTTTGGTTTTACCCATGAGTGAAAGTTTGCCGGAAATGCGGCCTTCGGTGGTGAGCTGCATGAGGAGTATACGCTTGTTTTCGCCGCAATAGGCTTGCTTCTCTGTAGGGATACAGAACCAAGCTCCTTCTTTGCCACTGTCGATGGCAGCGCCTCTGCTTTCGAAAAGGGAGAGGTCGAGGTTGAGGATGTTGACGTTATTGTCGTAGTTGTCTTCAGCACCAATCGTAATCCAAGAATCGTATTTCAATTTCGGATCTTCGGCTGCCACTTTGCGATTGCTATCTTTAGAAAGTGCACCACCTGCCGGCGATTGATAAAAAGATTTCGAGCTTTTGATTTCGATTTTGTGGGCAGAATCACCGAATACAACAAAGAGCTGATCACCCGCATTCGTCATCTCGGCATATACTCGCCAGGTTTTTCCGGGCACCTTGCCTTCGTTTTCGACCTGCTCGGTAACGAATCCTTTGAATTGAGCAGACGCAGCGAAGCACATCAGCATCGAGAATCCTAGAAGAGCAATTTTGTTTTGCATGGCCTACTTAATCTTTACAATGCGTTTTTTGCTGAGTGTCTTTTTCTTGCCGCCGCCGTTCGCTGAATATTTGCCTCGTTGTCCGGGTATCACATACCCTAAAACCAATTCATGCGTGAAGGGGCTCATTACGCGTGCCTTGCTGGTGGTAATATCCATGGCATAGGCAAGAACAAAACTCTCATATGTTCCCCCGATGCTCAATGCTATGGCATCTTTCACCCGCCAGCTGATGCTACTCCAGGCCTTTGGGTTTTGGGTGCTTCTTCCTGATTGCTCGGGTGTGTATCCAACGCGCACATTCATGTCCATTTGCGCAGGCGTATTGTTGGTGAAGCGAATCAATCCGCTCGGCTGCACATCGATTTGCTCCGTGATGTCGTAGGTATACGACCCAACAATGTGATAATGTCTTGCGTTGCGGTTATCGTCAGGTTCAACACCGGATACTTTCAGTTTAGATTGAATAAGATTGGGTGAGCTAAACCCGAAGTAGTAATCTTCACCAAATATGAGCATACCAAAATTCGCATCGATATTCATGGCAGATTCAAGCTGCATTGCGTTCAGAGCGATGTCCGACTCATCTACAACAACGAGCTTTGAATTATCAACCTTGAACTGATTCGCCGAAAGCCCCAATCCGAAGCTGATGCCATCATAATTGTTTAGATCGATGCGGTATGCGCCCGAAGCTTCAATACCGGTTCGAGATATGGCACCGCCTGTGTCATCGCGTTGTAAAATTCCACCAAAACCAAAATTCTTAGGCCCTTGCATATGACCGCTAGCTGTCATGGTTACAGGAGCGCCCTTGAAACCGGCCCACTGATTTCTGTATGTAATGTAAATGGGAATGGCGTTTTGGGTGCCTGCAATAGCCGGGTTCACCAAGAACGGGTTGAGCGCAAATTGTGTGGTTCGTCCCAATTGTTGACCATTTGCATTCGCCGCAATCAATAGTACCAATGCAGATAGAAGGAGTATGTTTCTTTTCATGGTGTTGCGACTTTTAATATTTAATGGTTACGGTTCCCATGATTACTTCCTGGTCGGGTGCGTAATCAATCGTGAAATAATAGTCGGCTACCGGAAGGAGCTGACCATTTAATCGGCCATCCCACTGTGCATTGTAACCTGTTGAGCTGAATACGGTTTGTCCCCAGCGGTTGAATACGTTCACCTTGCAGTCAGAGTAATATTCGAATCCGCCCAGTACCCACGTGTCATTCACACCATCGCCGTTGGGTGTAATAGCCGTTGAGATGAAGAAGCAGCCGATGTTGGCTTCCACAAATACGGATGCGGTGAGGTTGCAGCCTATTTCGTCGGTTACACGCACAAGGTAGGATGCGTTGGGAGCAAGTCCCATGGCCGTGGCAGTTGTTTGGAGCAGGTTGTCGTCCCACTCGTAAGAGAGCGGCGGATTACCATTTTGCACTGCTACGGTGGCTGTTCCATCGAGCGCATTCCAGCACGTCTCCGGAGTCGACGTCATGGTTAGGATCATGTCGGTTATGATATCGGGAACAATGCCCAAGGTGTCGAGTATGCGGCATCCGTTTTCATCAGCCAATTCGAGGTACAAGGTATCTTCTGCCAATAGCGACAGACCGTAGGTTACAGAATCGAGTGGCTCGACTTCGTAGGTATCGGGATCAACATAAAACGTAAGTGCACCCGTGCCGCCGCCAACGATAACTTCGGCCGAACCGTCGTTCATGCCTGTGCAAGTAGGGGCATCGAGCAATACTTCAATGGTGAGTGGGTCAGGCTCTGTGATGGTGAATTCGGCTGAGTCCAAGCATCCGTTCGCATCAATCAAGAACAGTTCAAAATCGCCTGCACATATGCCGTTCACCAATCCGAAGGCCGGACCGAGAATACTGTCGGGAGTGAGCAGGTATTGGTAGTTGGGTGTGCCTCCCGCCGCATTGTACTGCAAGATACCATCGCAAACACCACCGCAGGTACATGCAATGGTGGAGTCGATGACAAGTGTGAGTAATTCAGGTTCTGTGATGGTGAAGTAATTCGTCGTAGAACATTCATTGGAGTCAACCACGGTTACGAAATAATCGCCCGGGATAAGATCAGTATACAACGCTGTGCTGTCGAATGGGAGGTACTCTGTATCGTTCAATGAAATGGTGAATGGTACTGTTCCGCCCACCACGTTCGAGATATTAACGGAGCCATCACCAAATGTGAAGCAGCTTACATTTTCCGTTACATAATCGAACTGCAACGGACTGGGTGTGTTAACAAATGCGGCAGCTGTTTGTGTGCACCCGTTGGAGGATGTGATGGTGATGGTGTATTGCCCCGAACACAAGTCGGTGAATGTAACGGAAGGGCCGCCGCACGGAAATGCGCACGTGTTGGTTGCTGGCGCTATGTCGTAAGTGAAGCCTTCTGCGCTGCCGGCAACTTCAACCAATTGAAACGCACCATCGCATTGTGCAAAGCAGGTCACATCGGTAGTGTCGCTTGCAAAGGTGATTTCCGAAGGTTCGCCTACGCTGATGCTGTCGTTCACTATGCAACCTTCGCTGTCTTCAATTACAACGGTGTAGTCGCCTGCGCAAAGTTCATTGAGCGGTACGTTGTTCTCTTGCGCATTTAAGGTATTTATGGTAAAAGGACCGGTACCTCCCGTAGGCGAGGTGTCGAGAACACCATCGCAAAAACTGAAGCAGGTGGCATCGGTAACAATCAACTCGTACGTAATTTGATCGGGTTCGGTAACTTCCAATTCCGCAGTAATACTGCAACCGTTTGCATCGGTAAGCGTGAGGTTGTAGAAGCCCTCATCTAGATTTTCCAGACTTATATCAAACGGAGAGGTGCCCTGCGATTGGTCGAAGGCATCGCCGTTGAGTGTCCAGTCGGCAGTAAGCTCGCCGGTGCCGCCGAATACGGTTCCGAATATGATACCGTCGTCGTCGCCGAAGCAATCGATGTTGGTTACGTTCGGGTCGAAAACCAGTTCTGCCGGACAAGCAATAGATGCGGTTGAAACCAATATGCAGTTGTTTTCGTCTTCGGCAGTGTAGGTGTAATTGCCACACGACAAACCGTCTATCGTTTGTCCGCAAAAGAATACTTCACCGGCTGCGTTGATAATGCTCGTAGTGCCTGTTCCACCGGCGCATTGCAACTCAATAAGCCCTGCAAAATCACCGAAGCAAAGTTCGTCTGCTGTTACAACGGCAGCGAATTCGAATGGGGCAGGGAAGGTTACGTTGAAATCGGCAGTCGTATCGCGGCAGCCTGCTTCGTCTTCCATCACGATGTAAAAGTCTCCTTCTTGAAGATCTGTAATTTGCAATACACCCGCTGCATTGGAGTAGGAATCTACCTGACTGTCGCCTGTGGTGTAGAGTATGTAGTTTACAGTGCCGTTGCCACCGGAGTTGAGATCGAGCGCGGCCAATTCACCGTCGAAGCAAGGATTGGTTATGGCAGTAGCGGTGCTCATGGGTTGGTCGAGGCAAGGGTGCACGGCAGAGAAACACACGTTGTTGGCTTCCAATCCGGGAACTCCATTGGCATCGATGTATTGAATGTTGATGCAGGCGTCCATGTTACCACAAGTCGTAAACTGTCCGATGAATACACGCGCGTTGTCGTCGGCGTTGGTAGGCGATTGCGGATAGTTCTGAAAACACGTTGCTCCGAAAATGGAGTTTTCATCCCAGAAGAAACTGCCACCATCATAGAGGTTGGGAGTTCCTGACTGCTCGAAGTTTGTGAGCCAGTCCTCGCACAAGCCGAGGTATCCCAGGTTGTCGCAGCCGCCGTTTGAGTTGCAGCTTTGTCCTATGGTGAGGTACGAATCAAATTCGCTGGTTGGATAAATGTCGTAAAGGCAAAGCTGATTGAAGCCAAGTGCATCGCCCAATTCGTGCTGGAACACCCCACAATCGAAGTCGAACGAAACCGCATCGATGGCATCTTGCACGCAGTCTTGCGCTGCTTCCTGGGCAAAGATGCTCGTGAGGTAGCAATCGGTGCTTACAAACTGCACATACACTTTGTAGGTAACGTATCCACTGAGGTTGTGGCCTGCTTCCCCGTAATTACCATGGTGCACAATTGTTTCGATATAAATCGGTGGGTTGGCTAACTGTGCTTGAGCGTGGTGAGTGGCCAAGCAGATTACCAACATTAACAGCCTGTAGATGTTTTTCATCGTGTGTGTTTGTTCCTTCTTGATAGTCGCCTGTAGGGTTCGGCAACGTTGCTTGGCTGTGGTTAAAAAAGCCGAGCGGTGCGAATTTAATAAACAACAGCGGTCGTTTCGGTATTGATAATCAACGAAATTAACTGCCTATTCTTTAAATCTTACTTGAATTAAACCAATGGCAGATAAACGAGTTTTTTCGTTTCGAAGAAGGGATCCGCAAACCATTGCTGAAGATCGTACACCTCAATTTCTTTGGAAAGCCCTTTAAATTCCTCGGTTAAATCGCCTCCTTTGAGGCAAATAATACCGTTGGGCAGGGCGTTGATTTGCTTTTTCGACAGTTTTCCGTTGCTCCATTGAAGCAGCAATCTGAGCTCGGCTACGGCGCGGCTCATCACAAAGTCGAACGGGCCTTTCACTTTTTCTGCTCGTTCGTGAATGGCTGTGACATTGGTAAGTCCAAGTGCTTGGCTCACCTCCTGAACGACTTTGATTTTTTTGCCGATGGAATCGACCAATACAAAATTGACCTCCGGGTTGAGGATGGCCAACGGTATGCCCGGAAAACCTCCACCGGTGCCAATGTCGAGCACGCGTGAACCTGGAGCGAATTGCAGGAACTTATGAATTGCAAGGCTGTGCAGCACGTGGCGCGTGTAAAGCTGGTCGAGGTCTTTTCGCGAAATGACGTTGATTTGGCTGTTCCACTCTTCATAAAGTGGAAGCAGTTGTTCTAGCTGGTCCTTTGCTTTCTGGGAAAGGTTCGGGAAATAGGAGAGTACTTCGTTCACCTTGGAATCAATAGATGTCTTTGGTGCTCTGCATCATCTGAAACAGGAATTCACGTGCGCGAAACAATTGAGCTTTCACGGTTCCCAGCGGAAGGTCGAGCTCTTCGGCAATTTCTTCGTAGGCCATTTCATCGAAGTAGCGCATCTCTACGAGCTTGCGGTAGCGAGGCTTGAGCTTATCTACTATCTCACGCATTTTTTGGATGCGTTCTTCCTTCTGCATGGCTTCGGCAGGGTCGAGCACAGAGTCTTTTATGCTTATTTCAATCGTCTCGCCGTCTTCGTTGCTGTAGCCTTGGTCAATCGATACAGCGCGTATGCGCTTGCGTCTTATAAAATCAATACAGTTATTCGATGCAATTTTGAATAGCCATGTTGAGAAAGCATATTGCGGTGTGTATTGTCCCAAGCGCTTGAACGCTTTTCCGAACGCCTCGATGGTCAAATCGTCGGCATCGTCCTTATCGTTCACCATCTTCAGCAACATGAAGTAGATAGGCTCGCGGTAGCGTTGCATGAGCTCGGCATATGCCTTTTGGTCTTTTTCATGCAGGGCGCGCTGAACGAGTTTGTAGTCGTATTGGCCCTTTTCTGAAAGATGTTCGATCAGTTCCATTTCTTTGGTTTTCTCAACAGGTTGATGAAATACAATCCCAGGTTGATTGTGTGCAATTGGACTTCAAGTATGGGCGATAACCAGGCTACATCGCTGCTCACGGCCAACTTACTTGAAACTCGGTGCAAAATAGCGATTTGCGCAATGTATCGGAGTGAAAGTCCGCCAATTATAAACAACGGGTATGTGTGGAAATACAGCGAGGTGCCTGCAGCCGCAAGGAGAGCAACAAAGCTCAGCGGCCAAACGGTAAGCATGAGTTTGTGCGCCGACTTGTACATTCCCGAGGTTGTAAAATGCCTGCGCTTTTGTGTGAACCACGCGTTCCAAGTGTGCTTAGGCTCGGAAATGGTTTGGCTTTGAGGCGATGAAACAACCCAGGTGTTTTTGCCTGTGGCTACCTGGTTCACAAACAAATCGTCGTCGCCGCTTGCGATGCTGTAATGGCTCTTGAAGCCGCCAATCTTAAAAAACAAATCTTTGTGATATGCCAAGTTGCGCCCTACCCCCATATAAGGCGTGCCACTGCGGGCAAACCCCATGTATTGGCAGCCAATCATCAGCGTGTCGAAGCGGATAACGCGATTGAGCCACCCCTCGGCGCGCGCATAGGGCGAAAAGCCGATGGCGAGCTGCTTGGTGTCGCCAAGTCCTTTTGTCATTTCGGTAATCCAATTTTCGGAGGCTGGCTCACAATCGGCGTCGGTGAGCAATATGAGGTCGTGCTTCGCGGCTTTGATGCCCAGTGTAATTGCGAATTTTTTGCCCTGCATGTTTTGCTTCTCCTCATCGATGTGAATGACGTGCAATTGAGGGTAGCTCAAGGAAAGTGCCTTCAATACATCTGCGGTGTCGTCCCAACTGCTGTCGTTCACAATGATTACCTCAAACTGTGGGTGGCGTTGTGCCATAATCTTGGGCACATTTTCCAGTAAGTTCTTTTCTTCGTTGCGCGCAGCAATAACCACTGAAACGGCTTGAGTGTGGTCAGTTTGCGAAGCACTGTGGTTGGCTGTTTTCAGAAAACGAAACAACAACAGGAAGAGTTGTATTGCCAGAGCAAGTCCAAAAAGAACTGCTGCGTAAAGGCCATATGAAGGGGTTTCAATCAGGTCGGTCATGCTCAAATTATCCGCCCCGAAATTATCTGCGAACCTGCTATCAGAAAAGGAAAAAGGCCCTTCGCAGGGCCTAGTTATTCACATCAGAAAAATCTCAATACGTATAGGTCGCTTTTGTCGAACGATCGGCATTAATCAACAAAATGAGCGTGCCTGTTTTACCCACCCTGCAACCGGATAAATCGAATGCAATGGTTTCTCGGATGAGCTCTCGGCACCCGTCGCCATTGGCATTGTGATCTATGTAGAGGTTGAGTTGCGCTGGAAGGCTCTTCATGTAATTGCCATTGTGCCGTGCTGTAAACACGTGGTCTTTGCAACCACCGCTGTACTCCGCGTCAATGAAAAGGGTGTCGCCTTTCACGCGCATATTGTTTGCTTCGAACTTGTCGCTGCCATACCGAGTAGTGTCGAGCAGCACCGGCTTCACCTCCAATTGGAAAGAGCGATGCGCAATAGCTTCTTTGTTTTCAGGGGTGGTGCTTTCCTTTTTCGATTTGCAGGATGAAAGGATGGATGCTACCAACAAAAGGCTTGCTGCCGCGTATTTCGCGAATGATAGGGAGTTCATAGTTTTAGAGGTTTGCTTTGATGTAATCTACAATCTTTGTGATGAGGTGAACGCGGTCTTTGCCTCGCACATTGTGCGCATGACCGGGGTATGCAAAAAAGTCGACTTGCACTTTGTTGTCTACGCAAGCTTTCAGGAAGTTTACATTGTGCTGCATCACCACCACATCATCGTCCATACCATGAATCATGAGCAGGTTTCCTTTTAGGTTCTTCACATGATTGGTCAAATTTGAATTTTGATACCCTTGCGGGTTTTCTTGCGGTGTGTCCATATAGCGCTCACCGTACATCACTTCATACATCGACCAGTCGATAACCGGTCCACCGGCTACACCTACCTTGAATGTTTCGGGCGATTTCAGCATGAGGGTTGTGGTCATGAATCCGCCAAAGCTCCAACCGTGCACAGCCATGCGTGAAGCATCCACGAAGGGTTGCTTCTTCAGCCACTCAACACCGGCAAGCTGGTCTTGCATTTCAGCCGTACCCAATTGGCGGTGAACGACCTGTTGAAACTTCTTGCCTCTATTGGCCGATCCTCGGTTGTCGAGGGTAAAGATGAGGTAGCCTTCTTCGGCCAGTTGGTTCATCCACAACGATGCGCCGCAGAGCCAGCTATTGGTGTTCATCTGTGCGTGCGGTCCGCCGTACACATACACAAGTACCGGATATTTTTTGCTCGCGTCGAAGTTGCTTGGTTTGATGAGTCTGCACCACAACTCTGTGGCATCGGGGCCCGGTATGGTGAACAATTCCGTTTTACCAATCAATTTGCCCGCATACGGATCGGTCGCTTTGTGAAGGTTGCTAACCATGCGCCCTTCCGACGTCATGATGTTGATGGTGTTCGGAGTAGTTAGGTTTGAAAACTGATCGATTATGAAAACGCCATTTTCACTCACCTTTATCTGATGTGTACCGGCAATGGGAGTTATTTCAGTCATGGTTAAATCAGACAGATTCACTTTGTAGCCTTTGCTTTCTGTAGGGTTGCTGCCGGTGGCCATTACGAATGCATGGCTGCCGTTGAGGTCGAATCCTAAAAATTCGGTGATGTCAAACTTGGCTTTCGACTGGCGCAAAAGAGTGCCTTTGGTGTCGTATAGATATAGGTTGTTGAATCCGTCGCGCTGACTAATCCATAGAAACAGGTTGGGCGATTTCGGCACAAAATAAGCGGGGAAGAGAGGTTCTACCCAGCGGTCGTCGTGTTCGGTAAAGAGTGTTGCTGTTTCCATTCCGGTCGCAGCATCGAATGAAACAAAGCGCATATCGGTAGTGGCGCGGTTGAGCCAGGCCACATAAATGGTTTTGCCATCGGGAGCCCAGGTCAGATTGGTCATGTAATACTGGTCGTTTTCCGGCAAACGTCCCATTTTCAATTTTACGGTTTGGGAGGTTGCCACATCGTAAACGCCCACATATACTATTTCACTTTTACCACCTGCCATGGGGTACTTTATCATCTTGGTCGCCGCAGGAGTTAGCGTGTAATCGGTCAGTGGGTAGTCGGTAACGTTGCTTTCGTTCTTCATGTAATAGGCCAACTTCGCACCGTCGGGACTCCAGAATGTGCCTTTGCTGATGCCATATTCGTTGCGCGAAATGCTTTGACCGCAAACCATGTGGGCCGGTTCGTTGGTAACTGCTATCTCTTTTTGGTTGAGTGTGATGAAGAGGTTGTTGTTTTTGGTGTAGGCCGTTCTGCGCGATGCACTGTGAAAATCAACATTGGCGCCTTCAGCCGAATAGGACGACACTTTTTGCGCCTTCTTCAATTTCATGTCCACTTCCCAAAAGCTATTCTTCTCTTCGAAATAGAAGCGTTCAATGGTCAGCCATTGTATGGCGGGCATGCGCTTCATGTCGGCATTGCCCATCAGAGCGTTCAACTCCGGAAGACCCAGTATTTTCCTGTCGGTTGCGCCTTGCTTAACACCGCCTACCCAGAGCGTCTCGTCTTTTACGAACGAGTACAGATCGCCTCCGGGTATCCACTGCAGTTGTTGCATGGTGGTGGGGGCAAACTGCCTAAACTGTCCGGTAACGGCTTCTTCAAGTGTTAGTTTTTGCTGTGCAAATGCAGCCGTGCTCAGCACAAGCGTGAAAAGGAGTAGAAATGAATAACGCATGGTTTTGAATGGATATGGACGCCGAAAATACAACGCTGCGACCATACCCTTAACTTTGAGGCTTTTGAAGCTATGAAGAAAATCCTCCTCTGGATACCATTAGTTGCCCTGCTGTTCGCCGCCTGCAGAAAGGATACTAAAATTGATGTAGTGGCGCCTGCAGTGAGCAAGGTGCTTATCAACGGCGGAGACTCAACCATCGTGCATGCGCAGGCCGGTTCGACCTTGCAAGTAACGATTGAGGTAACGGATAATGACCGTTTGAATGAAGTGCGCCTGGTGGTGCACGATGCGGAGAATGGACATACGCACGATGGCAGCGGGCATGCCGGTGGAGAGATGCGTTTGAACTCAGGAACGTGGGGCAAGCAAGATGTGCTGCAGGCCGACAACACATCAGCAACGATTCAGGTGGAGGTGATTGTTCCGGATAGTATCGCAGGGCAGTGGCATTTGGTGGTGAATGCGCTCGATCAGGTGGGCAATGTTTCGAAAGACTATACTGTATTGCTGCATGTTATCAACGATGACTTGCCGGTCATAACGGGCGTCACTACCCCTGCGGCTGATGCAACCGGAACCGTGTTTCTAGCGGAAGGCTCGCAGCTTTTCTTGGCAGGCACCGTGAGCGACCCCGATAGCCTTTCGGAAATAATCACCTACATCATGACGTTTTCCGGGCAGGTGGGCGATACAACCTTCATCGCTATGTCGGGGCACCCGACGCAGTTGTCGTTTCCTGAAATGAATTTCGACCAGGCACAGACCGGAGTCTATCGAGTGGTTATTGAGGCCGCCGACAAACTAGGCAACCGTCGTTTCTGGGACAACAAGGTCATTGTTGACTGAGTTTGATTGGTTCAATGAAATAAAACCCGATTCAATTAGTTGAGGCATACCCGCTCTATTTTTGACGCTTCATGCACAAGTTTCTATTTCTCTTAAGTTGCTTTTTTATTTCCGCTCTCGCATGGGGGCAGTCGGCCACGCTGAGAGGAACCTTGCGCGATCTGGATGGATTGCCTGCAGCAGGCGTCATTGTGCAACAGAAAGACAACACCGCCAACGGCACCGCCAGCGACGACATCGGGCAATTCGTCATTCAGTTGCCGGCCGAACGCACCGTTACACTCATATTCAAAGGTATTGGTGCTACCTCTGTGGAGCGCGCTTTCAACCTGAAGGCAGGCGAAACCAAGAATGTC
>Ga0114980_10003201_pt1 | contig 11293 bp, 11 predicted proteins | sample S_140806_EF_Meta_FD_87018 | JGI IMG/M metagenome (GOLD analysis project Ga0114980, IMG submission 87018) | Freshwater microbial communities from Lake Simoncouche, Canada to study carbon cycling - S_140806_EF_MetaG | ecosystem: Environmental > Aquatic > Freshwater > Lake | place: Lake...
AGTTGTAGAAGGAGCGGTTGCGGTTGTACGGCACCTTGGGCGCCGGGCCGAGCCATTGCTCCCACATCGCGGCGTCGGGTGGGGCGCTGTCCGGCGCCAGCCCGATGCCGTTGGGGGCTTCGTTCTGCACGTGGAAGCCGCGGGCGACGGTAATGTGGCCCAGTTCCCCGCCCCGCAGGTAGGCGACGGCCTCGGCGAGCATCTTCGAACTGCGGCGCTGGATGCCGACCTGCACAATGCGCTTCGTTTCGGCGGCCACTTGGACCATCCGGCGCCCTTCGGCCACGGTGAGCGAAAGCGGCTTTTCGACATAGACGTCCTTGCCGGCGCGGCAGGCGTCGATCATCATGAGGGCGTGCCAGTGGTCGGGCGTGGCGATGGCGACGGCGTCAACGTTACGGTCCTCGAGCAGCTTCCGGTAGTCTTTGTAGCGCGCCGGGGTGGCGCGGGATTTGCGGGCCGCCAGGTCGAGGTAGTCGTCGCGGAGGTCGCAGATGGCGGTCGTGACCGAGTCGCCGAATTCGAGAAAACCATCGTGCACCTGGTCGCCGCGGTTGCCAAGGCCGATGAAACCCATGCGCAGGCGGTCATTGGCGCCGAGGATGCGGGAGTAGCTGAGAGCGGTGAGGGCGAGGGCTTGGCGGCGATTCATGAAAGTGGAAGATGGCGGTGTGGGGGCGTAACGCGATTGCAATCTGAGACTGTTAGATTGAAGGCGTGCGAACTCCCATTCTACTGTTGATGATGGCCGCCACGATGACAGCTCAAATTCAGGTTCACGGCCACCGTGGCGCACGCGCGGCGCGGCCGGAGAACACGATCCCGGCCTTTGAGTACGCCCTCGCCGCGGGCGTCGACGTGCTCGAACTCGATCTCGCCGTGACGAAGGACAACATCGTCGTCGTCTCGCACGACGCGACGATGAACCCGGCCTACTGCGAAGGTCCGGCCGGGGCCGAGCGGGTGATCCGCCGGATGACCCTGGCCGAACTGCAGCGCTGGGACTGCGGCGCCCGGGCCAATCCGCAGTTTCCCCAACAGCAGGCGATCCCCGGCACGCGCGTGCCGACGCTCGATGCCGTCTTTACGCTCGCCAAGGGCGCCCGCGTGCAGTTCAACATCGAAACCAAGATGACGCCCGCGCATCCGGAGTGGGCTCCGGAGCCGGAGGAGTTCGCGCGCCTCGTGCTGGCCGTGATCAACCGCCACGGCCTCGCCCCGCGAGTGATCCTGCAGAGCTTTGACTACCGGACGCTGCTCGCCATGGAGCGGTTGGCGCCGCAGATCCGGCGCAGCGCCCTGCTGCCGTCCCGGCGCGAGGAGGCCGGGCGGGATTATGTCGAAGCCGCCGGGGCGGCCAAGGCTACCATCGTCAGCCCCATCTATCCCACCGTGACGCCCGAAAAAGTTGCCGCGGCGCACGCGGCCGGCTTGCAGGTGGTGCCGTGGACGGCCAATACCCCCGCCGATTGGGAGAAGCTGGTGGCCGCGAAAGTAGACGCCATCATCACCGACGACCCGGCGGCGTTGATCGCCTACCTCAAACAGCGGAAACTGCGGTAGCCGCTACTTCTTCTTCCGGGTCAGGTCGCGGATCATCTCTTCGGTGAGCGGCTGATTCTGGCCCTCGCTCCAGGCGGTCTGCAGGCGCGCCTCCTCGATGCCGGCCACGCGCCCAAGCAGGATGTAGCCCGGCAGGGCGTGGCTCAGGTGGCGCCAGCGGGCCATATCGATCAGCGACTCGAGGGCGCGTTCGCGCAACATCCCGAGCAGGGCGGGATCGCGCTTTTCAGTTAAGGTCAACAGCGCCGTCGCGGCTTTGTTCCGGTCGCTCCAGGCCACGGAGTTCAGGTGCTCGACAAACCAGGTGGGGCTCACTTTGAGGCCGAGTCCCGGCTGCTTCTCGCTGAGAATGGTCAGCCCCAGCAGCGACCGCATGGCATTGTTGCGCACGCCGTCGTCGGGGTCCTGCAGCGCATACTGCAGATCGTTGACCACGGTGGCTTTCTTGGGGACATAGGCGATGACGTAGGCGGCCATGGCGCGCTCCACCTCGTCGGCGCTCGTGCGCAGCACCTCGCGCAGAACCGCTTCGTGCGCGGCGGCCAGCGGCAGGAACTTCAGCTGCGCCGCCTGCGCCTCGCGGTTGGCCATGATGCTGTGGCCGCGCGTCAGATCTTCGACGATGTCGCCCTGCCGGATGGCGGTTTGCAGTTTGGCGAAGAAGTCGAGATAGGCCTCGACGACCGTTGCGGGGAGTTTGACCTCGCCTTCCGGGCTCTCCCGGTAGTTAAAGGCGGGGGCGCCGCGTTCTTCGATGCCGACGTAGAGAACCGCCTTGCCGTTCTCGCAGCAAACGGCTTCGAGGCGCGCCCGCACAACGCCGCTAACGAGTTCCAACCTCTCTTCGACATCGCTCTTCGAACGCGGCAGCGGGCCGCCTTCGGCGACCTCCAGCGCCTTCTTCAGGCGTTCGACGCTGGCCTTGCGGACCCCGAAAAAGTCAATGATCCCGATGCGGGGCAGCGAAGGGTTGGCGCTTTGGGCCGGCAGCAGGCCCAAAGCCAGGGAGAGAAAAAGAAAGAGGCGAACTACCACGATAGAGTGACGCAGCAAGCAGCCATCCGGCTACGCTTTTTGTTCCGCCAGCGGACCGATCACCGGCAGCGAGAAGCGCTCGCCCTGATACGCCTTGACCATCAGGAAGATCCACAGACCCAGCGTCAGCAGACTAACGCCGAGGCTCATCAGGCCGACCAACAACCCGAGTAGTCCGAAGATGTTCGAGGCGATCACGCCCATAATCGACAGCCCGATCTGCAGAGCGAAGGCGGCGCCGAAGGTGAAGATCGACTGCCAGGCGTGGAAGCGGATGTTGCGGTCGCGGTTGTACGGCTCGAGAAACAGGAACAGAATGCCGGTGACGATGCCCAACGCATAGCAGAGCGTGGCAGCAACGTTACCCGGCATGCTGCTGGGCTGATACGGCTGCTGCGGAGGCGGGTAGCCGCCTTGCGGGGGCGTCTGATACCCTCCCATCTGCATGCCGGCGGGGATACCGCCGGCCATCTGGGGGGAGGCGGAGAGGATGGGCGCGAAGTTCATAATTTAGATCTCTATCACGAATAGGCGGAAAACGTACCCGCAATCAATCAGGAATCCCAAAGATTCACGACTGCGCCCGGGGAGGACGCAGCATGGCGGCCGCGGCCGCCCCGGCCAGCGCAATCACCGCCAGCTTCCAATAGACCTCGTTGTAGCCCGCGGCGAGGTCGCCGGCCTGACGCGCGCGGTCCATGATTCCCGCAAAGTAGCCCGGCACCAGAAAGCCGCACAAACCCCAGGCCGAAAACACGAGACCGTAGTTGGCGCCCACGTTCTTCGGGCCAAAGAAGTCCGCGGTGTAGGCCGGCATCAGGGCGAGGTAGCCGCCGTAGGCAAACGCGGCCAGACACAGCCCCAGCAGCAGCGCGCCGAAGCTGCCGGCGGTCCGCAGGAAGCCCAAACAGGCCACCACCGAGACGACGCACATGAGCAGCACCGCCGGCTTCCGGCCCAGGCGGTCGGAGACGCTGCCCCACGCCAGCCGCCCGGCGCCGTTGCAGATGCTCATCACCCCCAGCGCGGCGCCGGCCGAGAGCACCGCCGTCGATTTCGCCATCTCCTGCAGCAGCGGCGTTGCTTCACCTATCGCCGTCAGCCCCACCGCCGTTCCCAGAAAATAGACAAGCCACAGCAGATAGAACTGCCACATGCCGAGCATTGTGCGCGGTGCGATCTCCACAGCCGCGGCCTGCCCCGCCGGCGGGCTCCAGCCGGCCGGCCGCCAGCCGGGCGGAGGCACCTGGTAAAACTGCGCCGCGCCCACCACGCCCACCAGGAAGATCCCCGCTAAGACGAGAAACGTGCGCGGCACCGTGACGGCAAACTGCGCCGGATCCTTTCCGAGCAGCGCTTCGAGCAGCGGGCCGAACAGCAGCGGGCCGACGCCGAAGCCCATCACCGCGAGACCGACAATCCGGCCGCGCTGGTCCGGGAACCACTTGATGCAGGTCGCAATCGGCGTGACATAGGCAAAGCCGACACCGCAGGCCGCCACCATGCCGTAGGAAAAGATCAGACCATTCAGCGTGTCGCCCAGCCAGGCCGCTAGCAGGCAGCCCACCCCGAGCAGCACCCCGCCCGTGGTCGCCACCACGCGCGGCCCCTTGCGGTCCTGCCAGATGCCGCCGAGCACCATGGCCATGGCGAACGCCAGCAGCGAGTAGCGGTAGGGGGCGATCGTTTCCGCGCGGGACCAACCGTGCAACTGCGCCAGCGGCGCGCGAAACACCGACCAGGAATAAATGACGCCCAGCAGCACCTGCATGAAGATAGCGGCCGAGGCGAGACGAACACGAGAAACAGCCATCGCACGATTCTACGCGATCAGCCGGCCGTAAAGTTCCCGCAGCGCCCCAACGCTCAACTGTTCGGCGCGGAGCGAAGCCTCCGGCAACGCGTCCACAACTTCGTGGCCGTAGAAGGGAGCGAGATTGTTCCGCAGCGTCTTGCGCTTCTGCGCAAAGCAGCGGGCGGCGAACTGCAGAAACGCCGCGGCGTCGCCGGCCTCGGGACGCAGCGTGAGGCGGACGACAGCGCTGTCCACTTTGGGCGGCGGACGGAACATGCCGGGCTTGACGCCGAACAGATACTCCGGCGTGCTGTAGGTTTGGGTGATCACGCTCAAGTAGCCGTAGTCACGGCAGCCGGGGGCGGCCGTCAGCCGCTCGGCCACCTCTTTCTGAATCAGCAGCACCGCTTCGGTCAGCGCCGCGCGGGCGGCAAAGATCCGGTCGAGAATCGGCGAGGTGATGTAGTAAGGCAGATTGCCGGCGAGGACGGCCGGGCCCCATTGCGCGAGGTCGACGGTGAGGACATCGGCTTCGACGATGGTGAGGCAGGGGTGGTCCGGAAAGCGCTCCCGCAGAATCGCCACCATGGCCGGGTCGAGTTCAATGGCGATCACGTCAGCACCAGTCGCCAGCAGCCGCTGCGTCAGCACACCCTTGCCGGGGCCGACTTCGACGATGCGCCGTGGCCCGGACCGGCAGACCGCAGCCGCAATGCGCTCCACCATCGGAGCGCTATGCAGGAAATGCTGACCGAGTTTCTGCCCCAATCAGCCCTTGACGTCCAGCTGACTCCGGCGAATGGTGATACGCAGTTTCGCGGTGGTCCGGTGGCCGAAGAACTCGGCGGGTTTGAAGCGCATGAACAGCAGGTTGTTTTCAACGGTCCGCCGCAGTTCGGCATCGCGCATCAGCACGCTTTCGCTGTCGGGCACCGAGTAGTCGACCATCCGCCCCTGCTCATCGAGAATCAGGTCCAGCGTCAGATGATCCGCCGGCAGGCCAAATGGCCCCAGGTCACTCAACTCCGCACTCTGGTACCAGGCTGCGGGCGCATCGTCATTGGCCAGGACCGGCGAAGACAGCATCGGCAGGATGGTGGCGAACAGAACGCAGGCCGTGGCAAAACCGCCCGCCATGGGCACCGCCATCGGGCGCCAGCTGTTGATGGTCCACATCTGCAGCCGGTGCCACCAGCGCACGCGGGAGGCCCTGCGCGCATGGTGCCGGCTGGCGGCCACGCGCAAGGAGACCGCCAGGTTGACCGGCACCGTACGCGGCGGCAGAGCGCGCACGCCGCGCCGGAGGTGAATCAGACTGTCCAGATACTGGGTGCACGGCAGGCACCCGCCCAGATGGCGGCCGATCTCGCGGGCGCGGTCGGCCGTACAGAAACGATCCAGATAGTTGGCCGCTTCACGCTGAATCGCCTTGCATTCGTTCGGATGTTGGCGGCTGTTCGCGTTGCTCATTTCACGATCTCCTGCGTCCAAGCCATCGTCCCGGTCGAGACCGGACCATAAGCTCTTGCATCGTTCGTTTTGGCCACGAGCGCGCGGCGCAGGGCCTCGCGTCCTCGCAAAATTCTTGATTTCACGGTGCCCAGCGACACCTGCATCACCTCGGCGATCTCTTCGTAACTGAGTTCTTCGAGATCCCGCAGCACCACCGCGGCGCGGAAATCGGGGTTGATCTCCCGCAGCCCCTCCTCGATCAGTTGGTGCCGCTCTTCATTGAGCGTCAGTTCAAACGGGTCCGGCGCCGGGTCCGAGATGGACTCAATCCAACTGCGCGAACCCTCTTCGTCAACCTCTAAACCGACCTCCTGCTTGCGATGCCGGCTAAACCACCGCCGGTGGTTATACGCTTCGTTGACGGCGATGCGGTAGACCCACGTTTTGAGCGTGCTCTGGCCGCGGAAGGCCTCCACGTTGCGGAACACCTTCAGGAACACCTCCTGCACGGCGTCGCTCGCGTCGGCGGGGTCGTTCAAAAGACGGTACACCAGGTTGTAGACGGGCTGCTGGAAGCGGGCGATCAGCACCTCGTAGGCGCTTTCTTCGTTGGCTTTCAGCGCTCCCAGTAACGCGGCATCCTCTTGGTGGCCATCCGCCGGCCGGGACGCCGCCGGAGCATCCTCATAGCCGAAACCGATAATGGATTCTGGCATAACCAACTTCCTTTCCCTGAATCCCTTTTCCCGGATTTCAAGGTCTACTGAACCATTCGACGCCGCACGGGGCGAAAAGTTCCCGAGCCGCTATTCTACCCGATAATTGGGCGCTTCCTTGGTGATGATGACGTCGTGGACGTGGCTTTCGCGCAGGCCGGCCGGCGAAATCCGCAGGAAGCGGGCCCGCTCCTGCAGCTCCGGAATCGTCGCGCACCCGGTGTACCCCATGCCGCTCCGCAGCCCCCCGACGAGCTGGAAGACCAGGTCGGCGATCGGCCCCTTGTACGGCACGCGCCCTTCAATCCCTTCGGGAACCATCTTGTCGCTGCGCGCCTGGCCGTAGCGGTCGGCCGTCGACCCCTCGCTCATCGCCCCCAGCGAACCCATGCCGCGGTAGCTTTTGAACGTGCGGCCCTGGTAGAGAATCGTCTCGCCGGGGCTCTCATCGGTGCCGGCCAGCAGGCTGCCGATCATGACGCAGTCGGCGCCGGCGGCGATGGCCTTGGTGACGTCGCCCGAGTACTTGATGCCGCCGTCGGAGATGAGCGGTACGCCGGCCTCGCGCGTGGCCTTGGAGCACTCGGCGATGGCGGTAATCTGCGGCACGCCCGCGCCGGAGACGACGCGCGTCGTGCAGATCGAACCCGGGCCGATGCCTACCTTCACGCCATCGGCGCCGAGCCGGATGAGGTCGCGGGCGCCTTCGTAGGTCCCCACGTTGCCCGCCAGCAGCTGCACATCGGGCAGCGCGTGCTTGACGGCTCTCACGGCGTCCATGACGCCCTGCGAATGGCCATGGGCCGAGTCGATGGCGATCACGTCCACTTTGCGGCGGACCAGTTCCTGCGCCCGCTCGAGAAAATCGCCGGTGGACCCGATGGCGGCGCCCACGCGCAGGCGGCCCTGCTCGTCCTTGGCCGCGTTGGGGTATTTCAACTTCTTCTGGATGTCTTTGACCGTGATCAGGCCCTTGAGCGTGTAGTTGTCGTCCACTACCAACAGCTTTTCGACGCGGTGCTTGTGCAGAATGCTTTCGGCGTCTTCGAGCGTGGTGCCGACGGGCACGGTGATCAGCCGGTCGCGCCCCTGCGTCATGCGGGAAGAGACGGGCAAATGGAAATTCGTCTCAAAGCGCAGGTCACGATTGGTGAGGATGCCTACCAGATGGCCGCCTTCGGTCGTCACCGGGACGCCAGAGATGCGAAACTGCTTCATCAGTTCGAGCGCGTCGGTGATGGGCTGGTCGGGGCGGATGGTGACGGGATCGACAATCATGCCGCTCTCAGAGCGCTTCACGCGGTCGACCTCCTCCACCTGCCGTTCGAGCGTCATGTTGCGGTGAATGATGCCGATGCCGCCCTGCTGGGCGAGGGCGATGGCCAGGTGCGCTTCCGTCACCGTGTCCATGGCGGCGCTGACGATCGGAATCTGCAGCGGAATCCGGCGGGTCAGCAAGGTGCGGGTGTCGGCCTGCCCGGGCATAACGTTGCTGTGCGCCGGCTGCAGGAGAACGTCATCAAAAGTGAGGCCTTCCTGAATCTGATCGGGAATCATGTAAGTCTCCAGGATAGCTGGTAAACTGAGGTTTTATGTTAGCAGCTACTCAATTGCGCCCCGGAATGGTGGTGAAGTTCAACAACGAACTGCATACGGTTTTCAGCATGGTACACCGGACGCCGGGCAATTTGCGCGGGTTTGTGCAGGTGAAGATGCGCAACCTCCGGAACGGCTCCCAGATTGAACATCGTTTTGCGTCCGAGGACAAGATTGAGAAAATTGCCCTCGACGATCAGGAGATGGAGTACCTCTACGACGACGGCGAGATGTACTACTTCATGAACACCGAAACCTTTGAACAGCTCGGGTTCACCGAAGAGGTGCTCGGCGATGCGGTGAAGTACCTGATCCCGAATCTGAAGATAAACATCGAATTTTATGAGGGCCGCGCGGTGGGCGTCGAACTGCCGCCGTCGGTGCCGATGAAGGTCGTCGAGACCGAACCGGGCCTGAAGGGCGCCACGGTCTCCAACGTCGGCAAGCCGGCCAAGATGGAGACAGGTCTAATCGTACAGGTGCCGGCCTTCATCAACGAAGGCGAGACCATCCTGGTTTCAACCAGCGAGGGCAGCTACATGCAGCGCGCCTAGCAGCGCCGCTTCTTCGTGCGGGAACACCGTGCGCAGATCGATCAGCAGTTGGCCCTTTTCGACACGGGCAATCACCGGCGGCTTCCCCAAACGGAGCCGCCGTTCCATTTCCGGCCGCGGAATGGCGAGCAACCAGGTGGGAAGCGACTGGTCGGGGGTGCTGCCGCCGCCCACGAGCGATTCGCCCGGGATGACGGTCGAGGCCAGAGCGAGTTGCGCGCGCAGGCGCTCGGCGCGGTCGCGGATGCTCTCCGGCGTTTGGCGGATCATGGCGAGGGCCGGCACATCGTCCCAGCGTTCCGTGACGATGGCCCGGAGCGCGTTTTCAAGCGCCTGGGTGACGAGTTTATCGATGCGCAGCGCGCGGAACATGGGGTTGCGGCGGATGCGTTCAATGGTCGCGCCGTCGCCCGCGATCAACCCGGCCTGGGGACCGCCGAGCAGCTTGTCGCCCGAGAAGGTCACCACGCTGACGCCGGCGGCGAGCGAATCGCGCACCAGCGGTTCGTCAATGCCATAGGCCTTGAGATCGACGAGACAGCCCGAACCGAGATCCTCATAAACAGGCACGTTGAGCGAGCAGAGTTCGCGGAGGGTCGGCTTGCCGGTGAAGCCGGTGATGTGGAAGTTGGACGGATGCACGCGGAGGATGAGCGCCGTGCGGTCGGTAATGGCCGCCCGATAGTCGTCGAGGCGCGTGCGGTTGGTGGTGCCGACTTCGACGAGCGTGCATCCGGCGCGGCGCATGATGTCGGGGATGCGGAAGCCGTCGCCGATTTCGATGAGTTCGCCGCGGGAGACGATCACCTCCGCGCCGAGGGCGAGTTCGTGGAGCACGAGGTAGGTGGCGGCGGCGTTGTTGTTGACGGCGAGGCCGCGGGCGTTGAGCAGGTAGCCGAAGAAACGGTCGAGGTGATGGTCGCGGCGGCCGCGGCGGCCGGTGGTGAGATCGTATTCGAGGTGCGAGTAGCCGGCGATGGGGGTCCACGGGCCGAGCGGGGCGCGGCCGAGGTTGGTGTGCAGGATGACGCCGGTGGCGTTGACCACCGGCCGCAGCGAGGGCTTCGTCAGGGAGTCAATCGTTACGGCGGCATCGGCGGGGCGGCCTTGCCGGACTTCCGACAGGGCCGCCTGCGCCGCTGCCTTCAGCAGCTCGTGCGGGAGGTCGGGATGGCTCTCCCGCAACTTCACGAGCACCGCTTCGACGCTGGTGAGTTCCGTGATCATTTCTTCGGGAGCATGGGGAAGAGCTGCCGGATTTCGTCTTCCGTGGGCCGCCGGCCGTACTCGCAGATTTCAAACGCTTCGAGATACTTCGGGGTCTTCGCGGCGCCGTACCATTTGGCGAAGGAGGCTTTGGCCTCGTCGTTGAGACGCGGATTGGAGCGTTCGGCGCGCAGCCAGGCCTTGCGGGCGGCCGGATCCTGCGGCACCTTCTCGGACACACCGCTCACCCACGGGAGCCACTCGTAGAACTGCGAGACGTGGGCATCGAGGCCATCGATTTTCTGTTCAAAGGCGGCGTCGATATCGATGACGATGTCGGGCCGGAAAGGGTTCGGCCGTTGGAAGTAATCCGAGAAGTAGAGGAATACGGGGTTCTTGCGCAGCGCCGGAGCGTCGCTCACGATGTTGGGTACCTGCACCATGTAGGCCGCGTCCTGAATCAGAATACCGGTGTTGCGGTGGTCGGGGTGGTAGTCGTTCGTGCGGTGCGTGAGGACGACGTCGGCCTTCCAGTTGCGGATGGCGCGGATGATCTGGCGGCGGACGTCGAGCGAAGGGGTCAACTCGCCGTCGTGGTTCTCCATCACCTCGTACTCGGCGATGCCGAGGCGGCGGGCCGATTCGGCGGCTTCGGCGCGACGCCGGCTGGCCAGCATCTGGCCGCCCATCTGGTGGTGGCCGGCGTCACCGTTGGTGACGCTGACGAATTTCACCTGGTGGCCGAGCCGGGCCAGGAGGACGGCGGTGCCGCCGAACTTGATATCGCAGTCGTCCGGGTGGGCGCCGATGGCAATGATGCGGAGGGGTTGCGCGGCCATGCTAACGGCCAGCAGAGCTAGAAGAAGAAATGCTCGCATGAGGGGTTTCGGGTTCGTTGTGGGCGTCCCGGCGCAGTTGGCTCAGTTTCATCCCGGTGGCCAACAGCGCCACGAAACCAACTGTCCAGAGCGGGACCGTAATCACCAAGAATAGTAGAGTTGCAAAGCCGATGGCGGTTTCGCGCGCCACGCCGAACAGCATGACGCCGATAACGACGAGCCACTGAAAAGTGCCGACGTTGCCCGGCGCCTGCGGCGGCACGGCGCCCAACCGTACGATGACGAGCAGAATGGCGCATTCGCCCAGTGTGAGACCAAGTTGGAAGCCGGTCGAGAGAAAGTAGATCGGCGCCGCCTGCAGGGCCAGATAGAGGCCGCTCCATAGAAAGCTCCGGTAGAAGGACGGGCTATGGCTCATCGAGCCCACCGCGCCCAGCAAATGATGAAAGCCCTGCGCCCAGATCGTCTTCTCAAGCCAGCGTTCCGCGCGATCCTGGGCCAGAATCGCAAAGGCCAGCAGGCAGCCAATCCCCAGCA
>Ga0114980_10003203_pt1 | contig 11291 bp, 9 predicted proteins | sample S_140806_EF_Meta_FD_87018 | JGI IMG/M metagenome (GOLD analysis project Ga0114980, IMG submission 87018) | Freshwater microbial communities from Lake Simoncouche, Canada to study carbon cycling - S_140806_EF_MetaG | ecosystem: Environmental > Aquatic > Freshwater > Lake | place: Lake...
GATTGCGCAGTTGAAGCCGAACGTCGCCGTGACGGCGATCGTGCCGACGGTGGAGAACATGTGCGGCGGCCGATCGTTGCGGCCCGGCGACATTGTCACCTCGTTGAGCGGCAAGACGATCGAGGTGCTCAACACGGACGCCGAAGGCCGGCTGATCCTGGTGGACGCCATTGAGTACGCCCGCCGCCTGGGGGTGACGCACATGGTGGATGCCGCCACGCTCACGGGCGCGATTGTTGTCGCGCTCGGCCACGTTCATGTGGGCGCCTTTACCAATGATGAAGAGATGCTCGACCGCGTGCTGGCCGCAGCGCGCGCGCAGGGCGAAAACCTGTGGCACATGCCGCTCGACGACGACTACAAAGACTACCTCAAGACGCCCTTTGCCGACCTGCCGAACATTGGCGGACGCTGGGGCGGGGCCATCACGGCCGCCTACTTTCTCAAAGAGTGGACTGGGGGCACGCCGTGGGTGCACCTCGACATTGCCGGCACGGCGTGGCTTGAAGAGACCAAGCCCTTTCTGGCCAAGGGGCCGACGGGCGTCTGCGTGCGGACCTTTATCGATCTGGCGATGAACTGGCACTAGGCCGGTTCCTCGCCGCAACGGTTACTTCAGTTCAATCACTAGCGTGCGGTAGGGCTTGGCGCCGAGGTTCTTGAGCACCGGGGCGTCCTCGCCCTGGTCGTGCCAGATCACATCGCCGCTCTTGCGCGTCCGCACGGTGCGCTCTTTGGTCTGCGAATCGATCCGTTCGTATTGAGACTCATCGAGGAAGACGATCACTTGGTCGGTGGGCCGGATGTAGCGTTCGCGCGCCACGCCGGGGGCGTAGAACACCTCTTTGACGCGTACGCGGGCGTTGTCTAGTTTGACGGTTTCCGACAGGGGCGCACCCGTCAGAATCAGATAGGTCAAGCCCGAGGAGAGTAGCGCGGTCACGAGAATCTTTTTCATGGAGTCACCAAACGGGGAATGTACCGTTCCCGCACCAGGAATACATACGCGCCAATGCCCAGCAGCAGCAGGCCGAAGATGAAGGCCATCGGCGCCTCATAGGTGCCGGTCGTCTCTTTCAGCCAGCCGGTCAGGAGGGGGGCGACGATGCCGGAGCCGTTCGAGGCGAAGTTCTGGACGCCGGCAAGGCGGCCCGACAGGGCGCCGCCAGGGATGAGGGTCTGGGTCAGCGCCCAGTAGTTGGCCGTGGCCAGGCCGAGGCCGGCCAGCGAGATGATGGCGAAGATCATCGCCACGTTCGTGTCGCTGCTGAAGGCGCCGATCAACTCGGTCGAGGCCACGCCCAGGCCCGCCAGCGTGAAGCCTTTGCGCACCTTCACGGCGTCCCAGCCCCGGGCGATCATGCGGTCGGCCACCACTCCGGCCAGAATGGCGACGGTGCCCATGCCGCCGAAGCTGGCCGAAGCGATGAGGCCCATCTGCTTGGCGGTCATGCCGCGCTGCTCGACGAGATAGGCCGGCAGCCAGGTCATCGAAAAGAACACGAAATAGTTGTAGCAGAACGTGCCCACGATGACTCCGTAGATCAGCGGCGTTTTGAACACCTCGGCAAACGGCAGTCCGGGCCCGGAAGCCTTCGCCGCGGCCTCGTTGGCCAGGGCGCGATCGTCGTTGCGCACCATGAAAATCCAGGGAATCAGCCACACCATGCCGCCGAGGCCGAGAATCAGAAACATGTTCTGCCACCCATAGTCCCGGCTCAAAAACGCGGCGATTGGAATCCCGATGCCCGGGCCGTACTTGGTGCCCGCCATGTAGATGCCTACCGCGAGGCCGCGCTGGCTTTCGGGAACGTTGAAGCGGATCCAGCGCATGCTTGCCGGGGTGACAATGGCTTCGCCGATGCCAAGCAAAACGCGGAGTCCGACAATCTGGCCGATGGTGGTGGCAAACGCCGTCATGGCGCTAAACAGGCTCCACAGCACGAAGCTGATGGCGTACGGCCACTTGACCCCGTAGCGGTCCACCACATAACCTGCTGGAATCTGCAAAAACGCATAGCTCCAGAAGAATGCTGAGTTCAGCGCGCCGCGCTGACTATCGGTCAACAGAAACAGCTTGCGGAATTCGGGTAAAGCCAGGGCCACGGAGATGTTCGCCCGGTCCACGTAGGCGATAATCATCCCAAGGCTCAGCAGGCAGACAACTGCCCAGCGCAGGGCAGACGACATAGGGGTTTGGGTCGACAAGCAACCCAAGCTATCACAATAAGGAGAATTTGTAACTCATGGACATCAATCAGATCATAGCCACCGCCACGGCGGTCGGCACGGCGGTCGGCCTTAAGATCCTCGGCGCGCTCGCCTTGTGGATTGTCGGTCGCTGGGCGATTGCGATCATCGTGAGCATTTCGCGGAAAGCGATGGAGGTCCGGAAGGTGGACGCCACCCTGGTCACCTACATGCTGGCCAGCATTTCTGTCGGGTTGAACATCGCGCTCGCCATTGCCATCCTCGGCGTGTTCGGCATCGAAACCACCTCGTTCGCCGCCTTGCTGGCCGCGGCCGGCATTGCGATTGGCGCGGCGTGGGCCGGCCTGCTCGCCAACTTTGCGGCAGGCATCTTCCTGATCATTCTGCGGCCCTTTAAGGTCGGCGACTTCATCAGCGTCGGCGGCGTCACCGGCACCGTCCGGGCCATTGGCCTGTTCGGCACCACCATCGACACGCCGGACAACGTCCTTACCATCATCGGCAACAACAAGGTGTTCTCGGACAACATCCAAAACTTTAGCGCCAACGCCTACCGCCGCGTCGATCTGACGGCGCAGCTCAATGGCGCGGTCGATCATCGCGCCGCCATCACTCTGCTCAAGCAGCGCGTCTCAGCGATTTCGAACGTCATCGCCTCGCCGGCGCCCGACATCGAAATCAGCACCTTCACGATGGCCGGCCCGGTGCTCGTGGTGCGGCCCTACACCCATACCGACCACTACTGGCAGGTCTACTTCGACACCAACCGCGTCATCCGCGAATCGTTCGCGGAGGCCGGCTTCCCGGCCCCCGAAACCCACTACATCATCACCAAGCGCGACTGAGCGGACTAGTGCGGTGAGGTGATGTCAATCTGCTGGGCGAGGTAGTTCGGCGCGCCCACTTCCTGGATCAGGTGCAGTTGCGCCTCGAGCCAGTCGACGTGGTGCTCTTCGTCCAGCAGAATCTTCTTGAACAGCTCGAGCGAACCGTTGTCGCCCGCTTCGAGGGAGACGGCAATCGCCTTGTTCAACCGCGCCACCGCCTCGTACTCCAGCGCCAGGTCGTTTTCAAACTGCTCCTTGACCGTCTTGCCGATCCGCAGCCGAAACAGTTCGGCCATCTCCGGGTCACCCTCCAGATACAGAATCCGCTCGATGAGCGATTCGGCGTGCATCATCTCCTCAATCGACTCTTTCCGGGTGTATTTGCTCAGTTTGGTGTAGCCCCAATTCTCCAGCATCTCGGCGTGGAGAAAATACTGATTGATCGCCGTCAACTCAGCCTTCAGCACTTCGTTCAAATACGCGATTACGGATTGGTTGCCTACCATGCTCCGAGTGTATCAGCCCGGCTTTGGCCCCCGGGTTGCAACCAACTGGCTATCCCATGGCCATCACCGCGACGCTACCTGTTGCCCGCGTCCTCATTGCCGACGACGAAGAGAATCAACGCGCCGGACTCGCTGCGATGATCCGTGGCTGGGGCTTTGCCGCCGATACCGCCGCCGACGGCCAGGAAGCGCTCGATAAACTGCTGGCGCAGCCCGCCACCGTCCTGCTGACCGACCTGAAGATGCCCCGCATGGACGGCTTTGAGCTGCTGCGCCGCCTTCCGCTGGAGGGCATACACACCCCGGCCATCGTCCTCACCGCCTTCGGCAACATGGAGACGGCCCTCGCCGCCATGCACGACTTTGGTGCGTACTGGTTTCTGGAAAAGCCGATCCAGCCCGCCGTGCTGCGGGTGCTGCTCGATCGCGCCGTCGTCCACGGCCGGCTCGCCGAAGAGGCCTACCGCCTGCAGCGCCAGTTGTCGAGCCATGGCACGCTCGGTGAGATGACCGGCCAGTCGCCCGCCATGCGCCGTATCTTCGGCCTGCTCGAACAGGTAGGCCCCAGCCGGGCGGCCGTTCTGCTGACCGGGGAGAGCGGCACGGGCAAGGAGCTGGCCGCCCGCTCGCTGCACACGCTCAGCCCCCGCGCCGGCGGCCCGTTTGTTGCCCTCAACTGCGCCGCCATGCCGGAAACCCTCATTGAAAGTGAACTGTTCGGCCACGAAAAAGGCGCCTTCACCGGCGCCATCGAACGCCGCCCCGGCTGCTTTGAACTGGCGCAGAACGGCACGCTGCTGCTCGACGAGATCGGCGATATGCCGCTGGTCACCCAAGCCAAACTCCTCCGCGTGCTCGAAGACTCCCGCGTCCGCCGCCTCGGCGGCCGCCACGAACTCGTCGTCGACGTCCGCCTGGTCGCCTCCACCAACAAGGCGTTGCCGGAGGCCATCCGCCGCCACGAGTTCCGCGAAGACCTCTTCTACCGCCTGAACGTCTTTGAAATCCACCTTCCTCCTCTGCGCGAGCGCCTCGCAGACCTCCCGCTGCTCGCCCAGGCCCTGCTGGCCGACCTCAACCGCAAACATCGCACCCAGGTGCCCGACATCTCCCCGGAGGCCATGGAACTGCTCGCCGCCCACCGCTGGCCCGGCAACGTGCGGGAGCTTCGTAACGCCATCGAACGCGCCGTCATCCTGGCGGGCCACTCCGCCATTCTGCCCCAACACCTTCCCGCCTCTCTTTACCCGTCCCCGCCCGGCCCGCCGCCTCCGCCCGCCAACCAGATCCTCATCCCGCTGGGCTCCACCCTCGCCGCCGCTGAGCGCGAAATCCTCGCCCAAACCCTGCGCCTCACCCAGGGCAACAAAAGCCGCGCCGCCGAGATCCTGGGCGTCAGCCTCAAAACCATCTTCAACCGCCTGAAAGAGATTCCCTCGCTCAATCAATTCCCCAAGACCGGAGGCTGAACCCATGGCCTACCGCCACCTCTCCCTCAAAGCCCGGCTCCGCCTCGGCACCATCCTCCTGGTCACCAGCCTCGTCGCTCTCCTCGCCGGCCTCAACCTCCACCGCGCCATCGAGGGAACCTTCGCCAGCCTCGAAGCGCGCGCCCTCACCAACGCCGCCCAGATCCGCGACTTCCTCGTCGACCGCATCGCCAACCAAGCGGCCGCCGCCCTCCCCCGGCCCACGAACTTTACCGAAACCAGGCAGCTTTGGACCAACATCATCCGCGAGGACCAACAGCTGGCCGACCTCCTCGTCAAAGCCGTCGCCAACTCCAGCCTCATCGCCGGCATTTACATCACCGACGATCAGCGCCGCATCCTCAACGCCTCCCATCCTGGCGGTGCGCAGGGCCTGGCTCCAATCCTGCCCGACTTCCTGACCCTGCAAAAAAAGCCGATCTTTGAACGGCTGGTGGAAATTCTTACGCGGTCGCAGGACTACGTCCTGGCCATCCCGCTCGGGGAAACGGGCAAAGAGCGGGAGATCTTTTCGATCCGCATCGTCACCTCCTCGCCACTCCTCGCCGAAGCCGTCCGCCCAGAGCTGCTCAGCGTCGGAACCGTTTCCGCCCTCGCCCTGGCCGTCTCCATCCTCTACACGTTCCTGTTCTCCAATCTGCTGCTCCGCCCGCTGACCCGCATCGGCGAAACCATCGACCGCATCGCCGCCGGCGAGTTCTCCGTCGACGCGGTCGGCCTCCAGGCGGAAACGCCGGAGGTCGCCGCGCTGCACTCCAAGCTGGGTGTCCTCGATCAACAGGTCCGCGGCGCCCGCCAGGACTTCCTCACCTTGCAAGGTAACCTTGAGCAGCTGCTCGAGCGCATGGAGTCGGTCATTCTCCTGTTCGACCGCGGCCACCGTCTGCTCCTGGCAGGCCGCCCGGCGGAACGTCTGTTTTACCTGTCCCCCGCCGCGCTGGTTGGTCGCCTCGTCACCGACCTGTTCCCCCCGGCCACCCCCATCGGCGCCGCGCTCCAGACCGCACTGCAGCGCAACCGGCCCCTCACCGGGGTGCCGGTCACCCACCTGACGCCCTCCCACGAGCCGCTGCGCCTGCTGATGAGTCTCGATTGGGCCGATGGCCGCCTGCTGCTCACCCTGCGCGATGCCGAAACCCGGCAGCAGCTCGCCTCGCTGCTCGATCTGTCCAGCCGCCTGTCCGCCATCAACCGCGTCACCAGCGGTGTTGCTCATGAGATCAAGAATCCGCTGAACGCCATCGCCATCCACCTCGAAGTGCTCCGCGCCCGCCTCGCCCTCGCCGACCAGGAGACGCAGGCCGAACTCGAAATCATCGCCCGCGAAATCTCCCGGCTCGACCGTGTCGTCAAAGGCTTTCTCTCCTTCACCCGTCCCGTGGAAGTCGCCCTCGAAGCCCGCGATCTGGTGCCCCTCGTCTACGAGGTCGCCGAACTCGTCGCGCCCCACGCGCACGCCCCCGGCGTCGACATCATCGTGAGCCACAACACCCCACAGGCCATAGCCATGGTCGACCGCGACCTGTTTCAACAAGCCATCATGAACGTTACTTTGAACGGTATGGAAGCCATGCCCGCCGGCGGCACGCTCCGGCTCCGGCTGATCGCCTCCCCGCTCACCGTCACCGTCGAGATCTCCGACCAGGGTCCCGGCATCCCCGCCGAACTCCGCGCCCGCGTCTTCCAGCTCTATTTCACAACCAAACCTGGCGGCAGCGGCATTGGCCTCGCCACCACGTTTCAGGCCGTCCAACTGATGGGCGGCTCCATTGGTCTTGCCAGCGAACCGGGCCAGGGCGCCACGTTTCGCTTGTCGTTTCATGCCGCCTTCGTGCCGGCGGCGGAGCAGGTGGCCCCGTTCGACCCATGAGAATCCCGGCGCTAATCCTGACTCTGGGCCTGGCCTCGTGCGGCGTCTCCCGGCCTACCCGCGTGCCCCCCCCGCCGCGCCCGGCGCCGGTCCGCCTGCCGCTCCACCCGTCCCACCCCGCCCCGGCGCCGCCCCCGCTGCTGCCTGCCCCGCCGCCGCTGCCGGTCGCCGGCAACGCCCCTCGCCCCCCGGCGCTGGTGCTGCCCGCCCCCGTCTACCCGTCAGCCCCCCGCCGCCGCCCGGTCAAGGTCCGCAGGTCCGCCCCGACGCCGCCACCGGAGCCCGCCGAGCCCGAACCGCCTCCCGCTCCGGAACCAGCGCCGCTGCCGCAACTCGGCCCCGTGCTCTCCCCAGCGTTGCGCACGGAACTGCTGCGGCAAACCGATGCCCTGCTCGTCCTCTGCGACCGCGCCGTGGCCGACGCCTCCCGGCGCCGGCTCACGCCCGCGCAGGCCAATCTGCTCGATCACCTCCGGACGCTCGCCCAGCTGGCGCGCGAGGCCCGCGACCGCAGTCCGGCAGAAGCCCACAACCTCGCCCAGCGCGCCCGGCTCTTTGCCGATCGCCTGCACAACCATCTGCCATGAAGATCTGCCCTGAGCCGGCGCGCCCGGCGGCCGTGTTACAGGCTTCTGGCTACCTCAGCGGCCCCCGTTGCCGCCTTGGCATCGGGCAGCGCGTAGACCTTTACCTCCACCCGGCGGTTCTGCTGGCGGCCCGCCCGGGTCCGGTTGTCCGCCACGGGCTGTTCGGCGCCCACGCCCAGCATTTGAAGGCGGCGCAGCGGAATGGCCTGGCTCAGCGTCAGGTAACGCACCACGGCCGTGGCCCGGCGGCGGCTCAGCTCCTGATTGTAGGCCGCATCGCCGGCCGGGTCGGCGAAACCCTGCACTTCAATTACATACCGCTTCTGGCCCGTCAGCGCGGCCGCCAGGGCGTCGAGTTTTGCCTTGGCGTCCGCGGTCAGCTCCGCACGGTCAAACGCGAACACCACGCTCTCCTCCCGCAGCAGGGCGAAGTTGTCGAGGCTCTCATACATCCGGTCAATCGACCGCTCATTGGCCGCGGCTTTGCTGATGCCCTCTTCGGCGAGCGCGTAGGCGCCCTGCGCGCGGCTGCCCGCCTCGCCGGCCCGGGTCCCCGCCTGCCGGGCGAGTGCGGCGGCCGACTTGGCCTCCTGCCCGGCGCCGGAGGCGGTCTCTTCGACTTGTGAAACCTGCTTCTCCAACTGGTCGATGTCGGCCGTGTTCTGTTTGCCCACAGTCTCCACCTGTCCTAACCGCGCGCCGACCGGCGCCACGGAGGCTCGTACGAATCGCTTGGTTGCACACCCGGTGGCCGCCAGCAGCAGAGCGGCCGAGACCATCAGAAAAACACTCTTTCGGGTCAAGATCATGGGGATAATCTCCTTCTGGCCGGAGAGTGTGCAACCGCCGTGCCAAAGGAGAAATCCCGTGTTTTCAATCAGCGCAAACCGGACTCTGCAAAAATTTCCGACGCCGGCACCCGTTGGGATCAGGACACCTGTGCAAATTTCCGACACCCGGCCGCCCCGTCGAGAAACCTTGCCGCGGTCTCTTTTCCCATGTACCGGTCGAGCAGCGAGCGGTCGCTCTCGCGCAGGTCAACCAGAATCATCCCGTCGAGCGCGTTGGCAAACTGCGGATCCACGCTGAAGGCCAGCAGCTTCGCCCCCAGGCGGCAGTACTGCCGCAACAGCACCGGCAACCCCTTGCCATCCGGTTCGAGATCCATGATCGGCGCGCCCAACTCCTCGGGATCCCGCGCCAGCTGCGCCAGCGAGTCGATCTCCCAGTCGACGAGCAGCTTCCGGAACGGCCGCCGGGCGCGCACCAGGCTTGCCAGTGCGGCATCCCGCTGCCGCGTCTCGAAGTACCGCACAATCAGCCGCCGCGAAATCTCCGAATAGTCGTTGCTGACGCTCACCGCCCCGAACAGCACCGGCGCCTCCGGCCGGCGCGCGACATACTGCCCGATCCCTTTCCACAGCAGCAGCAGCGGCGCGTACTGCCGTTGATACTCGGGCCGCACAAAACTTCGGCCCAACTCAACGGCCGGGCCAATCCGCTGTAAGAAGCGCCGGTCGAACGAGAACAGCGTACGCGAGTAAAGATCTTCGAGCGCTACCTCCGCCGTGTGAGCCAACCGGTAGCCGCCCACGATCTCCTGCCGCTCCCGGTTCCAAATGAATAAATGTTGATAATGACCGTCGAACCGGTCCAGATCGAGCGCCCGGCCGCTGCCCTCTCCCACGGCGCGGAAAGTTACCTCGCGCAGCCGGCCGATCTCGCGCAGAATCGCGGGAATCTGCCGCGCCGAAGCGTACCAGACCGACAGATCCTTGCTCTCATCCAGCTTCTGCTCCGCCGGCAGCAGCGCCAACTCCCGGGCGAGAATCTCGGGTTCCACCGCCGGCGCCACTGCTCCGGCCCCTCCGGACTTGCCGTTCGCCATTATCGGACTCCGCTTCGCCAGCAGATAGGTGCGCGACCGCAGATACTCCGCCGCCGCCCGGTCATCGCCAAAACCATCGAGCGTGGCCGCCGGCACCGGACGGCCCACCCGCACCTCGACCGGATGCCCGCGCTTGTTCAGAAACTCGGCCGGCAGCGCCGCCGTCCGCAGCTTGGCGTGCAACAGACCAAGTAAGTGAAAGTTCAACGAGTTACTTCCGGAAAAATGCAGCGGAACGGTTACCGCCCCCGTCTTCCGCGCCAGCCACGCCGCCGAAGGAATCCACGCCGGGTCCACAATCCCGCGCCGCTTCACATCAATTGTCGATACGGCCCCGGCCGGAAAAATCACCAACAGTCCGCCGCGCTGCAGCCACGCCAGGCACTCCCGCAAACCCCGCGAGTTGAAGCGCGCCGCCTGGCTGCGGTCCGCAATCGGGTCCACCCAGATACAAATGCGGTTCAGCTCCGCGATCTCGGCCAGTAACTGGTTGGTGACAATGCGCACATCCGGCCGCAGCGGCGTCAGCAGCTGGGTCAGAATCAGACCCTCCAGCATGCCGTAGGGATGGTTGCAGACGATCACCGCCGGACCCGTCTTCGGAATCCGTTCGAGGTCCGGTTCGTGCAGCTGCAGCTTCACCCCTAACTCATCGAGCATCCGCCGCGTCAGCGCGCGCTCGTCGCCGCCGCGCGTCCGGGCGTAAAACTCCCGCAAAGCTTTGATCCGGAAAGCGTCCATTGTGCCTCAGCCTACGCCGCCGTTGTTTCATCCCAATGAAAAAATGGTTATCGTTCCGTCAACTTTCTATCCCGCTGCTACAATGAGCATGCATGTCTGAATCCCCCCCCCTGAAGACCACCCCGCTCCACGCCGTCCACCGCAATTCCGGCGCGAAAATGGTCGACTTCGGCGGTTGGGACATGCCCGTGCAGTACTCGGGGATCCTCGACGAACACCAGAACGTGCGCACCGCCGCCGGCCTGTTCGACGTCTCCCATATGGGCGAAATCGAGATCCGCGGGCCCCAGGCCCTCGACCTCGTCCAATGGATCTCCTCAAACGACGCGGCTAAGCTCCAGACCGGCCAGGCCCACTACTCCGGGCTCCTCTACGATCACGGCGGCTTTGTCGACGACATCCTCGTCCACAAAGTAGCCGCCGACCACTACTTTCTCTGCGTCAACGCCGCCAACCAGGACGCCGACTACGCCCACATCGTCAGCCAGAACCGCTTCGACGCCACCGTCGAAAACGCCGGCCCCCGCTGGGCCCAACTCGCCCTCCAAGGGCCCCTCGCCCTCGCCGCGCTGCAGCCGCTCACCCCGGTCGATCTCGCCGCCATCAAGTACTACCATTTCGTTGATGGCGAAGTCGCCGGCGTCCCGGCGCGCATCGCCCGCACCGGCTACACCGGCGAAGACGGTTTTGAACTCTACCTGGCCCCAGACGAAGCCCCGGCTCTCTGGGCCAAGCTCATCGACCGCGGCGCCAAACCCGCCGGCCTCGGCGCCCGCAACACGCTCCGCCTCGAAGCCGCCATGGCCCTCTATGGCCACGAAATCGATGCCACTCTCTCGCCGCTCGATGCGGGCCTCGGCTGGATCGTCAAGTTCGACAAGGGCGACTTCAACGGCCGCGCCAAGCTGGCCGAACAGAAAGCCGCCGGCCTCACCCGCAAACTCTGCGGCTTCGTGATGACCGGCCGCGGCATCGGCCGCGATGGCTACGAGGTCTCCGTCGGCGGCGTCAAGGCCGGTTGGGTCACCAGCGGCGGCCCCTCGCCCACGACCGGAAAAAACATCGGCTTGTGCTATCTTCCCCTTGCTTACGCCAACCCCGGCCAAACCATCGAGATCAGTATCCGCCAGCAGCCCGTCGAGGCTGTCGTAGTCCCCACCCCTTTTTACAA
>Ga0114980_10003205_pt1 | contig 11283 bp, 11 predicted proteins | sample S_140806_EF_Meta_FD_87018 | JGI IMG/M metagenome (GOLD analysis project Ga0114980, IMG submission 87018) | Freshwater microbial communities from Lake Simoncouche, Canada to study carbon cycling - S_140806_EF_MetaG | ecosystem: Environmental > Aquatic > Freshwater > Lake | place: Lake...
CGCGTAATCACCGCGTGGTTGCCTGACAACAGCACCGCCGGCACCGCCGCGCCCTCATACACTTCCGGGCGGGTGTAGTGCGGGTGGTCCAGCAGGCCGTCAACAAACGAATCCTGGCTGGCGGATTCGGCATCACCCAAAGCACCAGGCAACTGCCGCACCACACTGTCCATCAACACCATCGCGGCCAGCTCACCGCCGCTCAATACATAGTCGCCTATCGAGATTTCCTCGATGGCCTGGCGCTCGATCAGACGGTCATCCACACCTTCGTAGCGTCCGGCCAGCAACACCAGTCCCGGTTCCCGCGCCAACTCTGCCACCAGCGCGTGATCCAGCAATCTTCCCTGCGGCGTCAGATGCACCATACGCGGCGTATCGACACCTGCACTCACCTGCCGCTGCCGCGCTGCTGCCAGCGCCTTGTCCAGCGGATCTGCCATCATCACCATGCCGGGACCACCGCCATAAGGCCGGTCATCCACGGTGCGGTGCACGTTTTTCGTGAAATCCCGCGGATTCCACGCCACAAACTGATACAGACCGCGCTCCCGGGCCCGACCGGTAACCCCCAATTCGGTTACCGCATCGAACATCGCCGGAAACAGTGTGACGACATCAAACTGCAACATCAGTAATCTGCTTCCCAGTCGACGGTTATGCTTCCGCCGGCAACATCCACCTGCCGGACCACCGTCTCGATGAAAGGCAGCAGCCGTTCTCGCTCGCCTTCCACCACCAGCACATCATTGGCACCGGTTTCAAACACCCGGGATACTGCACCCAACTCAACGCCTGCTATGTTGACCACGCTCAGGCCGACCAGATCGGCCCAGTAAAACTCTCCAGACGCAGATTCCGGAAATTCATCTCGCGATATCGCGACACGCATCCCCTGCAACACCGCCGCCTGATCGCGATCAGCAATTCCGGCCAGCTTTGCAACCACCGCGGCGCCGTGCACTTTGGCCGACTCCACGGATCGCGGCTGCCAGGCGCCTTCGCGTCCGACCTGCCACAACGAATAATCGAGCAATCCCCGGCTTTCCTGCGTGAACGGCTGAATCTTGATCCAGCCGTTGACACCGTAGGGCGCAACCACGCGCCCCATGACTACCAGCCGTTCAGCGACCGACTGCTCAGGCAGCTGCTTTTTGGGCACCAGCCTGCTTGACGAGACGGGTCACTGTATCCGACAGTTGCGCACCCTTGTCTTGCCAGAATGCAAGGCGCTCACTGTTGATACGCAGACGCTCGCGGCCTTCCGGCGCTTTGGGATCGTAAAACCCCAGGCGCTCGATAAAGCGGCCGTCGCGAGGAAAACGCGAGTCGGCTACGACGAGATTGAAAAACGGGCGCTTTTTGGCGCCTCCACGAGCTAAACGGACCACCACCATGACGGATTTCCCGGTGACTGAAAAAGTCGAAAGGGGCGGATTTTACGCCACATTCGCCTCCCGAGGCAACGTCTAATAACAATCAGTGCAAATACCCCGAATCACGTGGCGAAAACCCCAATAACCACATAACATATTGTTTTTAATATACTTTTTTATGAATAACTCGCAAAAAAGCCCTACTGAACGTATCGCAGCAGCCTTTTCCACACGATACGGTAGCAACTTTCCGGTATCGCCAGAGCAAACGGGCATCGCCGAACTGGCTCGCATCGCTGAACACCGCTCGTTGCGCCGCTATCGTCCGGACCCGGTCAGCGCCGATCTGCTGCGGTTGCTCTGCGCCTGCGCTCTGTCAGCGCCGACCAAGAGCGACCTGCAACAGGCAGACATCATTCACGTCGCCGATCCCGCGAAACGCCAGCGTATTGTGGCCCACCTGACCGAAATGCCGTGGATCCTCGACGCGCCGGTATTTCTGGTGTTCTGTGGCAACAACCGGCGGATCCGCCAAATCGGGCAATGGCGCGGCAAGCCCTTTGCCAACGAGCACCTCGACCACTTCATGAATGCGGCCGTCGATGCCGGCATCGTGATGACGAATTTCATCAGCGCCGCCGAAGCTGCAGGCCTCGGCACCTGCCCGATCAGTGCCATCCGTAACGCCATCGATACCGTCAGTTCAGAACTGGAACTCCCCGAGGGTGTATTCCCGATCGCCGGTTTATGCGTCGGTTATCCGGCGGCGGCAGGCCACATCAGTCCACGCCTGCCTCTCGACGTCACGGTGCATACCGATCGTTACGATGAGACGCGGCTGCGCGAAAACGTGGAAAGCTACGACCAGCGGCGCCATGCCAACCACCCTTACGGCAAACAACGTCGCACCAAGCTGTTTGGCGCCGCGGAGTTTTACGGCTGGTCGGAGGACAAGGCCCGGCAATATGCTGAACCGGAGCGCGCGGATTTCGGCGCCTATATCCGGCGCCAGGGCTTCAGCCTGAAATAAGGCTGCAGGAACAAGACGGAAAACGACGGCCCCGGGAATGTTCAGCGCATTCCCGGAAACATGCCTTTCATCGAGCGCATCATTTTCGCCATGCCACCCTTGGCGACCATTTTCATCATCTTCTGCGTCTGCTCGAACTGGCTGAGCAGCCGGTTCACTTCCTGAACCGTCACCCCGGCGCCGGCAGCAATGCGCCGCTTCCGTGATGCCTTGATCAGCTCCGGTTTGCTGCGCTCAAGCCGCGTCATCGAGTTGATGATGCCTTCAATGCGACGAATCGCCTTGTCTTCCATCTGCGGTGCGCCCTGGGCGGCGGCCTGTGCAAGTTGCGCAGGAAGCTTGTCCATCAGCGCACTGACGCCGCCCATCTTGCGCATCTGCACGACCTGCTGCTTGAAGTCCTCCAGATCAAAACCCTTGCCTGACTTGACCTTGCGGGCGAGCTTTTCCGCCTCGACACGGTCCACCGATTTGGTCACATCCTCAATCAGCGACAGCACATCGCCCATGCCGAGGATGCGCGATGCCATGCGGTCCGGATGAAAAGCCTCGAGCCCGGTGACTTTTTCGCCGGTGCCCGAAAACTTGATCGGCTTGCCGGTGACATGGCGCACCGACAGCGCGGCCCCGCCGCGCGAGTCGCCGTCGAGCTTGGTCAGAATAACGCCGGTCAGCGGCAGCGCCTCACCGAAGGCCTTGGCCACATTTACCGCATCCTGGCCTTGCATCGCATCGACCACGAACAGCGTTTCGATCGGATGCACCGCAGCGTGCAGCTCGCGGATTTCCTGCATCATCTCCTCGTCGATCGCGAGCCGGCCCGCGGTATCGACAATCAGTACGTCGTGGTAGTGAGTGCGCGCATATTCCAGCGCCCGCTTCGCGATATCGACCGGCTTTTCCCCGTCCTCGACCGGATGGAAATCCGCATCGACCTGACCCGCCAGCACCTTCAACTGCTCAATGGCAGCCGGGCGGTAAACGTCGCAACTGGCGAGCAGGACCTTTTTCTTCTGTTCAGTGCGCAACCACCGCGCAAGTTTGCCCGCGGTCGTCGTTTTGCCCGCGCCCTGCAAGCCGGCCATCAAAATCACCGCAGGCGGCTGCACCGCAAGGTTCAGCGATTCGTTGTGCTCGCCCATCAGCGCGATCAGTTCGCGATGCACAACTCCGACCAGCGCCTGGCCGGGAGTGAGGCTGCCAACCACTTCCTCGCCGACGGCCTTTTCGCGGATGCGGTCAACAAAAGCCTTGACCACGGGCAATGCCACGTCGGCTTCCAGCAATGCCATGCGCACTTCGCGCAGCGCATCCTGGGTGTTGGCTTCAGTCAGCCGCGCTTCACCGCGCAGCGTCTTTACAACTTTCGCGAGGCGGCCGGTCAGGTTATCAAACATTGATTATTGGAATGGGGTGGGGAAAACCGGGCTTAAGGTAAACTTGATACATGCAGTCCATTTTACCGTATCTCGCCAGCGCGCTTCTTTATGCCGCTATTGCTGCCTATCTTTGGCGGCTGCACTGGTCGTCCGCGAGTCCGGCAACAACACCTGATCGCGGCACCGCCGAACGCGCAAGCGTACTGGTGGCTCTGACGGTCCACGGCACAGTGCTGTTCGGCGTGATGTTCGCCGGCAACACGCTGCGCATTGGCGTCGGCGACGCCATCTCTGCAATTCTGTGGCTGACCGTGCTGATCTACTGGCTAGGCAGTCTGGTCTACCGTCTCGAAGGCCTGCAAGCGCTGATCATGCCGGTTGCTGCCATAGCCGCTTTACTGCCGGCGCTGCTGCCCTCGGCTAAACCGCTCCCCAATACAGAACTGCTGGCATTCAAACTGCATCTGGTGATGTCAATGGCAGCTTACAGCCTGTTCACAATTGCATCGCTGCACGTTTTGCTGATGGCCATGCTGGAGCGGCGTCTTCACATCGGGGCGCTCCCTGCCGGTCTGCGCCGGCTTCCGCCCTTGTTGACGATGGAAACGCTGCTGTTCCGCATCATCTGGGCCGGCTTCGTCATGTTGACGCTGACACTGGTCAGCGGCGTGTTTTTTTCGGAAGAAGTGTTCGGCAAGGCCGCACGATTCAATCACAAGACGGTTTTCGGATTTGTGTCGTGGATCGTATTCGCAGCGCTGCTGCTCGGCCGGCATTTCCGCGGCTGGCGCGGCCGCGTCGCCGTGCGCTGGACGCTTTCCGGATTTCTGCTGCTCGTGCTCGCCTATCTTGGCAGCAAGTTCGTCCTGGAAGTGTTGCTCGGCCGCGTTTGACCGGACCGGCGTTCGTGCCGGCTTCGTTATCGAGGTGCTCAAATGGAAGTTCTGATACTCGCCTGCCTGATCCTGCTTAACGGCGCGTTTGCCATGTCCGAAGTTGCCCTGCTCACTGCGCGCCAGTCAAAACTGTCTACGCTGGCGCAACGCGGTGACAAACTCGCGGCGGCAGCCATCAAGCTCAGCGCAAATCCAACACGGTTTCTGTCGACCGTGCAGATCGGGATTACCGCAATTAGCCTGCTCAATGGCATCGTCGGCGAAGCCGTCCTCGCCGAGCCTTTTGCCGCGTGGCTACAACTGCAGGGCCTGGAAGCCCAGATGGCTAACATTACGGCAACCCTGGTTGTCGTTGTCGTCATCACCTATGCGACCATCGTTGTCGGCGAAATCGTGCCCAAGCGGCTCGGGCAACACAGCGCCGAGAACATCTCCCGTTTCGTGGCATGGCCAATGCGCGTACTGGCCTGGGTTACAGCACCATTTGTGCACCTGCTGACAAAATCCACCGACACTCTGCTCGGCATGGCTCTAAAGGCGCTGCGCATACAACCGCAGGAGTCCGGGTCCCAACCCCTGTCCATCGACGAAATCCGCACCATCGTACTGGAGTCGTCCAATGTGCTGCCGAAAAAACATGCTTCGGTACTGCTGAACCTGCTGGAAATCGGCGCCATCACCGTGGACGACGTGATGGTTCCGCGCAATCAGATTGAAAGCATCAACCTGGACTTGCCGATCGATGAAATCATCACTCAACTGTCCACGGCACATCACCGCCGCGTCGTCGTTTATCAGGACCAGTTCGACAACGTGGTCGGAACGCTGCGTGTTCGCCATGCGCTGACGCTGATCCAGCGCGATGAATTGACCGCGGAAACCCTGCGCGACATGATCCGCGAGGCGCACTTCGTACCTTCCGCAACACCGCTGCTGGCGCAGATCCAGAATTTCCAGGAACACGCCAACGGCGTCAGCCTGGTGGTTGATGAATACGGCGAAATCATGGGACTGGTCACGCTGGAAGACATCCTTGAAGAAATCATCGGAGAGTTCACCACGCAGTCGCCGCTGATGGCACGTGGTCTACACCGGCAGGCGGACGGCAGCTATGTCATCGAAGGCAGCACCCTGCTGCGCGAACTCAATCGCAAGCTGGGATTCAATTTCCCGCTGGACGGACCGAAAACGCTAAACGGACTGATTCTCGAACACCTGCAGGACATTCCCGAGCCCAACACCAGCGTCCGCATAGCCGGCCATCCGCTGGAAATTGTGCAAACCCAGGACCGGGTCATCAAGAGCGTCCGGGTGTTTGCACCGGCCAAGCCCTGAGCGATTGCGCCGACCTGTGCGGTATCACCTTTACAAAGGGGGCCAGTAAAGGCATCATTCCATCAATAACCGCTCGTAACTTATTGGTTCCTTGAGAGATTTTGGAGGCTACCCATGGCCACAGCCGCTGCCGCACGTAAACCCGAGATCGTAGAAGTCACGTTCCGCTGGGTCGGGCAGGATCGCGCCGGGAAAACCGTACGCGGCGAAATGCAGGCCAGCGGCGAAGCCCAGGTCAATGCAGTATTGCGCCGGCAGGGCATCAAGGTTGTCGAGGTCAAGAAACAGCGCCTCGGCCGTGGCGGCACGGTTACCGAAAAAGACATCACGCTGTTCACACGCCAGCTGGCAACCATGATGAAATCCGGCGTGCCGCTGCTGCAGTCATTCGACATCGTCGGCAAGGGCCACGCCAATCCGGCGGTAGCGCGGTTGCTGATGACCATCAAGTCGGATGTCGAGACCGGCATGAGCCTGAAACAGGCCTTTGAAAAACATCCGCTGCACTTTGACGCGCTGTTCTGCAACCTAGTCGGCGCTGGTGAAGCTGCCGGTATTCTGGAAAGCCTGCTCGACCGTCTCGCTACATACAAGGAAAAGATCCTTGGCATCAAGGCCAAGATCAAGTCGGCGCTGTTTTACCCGATCGCGATTATCGTGGTTGCGGTGGTGATCACTGCGATCATCATGATTTTCGTAATCCCGGCGTTCAAGGAAGTGTTCAAAAGTTTCGGTGCGGATTTACCGACGCCAACGCTGATTGTGATGGCAATGTCAGACTTTGTCGTTGCCAACTGGTTCATCCTGTTCGGCGGTTTGGGCGCCAGCATTTACTTCTTTTTCTGGACGTGGAAACGTTCGGTAAAAATGCAGATGTTCATGGACCGTCTGGTATTGAAGATTCCGGTATTCGGCGACCTGATCCGCAAGTCCTCGATAGCACGCTGGACACGGACCCTGGCCACGATGTTTGCCGCCGGCGTACCACTGGTCGAAGCGCTGGGCTCGGTTGCCGGGGCATCGGGCAACTATGTGTATTACGTGGCTACCAAAAAAATCCAGTCCGAGGTCTCCACCGGATCCAGTTTGACTTCGTCAATGCAGGGCACCGAGGTCTTTCCCAACATGGTGATCCAGATGGCGATGATCGGCGAGGAGGCCGGCTCGCTGGATGCAATGCTCGGGAAGGTTGCCGACTTCTTTGAACAGGAAGTTGACGACACCGTCGACGCGCTGGCGAGCCTGATGGAACCGATGATCATGGTGGTTCTGGGCACACTGATCGGCGGCATGGTGATTGCCATGTATCTGCCGATTTTCAAACTCGGATCGGCGGTTTAAAGAATACCGCTCGAAACGCGCCTGCTCCGGCACGGCGCTCCCGGTACTGCGACCCGCCCACGCCTATCGATTGCCGGCTTCGCCCATGATCAACGCCTTGTCCAATCCCGCTGTTTTTGCGTTTTGCGCCGCACTGTTCGGCCTCTGCATAGGCAGCTTCCTGAACGTCGTAATCCACCGTCTGCCCAAGATGATGGAACGCGACTGGCGCGCCGAGTGCGCCGAATTGGGCGGACAGGAAGCCCCTGCGGCAGAGCGCTACAACCTGGTCGCCCCGCGATCGGCTTGCCCCTCATGCGGGCAGCGCATCACCGCACTGCAGAATATTCCGGTGATCAGCTGGCTCGCGCTTCGCGGCAAATGCGCCGGCTGCAGCACGCGCATTTCACCCCGCTACCCTGCAGTCGAACTGCTGACCGGCCTCCTCTCCGGTTTCGTCGCCTGGCATTTCGGCTTTGGAGTCGCTGCAGCCGGCGCACTGATCTTCACCTGGGCAATGATCGCGCTGACGTTCATTGATCTCGACACCTTTTACCTGCCCGACAGCATCACGCTGCCGCTGCTGTGGCTGGGCCTACTGTTCAACATCGACAACACTTACGTCGCCTTGTCGTCGGCCGTCATCGGCGCTGTCGCAGGTTATCTGTCGCTATGGTCGGTGTACTGGGCATTCAAATGGGCCACCGGCAAGGAAGGCATGGGTTATGGCGACTTCAAACTGCTCGCAGCCATAGGCGCCTGGCTGGGCTGGACCATGCTGCCGCTGACCATATTGCTGTCGTCCCTGGTCGGCGCCGTAATCGGCATCGGCATGATTGCCTTTGCCGGCAGGGAACGCAGCATCCCGATCCCCTTTGGCCCTTACTTGGCCATTGCCGGGATGATCGCCATGCTCTACGGCCCCGCCTTGACCCGGGCCTACCTCGGCCCGCTCTGATGCCGTACTGCGTCGGCGTCACCGGCGGTATCGGATCCGGCAAATCAAGCGCCGCCGCCCTTTTTGCCGAACTCGGCGCCGGCGTAATCGACACTGACGACATCGCCCATGACATGACCCGCCCGGGGGGTGCTGCCATGCCCGGAATCGCTGCAGCTTTCGGTGCAAAAGCGGTTGCTGCGGACGGCAGTCTTGACCGTGCAGCAATGCGCGAACTGGTATTTGCCGATTCCGCGCGCCGCAAGGTGCTGGAGGGAATTCTCCACCCATTGATCCGTGCAGAGGCCCGGCGCCGCGTTGCCGACGCAAAGGCACCGTACGTGCTGCTGGTGGTGCCGCTGCTGCTTGAATCGGCCGGATATCCGGATCTGGTCGAGCGGGTACTGGTCATCGACTGCGATGAATCACTGCAGATCAGCCGCACGATGCAACGCAGCGGCCTGACCGAAACAGCGGTGCGCGCGATCATGGCCGCACAACTGTCGCGACCGCAACGTCTCGCCCGCGCCGATGACGTGCTGCATAACGATGGCGATCTGGCCGGATTGCACAGCCAGGTCGCCGCACTGCACGACCGTTACAGGAATCTGGCCCGCATGGCCGCCGCCAGACCCCGCAACATGCCCTGACACGGTGCATTAAGCCTTTATTTTTTCTGCTTTTTGCCCGATACTCCGGCAACTGCATTCTTACCCAACTCCATCGAGCGCACAGGGCGTGATTGTCTACGAGCATCCATTAAGCGAGCGCGTGCGGACCCTGCTGCGCCTCGAGGATCTGTTCGACCGCATCGACTACTTTGTCGGCAAAAATGACGGCGAAGAACATCATGTTGCCTTGCTGCTGATTTTCGAGATCCTCGAAGTCGCGAGCCGCGCTGACCTCAAGTCCGACCTGTTGCAGGAACTCGAACGCCAGAAACAGGTGCTCGAAGCGCTGCGCGACAACCCCGATATTTCCGAAGAAGCGCTGGAAAATGTCTTGTGGCAGATCGACCAGTCGTCGTCGCGCCTGTTCCAGGCCTCAGGAAAAGTAGGTCAGGAACTGCGCGAAAACGAGTGGCTGATGAGCATCAAGCAGCGTACTGCGATCCCGGGCGGGGTCTGTGAATTTGACCTGCCCTCTTACCACTATTGGCTGCAGCAGGAGCCGGATGCCCGCCGCCACGATCTGCAACAGTGGCTGGCGCCGTTCCTGCCCACACGCGATGCGATCGGCATCGTACTGCGCCTGCTCCGTGAAAGCGGTAAGACCACCGGACAGGTGGCGCAGCAGGGTGTTTACCAACAGATGATGGCGGGACGCCTCGCGCAAATGCTGCGCATTGGACTGACCGATGACTACGCCTGCGTTCCGGAAATCAGTGCCAACAAATACGCGCTGAATATCCGCTTCACCACGCAGGAAGGCATGCAGCGACCGAAGGCGTCAGAATCCGACGTCGAATTTGAACTGACCTTCTGCAATCTCTGAATCATGGCTGGAAGAATTGTCGCCTGCCCGCAGTGCGGTGCGAGCATCGAATGGAATCCCGAAAACCGTTTTCGCCCATTCTGTTCGGAACGCTGCAAGATGATTGATCTCGGTGCATGGGCCACGGAACGTTACCGTGTTCCAGTGGCGGAGAGCGACGAATCCGAAGAACTGCCGACGGCAGATCCCGACTACCGGCCGAATTAGCCGGAAGAAGAATCCGGCATCCAGGTGCCTCGAATCATTGCCAGTCCGTGTGCGCCGCTGACCAGCGACTGCGCACGATCGACTTCCCGCAAACCGCCCAGCGCAAATACCGGAATCCGGTTGCCGGCAACTGCTTCGGCAAAACCCGACCAGCCCAGTAACTGTGCCTCAGGATGCGTCGGCGTCGGTAGTACCGGGCCCAGCACGGCAAAATCCGCACCGAGCGCTTCCGCGCGGCGCAACTCATCCACGCTGTGACAGGAGGCGCCAACCAGCGCCAATGACGGTCTCGATGCCAGTGTATGCAGTTGCCGGGACGTCAGATGCACGCCGTCAGCATCGCAGCGTTGCGCGAGGTCAATATCACCATTGATTAGCACGCGTGCCCCACTGGCCCGGGCACGAACCACAATTTCCCGCGCATAATCCGCAAACACGTCGACAGGCCAGTCCTTGCCACGGACCTGGATCAGCTGCAGACCGCTACGCAGCGCCGCATCAATCGCGGCCAATGCGCGCGGCTGTTCTGACGCTGCAAATCCGGTAATGCCGTAGGTTTCCGGAATGGCCAGCGCGCTGAGGATGGGACCGTTTGCCGGTAGCAGGGGCGACACATCAATCGCATCAATACGCTGCCACGAAAAAGCCTGGGACTCGCGACCGTGCAGTTCACCGCGCCAGCCGCGGACACGGAAAAAATGCAGCTTGACGTCGGCGTGTTCGTAATCGAATTCGCGGATCAACCAAGGGTGCGCCGTGGTGACCTCAATGCCAAGTTCTTCATGCAGTTCGCGGGCCAGGGCCTGCAGTGGCGTCTCGCCGGGTTCGACCTTGCCGCCGGGAAACTCCCAATAACCCGCGTAAACCTTGCCTTGCGGCCGCTGTGCCAGCAGGAAACTGCCGTCTGCTTGCTGCAGCACGGCGGCAACGACCGCGATGCGGCGGCGTGCGGCCGGCAGAATCATTGATTTATTTGCGCCGCGCGAGGCGCGTGCGACCGGCCCAGTCGCGGGCAAACTGCCAGGCAACCCGGCCGCTACGCGAGCCGCGGGTCAGCGCCCATTGCAGGGCAGCGTGCTCGACTTCGGCGCTTTTTACGCCAGGCACTTTGAAATGTTCCAGCCAGACACGAACGATGCTCAGGTATTCATCCTGATCGAATGAATGGAACGACACCCACAAACCAAAGCGCTCCGACAGCGAAACTTTCTCCTCGCTGGTTTCACCGGGATGTATCTCTTCGCCGACATGCTGGTATTCAAGATTCTCGCTCATGAATTCCGGCATCAGGTGGCGGCGGTTCGACGTC
>Ga0114980_10003207_pt1 | contig 11278 bp, 14 predicted proteins | sample S_140806_EF_Meta_FD_87018 | JGI IMG/M metagenome (GOLD analysis project Ga0114980, IMG submission 87018) | Freshwater microbial communities from Lake Simoncouche, Canada to study carbon cycling - S_140806_EF_MetaG | ecosystem: Environmental > Aquatic > Freshwater > Lake | place: Lake...
ACAGATTCGTCGTAATGCAAGACGAATGATGAAGAACTATAAACTAGCTAAAGGTATTATTGACCGTGGTGATTATATTGTTGAACAAGATAATGAGTATGGTGATCTTATTGAGACACTTACACAAGATGATGTATCTGCACTAGAGTTAAAGTTTTATCCAATTGTTCCTAATGTTGTAAATACATTAGTATCAGAATTTGCTAAAAGAAGCACTCGAGTTACTTATTCTGGTGTAGATGATATTTCATATAATGAATTATTACAGAAGAAGAAGGATGAATTAGAGGAAGTTTTGTTGTTTCAAGCTGAACAAAAGATGATGATGAAGCTAGTTGAAAAAGGACTAGAACCAGATTCAGAAGAGTTCCAACAACAGATGAGTCCTGAGAATATGAAGACTCTACCACAGATTCAAGACTTCTATTCAAAGACATATAAGAGTGCTATTGAACAATGGGCGGAACATCAGCATAAAGTTGATAATGAGCGTTTTAGAATGGACGAACTTGAGGAACGTGGTTTCCGTGATATGTTGATTACAGACCGCGAGTTCTGGCATTTTAAAATGATGGAAGATGATTATGATGTTGAACTATGGAATCCTGTTCTTACATTCTATCATAAATCACCAGAGAATCGTTATATTTCTCAAGGTCAATGGGTTGGTAAATTTGATATGATGACTGTTGCAGACGTCATTGATAAGTATGGATGGTTAATGACAGAGGAGCAATTAGCATCTCTTGAGTTAATTTATCCTGTAAGATCTGCAGGTTATCCTATCCAAGGTTATCAAAATGACGGTAGTTATTATGATGCTACTAAGTCATATGAGTGGAATACTAATAAACCATCTTTAGGTTATCGTCAGTACACATCTATGTGGGATAACGCTACTTATGGAGGTGACGTAGTTAACTGGATATTGTCAAATGACGAAGATTACTTTGATATGGGTATGTCTAATATGCTACGTGTAACAACTGTATATTGGAAGTCACAGCGTAAAGTAGGTCACTTGACTAAGATCAATGATAACGGTGATGTATTCCAAGATGTAATTGACGAATCATATAAAGTAATTGATAAACCTTTATATAATACTACTCTTATTAAGAATAAGACTCGTGACAATCTTGTATTTGGTGAACACATCGACTGGATCTGGATTAACGAAGTATGGGGTGGTGTTAAAGTTGGACCTAATAGACCTACATTCTGGGGTAGTAATAATCCCGGTGGTGTAAATCCTATCTACTTAGGTATCAATCAGAATCAAATCAAACCTCTTAAATTCCAATTTAAAGGAGACTCAAGTATATATGGATGTAAGTTACCAGTAGAAGGTTCTGTATTCTCAGATAGAAATACAAGATCTGTATCTTTGGTAGACTTGATGAAACCGTTCCAGATTGGTTACAATATTGTAAATAATCAGATTGCGGACATCCTTGTAGATGAATTAGGTACTGTGATCTTATTAGATCAGAATGCTTTACCAAGACATTCACTCGGAGAAGACTGGGGAAAGAACAACTTAGCGAAAGCTTATGTTGCTATGAAGAACTTCCAGATGTTACCATTAGATACATCGATTACTAATACAGAGAATGCTCTAGCGTTTCAGCATTATCAGAAACTAGATCTTGAGCAGACCAATCGATTAATGTCTCGTATTCAGTTAGCTAATTACTTTAAGATGCAAGCATTTGAAGTGATTGGTATTACTCCACAACGTCTAGGTCAACAGATTAGTCAGCAAACAGCTACGGGTATTGAGCAATCTATTAATGCTTCATATGCACAGACTGAGACTTACTTTATTCAACACTGTGATTATTTGATGCCTCGCGTGCATCAGATGCGTACAGACTTAGCACAGTATTATCATTCTACGAAGTCATCTACAAGATTACAGTATATGATTAGTGAGGATGAGCGTGCTAACTTTGAGATAAATGGAACTGATTTATTACTTAGAGATCTAAACATATTTGTAGCTACTAAAGCAAATCAGCGCGCTATTCTAGAACAGTTAAAACAAATGGCTATTCAGAATAACACTACAGGTGCATCTATCTATGACCTAGGTAATGTTCTTAAATCTGAATCTATTTCTGAGGTTTCTCATATTCTTAAGAAAGCTGAAATGAAACAAGCTGATCAGAAACAAGCTGAGATGCAACAAGCACAACAAATGCAAGAACAAGCGCTTCAAGCAAAAGCTGAAGAAGCACGTCAGAAGATGGAGTTTGAAGCATCTGAAAATCAGAAAGATAGAGAAGCTCGTATTCTTGAATCGCAGATTAGATCCGCTGGTTATGGTGCTATGCAAGATCAAAATGAGAATCAACAGTCTGATTATATGGATGCACTTAAACAAATTCAAAGTTCTGATGAATATGCTCAGACTATGAATTTTGAAAGAGAGAGAGAAATAAATAAGCAAGCTGAGCATCGTGATAAGATGACTGTTGAACAACAAAAGTTAGCAACTCAACAACAAATTGCACAGACTCAATTGCAGATTGCAAGAGAAAACAAGAACAAATTTGACAAACCAGAGAGTAAGAATAAGACTAAAAAATAACCTTTTGCTATAGATTATAATATTCTTTTTTAAGGATATTAATCTATAAAGTTTAAAGTTCTAAATTTGTCGTATATTAATAATGTAAACTCAAAACCAACACTATGGAGGATACAAATAAAACCAACACAGAATCTACTTCTATTGAGCAAGTAGAGATTAACCTAGATGAACTTCTAGGTACCCCGGGAGCAGAAAACGTTATGCTTCCTGATGGAAATGGAAAGAAACCAGAAATAAAGCCTAACATCTTTAGTTCTGTTTCACCAGATCTATCTTTTATTGACAACGACTCGGACGAGGATGACGAAGACGAGTCAAAGGAAAAACCAGTGGATGTGGACGCTCTTATCAAAGATGCAGATCCTGAAGATGACTTTTCAGGTGGTATTGATGATAAAGATGATCAATCAGCAGAAGAAAAAACAGCAGGTCGTAAAAAGATTGACAAGAACGGCATGGTTGAAGTATTCAACAAAATGATTGAATCTGGAAAGATCGTACCTTTTGATGATGATAAACCACTTGATGAATACTCTATGAAAGATTTTGAAGAGTTGCTAGATGCAAATCTTAATGAAATCGAAAGCAGAGTTCGTCAAGAGTTTCCTCTTGAGTTCTTTGATGATCTTCCAGAGGAACTTCAAGTAGCTGCTCAATATGTAGCTAATGGAGGTAATGATCTAAAAGGTCTATTTAAGATTCTTTCTGAGGTAGAAGAGCATCGTGAGCTAGATCCTAGAAGTGAGAGAGATCAAGAAATTATCTTAAGAGAATACTTAAGAGCAAAGAACTTTGGTTCTGATGATGACATTGATGAGGAAATTTTAGGATGGAAAGACAGAGGTGAACTTGAAGAGAAAGCTATCAAGTTCAAACCAAAGTTGGACAAGATGCAAGAACAAGTTGTAGCTCAGAAGCTTGTTCAACAAGAACACATCCGCAAACAGCAAGAAGCGGCTGCTCAGAAGTATATGCAGAATGTATATACAACTTTGCAACCAGGTGAGTTAAACGGTGTAAAGCTAGATAAGAAAACACAATCTTTGCTTTACTCAGGTTTAGTTCAACCTCAGTATCCTTCTATGTCAGGTAAACCTACTAATTTGTTAGGTCACTTGTTAGAGAAGTATCAGTATGTTGAACCTCGCCACGATTTGATTGCTGAAGCTTTATGGTTACTTGCAGATCCGGAAGGATACAAAAGTAAAATTAAAGATCAGGGTAAAGTTGCTGCAACTGAAAAAACAGTTCGTCAACTTAAAACTGAACAAGCAAAAATGCAATCTAGTACTCCTGTAGTTGAACGTGATGAAGCACGTCAGCGAAAGATTCCTAGAAACGATAACTTTTTTAAAAGATAACCCTTATATAAATAAATATAAAAAATGGCAACTCCAGTTTTAAACAATGGTATATTTCTACGAGATACCAACTACCAAGCTAGTTCACACGTAGATTCTTACCACTTGGTTAACATGTTGAGAAATGCAGAACCTATGGATCTAGGACCAGTTGACTTGTGGGCAATGGTTCAGAAAGTAGAAATGCCTCTTTATCAAATGTCTAGCTTTGGTGGAAAGAACGTTATCACAGTCGACAATGCTCGCGGAGAGTACAAGTGGCAAACACCAGTTGTACAAGATCTTCCTTACATTGTAGACGGTGCTTATGTTAATGGTGTATCCACAGATGGCGACACTGTAGGTACAGATGGTACAACATTCCAAATTAAAATGTCTCGTCGTGAGTTCGGTCATGGTGACATCATCACTTACGATAAGTATAACGGAATGGAAATGTACATCACTGCAGACGATATCGTTCCTTTGGGTGATGGTTTCATGTATACCGTTCAATTGGTAAACAGTAACAACACTGCAGGTCTTGATACATCTGTTTACTTGCAACCTGGTGACAAGATCTTCCGTAAAGGTTCTGCACGTGGAGAGTACGGAGAGCGTTTCTCTGATATTCAGATCCAATCAGGTTTCCGTGAATACTACAACTATGTAGGTGGTGCTGAAGCTCACGTTCACTATTCTGTTTCATCTCGCGCTGACTTGATGATCAAAGGTGGAATGAACTCTGACGGTACTGTTCCTGTTGTAGAGATCTGGAGAAACTTTGATAAGTCTTCTGATCCTTCTATCACCAACTTGGAATCTATGGTTTCTAAGATGGGTAAGGATTATGTTAAGCGTGCAATGGGTAACGGTTCATTGTCTCGTACTTTCTTGACTGCTATGGAAGCAGCTCACTTGACCAAAGTTGCATCTGACATCGAGACTTACTTGATGTGGGGACAAGGTGGTCGTGTTCGTCAAGACGGTCCAGACGATTTGCGTTTGTCTGTCGGTCTTTGGAAGCAGTTGGATAACTCTTTCAAGCGCGTATACAACAAATCTGGTTTCACTTTGGACTTGTTCCGTTCTGAAATCTATAACTTCTATGCTGGTAAAGTTGACTTCCAAGGACCAGATCCTAAGCGTCAATTGATCGTACAAACTGGTATGGGTGGTATGCGTATGGTTAACGAAGCTATTAAGAAAGAAGCAATCAACTCTGGTTTGTTGATCCAAGCTGCTGATATCGGTGCAATCACTGGTAAAGGTATGGACTTGAACTTCGGTTTTGCTTACACTTCTTACGTTATTCCATTCTTGGCAAACGTTAAGTTTGTATTGAACCCAGCGTTCGACAACTTGCATACTAACGACATTGAAAACCCAATCATCGATGGTTTCCCATTGTCTTCTTACAACTTCATTATCTTTGATATCACTGACAATACTAACGATAACATCTACATGTTGAAGTTGGGTTGGGATAATCAATTGAAGTGGTGGTACCAAAACGGAACCATGGATTACATGGGACGTACTCAAGGATTCCAGTCTTCTGGTCAATTCAATGGATACCGCGTATACATGACACAAATGATGCCTGCTATCTGGGTTAAAGACCCAACCAAGGTATTGAAGATTGTTATGCGTAACCCAATCACCGGAGGTTCATTCTAATCTTAGAAAATGTAAAATGGGGGAGAGGTAAAACTCTCCCCTTTTTTACTATATTTGTCAAACATAAAACCAACAAAATTATGAGTTTCACAATGGTACAAGAAACGCTATCTAAAGCGGGTAGTATTTCAATTAAACCCTACGTCAATCAATCTGTTGACAACATGGGATTACAAAATTATGGATTAGCACTTTTTGAAGGTGTTTATCATGAAGAACAATTAGCTTGTATTGAACATAACGGAATTAAGCGTTATGTTACAGGTCTTAACGAATTTGCTCCAGAGATTAAGCTTATTCAGAATGTAGAAATTCGTGAAGCTAAAGTCAGAGAAATTCGCAACATTATTAGTGAGTTAGAGAAACAACTTGCTGCTAATGTTATTAATCCAGATGATCCTGAGTTCTGGAATAAAGTAAAGTTACTTAAGCCGGATAATGATGAGTTCTGGTCAAAGATCACAATTCGTTGTGGTAACACTCCTCTCACTTTAGATCCCAATAAAGATCCATACGATCTTATTAAAATATATGCAATCAACGCTGGTGGTTTTAGCATTATAGCTAAATCATACGAAGATGCTAAAGCAAAACCACGTCCACCTAAATTCTATTTAGATAAGTTTGAAGAGACTGCAAGTACAAAAACTGAAACTAAGAAGTTGCGTAACAAAGCACTTGCTGAACTTCAGAAGATGTTTGACAAGAATCTTAACAAACTATTCTATGTTGCTAAGATCATTGATCCAGCTGGTGCTACCTATAAGAAGACTACATCTTTTGATGTTATCTATGATATGATGGATAAGCACATTAATGGTGAAGGTGCTGAAAGAAATGCATCACGTGCTGCTCAAGAGTTTTTGGATACAGCTAATCTAGAAATGGAATCATTAAAGATGAAAGCTATTGTAAAAGATGCTATTTACTATCGTCTTCTTAATGCTAAATCAGATGGTTTCATCTATCACAAAACTTCCGGATCTATGATGGGTCATAATATCCAAGAAGTTACAGAGTACTTGAAGAATCCATTGAATGATAATATTTTAATGGAAATTACGAAAGGTGTAGAAAAGTACTGGAATAATTAGTATATTATTAGTATGGCAGCAAAGAAAGGTTTATACGCAAATATTCACGCAAAGAGAGCTCGTATTAAAGCGGGCTCTGGTGAAACAATGAGAACACCTGGAACTAAAGGTGCACCTACTAAGAAAGACTTTGTTAAATCAGCAAAAACCGCTAAAAAGAAATAATATGGCGAAGATTAATATGTCTGCAGAAGATAAAAAGATGCAAGCTAGATGGGATCTAGATACGTTGCGTCAAGCAGAAGAGATTAAAAAGAATTCTGCTAGAATGAAAGCTGCACAAGGTTATGCTCAAGAGCAAATCAAAGCTTTAGGTGGTATTGTTAAAACATCAAATCCTACACGTAAACTTAAGAAATAATGAGTAAACTAAAAGCATTTGCGTTAAAGAATCGCAAAACAGATGAATTTGTTCCAGGAAGTTTAATAAAAACATATAAACAACCCGCTCCTGGACCATGGGTTCATGTAATTGAAGGATTGATTGAAAGATCACCTAACCCTACAGATTATGATGATACCGTAAAGTTAACTTATCCTAATGCTGTTTCTGCTGAAAGATTCGGTACACATGCTAAAGACTTTATTAAGTCTAAAGGATATACTCCTGATAATATAGTTTTATCAGATTCAATTTGTTCTGATGATGTTGATGGTCCTATCTATTCAGATATTTCAAATATTGGTCAAACACCAGCATCACAGAATCAATTCTTAGGTGCATTTATGTCAGGTGGTCTAGCAGGATACCCACATACAGGTATACTAGGTATACAAGCTTGGGGATCACATGTTACAACAACTACACAAGGTGGATTGTTTATGATTAATATGCCCCATATAGGAATATCAAGAGCCGGTGATGTAGGTAGAATATGGAGAAGAGGTAAATCTCAAGCACAATCTCTTACAGATAATACTTGTGGTGCAGTAGCAACAGCTATTAACTGGGTTGCTGGTAGTGTTGCTCCACCAGATACTGCAGAGTTTCCAAATAATTATCAATACTATATCTTATGTGATATATTATTTCCATTTAAAGCAGCTCTTGCAGCTTTACCAACATATGATGAACAAATGGTATTTGCAACAGAGAAAATTAGATTAGCCGGTAATACATTTCTTACAGGAGCTTCTGGAATAACTGCTGCTAATGTTGGTTCAGGTATTGATACATTCTATTGTACTGGTACATTTATAAATACGGATGATGGATTCAATGCTTATATTAATGTAACAGCGTTTAAGAAATATAACAGTGTTGGAGAATGGGTAGATTTAACAACTGAATTTTTAGCAGGATTGTAATATGGCAAAGAAAAAGATTATTGAGTACAAAGGCACCAAGGCTGAAGAACGTTACTCTTCTAAGTCTGCTGCTATGAAACATGAGAAGTCAGAAGGTAAGAAAGAAGAAACACGCGAGAAAATGCTAATGCGTAAAAAGAAGAAGTAATGGCGAAATCTGCTGCATGGACTCGTAAAGCTGGTAAGTCACCTTCTGGTGGTCTTAATGAAAAAGGAAGAAAGTCTTATGAAAGACAGAATCCTGGTTCAGACTTAAAAGCACCACAACCAGAAGGTGGTCCTAGAAAGAGATCATTCTGTGCTAGAATGGAAGGTATGAAGAAGAAGAATACTTCTAGTAAAACAGCAAACGATCCTAATAGTAGAATTAATAAATCACTCCGTAAATGGAAGTGTTAATAATAATATAGAATGAGTAAATTTAAATTTGTTTGGCAATACTTAAGTACAACACTACCTGTATTTAAAAAAGAACTTGATAATACTAGAGTATATAGAGCATTTATAACTCAAATAGGGAGTGATGATCCAGTAGCAACAGTTATAGAAAATACTTTAGGTATGGATGTTACTTTTGAGTATGATGATACTGGTATATTTTATGCTTATACTAGTGAAGTATTATTTGATGGTCCTACAACAACTATTAATGGAAAACCCATTACAGTTACTATGACACCATCTTCTGTAGAATTTGGTATAGGTAATATTGCTACTTTATCATCTTATCCAATTTATGACTATGTAATTCAAATGACTTCAGCAATAAATGGAGTAAGGACAAATGGTATAATAGGTGGTGATGGACTTGGTTGTATGTTAGAAATAAAAGTATATAATTAATAATCATATGGTTAATAACTCATTTACCCCAGAAAAGTTAATGCAAGATCTAATCTTGATGTATGCTCATTTGAATGATGATAATCAAAAAGCAGAAGAAGTTTATAATAAAATAATAGCTAAGGAACCCAGATAATATGGCGAAGAAGGATAAGAAATGGATTCAAAAAGCAATCAACCCAGAACATAAGGGTTATTGTACTCCAATGAGCAAACCTACGTGTACTCCTAAGAGAAAAGCGCTTGCTAAAACTTTAAAACGAATCGCAAAAAATAAATAATTATGAAAGCTAAAAAATGTATGAAATGTGGTGGATCCATGAAGTATAAGTCTGGTGGATCTACAAGTTCTTTTGCTAAACTAGCACCTCCTTATGATAAAGCAACTTATGCAGATAAGATTGCTGGTGCAAAGAAATCCTCTATGAAGAAAGGAGGAATGGTTAAAAAAGCTAGATAATAGTATGAATAATTTTACCCTGCAATTAAAAATTAAACAGCGTCTAAACAAGTTAGATAGTCAGGATTATGACAATCTACAATGTTGGCAGATAGTTGAAGCATTTAATAAAGCTCAACTGCAATGGGTGCGTCGTCAAATTCAGGGTATTAATATTACAAAGACTGGAGACGAACAGACTAAAACACGTATAGACGATTTACAAATTCTTTTGAAGGAAACTCCAATTGATTTGAAAGAGTCAGATTTATACGTACAGTCTGATCCGCTACCTTCTGACTATATGGCTTTTAAAAGAATTCACGGACACGCTAAAAAAGATTGTTGCGATAACCCTATGCGCATGACAATTACATATTTAGCGGAAGAAGAGAATGTACCTTTGTTAATATCTGACGACTTAAAAAAACCTAGTTTTGAATGGGGTGAAACATTCTGTACTCTTGTAGGTAATCGTTTGCGTATATACACAAACAATGATTTCTTGATGCAGGATACTTCTATAATGTATTATAGAAAACCTCAGATGATTCAGATTGATGGTTGTGTCGATCCTTATACTACTAAGCTATCAACTAAGGAAATTCCATGTGAATTTAAAGATGATATTGCTGAAACACTTATTGATGAAGCAGTACAGATATTAGCTGGTGATATTGAGTCAATGAATGAATATCAAATAGCTTCACAAAGTACACAAGAAAACACATAAATATGAGACAACTAAAAATACAGGGTGGTGGAGCTGCCGGAAATGCAATGAAACAAATGACTGGTGCTATGACAGCACTTACATTTGAGTTACTAAATGGTGTAACAAAAATTCATATTGCACATCTTAAAACAACAAGTTACTCTGCACACGTTGCAATGGGTGACTTTTACGATGGAGTAGGTGATCTTGCTGATAGTCTTGCTGAACAATGGCAAGGTATTACAGAAAAACTAATAGAATATCCAACTACTTGTCAATTACCTACATGCAGTACTCCAGAAGAATGTGTAAAATATCTTCGTGGTTTATATGATATGTGTAGTAAAGTACAAGATGGTTGTGAGCATTCTGAGATACTTAATACTATCGATGAAGTTAAATCATTGATTAACAGTACTAAGTATAAACTTATTTTCTTGAAATAATTTGGAGACTATAAAAAGTCTTCGTATATTACTTATATATTTATAAACACAAAAAACTATGAGTTATTTTAATCATGCTTTCAAAAAGACGTTTGTGGGAACAGACGCTTTTCTTAGTAGTGCTGCTAACACAGGTACTACTTCGGCACAATTGACTACAGGTGAATTTGCATTTGTTGATCCTAACACTTATGCAATTCCTGCTGACATTGATGCAACTAGTACTTACAACAAACCTTTGGTTCTTGTTGCAGGTTCTATTCACACTAATGACAAAATTGGTCCTTTTCACGGAGGTTACACCGAGAGTGTAAAATCTAAGATGATCAATCCTAAGTACATTAGTAAATTCTACAAAGTAGAGCCATCTAACTTTAATGGTAATCCTGCTCAACAAGCACAGATTTTGGTTGGTGCTACTATAGAGTCATTTACTGGTAGCTGCGCTAAAACTTTTGAGTGTGGTCAAACTTACAATTTACGTTTGGATATCAAAGGATCTCCTGTATTGCGTACTTTGACTCGTAACACTTACTATACAAGTGCTGCTTACACTGGTTGTTGCGCTGATCCTACAGTTGTAAATAACGTTAATCCTTTGATGGTATATGCTAAATGGGCGTTTGATTTCTTGAACTCTCCTTTGATTGCTCCTTTCATCAATGTTCAAGTTACTTATTCTTTGGATGATGGAACCACTTGGTTACAACTTGCTCCAAGTTTTGCATATACTGATAATGGTGTATCTGTACCTGCTGGTGCTTCTTCTAACATGAACGAAAATCTTGGTACTACTTTGTCAGATTACTTGATGGGT
>Ga0114980_10003210_pt1 | contig 11274 bp, 7 predicted proteins | sample S_140806_EF_Meta_FD_87018 | JGI IMG/M metagenome (GOLD analysis project Ga0114980, IMG submission 87018) | Freshwater microbial communities from Lake Simoncouche, Canada to study carbon cycling - S_140806_EF_MetaG | ecosystem: Environmental > Aquatic > Freshwater > Lake | place: Lake...
CAAACGCCGCGCCGGCACGCGAAAGCTTCTTCCGGCGGCGTGTCCACCTGGGTTGAACCCGGCTCGAACGTCATGTCGCGGTCGATGGCAAGACCGATCGCCTCCACGACTTGCAACGTCGTCATCCTGGCCCGATCGATCTGCTCCAGCGCATAGGTTTCGAACTGCGGCGTCGCCCGCACGCGGGGACTGTCGGCCAGGAAATGATGCGGCGAGTCGTGGCTCAACGAACGGATCGCGCCAATCGACTGCGCCAGCGACGCCAGCGGCGCGGAAACGTCTGTGGTCGATGTATCGGGCGCGAGACGCTCGACCCGCGCCCGCAACCGGAGCTCGATCGTCGTGTGCGGCGCGCGGAACGCCACTTCGACCACCGTATTGCCGAAAAAATCGGTCCGCGCGATCCGTTCATCGGGCTCGGGCGTCACGTCCAGAAGCGATGTGATCATGCGCTGACCGGACAAGTTCGCGGGCGTCATGCACAGAACGTGTCGCCCGCCCGCAGCTGGCGTCTGATAGGCATAGCGGATGTGCAGGCCTATATCGTAAAGCATCATCTATCTCAGATAGCCCGCCGTCAGCAGGTCCGACACGCGCGTCAGTTCCGTTCTCACGTCGAGGAGGGCGACCGAGCCCAGCGACTCCGGCGTCGACACAGCGACATCCGCCTGCAGCTTCAGGATCGCGCGTGAAAGCGCAGACATCTGGCCCTGTTCGCGCGCGCCCGGCAGCACGCCAATATGTTCCTTCAGTTCGGCAAGCTGATACTGGATCGAGCGAGGGTTGTCCGCATCGCACCCCAGCAGGTCCACGACAGTCGACCGGCTCGTCGCTACAGCAAACAGCCGACGGTGCGTCAGCACGCTGTCACCAATCTCCACCGCCATGTCGAGCGCGCCTTCGGGCGCCATATCGTCCGCGAACCAGGCCAGTACCGAAGCCATCGCCGCCGCCCGCTCCAGTGACCGCCCGATCGACAGGAAGCGCCACCCCGCGAAGCGATACATGTTCTCGTGCACGAGGCCCGAGAACCCGGTGATCTGCCGCAGCAACAATCCCAATGCTCGCGCCGATGAATAGCCCGGCGCGATGTTCGACAACTCAAGCCTTGTGCTTTCCGCCAGCTCGTTCAGCGCCGTCCATCCGTCCACCGAAAACCGGTCGCGCACATGGCCTGCACTCGCCGTGGCTGCAGCAATCGCCATGTGCAAGTCCTTCGGCACGCCCTTGGCCGGATTGGCGCCGAAGAAGCCCGGATACTTGCTCGCATGCTCCAGCAACGGCGAATCCGCGCGCCCGCTTTCGCCCAGCCTCACATGCCACGCGCGCAACAGGCGGATCAGCCCCTCCGCACGCTCAACATAACGCCCCATCCAGTAGAGGTTGTCAGCGGCTCGACTCGGCAATTCGCTCTGCTGCTTGCGGCGATAGGGCGATGACGCAGGATGCAGCAATGTTTCGGTTTGCACCGGCTTGTCCGACACAACCCACACGTCGGCCACCGATCCGCCGCGCTGCATCGCGATCGCGGTGGCATCCTGTGTTCGACCAACGCGCGCATAGCCGCCCGGCATAACCCGCCATCCACGCGATGTCCGCGCCAGGAACACACGCAAGCTCATCGGCCGCGGCACGAGCAGGCCATCCTTCATCACCGGCGCAGTAGACAGCGTCACCGCTTCCTGGCCCACCAGCATCGCACCGCGCTTTGTCAGCATGTCTCCGACCCCGACCTCCTGTTCCTTCAGGGTCGAGCCGAGCAGGGTGGAGTCTTCCGAGTCGAACAGCAGGCGCGTCGACAGCGCCTCGCCGATCATCATCCGGTCTGCATGTTTGCGAACGTGCTCGCGCTCGCTCGCCTGTCCGCACCACCACGTCGCGATGTTTGGCAGTTTCAGCGGCTCGCCGAGCAACGCCTGGGCGAGCCTTGGCATGAACGCCAGCAGCGCCCGCATCTCCAGCACACCAGAGCCGAGCGCGTTCACCATCGCCAGCTTGCCGCGCCTGATCGAATCGACCAGCCCCGGCACGCCCAGCCTCGAATGCTCATCCAGCTCCAGTGGATCGGAATAGGAGGCATCGATCCGTCGCCAAAGCACGCTCACCGGCGCAAGGCCCGCAATGGTGCGCACCATAAGCTGCCCGTCCTCGACGGTCAGGTCCTCGCCCTCCAGCAGCATGAAGCCGAGATAGCGCGCGATATACGCGTGTTCGAAATACGTGTCGTTCAACAGGCCCGGCGTCAGAATCCCGACGCGGCTTTCTCCATCGCCGCGCAGGTCGTTCAGCGTGTCGCGGAAGGCGCGAAAGAACCCCGCCAGCCGGTGCACGTTCGCGCTCGCATAGTGATCGGCGAACACCCGCGTCGTCGCCACCCGGTTCTCAAGCGCGAAACCTGCACCCGACGGCGCCTGCACGCGATCGCCCAGAACCCACCAGCGGCCATCCGGCCCGCGCCCTATCTCGAACGCGATGAAGTTGAGATACTGGCCCGATCGCGGCCGCACACCCACCATTGGCCGCAGCCACTCTGGCGACATCGCTACCAGCGACGCGGGCAGGTGGCCCTCGCTCACCAGCCGCTGCTCGCCATAGAGGTCAGACGTGATAAGCTCCAGCAGGTCGGCGCGCTGGATCAGCCCCTCTTCGATCGCCTTCCATTCGCTCTCGTGGATCAGCACGGGAGTATGGCTCAGCGGCCACGCGCGCTCCGTGTCCTCCTCGCCATACTGGCGGAAGAACACACCCGCATCACGCAGGTACTGGTCGCCCTGCCCAAGCCTGCGCTTCACCTCCGGCGCTGGCATCTTCGCGAGATACTCGACGAAATCGCGCCACACCGGACGCACCTGTCCTGCAGCGTCGACCAGCTCGTCGGCGACGCCGGGGAGCGGTCTATAGCCGGCCAGCAGTCGGCCCACAGGGCTCGCTGCAGGGTGTGCTTTCGCGGATGGCACGCGGCCCCCTCTGGACTCGCCCTAAACTCCCGGCGCGCGCCGCAGATCCAGCGTCATCGGAAACTCAGGATGCGGCGATTCGGCGCCAAGCTGATACATGCCCGGGGAATGTCCATGCGGCTCGAAGCGGGCCAGACGCCGTGCCTCCGCCTCGTTTCCGTTGACCGGGAAGGTGTCGTAGTTGCGCCCGCCCGGGTGGGCCACGTGATAGACACACCCGCCGATGGCGCGCCCCGACCAGGTGTCGAAAACATCGAACACCAGCGGTACGTTCACAGGCAGAACCGGATGCAGCGACAGCGGCGGTTTCCACGCCTTGTAGCGAACGCCCGCCACGGCAATGCCATTGCTGGCCTCCGCCAGCGGCACGGGCCGCTGGTTGCACGCCACGCGATAACGCCCCGGATCGGCCGCGGTCAGCTTCACCTGCACGCGCTCGGCGGAGGAGTCGGCATAACGGACCGTCCCGCCGATCGCGCCAGTCTCGCCCAGCACATGCCACGGCTCCAGCGCCTGCCGGATTTCGAGATTGACGCCCTCGACATCGATCTCGCCGCAGAACGGGAAGCGGAACTCCTGCTGCGCCTCGAACCATTCCGGCCGCAGGTCGAAGCCATGCGTGCGCAGGTCGCGCAGCACGTCAAGGAAGTCTTCCCACACATAATGCGGCAGCATGAACCGGTCATGCAGCGTCGTGCCCCAGCGCACCAGATTGCCAGAGATGGGCGACGCCCACATGCGCGCGATGATGGCGCGTACCAGCAGTTGCTGCGCCAGCGACATGCGCGGTTCCGGCGGCATCTCGAAGCCGCGGAATTCGACAAGGCCCAGCCGACCCGTCGGACCATCGGGCGAGTACAGCTTGTCGATGCAGATTTCGGTTCGGTGCGTATTGCCAGACACGTCTATCAGCAGGTTACGCAGCAGACGGTCGACCAGCCAGGGCGGAGTATAGGTGCCCGTGTTCGGCGGCGCGATCTGCGACAGCGCGATCTCCAGCTCGTAGAGAGAGTCATGCCGCGCCTCGTCGATACGTGGCGCCTGGCTCGTCGGCCCGATGAACATGCCCGAGAACAGGTACGAAAGTGACGGCCGCTTCTGCCACAGCAGCAGAAGACTTTTCAGCACATCAGGCCTTCTGAGGAAAGGCGAGTCCATCGGCGTCGCGCCGCCGACCACCACATGGTTGCCGCCGCCCGTACCTGTGTGCCGCCCATCGATCATGAACTTGTCGCAGCCAAGCCGGCACTGCCGCGCCTCGTCATACAGCGTCTGCGTGATGTCCACGCACTCGCGCCAGTTTGTCGCCGGATGCACGTTGACTTCGATCACGCCCGGGTCAGGCGTCACACGCATGACGTTGATGCGCGGATCATGCGGCGGCGCGTAGCCCTCGATATGCACCGGCACGCCCATTGAATTCGCCGCCGCTTCCGCCGCCGCGACCAGTTCCAGATAGTCCTCGATCCGCTCCACCGGCGGCATGAATACACACAGCCGTCCGTTGCGCGCTTCCACCGACATTGCCGTGCGCACCGTACCCGCAACCTCAACGGTTTGCTCTGTCAGCGTCTGCGGCCTTACGTTTTCCGCCGCCGCAAATCGCGCACGCGCCTGCGCGAGTGAGCCGGGCCCGGTCGACGGTGCGAAGTCCGGCAGCGGCCCGCGCTCTTCGGCGGGGTCAGCCGGCACTACATGCGGATACGCCTCTGGCGCAATCCACGGCAGCGAGCCCAGCGGCAGGCGATAGCCAACCGGGCTGTCTCCGGGGGCCAGGAACATGTACCCGCGCCGCAATTGCCACTTCTCGGATTTCCACCGCACCGGCGCCGCACGTCCCGTCGCGACCTGTCCCGGTGTCGTCTCGGCCTTCTTGGGCGAACCCTTGCCGACTTTCTTCCGGGTCGATGCCTTCGACTGCCAGCGCTGGATCGGCAGCACGTATCCGCTCGGCTCTGTCAGCCCGCGCTCGAACACGCGCGCGATCCGGTTGCGCTCTTCAGGATCCTTGAGCTTCGAATTTTCCGGCGTCACATTCTCCGGGAGGTTGCCTTCCTTGAGCATCCACTCCGCCGGATCCTCATAGGCCGGGATCACCATCTCGGCGCCAACGCCCAGTTCTTCCGCCATCGTCTGCAGAAGTTCTTCGGCCTGGACCTTCGTCGCTTTCCCGTCGCCGCTCTCGCCTGCGACCAGCGTCGGATCATGCCAGATCGGCTTGCCGTCCCGCCGCCAGTAGAGCGAATAGGTCCAGCGCGGCAGCGTCTCGCCCGGATACCACTTGCCTTGTCCGTAGTGCAGGAACCCACCCGGCGCGAAGCGATCGCGCAGACGCTGGATCAGCTTGTCCGCCAGCTTGCGCTTGGTCGGCCCGTCGGCGCCGGTGTTCCACTCGTCGCCCTCGAAATCGTCGATCGATACGAACGTAGGCTCGCCGCCCATGGTCAGGCGCACATCGCCTGCATTCAGCGCCGCATCCACCTTTTCGCCCAGCGCATCGAGCGCGGCCCAGCTCTCGTCCGAGAACGGCTTTGTGATGCGCGGATGCTCCGCGACGCGCTTCACCGTCATCGCGAAGTCGAACGAGACTTCCGCCTTGCCCGAATACCCGCCAGAGATCGGCGCGGCGTTGCGATAGTGCGGCGTCGCCGACAGCGGAATGTGGCTCTCGCCCGTCAGCAGGCCCGATGTCGGATCCAGCCCGATCCAGCCCGCGCCCGGCAGATAGACTTCGCACCACGCATGCAGGTCGGTGAAATCGAGGCTTGTGCCGGCCGGCCCATCAAGCGCAACCAGGTCCGGTTTCAGCTGGATGAGATACCCCGAGACAAACCGCGCAGCGAACCCCAGATGCCGTGCCGCCTGCACCAGAAGCCAGCTCGAATCCCGGCACGACCCCTTGCCGCTCTCGAACGTCTCCTCCGGCGTCTGCACGCCCGGCTCCATGCGGATCACATAGCCAACCGCCCGCGATACCGCAGCATTCAGCATCACGATGAAGTCGACCGTCCGCAGTTTCTTCTTCGGAATCATCGCGAGGAAATTCCTGAGATGCGGCCCCATCGGCTCGGTCGTCCGATAGATCGCAAGATCGTCAGCGATCTCCGGCGGATAGGCGAACGGCCAGTTTTCCGCGCTCTCCTCCACGAAGAAGTCGAACGGGTTGTAGACCGTCATGTCTGCTACGAGATCGACCTCGATCTTCAGCTCGCGCACTGGCTCGGGAAACACATACCGCGCCAGCCAGTTGCCATAGAGGTCCTGCTGGTAGTTCACGAAGTGCTTCTCGGGACTCACCTTCAGGGAGTGGGATATCACCCGCGTCCGCGAATGCGGCGCCGGCCGCAGCCGGATGACCTGCGGCCCCAGCACCACCGGCTGGTCATAGCTATAGTGGGTCAGATGATAAATCGCAGCTTTGATCGACATGGCCCGCACCGTTCCACAATCCGGTTAAGGGGGCCAGCATTTGTCATGTCCTGAAAGCCAAATGCACAAAGTCCGGGCGCCCTTTCGAACCCTCCAGGGGAAGAGCGCTCCTGATCATCTGTGCCAGAAGTCGGGCTCACCCTGAGCAGGCCCGCAGGGCTGTCCGTCGAAGGGCGAGCGCCAGACTCCCCAGCCTACGGGCCATCCAGCGAGTTATGCTGCCGCCGCCCGTTCCCCTCCTGGGCGACCCGCGCGGCGTCCGTCGCCACCGGACACGCCGGACCCGGCCGCGCGAACTTCGGATTGCTCACAAACCCCCGGTCCGTCAGCGTTTCCAGAAACGCCACCAGGTCCGCCACCTGACCATCGCTCACCGACAGCTTCAGGCGCTCATCGCCAGCCAGCGGATCGGCGTAGTGATGACGCACAGCCTCAGCCAACGTCGCCACCTCCCCATCGTGCATGTAAGGCGCCGACAGCGCCACATTGCGCAGCCCCGGCGTGCGGAACTTGCCGATGTCCTCTTCCTTCTGTGTGATCCGCGCGAGCCCGGAATCCGCACCTTCCTCCGTCGGCCACGCAAGCCGATGAAACGTCTCCTTCGTCTTCACGCCCGGCAGCGCGGCATCCGTGAAGTGCGGCCCCGCATGGCACGTCGCGCATTGCATCGTGCCAAACAGCGCCTTACCCCGTTTCGCCGGCTCCGAAATCGCACCAGCATCCCCCCGCCGATACCGGTCATACGGCGCATCGAGCGACACCAGCGACCGCTGGAACGCCGATAGCGCCAGCGTGATCGTGTCCATGTCGATCTTGCCGCCGCGCTCGGGAAACGCCGCCGTAAACAATTCCGGATAACACGCCTGATCCTTCAGCCGCTGCGCCAGCGTACCTTCCGGCCGCCCGGCAAATCCCATCTCCACCGGCACAAGCCCCTCGATCGGGATCAGCGCCTGATGCTCCAGAGTGTCGACCTGCGGCCCGCCCCATGTCAGCGACTTGAACCATCCCACATTCGCCAGCGTCTGGATGTTCCGCTCGCCCGGCTGCCCGTCGAACCCGGCGCGCGTCTTGTTTGGGTCGGTAAAGCCGCGCTTCTGCTCATGGCAGGTCGCGCAAGACATGGTCCCGTCCCAGGAAAGATCGCCATCGTAGAACAGCCGCCGCCCCAGCTCGATCTTGATCGGCGTCGGTGGATTGTTGGCGGGGAAGGGCGCCGCCGCATCGGCCGCGATCCACGGTTCGGCCGGAGCCGCCGCCACACCTGCGCACGCGACCACGCCTGCAAACGCTGCCACGCCCAGCGCCGCCAGACCCAGTCCACGCACCACGCTCAGGGCTTTTTCACCACCATTGCGCGCAGAGCCTCCGAGCCATTGCCCGCAACCTGCAGCACGTGCACGCCGGGCTTCAGTGCGAAGGTCACCATCTTGCGGATCGTCGTGCATTCCGGCCCATGACCAAATGTGGAAGGCTCCATCGCCTTGCCATCTTCCAGCACATCGATCCACGCCGCCGCCCCCAACGCAACCGTGTATTCGCCCGCTGTCTCAACCGTGAACGCAAACAGTCCCGAATATGACACCGAACCGCCGGGCTTTTCCGGCTGTAAGACGAATGTCACCTCTGCCTTCTTCGCGAGCCGCGCCTCATACCCCTTGCCCAGCGCCAGCGCCGCGTGCACCGCATGTTCGGGCGATGACGTCGTCCCGAGGGCAGCCTTCCCGTTCCATTCGCCCAGCCCCACCGGCAAAGCCACATCCATCGCCGCACACGCTGGAGCGTCATGCCCATGGTCCTGCGGATGGGCAGGCCCCGCCATCAGGCAAGCAGCGAGGGCAATAACAATCAGGCGCATGAACAGCTCCGAAGCGCTATCGTTTTTCATATATAACGATGTCGCCGTTGAAGAAAGCGCATCAGGCGCGCTGTCCTGAAGCCTTCCTGGTTAGCTTGCGCCAAAGGCGGCGCCCGTCTAGCAACCCGGGCGGCCTGTCCGCTCTGTTGCAACGCCGCCTCATCCGCACCAGATGTTTGCCAGACTTGGAGCTCTCCGCCATGCAAGGCTTCCCCATCATTGGCCTGACAGTCGTCGATCACCCGCTGGTTCAGCACAAGCTCACGCTGATGCGCGACAAGACCACGTCCACGGCCGGCTTCCGCACCCTGCTGCGCGAGATTGCGACGCTGCTCTGTTATGAGGTCACGCGCGACATCGAGCTGGAAACAACCGACATCGAAACCCCGATGGGCCCGATGAACGCGCCGATCATCAAGGGCAAGAAGCTGGTCTTTGCCTCTATCCTGCGCGCCGGCAACGGGCTTCTGGATGGCATGCTGGATCTGGTGCCCGCCGCGCGCGTCGCCCATATCGGCCTCTACCGCGACCACGACACGCTCGAACCCGTCGAATACTATTTCAAGGCCCCGGCCGACATCGAGAACCGCCTCATCATCGTGGTCGATCCCATGCTCGCCACCGGCAACTCCGCCATCGCCGCCGTCGAGCGCCTGAAACAGCGCGGCGCCAACAAGCTCCGCTTCCTCTGTCTCCTCGCCGCGCCCGAAGGCCTCGAAAAATTCCGCAAGGCCCACCCCGACGTCCCCGTCTTCACCGCCGCGGTCGACAGTCACCTCAACGAAATCGGCTACATCGTCCCCGGCCTTGGCGACGCTGGCGACCGCATGTTCGGGACGAAATAGCGCGCCAACCTGCCCACGTGCGCCGATCGGAAATCTCCCCTATAAAGCGCCCATGTCCGACGACCTGCCATTCTGGAAGACCAAGTCGCTGCCGGAGATGACCGACGCAGAGTGGGAGTCGCTATGCGATGGTTGCGGCAAATGCTGCCTCGTGAAGCTCGAAGACGAGACAACCAACGAGCTCTACTTCACGAAGCTTCATTGCAAGCTGCTCGACGGCAAGACCTGCCAGTGCAAGGACTATCCCAACCGCAAGCAGTACGTGCCCGTCTGCGTGAAGCTCACGCCGGAGATTGTCGCCACGGTCGACTGGCTGCCCCAGTCATGCGCCTACCGCATGGTGCACGAAGGCAAGGACCTGCACGCCTGGCACCACCTCGTCAGCGGCGATCCCGAGCTGGTGCACAGCGAGGGCTACTCCGTCCGCAACAAGACGCGCACGGAGGAGGGCATCGCCGACGAGGACGCATTCGACTACGTCATAGACTGGTTCCATGCCCCGAGGCAGAAGCCAAAACGCCGGCTGACGATCGGTCGCAAATAGCGGAGAACTATTGCCCCGCCGCTGGCGCCGGAACCGGAAAGCCGCGATCCCGCAACAACGCGTCCATCATCGCATCGCGCCCGCGGAACGCACGATACGCCTCGCCCGGATCGACCGCGTTGCGCACCGTGAACAGGTTCGCGACCATCTTCGCTGCAAGCGCCTTGTCGTAATACCCTCCCGGCGCCTCCGCGAAGGCCTCGGCCGCATCGGACGTGAGGACGTCGGCCCAGAGATATCCGTAGTAGCCCGCCGCATATCCCTCGCTCGAGAAGATATGCCCGAACTGTGTCGAGCGATGCCGCATGGGAATCTCCTTCGGCATGCCGAGCTTGCCGAGCTCCGCCTTCTCGAACGCACGCGGATCGAGATTGGTCGGATCAACCGTGTGATACCGCATGTCCATGATGGCCGAGCCGAGGAACTCAACCGTCTCGAAGCCCTGATTGAACGTCGCGGCCTTGTGGATCTTGTCGATCAGCGCCTTGGGCATCGGCTCGCCCGTCTTGTAGTGACGGAAATACGTCGCCACCACCTTGTCCGTCAGCAGCCAGTGCTCAAGCAGCTGCGAATGGAATTCGGTGTAGTCGCGCACCCCACCATTCAGCCCCGGATACTCGACGCTTGACGACAGGCCGTGCAGCGCATGTCCGAACTCGTGGAAGAATGTGGTTGCCATCAAACGAGATCAGCAGCGGTTCGCCTGGCGCAGGCTTCACGAAGTTGGAATTGTTCGACACCAGCGTCGTCACCGGTCCATCGAACGTCGAATGCGAGCGATAGCCCGACGCCCACGCGCCAGAGCGCTTGCCGGCCCGCGCATACGGGTCGAGATACCAGTAGCCGACATGGCGGCCCGCGGCCTTGTCTGTCACCTCCCACACCCCCACGTCGGGATGGAAGACCGGGATCGTGCCTGCAGGGACCGGAGCAAAATTGAAGCCGAACAGTTCTCCCGCGACGTAGAACATCGCCTCGCGCAGCTTGTCCAGCTGCAGGTACGGCTTCACCTGCTCTCCATCGAGATCGTACTTCGCCTTGCGTACCTTCTCCGCATAGAACCGATAGTCCCACGACTCGATCACGAGTTTCGCGTTCTCCGAATTGGCAAGCGCCTGCATGTCCGCGACTTCTTCCTTCGCGCGCACCACCGCCGGACGCCACACCGCTTCCATCAATCTGGTTGCCTCAGCAGGTGAGGGCGCCATGTTGTCCTGCAGCTGCCAGTCCGCGTACGTAGCGTAGCCGAGCAGGTGCACCCGCTCATTCCGCAGCTTCAGGATCTGCGTGATCACCGCGTTGTTGTCGTGCGCATCGCCATTGTCGCCGCGCGAATAGTAATTGCGCCATACCTGCTCACGCAGCGCGCGCTCGGTGGAATAGGCAAGAAACGGATCCATCGACGAGCGCGTATTGGTCACCGCATACATTCCGGGTTTGCCCAGCTCGTCCGCGGACGCCTTCGCTGACGCGACATAGCTCGCGGGCAATCCGCCGATCTGATCCGGCGTCAGATAAGTGACCCAGCCTTCCTCGTCCGCCAGCAGATTGTTGGAGAACTTCGTCTGCAGCTCTGCCAGCTCCTTGTTGATCGCGGCGTAGCGGTCACGTTTCTCGGCGGTCAACTCCGCGCCGTTCAAC
>Ga0114980_10003212_pt1 | contig 11269 bp, 13 predicted proteins | sample S_140806_EF_Meta_FD_87018 | JGI IMG/M metagenome (GOLD analysis project Ga0114980, IMG submission 87018) | Freshwater microbial communities from Lake Simoncouche, Canada to study carbon cycling - S_140806_EF_MetaG | ecosystem: Environmental > Aquatic > Freshwater > Lake | place: Lake...
AAAAGACCGTAATCCATATCAGAACTGTTAAAAGGTATAGTTCCTGATAGAAGAGAATCTAAGGAGTTATTAGATTTAACTGGTTTTTGTTCTCTAGCATAACTATTTTCTACTACAGTACTTGTATTTTTATTATATATATTATTAAATTCTTCTCTAATTATAGATTTTATCTCTTTTTTTAATTCCTGAGATATTTCTTTTACTAAGTATTTTATAAGTGAATTCTTGTCCATGTTTATAATAAATATTTAAACTACATAATAAATTTAAAAATTAACCTCTACTATTTTATTTAAGTCCACTAATTCGTGAGATAAATGAGCGTAATTATCTTCATATAAAGTAACTTCTAGTTCTTTTCTTATACAATCTGAATTAACCAATATCTTTTTTTCTACAAGCATAGATTCTTCTAATATAAACAAGTTGGTTGAAAGTAATTTTTCTATATCTGTGTTATACTTGAATTTATCTCCTATAATATACCATCCCGGTTTACAATTCTCTTTTATTACAAGTATTAAATACACAACATCTGAAATTATTGCTTGAGTTCTTTTGCTTTTAATAATAGAAACTATCTTAAATAAATGCCCATAACATTTGCCATCAGGATATATGTAATCTATTGGTATGTTTATCAAGTCTGTTTCTGAATCAAAGGGAGTGCCGGGAGATCCAGGTCCTCCGGGTCCATTAGGTCCGCCAGGACCACCCGGTTCTCCGGGAGCGCTATTCGGATTACCTGTGCCAGGACCTCCAGGACCACCGGGACCGCCGGGACCGCCGGGAGTACCGGGAGGTGAGGAAGTCCCTTCGCCTTGAGGTGTACCCGGTGTATTTGACGGAGTTCCATCTGGTTCAGTTGAATCTCCGCCAACTTCGGGAGTAGGAGATGTGTTAGGATTACTAGCTCCGCCGGGAGTTCCGGGTAGTTTAACATCCGGAAGAGATATATTAGAATCTATAGATAAATCAGGTAAGTCTCCAGATGGATTACCTATTGAATTTGTGGTAGAATCAGATCCTCCGGGCATATCAGGAGATGCGGTTACAGAACCTCCTGTTTTACCATCCATTCCCGATATGCTATTTGTAAAGCCTGTAGGAGCTACTCTAGATAATCCATCAGTTCCTAATTTAAAATTCGCAGGTAATGCGGGAGGTTGTGGAAATCCTTGAGGACATCCTCCTCCCCAACGAGGGATAACTGTGTATCTAGCCAAAGAAGCTATAGTAGGAAAAATAGGAGAAATAATAGAAGGTAAATTAGGTGCAACAATTATACCGTTTGGGCCAGCTATTTTTTTTAATCCATCCCACAAACCTAGTACAAAATCAATTAAGTCATCAAAATCTACATCATTCCTATCAGTAGTAAGTCTTATTTTTGAAGCTGATAAATACAATGTTTTTTTTGCAATTAACATCATATCATCTTTCTTTGCTTGCATTACAATTCTATCAGCGTTTGTAGCCGATTGAGCTTTATTAAAACTTGGAATGCTAGACAAAGGCGAAGGACATGCTCTAACCGAAACAAATCTTGATAAAGCTTGGTCAGAAGTCCAATAAGTAGTAGAGAAATCATTAGCTGCGTCTTCTATGGCATAGGATAATGAATCTTTTATTTCTCTATTGGGTATATCTTTTACTTCATTGGGTAGTGGTTTACTCGGTCCTACAGGTTTATTAGCCACTATAGTTATCGGATTTCCTGCTTTCCCAGATTTCCATGTGGGTTGAACCTCATGCTGTGGATGAGGGCCTGAACCAATACCTAGCCTCAAAGAAGATCCACCTCTACCAGTGAAAGTAGTGTCCCCTTCAAAGGGTTGCATAAAGTTGGAAGTATAAGGTCTTTTAGGGAAGGTATTTCCGGGAGTAACAAAAGGAGGTGCCGGTTTATTATCGGATGATTTAGATCTATTAGAAGCGTGAGGTATTTGATTTATTACAGAATCATTAGTTGAATTAATAGGTAAAGGAAGGTAGTACAGCACTTTATCTAAATTTGGAGCATCTGTACCATCAAATCCACTAAGTTCAAAAACAACTACATGTTCTCCTCTTAAAGGTATATTTCTAAAGTTAGTGAATAAAGGTCTAGCATAGTGAGCGCGAACATTACCTATTAAAGAATTTGGATGTAATTTAATTTTTACAGAGCCTAATGGAAGTGTTCTACCTTTGTCATCTTTTTGATTTTTACCATACGCCTTAGAGGTCTCTATCACTTCCGCCGATACTAAATAGCCCATCTTCTAGTTGTTTATCTATGTCTTTAAATTCGTCTAATAAATTGTTTTCCGCTTTTTGTAACATCTTCAATTCCGTTAGCTCTTTTTGTGTTTCTTGAGCTAATTCTTGAAGTAAATTTTCTTTTTCTTCTTCCGTTAAGTTAAAATCACCACTTGAAATGGATGATGCTTTGCTATACATTCTTTGTACAATAGCCGCCATTTTTATAAGTTGATCATCATTCTTAACCATCACATCAAAAAATTCTTTTACTACCGGTAAAATAACAACAGCATCATTAACGCTTTGTACAACTCCATCTAATCATTTTCATGTCATATCTAATTCTTTACTTCTTTTTTTGGAATTGCCATAAATCTCTTTTAATAGATTTGACATGCTAAAATCATCAAATAATTTTATATCTTCCATATTATTTTTTCATGTATTTATTAAATTGTAAATCAAAATCATCTTTAAATATTTTTACTATTTTCGTGATTCTATTTGTATTTGTCATGGGAATATTAGATCTTTCTCTTATTAATACATATAATGCTTTCTTATTAAACGCATATAAAGATTTTCGATGCTTAAAAATGTCAATGATAGAATCTGCTATGGCTTTATCTAAATTATTTTTGAATGTATGTCTTAATTTTTCATATAGTTCTTCTGTCCAGAGATTCATGAAGTCATCTAATGATTCTTTGTAATGTCTAGTTACCACTTCATTTATAATATCTCTTTCCTCATCTATTTCCCATAATTCAGCTTCTCCTACTCTATTTTTGTATCCTTTTTTATTTTCCATAATCAAGTAGTTTATGGCAATACGAGTAAAAAAGGAATATGCCTTAGCTCTTTCCTCATTGTATCTATGCATTTTTATAGTAAGCATAGAAACTAGTTGACAATGTAAATCTTCATAAGGTAAATCAATGTACATGTATTTACCCATGTTTATTAAATTCTCTGCTAGTTTACAAAAGGCGGGATAAACATCAGTTTCATATAATATATTTTTTTCTTTCTGTGAATCGGAATTATTATATTTTACTATTGCGTTTTGTACTGTATCATCAAAATACATTTTTTTCTTTACTTTTTTCATTTTCTATTATATAAAAAAAAGTCACCTCGAAAGGTGACTTTTCATGTTTATTACTTTTTATCCGAGGTAAAAAGCAAATCTAAATCTTCTATTGTGTTACTTAACTGCTTAAAAACTATTCCAACTTCATCATCTGATTCAAAAGCTCCTATCCTATCTAAGGTTCTCATTGTATCTAATGAATCTCTTACTCTTGATCTTATGGATAATATTATATTAAAATAATTATCATTTTCTTTTTCTAAATCATTTAAGTATTTCTCTGACTCTATTAATAATTTTTCATTTTTGGAGAAATTTACTATGGCTAAGTATAAAAGTATTATGTTTATTATTATTGATAGTATTAGCATGTTTTGTTATTTATGAAGAAACCCTTTGTCTTGCTGCGTCTGTAGATGCCATGATGATAGAACCTAAAGTTACTTTTTTAGTTTCTGGAATTTGTAAATATTTGGATGCTGAATCATCGTATAGCCCCGCTTGAATTTTTATTGCGACGTATTCATTGTATGATAAAGTCACATATTTTTGAAGTAGGTATAAAGATTTATCTGAAGCAACTAAAAATTTAGTTGTATCATTAAATTTATAACCTCTATTCAAATTTTTTCTATGCCAGTCAGAAGTTTCGGGCACAAAAAAAGGATCTGAATCTACTCCGCATAGTCCTATCGAATTAAATAAAGAAGCTACCGTAAATTCTTCCAAGTTAAAATCTAAAACTATGTCTGTAGATTTGTATAACTTACAAAGACCTAATCCAAAATTGTATGTGTTTATTGCAAACTGTAACAAACCTCCTTCATAGCAATAGTTATTATCTAAAAACATAGAGGCAGGTGAACTTTTTAATGTTGCTTCGTAATCAGTAAGCATAGCTAAAAATTTTTCTTTTCTACCTCCAGCTACTCTTAACTCAAGCAAATCAATAAATTCTTTAAATAACTCTTCAGATTTCATAAAAACTTTTTTTGTGTAACAATTTATTTAACGTTTTTGTTTATTAAGTGCCATTCTTTTATTTGAGCAGATGACATGTTCCTTAGCTCCGATTCAGAGAGTTTTTTTTTATATCTGTCTTAGGGGCTCTATAATTTCTACTCTTAGGTTTGTTTGTAGTAGGAATTAGTATAATATCTTCTTCTTGCTCTCCTGTAGATATATCATAATCTTCATCTATAGCTTCAAAGGTAATGTCCTCTACTACATCTGATTCAATTTCTTCTTGTATACTAATGTCAAAACTTCCAGTAACTACTTCTTCTAATTTTACTTGTTCTGCAAGTGCTGCGTCAGAATAGTCGTAAATTTCATTGAAAGATCCTTTTACTATGGTTATATCTTCAAATTCATTAATAGACTCTATACTATTTTTTTTTACTTTATTCTTACTTCCTGTAGGTCTTCCTCTTCTTTTTGGTTTTGGAAATGCCTCCATTGACCTTGACCATGAAAAATCACCTTGTAAAAGATTTGGGTTTGTCGGTACTATTGAACCGAATATTGGTTCTTCAAAAGAACTAGTAAATTCTCCGAAAGAACTAGTAGGTTTTAGTTTTTGATTAAAATCCTGAATATACTTTGTATCTTCCTCTGTCAAATCATCCGAGAAAAATTCTACTAGAGGGCTTCTCTCTTTTGGTTTTTCTGGAATAGGATTATCTTCAATATTATCAGAATCTTTTTCATCTTCTTCTAGTATTACTTTTTGTGTGAAATGATAGGCGGTTAATAGCGCGATAGCTAAAGGATCCGCTAGAAATACAATAACCATTAAAAACCAAAATAGTACCTTGTCCAAACTTGTATTAGTAACTTCGGAAAGATAAATGAGAGGTCCAAGTTCTACAGCTACTTCATTACTTGATTTTATTTCTATAATCTTTGTTTCGTAACTAAATATGGAATCAGAAATGTTTGTGATGTCCACATATACTCCGTCTCTTCTGCTCTCCATTTTTCCAATGTCAAAGTTAAGACCTTCTACTTGTTGTAAATAATCTTTTCTTGTAGATGCATTTGATTTTGATGATGTCCTTCCCCTGCTATCTACATAAACATCTTTTGAATCACTCATCATTCCGGAAGATGTAGTATTTCTTTGCAATCTTGTTTGGGCGATATCAGATAGGATTTGCTTATACTCACTTTGCAAATCATTCTTTTTATCGATGAAGAATTTCTTTTTTTCTTCAACTAATGCAACTTCCGATTTAGATGCCATGAGCTTATTCTTATTCTCGGTATATGCTTGAGATAGAATGCCATAAACTCCGGAAGATGTTACAAAGATGACAAGGAATAAGAAAATTAATCCCCCCACTTTATATCCTAATGTAAGTTTATGCCAGTACCTATGAAGGAATGATGCGATGACAAGTTTTGATATTTCTATTCCGGCACCTAATAGAATTATGGCCATTCCTGCTCCGGCGAAAACTTGAGCTAATCCTTTTACGGAGAAAAAACCTACGACGGAAGCTAGGAAAATAGCGCAGGTTAAAAGAAGATAAGATATTCTTTTTTGTGTTTTTAAGTCTTTGGTCATGTTTATTTTTTTACAAAGATAGTCAATTTTTTATAATAATCAACCTTTTTGCATTTTTTATACATGTTTTTTTACATGTATGCTATGTAATATGATGAAAACAATTACATATATAATTATGTTAGATTTGCATGTTATTGATGTTATCATTTTGTTTTAAAGATATAAAAGAGCATTAAACATGAATATACATTTAGACATGGTGCATGTTAACATAATTTTTTTGACAATGGTTGAATGTTTGGATTTAATATGTAAATTTTAACATTTTATTAACATGTAGATTTTTGGAGGGGATAATAAAATTAAAATCATGCCCCCCAGTAAAATAAAAAAATAAAAAAACATGAAAAATACATGTAAAATCTATTTATAGTAAAACATGTAACAAACATTTATTGATAATTGATTATAAATTAAAACACATTACACATTATGACAACAATGATAAAAGCATTATCAGATTTTGAACACACAGGACACATGTCTTATTTAAAAAAGATATTCCCCGAAGCATTCTTTAAAATAAAAGCATTAACAGTACATTTTAAGGAAAAAGAACAATTAATCCCAATAGGAGGAGATGATGGAGAAATAAAAGCAGAAATTACATTATGTCCATCAATAAAATGTCAATTCTACATCTATGCAAATAAAGGTGTTTTTGATAATAAGGGAAATGCTTTAGTCCCTTACATTATAGATTTAGATGTTGATGAAACCAACGATGTAGAAGATTTGTTAGATAAATTAAAACAAATGCTACAGGATGAATTTAAAGAAAAAATTGAATGATACATTATCTTTCATGTCTGAGCATGACCGAGTATTATTTCTATATACTAACATTTTATTAAAAAATCCTGATGAAAACTTTGATTTAAACAGGGAAACATTTAACATTTTATTTTCTGCCGATTCTAAAAAATCTGACATTTTTGGTAACATGACAGATGAATCTTCTGAAATTGATGACATGTTTTCCTTTTTAGATGACGAAGGTGAGGAACCATTTGATGCATATTCTTATTCGGATGATGAGTTAGATGAGATATTATATGAGTTAGATGATGAAGGTAATCCACTAGATCCGGAAGACGATGTACAGGTAGAAGTTTTAATAAATGATGACGTCCTATTAATATTTTCTAACACCGAAGAGGACATACATACCTACATTTACAATTATTGTTTTTTAGATGGTTATATATATACAAAAATACTTGATTCTGAATTAGATAGCATAAAAACTTTAGATATAGTCACCGGATATACCCATAAAAAAGTATATAAAATACACGGAAAATTAGAAAATGATATATGTTACAATTAATTTAACATAAAATGGCATATAAATTGAGAGTTGTGTAATAATTATTAGTAGTTAACTCTTAAAAAATAAAACAATGGCAAATTTTGATGATTTAGGTTACGACGAGGTAGTTGACACTATTTGCGACGTAATTGATTTAGGAAAAAATGTTAAGAACGTATTTGCAGACGGATTCCAAGTAATCCCTGACCTTATTGCGTTGACCCCTGAATTCTTCAAAGTACAAGAGATTATTTCTGACGCTCCTATGGCAATCAACCAACTTAAAAACTTAAGTGTAGAAGAGGCTAAAAAAGCACATGCAGAAATTTCAAAGCGTACTGGAGTAGCACAAGACAAAGTAGTTGATACCGTAACTAAAGGATTCGGCATCATCATAGAATTGTACGAAGTGTTTGCTTGGAATCAGGCGAAGTTCTTCTCTATTAAGACAAAAGTACAAGACTTAGCGTAATTAAACTATTCGATTTTACGCCCCGCTAAAAAATTTGGCGGGGCTTTTTAATTAGTACATAATGCAATATTTATACTAAAGGTTAATCATGTTAATATTTAGGCCTACTATTATTTCTGGATCAGGATATTACTCCGGGTCTTTCGATGGAGACGGGTCTAGGTTATATAACATACCATCATCTTCTTACGCAGTAACAGCTTCATACGCACTAAATGGAGGAACTGGCGGGGGACAAAAAGGAGATAAAGGAGAAATGGGTGATTCTGTTTTTACTTCGTCTTTACAAGGAGTATTAGTAACAGTTAATCATAATTTAGATTTAGTATACCCTGTTTACAATATATATGATAATTTAGGGAAAGAGGTAATACCTAAGGAATTTACAATAATCAATCCAAATTCCGTACAAGTAAATTTCGGCATACCATTTACCGGCTCTATAAGTATTTCTGCCGGTCAACAAGGTTTTAAAGGACAAAAGGGAGGTAAAGGAGAAGTTGGCGTCAAGGGAAATAAAGGAGAGTTAGGTGAAGCGATTTATAGTTCTTCTATTCAAGGGAGTCTTATTTCCGTATCTCATAACTTAGATATTCAATATCCTGTTTTTACTATTTACGATAATTCAGGAGACAATATAATACCTAAATCTTTTTCTGTTATAAATGATAATACAGTCGAAGTTGATTTTGGTATTGGATTTACTGGTTCTATAAGTATTGCAAGCGGTATAAAAGGACAAAAAGGAGAACCTTACAATGGATCTGTAATATATGAGAGCGGTAGTAAAATAGGTATAGGCATTCCAAATCCCACATACCAATTACAATTATCTACAAATAGTGCAGGTAAACCAACTGGAGGATCTTGGTCAGATTCTTCGGATATAAGGTTAAAGACAGATATAAAAGACATAGATAATCCACTAGATATATTAAAAAAAATAAGAGGAGTTACTTTTAGATGGAAAGATGGTTTACGAGATGATTTTAACTCCGGAGGTTTTATAGCAGATGAATTAGAAAATGTGTTTCCTTCTTGGGTCACAATACAAGAGTCTTCTGAGAAAGAAAAACTGTATATAGAAGACAATAAAGTAAAAACTATCTCGCTACCCTTTTATTTTGATGCTATTATAGTTGAATCAATAAAAAAACAGCAAGAAGAAATAGAAATGCTAAAAACTAGTATTTTAGAATTAGAACTACTTATTAAAAATAGATAATTATAATGAGGATACTATTCCCTACAATATTTTCTGGTTCTGGGTATTTTTCTGGTTCTTTTGATGGAAACGGGTCAAGACTTAAGGGTATATTGACATCTTCTATTGTTAATTTTAATCAAAACATAAAGAAAATAACTTTCCCTTACGCGGGTAAAGCTCAAATAACAGGTTCACTAATTATAAAAGGATCTACTACAAGTTCAGCGGATTTTTTTCTAATACAATCAGGATCTTTTAATTCCGTAAAAGTTAATAATAAAGGAGTATTACAATTAGGTTCTTATGCTACAAAACCATCCGCTAGTGAAGGAGGAATTATATATAGCGATTATAGTTATTGGATTGGTTTAAATTAATCTTAATCAATAACCTATTTATATAAAAGAAACTTAAAAAAAAATGAAATGGCAACTTGGAAAAAAATACTAGTTAGTGGATCTAGCGCGCATGTATCAGCTGTAACGGCATCAAATCTTACAGACACAAATATTTTAATGTCTGGTCCTGGTGGAAGAATAAAAAATACAGGTTTTACTTATGGCTCCGGTAAACTTAAGCTAGGAAATACTATTGTTTCCGGCTCTATTTTTTCTGGTTCTTTTGTTGGAAATGGTTCGGGATTAACAGGACTTGTAACTTCTTTGAAAATAAGCGGATCTACAGGTAATGATGTATTAGATTTAAAGATAGATAAATTGTCTATTTTAGGAGGCTCGACTCCTATTACAACAACTGTAACAAACAATACTGTAACTATAAATATCGCTAATGCTGCTGCCGATGGAACAACAAAAGGTTTAGCTGCTTTTGATACAGATGATTTTGATGCTAGTAGTGGATTAATAACTCTTGGCAATTCTGCCAATGGTGCTGTACTACAAGTTTCAGGTACATTAAGCGAAATTGATATAACTAGAAGTAATGGTTTAGTTACCGTTGGTCTCCCTAATGATGTCGTTATAACTAATGATTTAACTGTAGGAGGAGACTTGGTTGTAAATGGAGATTTGACGTATCTTAATGTAGCTAACCTAGCTGTTGAGGATGCTTTTATACTACTTAAATCCGGATCATCAACCGTAGGAGATTCAGGTATTATTTTTGGCGGTAGTACAGGTATAGCCCAGAGTGGTTCTGCTTTAGTATGGGATGGTAGTTATAATACAAATGACGGTCGATTGTCTGTAGTAGGAAATCTAGGAGCTAATACAACCGGAACTGTTACACCTTCTTATTATGTTGCTGGAGTTTATGAAGGTTCCGAAATTAATGCGGCAACAAATAAAGCAGACCATCCAGGAAATATAAGAATAGATAATTCAGAAATTTTTATATATGTTTAAAAAATTAGTAATGGGTATTATTCAAAAAGTTTCAAATAGAACAAAAGAAATTAATTCTTCTTATGATTTATCTAAAAAAATTAATTCTACAGTATCTTTAACGACAAGAGAAGTAGAGTTTATTTTAACTACATTAGGAGAATCTAGTATGCAAATAAAACAAATAGACTTTGTTTATAGTTTAATATTAAAATTACAAAGTTATTACGAAGAATTAAAAAATAATAATGTAAAATAATTATAAAATTTATTATTGGCCCTATGGGGAAGTGGGCTTCGAATAGAAGTAACCAACCATAATAAAACATAAATAAATGCCAAACTGGAAAAAAGTTTTAGTAAGTGGCTCAAACTCAGAGCTTAATAGATTAAATATATCTACATCTTTAACATCGAGTGGTTTACACTATCCTACATCAGATGGAATTTCTGGACAAGTTTTAGGAACTGATGGTTTAGGTAATTTATCATTTAGTGATGTAACAATAGCCCAGGTAAGTACTGTGGCGGCATCTTTTACAGCTACCTCATCTATAACAGTACCTCATAATTTCAATTCTAAAAATGTAATAGTATCGGCTTATGATAATTCTGATTTTTATTTTGTTCCCGAAACTATAAATTTACTTGATAATAATAGAGTAAAATTAACATTCTCTAACCCATCTACAGGACATGTTGTAGTGGCTAAGGGAGGTCATATAGTTAGTGCAAGTATGCAGGGAAACCAAGGACTTGTAGGCCCACAAGGATTTCAAGGACTTAGAGGTTTTCAAGGTTTTCAAGGTTTCCAAGGTATTCAAGGTATTCAAGGCCCTATAAGAGAAGTTAGCGAGGTATCCACAGTATCTGCATCTTTTTCCGCTACCTCTTCCATAACAGTAACACACAATTTTAATTCAAAAAGTGTCGTTGTTTCTGCTTATGATGCTTCTGATTTTTACTTCGTACCTAACCAAATTAAATTACTAGACAATAATAGAGTAAAACTATTTTTTACTA
>Ga0114980_10003213_pt1 | contig 11266 bp, 10 predicted proteins | sample S_140806_EF_Meta_FD_87018 | JGI IMG/M metagenome (GOLD analysis project Ga0114980, IMG submission 87018) | Freshwater microbial communities from Lake Simoncouche, Canada to study carbon cycling - S_140806_EF_MetaG | ecosystem: Environmental > Aquatic > Freshwater > Lake | place: Lake...
CACTGCTGTGCGTCCATTACGCACTGCTGTGCGTCCATTACGCACTGCTGTGCGTCCATTACGCACTGCTGTGCGTCCATTACGCACTGCTGTGCGTCCATTACGCACTGCTGTGCGTCCATTGCGCACCGCTGTCCGTCCATCACGCTGCTGGGCGTCCATGCCATTCACGAAGGATTTGATGCATCCATTGGCAGCGCGTGCAAGTCGTAGTGCTCGGCCGAATGCACACGCACGGTGGCAAAATCACCAACACGTAAATAGCCGGATGCAGTAGGTACAATAACTTCGTTGTCGACCTCGGGTGAATCATATTGTGTACGGCCGATATAGCTGTCGCCCTCCACCCGATCAATGAGCACAGACATTTCCTGACCGACAAATCGTTGGTTCAACTCATACGATATATGGGATTGTGTCTCCATGATTGCATCGGCGCGCTTGCGTTTGGTTTTAGCCGGCACATCATCCTTCATTCCATATGCGTGCGTGTTTTCTTCATGAGAATACGTGAAGATCCCCAATCGATCGAAACGCGTCTGCTCAACCCATTGCTGCATTTCTTCGAAATCAGCCAGTGTTTCTCCGGGGAAACCCGCAATAAGCGTTGTACGCAAAGCAATATCGGGCACGCGGCTGCGAATGTCTGCAATAAGGGCATCCGTTTTTTCACGCGTTATACCTCGGCGCATGGCCTGCAGCATTTTCGTGGTGCCGTGCTGAAGGGGCATATCGAGGTATTTGCACACGTTGCTTCGCTCGTTCATTACATCGAGCACATCCATTGGGAATCCGGAAGGAAAAGCATACTGCAAGCGTATCCAATCGATGCCTTCAACATCGCTAATTCTTCTGATCAAGTCGGCGAGGCTACGCTGTTTATAGAGGTCAAGCCCATAGAACGTAAGATCCTGGGCAATGAGAATGAGCTCCTTTGTGCCAGCAGCCGCCAGTTTTTTAGCGCTCTCCACCAATTGCTCAGCAGGTGCGCTCACGTGCTTACCTCGCATGAGTGGTATTGCGCAAAACGAGCACGGACGATCGCAACCTTCCGAAATTTTGAAATATGCATAATGCGAGGGCGTGGTCAACAATCGCTCGCCTACCAACTCATGCTTATAATCTGCCTTCAACGTCTTGAGTAAGCGAGGCAATTCTCGTGTTCCAAAAAACGCATCCACCTCAGGAATGTCTTTTTCCAGTTCAGGCTTGTATCGTTCCGAAAGACAACCGGTCACGTACAACTTATGGACGTTTCCTTTTTCCTTTTCCTTAGCCCAAGCAAGAATGGTATTGATGCTCTCTTCTTTGGCATTGTCAATAAAACCGCACGTGTTTACGATTACAATCTCGGCATCGCGCTCATCCGATTCGTGTTCAACCTGAAACGAATTGGCCTTGAGCTGAGCCATCATGACCTCGCTATCGAAGATGTTCTTGGCGCATCCTAGTGTTACAACGTTTACCTTGTTCTTTTGGAGTGTTTTCGTTTTCATGAGCGGTGCAAAGAAACAACGATTCACGCTTGGATTGGTGCCAAGCCGGTAACCTTTCAACAGATGTGCCGTAGAAAGGCAGACTTACATTGAAAAAAGCTCTGCCCAAGAGCCAATAAATTGAAAACGGATCATTATGATTGAAAATGCTTTAAGGTATTATGGCAAGATAGACGAGGGAGGAATAGTTGACTTCGTTGATTTGCTTTCGGGTGTGCTCTACCGCAGCCTAGGGCCCCGTAAGGACATACGCAAAATGTGCAGTTTCGCCATTGAGCTTCTTGACAATGGACTGCGCTATAGCATCGACAACCGGGTTTCATTTACCTGGACAATCGAAAAAGACCGACTCACCTTTGAACTGGAAAATCAAGCAAGTGAAAGTGACGCCATTCGATTGCAAAACCATGCGCGCGAATTGCACGACATGGATGATGCCCAGCTAAAGGTGGCATTTCAGGAACAAATAAACAGCGATCAATTTGGTTTAAAAGGTGGCGCAGGCCTCGGCTTGTTGCAAATACTTAGAAAAGGAGCACTCTCCATCGACATTCAGATTCGCAAGCAAACCGACGAAACATTTGTTTGTGTGAGCAGGATACAAACACCGTTGTTAAAGACTGAAAAAGCATGATTACGTCCATCAGTCAACCATCCAAAAGCAGTCCTGCCATTGCCTTCGACGATGAAACCCATATCTTCAAGCTGGAAGGTATTTCAACACTTGTGAATGCGATTGAGTTTTATGATGGCATCATTGGCTGGGTAAACGCAAACGAAATACTGCTCAATAACAGTGTCGAATTTCGCTTCCACCTACCCTATTTCAATTCTGCAAGTATGAAAGGAATTCTCATGCTTATGCAGCGTATCAAAAAAGGAATTAACAGCGGGTACTCGTGGAGTATCAGTTGGAATGTAGAGGACGATGATGAGTTTCTACTCGATGCCGCTGAGTCATTTGAAGAAATGCTCGAGGTGCCCATCCACCTCATAAAATCTTAAGGGGCTAGCCTTTTTGTTCATCAGCCGATTTGAACAGCGAATCAACGAAATCGTGTCGGTTGAACACCTGCAGGTCGCCAATTTTCTCACCAACACCAATGTATTTTACAGGGATACTAAACTGATCGCTGATACCGATAACCACTCCGCCTTTTGCAGTGCCATCAATTTTGGTGATTGCCAAAGCATTTACTTCTGTAGCGGCCGTGAATTGCTTGGCTTGTTCAAATGCATTTTGGCCGGTCGAACCATCCAGCACCAATAGAATTTCATGCGGAGCATCGGGGGTAACCTTCTGCATTACTCGCTTAATTTTCGAAAGCTCATTCATGAGGCCTACTTTGTTGTGCAAGCGACCTGCTGTATCAATCAATACCACATCCATTTGCTGAGCAACCGCGCTTTGGAGCGTATCAAATGCGACACTGGCAGGATCTGCTCCCATACCCTGAGCAACAATCGGCACACCTGCTCGCTCACTCCAGACCTTCAGTTGATCGACAGCAGCAGCCCGGAACGTATCGGCAGCACCCAGCATAACCTTTTTACCCTGGCCTTTCAACTGATTTGCGAGCTTTCCGATGGTGGTCGTTTTTCCCACTCCGTTTACGCCCACCACCATGATAACATAGGGGCCGTTCATTTTCGGGATGAATACTTCCTCTCCGCTCTCCCCCTCATGGCCCTTCAACAACGACGAGATTTCTTGTCTGAGAATACCATTCAGCTCCGAGGTATTCATGAATTTATCGCGCTTCACGCGCTCCTCAATGCTTCGAATGATTTTGAGGGTAGTTTCCACACCCACGTCACTGCCAATGAGCATTTCCTCCAAGTTGTCGAGTACCTCATCGTCGACCTGACTTTTACCCACAATAATTTTGGCCAGTTTCGAAAAGAAACCCGTGCGGGTTTTCTCCAAACCCTGATCTAAACTTTCCTTCTTTTCAGAGGAGAACAGACGTTTAAAAAAATTCATGTGTGCGCTGTGGGGTAAAACAAAAAAGACTTTCCCCAGAAGAGAAAAGTCTTTCTATACGTTGAGTAACAAATGATCAGCCCTTGGTAAACCAAGCCTGAACACCGTCGTTGTGTACAATCTCTTCTTTGAATGAGTAAGCGCCGGATTTTGGCGACTTCACCATTTTAATCACCTTGGTGTGGTTCTTACCACTACCGGTTTGCAGGGTTGCAACTACCTTCTTTGCCATGGCTTATTCTTTATTTAATTTCTTTGTGAACAGTCATTTTCTTCAGAATCGGATTGTACTTTTTCTTCTCCAGACGATCCGGAGTGTTTTTGCGATTCTTGGTTGTGATGTAACGGCTGGTACCGGGCATGCCCGACTCCTTGTGCTCGGTGCACTCCATAATCACTTGAACTCGATTTCCTTTCTTTGCCATTGTCTTATATTCTTGAATGGGGGCGCGAATGTACGGTGTTTTTTATACTAACCAAGCAAAAATCTCATGTTTTTTTACTTGGCAACGGAACAACCGACAAACAGGGCTCAAAAATACACCTGTTTTCCAGCCATTTAAAACATTTCCATCTTTTATTTCCAGGCGGCTCTAGCCCGCTCCAACCAAACAGCATCTTGTTGAAAAGCCCTTGAACATTGCTACAGAAAGCAATCTGTGTAAAATAAATTTGAAACTAGTCGTTCTGCGTCTCTACGCAGCCTAATCCCTTTTAACTGAATTGCACAGTGGCCAGAAACACCAGTAAACACACCGAAGAGCCGGAAACTACCGAAATACCTGCCGATAATAAGCGAAAAGCAAAGTCGAGCGGAAATGGAAAATGGGCCCGGTTTATCAATTTCATTCGCGACCCGCGCGTTCAGAAAATCATTGGAATCTTCACCGTGCTGTTTAGCGTGTTCACCTTGCTGGCTTGTGTATCGTTCCTTTTCAATGGATCACACGATCAACGTTTGGTGCTTGGTCAATACGACACCCCACAAAGTCAGTACGAGCCCTACACCAATTGGATGGGAAAAATTGGAGCTCACGTAGCGTGGTTCTTCATGAACAAATACTTCGGTTTGGGTGCTATTTTCCTTCCGCTCATCATTTTCGTAATTGGATGGCGCATTTGGTGGGGCCGAGACCTCCTGCCCTTCTGGAAAACCATTCGCATTTCCGCACTTGCCATGTTCTTCTTTCCCCTGGCTATCGGATTTCTTTTCCATCACCGTGTTGAAGGGCTCGACCGCACCATTGAGATTAGCTGCAACCCAAATCTGGTAGGCGGTTACGGACACCTTGCAACACTATGGTGCGTATTCACCATTGGCTGGTGGGGAACCCTCATGCTGCTGCTGTTTACTGTTGGCGCCTTTCTGATTTTCAATTTCAATCATCACGTAGAAGCTGCATGGTTGAGATTCAGCGAGTGGTGGGCCGATATGCTCAAAGCCAACCCCAAGGATGAGGAGGAGGAGGAAGAAGAAACGAAGCCCATCAAGGCTGCAGCGCCGGTTGCCGGGAGAAACGAGATTAACACACCACCGACCGAAACAACTGTTGAAGTGAAAGTTCCGATTGTGGAGCCCGAAGCTCCTTGGGAAAACAAAGAAATAGTATTTGAAGAAGAGGAGATTGTGGAGGAACCTGAACCTGTGACTCTCGACGAGGTTGAGGAAGAAGAGGACGACCTCCCCATGGGCGAAGAAATCGAACTTTCCGAGGAAGAAATACTTGAGCCTGAGCCCCTAGTTATAGAACGTTCGCCCTCTGGCGGACCTACAACCATTCAAGTGGATGAAGACTTCTCGGTTGAGCTGAATGCAGCAGAGCAAGAGTTGGATGGAGAAGAAATTCAGCGAAGCTTAGAATCACTCGGGCCATTCGACCCAAGGCTCGATTTATCGCGCTATACTTTTCCTCCCATCGATTTGCTGAAGGCGCATGGTGGTCAAGGCCCACAAATAGATAAGGAAGAACTCGAGGAGAACAAGAACAAGATTGTCGAAACACTCAATCACTACAAGATTGAGATCGCCAAGATCAAGGCCAGCATTGGTCCAACAGTAACGCTCTACGAAATCATACCGGCTCCCGGAGTTCGCATCAGCAAAATCAAAAACCTGGAAGACGACATTGCCTTGAGCCTTGCAGCATTGGGCATACGCATCATTGCTCCCATTCCGGGCAAGGGAACTATTGGTATTGAAGTGCCCAACTCGAAGCCTGATGTGGTAAGTATGCGTTCGCTCATCAATTCGGAGAAGTTTCAAAATGCGGAAATGGAACTGCCCGTCGTGTTGGGAAAAACCATCTCAAACGAAAATTTCGTAGCCGACTTGGCCAAAATGCCCCACTTGCTCATGGCAGGTGCCACAGGTCAAGGTAAGTCGGTAGGGCTAAATGCGATATTGGTTTCACTGCTCTACAAGAAGCACCCCGCAGAAATCAAATTCGTATTGGTCGACCCCAAAAAGGTTGAGCTTACGCTCTTCAATAAAATAGAGCGACACTTTTTGGCCAAACTTCCGAACGAGGCCGATGCGATTATAACAGACGTTCAGAAAGTGGTTCGCACACTGCAGTCGCTGTGCATCGAAATGGACAACCGCTATGAGTTATTGAAAACAGCAGGTTGCCGCAATATCAAGGAATACAACGGAAAGTTCGTAGCAAGGAGGCTAAACCCGGAAAACGGGCACCGCTTCCTCCCCTATATCGTTTTGGTTGTCGATGAATTCGCCGACCTCATAATGACTGCGGGCAGGGAGGTTGAAACTCCCATTGCACGACTAGCCCAATTGGCCCGCGCCATCGGCATTCACCTCATTATTGCCACCCAACGTCCATCGGTAAACATCATTACGGGCACCATCAAGGCCAACTTCCCGGCGCGAATTGCCTTCCGGGTTACGTCCAAAATTGACTCTCGTACCATCCTGGATACGGGTGGAGCAGAGCAACTTATTGGCCGAGGCGACATGCTCTTTTCAACCGGCAACGACCTCATTCGCTTGCAGTGCGGATTCGTTGACACGCCGGAGGTAGAAGAGATAACGGACTATATCGGAAATCAGCAAGCCTACCCCACTGCCTTCCTCTTGCCGGAAGTTGTAGATGAAAATCAGTTGGAAATGGGTAATTTTGATGCCGAAGACCGAGATGAATTATTCGAAGATGCAGCTCGTATCGTGGTAATGACCCAACAGGGAAGCGCCTCGATGTTGCAACGGAAACTGAAACTGGGTTATAACCGCGCCGGAAGACTGATAGACCAGATGGAGGCCGCGGGTATAATAGGACCTTTTGAAGGAGGCAAAGCCAGAAAGGTACTTATTGCCGACGATATCTCTTTGGACCAATTCTTGAAATCGCGCTCTTCGAACGATTAAAATTTATTTCATGAAACAACTTCTTTTTATGGTGCTGGCAGTAATGCTTGTCGGCACAAACACACAGGCGCAAACCTCGAAAGACATACTCGATAAGCTTTCAGCCAAAGCCAAGACCTTCAAAACCATCACCGCCGACTTTACCTATACGCTCAACAACCCAAAAACATCCACCAACCAAACGCTTAATGGCAATGTGAAGGTGAAGGGTTCTAAATACTACGTTTCGATGAGCAGCTATCAGATTTGGTGCGATGGCAAAACGGTTTGGAATTATAACAAAGACAACAATGAAGTAACCATCGACAACTTGGCCGATGTTAAGGATGGCGGTTTCGATCCGTCTGAAATGTTTACCATTTGGGAAAAGAACTTCAAGCATGAAATGAAAAACGCTAGCGCAACCGTCGACGGTGTTAGCTGCTATCAAATTGCTCTTTACCCAAACGACGCCAAGAGCAAGGCTTATCACACGGTTATACTCAATATTGACAAAGCCAAAATGGAGGTTACCAAGGTTGAAATCAAGACGCGCGACAACGCAACCATGACATACAAGTTGAAGAACTTCAAAACAAGCGCGGAGATTGGCGACGGCGAATTCATCTTCAATAAAGGGAAATTCCCCGGCGTTGAAGAGGTCGACAATCGAATCTAAAATCACTCAGTACAAAATTAAAAAGGGCCTCAGGGCCCTTTTTCGTTTCTTATAAATACCTTATTCAAACACTTGCTGCCATCAGCCAATCAACGTCCTTCTTCAATTTCATCAGTGTTCTGTGCTCTTCGGAATTTTCATCAGGCGTGTGATTGTATTGCCACGAAGCATACTCCGGCAGACTCATGAGTATCGACTCAATTCTTCCGCCCGTTTCCAAACCAAAACGAGTACCTCTGTCGTACACCAAATTGAACTCCACATAACGACCCCTACGTATCAACTGCCAGTTCTTATTCGATGGAGAAAAATCAAGTGCCTTATTAGCTGAAACAATGGGAAGGTAGGCCTTCAAAAACGTTCTGCCCACAGCTGTCACAAAGTGAAATATATCCTCCTTGGTCATGGAAGCATCCGCGCGCAAATAATCGAAAAAAATTCCGCCTATGCCCCGTGTTTCGTTCCGATGGGTAATGAAGAAATAGTCATCAGCCCACTTCTTGAATTTTGGATAGAACTCCGCATTGTACTGATCGCAGACTTCTTTCATGCAGCTATGGAAGTATCGCGCCTGTTCATCATTCACATAAATAGGTGTGAGGTCAATTCCCCCACCAAACCACGCATCGCCTGCGTCGGTTTCGAAATAGCGAATATTCATGTGAATGATGGGTACCATGGGTGAACGCGGATGCATCACAATACTCACACCTGTAGCGAAAAACGATGTTGCCTCGCTGTTCACTTTGTCTTTCATGAATGACGGGAGGCTGCCCTCTACCGCGCTAAAATTAACGCCTCCCTTTTCGAATGCGTTGCCGCCGATAAGTACACGTGTTCTGCCACCACCACCGGAAGTGTGGCTCCAAGCATCCTCAGAAAACAATGCACCTCCATCTTCCGACTCCAAGCCTGCGCAAATCTCATCCTGAATGGTGCGAAACTCCTGCGCAATTTCATTTTTTGTAATCATATCATGCGTTTTGAAACAGCACAAGAATAGTTTCTTGAATAACTTCAAATTGTCATCGAATTGAAATCAATTGACGCGAATAAGCTGATAGTTCTCCGTGCGGATAATATTCACCGAAGCATTCTCAAAACCGCTTCCCGAGGCTGTTCTGAAAAAATCGTAGCTGCCTGCAATTGTATTAGCACGTATGTCCTTCCAATGTTCGGGAAAGCCCGAACCGTATTGCATGAGGGCGCTACCAAAGTACATTGCTACATCGTAGCCTGTGTATGAAAAATCGATGGGTTCTGTCTTGAACTTCTTTCTGTAGTTCTCCTGCCAACGTCTTACTTCATAATTGCTTGCATCGGCAAATTTTTCTTTCGGGAATGTCACATGAAACCTATTACGCAATTCCGTATTGATTGCATCCATATCGTCCCACGCCTCTGTGCCAACAACATCGATATCCGTGCGACTTCCCAACGCCTTAAAAACTGCAGCAATCACTTTTTTATCATTGGAGGGCACGGCTACTATGCATTTTCCTGCAGGCAACACCTGTGCTAGTTTCAGATTACTCAAGTCATCGCAAACAACCACTTTTCGAAGGCTGTCGCGTGTTAGTTTCACCCACTCTTCCTTGAAGGACTCCACCAATTTTCGATCATCCAAAATTTTCGAATCAACGAGCACCACATTTTCCTTCCCGAAGTTTTTGTGAGCATACCGTGCAATCGACATCCATTGCGTAACCGAACCCGCTACAGCCTTACTCATGGCAGGAGCATTGAGCAACACGCGGTTGGGCTGTTGCACGGGCACTACCATGTGTGCTCCGTTGGCTGCACACCACGCCGCGACCTCGGGTGCAACATCTTTGAAAAGTGGACCAATTACCAAGTCAACACCGCTCATTTCCTTCTTCTTCAAAATGGAATGAATCGTTGATTTGTTGTCCAACACGTCTAATACTCGAATATGTGCGCGAAAACCATTGGCCTCCAATGAATCTGCAGCCGCCAGGATACCTCTATACATGTGAATGGCCGCCTCGCGCAAGCGTATATCACGCGAGAGCAAGGAATCTTTGGATGTCGTGTAGAAAGGCAACATCACTACGATATCATATGTGTTGTCAGTCTGGGGAACAACCACATCAGCAGTAACCGCAATCGTAGCTTTTTCACCCGGGACAATAATTGAATCGCCCGGAATCAATCCGGCCGGCATTCCATTATTGAGTGCCTTCAACTCATCAACGGTAATACCGTAGCTCCGAGAAATTCCATAGAAGGTATCGCCCGCTTTTACTACATACAGGCCTTTCCCGGTCTGAGCTGCAACCTGCTGAGGAATGCGTAGTTTTTGACCTACCCTCAACCCTGCGTCGACACCCGGATTCTCTGTAACAATCTGATCAACGGTGAGATTGTACTTCTTGGAAATCGAGTAGAGCGTTTGGCCTGCCTCTACAGTATGCTCCGTGAATGCTCCCGAAACGGTCCCGGGTTGCGACCAGCCGATAAGGCACAAACAAATACTAAAAACAACGAAAATGATTTTCATGGAGCGCTTAGAAGCAATAATGGGGCAAATATCGGAAAAGGCCCCGAAGAAACCCTATTCCCACTCGATGGTCGCCGGTGGCTTGGAGCTAATATCATAGACCACTCGATTGACACCCCTTACGCGGTTGATAATATCATTGGAAACCTTGGCCATAAAATCATGCGGCAAACGTGACCAATCGGCCGTCATACCATCGGTGCTGCTAACAGCGCGCAGTGCAACAGTGCGTTCGTAGGTGCGTTCATCGCCCATTACACCCACGCTGTATACGGGCAATAAAATTGCTCCGGCCTGCCAAACCTCGTTGTATAGGCCATGCTCTTTAAGCGACTGCGTCCAGATATGATCGGCTTCCTGCAAGAGCTGAACCTTGTCGGGTGTGATGTCGCCCAAAATGCGAATACCCAGCCCTGGCCCTGGAAAAGGATGTCGCTCCAAAATGAAGGAAGGAATCTCCAGTGCTCTTCCCACTCTGCGCACTTCATCTTTAAACAACAAGCGCAAAGGCTCAACCACCTGCAGCTTCATATAATCGGGCAGTCCACCTACATTGTGATGACTCTTGATCGTCTGAGACGGGCCACCGCTATGCGACACCGATTCAATAACATCCGGATAAATGGTACCTTGACCAAGCCAACGGGCGCTTTCGTGTTTTTTAGACTCCTCATCAAACACTTCAATAAATGCCTTTCCGATTGCCTTTCGTTTCAACTCCGGATCCGAAACACCGGCCAAAGCAGCATAGAACCGCGCGGAGGCATCTACACCGGTTACATTCAAGCCGAGGTCTTTGTAGCTATCCAAAACATCCTGGAATTCATTCTTACGGAGCAGCCCATTGTCTACAAAAATGCAATGAAGGTTACTGCCAATTGCTCTCTGAATGAGCACTGCAGCAACTGTTGAGTCGACGCCACCGCTAAGCCCCATTATCACTACATCGTTGCCCAATTTGGATTTGAGTTCTGCAACGGTTTCATCCACAAACGAGATGGGTGTCCAGTCTTGGGCACACCCGCAAACGTCTACCACGAAATTGCGCAGGAGTTGAGTACCATCGAGGCTGTGATACACCTCGGGGTGAAACTGCACGCCAAATGCCTGCAAGTCGGTGCGCTCGTAACCTGCAACTTTCACATCTGCCGTTGAGCAAATGATGCGAGTGTTGGGCCCTGCATCCAAAATGGTATCACCGTGCGACATCCATACTTGCGAGTCG
>Ga0114980_10003216_pt1 | contig 11255 bp, 7 predicted proteins | sample S_140806_EF_Meta_FD_87018 | JGI IMG/M metagenome (GOLD analysis project Ga0114980, IMG submission 87018) | Freshwater microbial communities from Lake Simoncouche, Canada to study carbon cycling - S_140806_EF_MetaG | ecosystem: Environmental > Aquatic > Freshwater > Lake | place: Lake...
CAAATGCAGTTGTGCTCGGAGCTTTAATATCTTTTGTTGCTATTTGACCTTTCCATAACATGATCGCTGGTAATATCCTTTCTCTCACTAGGTTATCTGATCTTTCAATTTTAAGATAGGATTTTTCAACCCAAAGTAAGCTTGGATCATTTACCTTATTTGCCAACCAAAACATAGCTGGATTAAATGAGCCACCTCCCCCTGCATCCGAATAATTGAAAGGCTTACCAGTGGTGCCAGTCATGCTTTCCATGAAAGATGCAGTTTTTAAAAAGCCAGGTGCTTTCGTCATACCAAAATCAGTGGCGTAAATTTTTTCAAGCGCACTTAAAAATAAAACATTAAAAGTGGTTCCATATCCCCAATAACCATAGCCCTCTGGATAAATACCATCAGGTCCATAATCCTTCATTGGTATTGCCATTGACTCAATGGCACGATTAATTATCATTTTTGCCAATTTTGGATCTCGCTCATATATCGCAATAGCGCCATATGACATACCTGCATTACACACCTGATTCCAGTTATGTTCGGCTTTTAACCAACTATTATTTTTACTATCAAGCGATGGTTCAATTCCTTTTTTGATAATCGCATTTTGTATAGAATCTCTAGCGCTTTGAGAAAGTTGATCAAATAACCAGTCATACCCAATGGACATGGCCATGGTCATTTCAGCAACATCTAAAAAGTGTGAGGGATTCCAATCGCTAAAACCTGCAATTGCCAACATTTCGCTTTCTGCCCTTATAAAATACTTTTGATCATTGGTGGTACGATAGGCATAGGACAAATAGAACAATCTTTTTAATGCTTCCCTTGATTTGTCTAAAAGTCGTCGTCCAATTTGTATTCTTTTGATTGGCACAATAGTAATGATGCGATCACTTTCTTTAATGATTGCATTGTGCAACATGGACCATACAGGATCCTTTGTGATTGAGTTTACTAAATTCGCTTCCTCTCCTTTAAATAAAAGTATTCTTGGATGTTGTTGCGTTATTTGTAAATCATCCTTCGTTTTTACTTGTGCAGTTAAATCTAACACGGCGATTAACAAAATAAATATGCTACAAAGATGCTTGAAAATATTTTTCATTATTATTATTTTTTATTACCCACTAAAAAATGGAAATTTTTCCTTACCGAATTTAAGGGAAAAATTATAAAAAATAAATAATGCTTAGGTTTATCTCATTTTTAACGCGATACTTTCACCCAATCCACCCACATTTTTACTTTACTATTTTTAATCAGTTCCGCAGTGGATTCTGGTAAACCATACTTTACTCCTTTTCCTTTAATACCATTAATTTTTGCAGGGTAAATGCCACCCACTGCAAAGTTTAATAGTAAATGTTTGGGCTCATCAAATACCCATTTGCCGTAATGATTGATCATTGTTTTAGACACCTTATACATGACAATACCATCATATTTAAAAATCATTTCGGTAGGTGACCATTCCACGGCATATACATGCCAGTTAGTAACATCATTAGAAGCATTAAAATATTGACGATTCACAAAAGGTGTTTCGCCGAAATATCCTGGTCCATGAACTGCCACATTCGCCCAATCAGATTCACCAATATTTTCCATGATATCAATTTCGCCAGTGGCTGGCCAAATTTGATTTCCTAACATCCACCAAGCAGGCCACAATCCCGAACCTTTGGTTAATTTTATTTTAGCTTCGGCAGTACCATAAGCAAAATCAAATTTGTTTTGAGTCGTAATACGTGCTGAAGTAAAATCAAAGCGTTTGCCGTCCTTGGTGATAAAACCAGGGGAATATTGGGGACGAAAGACCAAGCATCCATTTTCTACAAACAAAGTGCTGGCAGAATCAATATATGCCTGTAGTTCATCATTGAAATGATCCCCTGTTATAATTACATTCCATTTGGAACGGTCTAAATTGGCACTTGTGAAATCATCAAAAAATAATACTTTTTTATTTGATTGTGCATCTAATTGTAATTGTAATATCAAAACGCAAAATAGAGATATAAAAAATTGAAATATGTTGAAACGTTTCATTGTTGTAATTAATAATTAATTTAAAATCGCAAGTAGTGAATTAGCCATAGGCTTTTTTAGAAAAGAATTATTCTTAACTATAAAAGTGAACCCTATTATTATTGATACACTCTTACATAATCCACTTCCATGAGCGCACTATTAAATGCAGCATCTATATTGCCTCCGAAAGTTCCCCCCATAGCCATATTTAAAATCAAGAAAAATTTTTGATTAAAAGGCAAATTGTTCGCATTCACGAATGTATAGCGGACTACATCATCTACTAAAAATTGTAAACTTGCACTGGTCCAAATAAGTCCATACTTATGAAATCCAGTAGTCACATTATCTATTAAATACGAAGTACCAATGGCACTGCCACCAGAATTACCTGAATAATGTAAAGTGTTATAAATACGATTCATATCGCTTCCCTTTTGTTCCATGATATCAATTTCACCGCAAGTAGGCCAACCAGCTGTTGTAAAATTATCGCCCAACATCCAAATAGCGGGCCAAGTACCGATACCTCCAGGAAGTTTAGCAGAAATTTCTACTTTGCCATATTGAAATGAAAATTTGCCTTTGGATAATAAACGAGCCGATGTATAACTACTTCCGGAATATGCTTCTTTTTTAGCAATGATTTTTAAAGTACCATTGGACACTAGAACATTATCGGTACGATTCGTATAATACTGTAATTCACTATTCCCCCAACCACCTGCACCAATATCATATCCCCATTTGGAAGCATCGGGTGCGCCAGCTGTGTTAAATTCATCAGACCATATTAATGATAACGCCACCACAATAGTAGCATTGGTAGTGGCTGAGATTGTCTTGCCTGTTGAACTCTTTGCTTTGACAGTAATTGTATAAGTTCCTGAAGCAGTATACTTATAGGTTACCAATCCAGTAGTGGAATTTTGATATTGACCATTGCCAAAATCATATTCATAGCTTACTGCATTGGTTGCAGTGGCTATAAAACTTACATTACCAGAATTATCTGTGCTAACAGTTGGTGTAACGCTAAGATTACTGGGTCCTACATCTGTAGTACCAGATCCAACTTCACCACCTTTACTGCAGCCCAAAAACCAAAAGCTCAACAGACAAGTCATTAATAATCTCATGCAATGCCTTTATTTAACCTTTAATTTTTCATACCAAGAATTTCCATCAGCGCCAATGGTTCTTAAGATCATGGTAGTTGCAGTCAAAGATAATATTTCGTATTTATTACTACCCATACCAATTAATACCAATCCATTACCGGGTACCATAAACTGAATTCGTGTAGAATTAGCAGCGGTGCTTGCGGAAGTAGCGTCCATAAACGATAATCGTTTAACGCCTTTTGTTGCAATTGGGTATTGAGCTTCAGGGCCACTTAATCCATAATAAGAAACGGCTGCACCCAAAACGAAGGTAGTTCCCTTATTATCTAGATCCATAGAGACATTATTATTGGCATCTTTACTAAAAGTAACTTCATCATCATAAAAACCATCAGAAGCACGAGAGTTAGGACCTGCTGCATACCATATTGGAGCAAACGCGTCAGATGGTCCCACACCAAAATGTGCATCTGCCGCTTTATCACACATCCATATTTTAGAAGATCCTCCGGTTAAGTTTTGTAAAATTGCAGTAGGAATAGTAAATGCAACAAATACAGTGATTTTTTTACTGGTATTTGAAATAATACCGCCAGTTCCAATGGCATTAACAGTAATATTATAGTCACTAGTACCAGGACTAGTATACTTGTAAGTAATGACGCCAGATGGCACCATTTCTGTATTACCATCCCCAAAATCCACTTTATAAGTAAGGGCATCTGTTGCTTTCACATTAATAGTGACTACGCCAGTACCATTACCAGCTGGGTTGGCATTATCCACGCCAGCAACAGTAGTGGTTAACACTAATGCCGTGGGAGTTTTCATGCTACCAAAACTATATTCTTCTTTTTGACAGCTAGTGAACCCAAGGATTACTAACAAGCTGAACAAACTAAGTAATTTAAATTTATTTTTCATAACGTATTGTATTATTCGTTAGTTAAGTTTTATATCATCAAAGTAAAAAGTAAAATTAGAAGATCCGTCTCCTATGGTACCAAGGTCAAATATAAATACCACTTTATGGTATTTATTGGCAGCATTAATCGTACTATAGTCAAAAGTTATTTCTTCCCACTCATTTGCTTTTGTAGTAGACACTTCTTTTTCAAAATTAATATTAGGATCGGTCAAGTGTTCTAATTTCAGTAACAATTTGGCACCAACTCTAGGCGAATATACTTTTACTTTAAAAGTTTTTCCCGCTGAAAAATCAACAGCATTATCTAATGTAATAAAAGCACCTGCCCAAGGATCCCCTGCTCCTTTAATCATTTTACCTACTTTACTGCTTGTATTCAAACCTGTCTTACTTGGATTATCAACAACAGACGCGTTACCGCCACTAAAATTTGTAAACGCATAACTAAGTGAAGTAGATTCAAAAGTTAAAGGAATTTCAACTGCATTAGATACTGCTGATCCACCAAAGACTACATTATCCCAATAAAATGTTTTTCCAGAACCCGCAGTTCCAAAATCAAAGAAAATAGAAGCCTTATTAAATGTGAAACCAGTATTCAATACAGCGGTTCCAGCAGCCTCCTTACTAAAATCAAAAGTGATTGTCTCCCACGCGTTAGCTTTGGTAGTTTTCACGTCCGCTTCAACAGATTTTGTAGGGTCACTTTTATCTTCAATTTTTAATTTTATAACCAGTCCGGACGCTGGTGAATATACATCTACAGACATTTTTGTAGCGCCTGCTTTAATTGGAATCGTAGAAGCAAAACCGTTTGGCGTTCCGATTGTAGTGCCTGCCCATGTTTCAGCACCATTTGACTTTACTGTTTTTTTAACGTTATTGGCGCTATTAGTTGGGTCAACTGCATCAGTGGTAGCGTTATTACCAAAGTCAGTTACTGCATAGTTTACACTCTTGGCATCAAAAGTAACAGGTAAATCAATTTGACTTAATACAACCTCAGTTGGCATCAATATAACATCATCAAAATAGAAAGTCTTTTTAACATTGTTGGTAGGGCCATAAGTATTCCCATTTCCAAAATCAAAAAAGATAGATGCTTTGTTATAATTAAATCCAAAATTAGCTTGTGGGGTACCGCCACTAGGTTGGTTAAAATCAAATACTAAAGTTTCCCACTCATTCGCTTTTGTAGTGAGGGCATCGGTCTCTACCGATTTATTTCCATCTTTAGCATCTTCAATTTTCAACTTCACTATATAACCAGCAGCAGGAGAATACACTCTTACGCTCATTTTAGTTCTGTTAGCCGCTAAAGCAATTTTATTTGTAAATCCTAAGCCTGTACCAATTGTGGTACCCGCCCAAAATTCAGCACCCACATTTTTATCTACTTTCATCACTTTGTTAGCGGCATTAGTAGGATCTACTGCAAAAGTAGAAACGTTACCACCAAAGTCACTCATCGTATAATCATAATTTGGATCATCAAACGCAACAGGTAAATCAATTTGCTTACCTACTTTAATGGTATCTCTTTTTTGCGTAGTGGCAACACCCCCCGATAAAGCAACTACTCTAACAATATAAGTTCCAGCTTTAGGATAGTTATGCGATACAACTTGTCCTTCAATAAAGGACATAAAAGGCTCTGGATTAGTTGTTGTTGAGTCTCCAAAGTAAGCCCTAAAGAAAGTTTCATACAAAGCAGTTGCATCCACTTTAAGATTTAATCCATTTTGCTGTAAAGTTACTTTCAAGTTTTCAGGTGCTCTAAAAGTAACGGTCAGATCTTGCGTTACTTCAGTTGTTTTACCAGTAATATTATAACCAACAATTTTTACTTTATAAAGCCCTTCCTTATAAACGCGTTGCGTGCTTTTACCTGGTAATACTTTAACAGGCGCAACGGTACCGTCACCATAATAAATATCAAAGGAACTAACTCCTTCTCCAATAGGTATAATAGTTACTAAACCTGTATTATCTTGCGTTATATTATATATAGCAGATAATTTGGCAGATGCACTTACCCCATCAAGGAAAGCAACATCTTCAAAAAGGTCTTTTTTACAACCGACCAATAAGATCAGCGAAGTACAGACAGCGAATAAATATTTAAAATTTTTCATTATCATTAATTTTTAAAAGTTTTTTAATATCCAGGATTTTGAGTGAGGCCTGAAATTTCAACTTCGGTTTGTGGAATAGGGAACACTTCATGTTTGCCTACTTTAAAGTTGGCACCTAATACTGAAGCCGCTTTTCCTGTTCTCACTAAGTCAAAGAAACGTTCACCTTCCATAGCTAATTCTAATCTGCGTTCTACTAAAATTGCATCATATAATGCAGTTCCTGTAGAAGTGATATCATGCGCGTTATCTAAAAATGCACGACGACGAACTAAGTTTAAATAGGTTTTCGCTTTCGTTTCATTTACTGTTGTTCCTTTAGTAAAAGCTTCAGCAGCCATTAATAAAACATCTGAATAACGAATAATTCTGAAGTTATTCAAGTAGTTTAATTCCACTTGGCCCGAAGTTTGTCCTTTACGAGGTAAATACTTTTGATTGTATAAGCCTGTATTTTTATAAGGAGCCACTTGGTAAGAAATATTAAACTGCGGGTTCGCTGTTTTATACGCATCAATATCTAATACAGTTACGTTTTTATGTTGATCGCCTGCAGCATATGCATTCGCTAAATCCTTAGTAGGTAAGTTCGTACTCCAACCTGGTGCATAATCAGAAGTGCCAGATAAACCACGAATACCACATTGTTGAATCGCATAGTTACCTTGTCCGCGTGTTGCACCACCCCAGTTATAATAAGGAGAAGCATTAGAGTACTGAATTTCAAAAACAGATTCAGAACCATTCTCGCCAGATAATAAAAAGATATTGCCAAAATTTTGTACTAAAGAGAACGCATTTGCATTTATAACATTGTCTAACATGGTTGCAGCTGCATCAAATTTGTTTTGATACAAATACACTTTACCTAATAAAGCTTGTGCAGCATATTTTGTGATACGTCCTTTTTGAATTTGTGAAGGAGGTAATACCGCAATCGCTGCAGTTAAATCTGCTTCAATTTGCTTGTATACATCTGCTTTAGGAGCACGTTTCAAGGATTTTGAATCGGTTAATGATAATCTCTTATCAGTAAACAAAGGCACATCACCAAACATTTTTACTAATGTAAAGTAATAGTAAGCTCTTAAAAAGTTTACTTCACCATACAAAGCATCTTTACCAGCAAAATCAATTTTATCGCCAGCAGGATTGGTGGCTTTATATTGAATCAAATAATTAGCACGATTCACACCTTCGTAAGCAGATTGCCAAATTTCAGTCAATTGGCCATTTACTGGAGTTGTAGTATAATCGTCTATTTGTTGCAATGGAATTACATCTGAGGCGTTTTCACCACCTGCTACAGCATTATCAGTAGCGATGTCGCCAATAGGAACTACTTGGTTAATCCATTGTAATGGAGTGTAACAACTAATTTCCATAGTACGGTAATCTGATTCAGATTTTAGATAATCCTGATCAGTAGTTTTAAATTCTTCTTGGGGATTATAATCCACAAATTTAGTGCATGCGTTTAAGCTACCGAAAAAGGCAACCAACGCGAGCATTTTTAAATATTTTTTCATGCTTATTTTCATTTTATGAAGATTTAAAATTTAATATCAAGTCCTACAGCGTAGGTTCTAGGTTGAGGATAAGCACCGCGATCAACACCAGTTTCTAGGATACCTCCTGGAATTTCTGGATCAAACCCAGTGTACTTTGTAAGCGTGTACGCATTTTTAACTTGAACATACAAACGCATTTTATTGATTCCTTTTCTTGTCATAGAAGCAGGTAAGGAATATCCTAATTGTAGATTCTTGATTTTTATAAATGAACCGTCTTCAACATATCTATCAGATACTCTCGCATTGTTGTTATTATCTACAAAAGAATATCTTGGGAAGCGCGCGTCGTTGGTAGAATTTTCACCCGTCCATCTTGCTAAAATTTCACGTGGCTTATTAGTATAGTTCGCGTTTCTTTCAAAAGCACGATATATGTCATTGCCTACTGAAGCATATACAAAAGAAGTAAAATCAAAATTTCCAACTTCAATGTTTAAATTCCAACCCATTGTGAATTTCGCAAATGGATCACCAATTTTTGTTTTATCATTCGCATCAATTTTGCCGTCACCATTGATATCTACAAACCTGATATCCCCAGGTTGTGCCCCTGTTTGTTTAGGAGCGGCAGCAACATCAGCTGCATTTTGGAATAAACCTGCTGTTTTAAAACCATAAAAATAACCAGGTGTAAATCCTTTTTCAAATACAGTTACCGACTGTGATTGACCGTTAAAGTAACCACCTCCAAATATTTTAGCAGTGCCATCTGAGTTAGTAGCTGTTACTAAATTAGTAGCAGTAGTAAAGGTTACCGCAGTATTTACTTTTACTTTTCGCGTATTTGAATTATGATACGTTAAAGTCATATCATACCCTGTAGTTTTTGTTGTACCAATATTAGCTTGAGGAATAGGCACTGTGCCCAAATACAAAGAAGCAGAAGGTGTAAATAATAAACCATCTACAGTTTTTTCAAAATAATCTGCCGTTAAACTAAAATGACTATTTAAGAAGCTCATATCAAATCCAATATTAGTTTGGAGTTGTTTTTCCCATCTTAAAGCATTGTTAGCAGCAGAACCAACGGTAGAACCTGGATAAAATACTTCACCATAACTGTAACCGTTACTGTTCGCAGTTGGACCATAACTTGGACCGCCTGTGATAATACCGATATATTGAGGATTCACATTTTCGTTACCAGTAGAACCATAGCTACCTCTAATTTTTAGGAAGTTGATGAACTTGGTAGTAAAGAATTTTTCTTTAGACACTAACCAACCCAATGAACTAGAATAGAAATTACCAAATTGATTGTCCTTACCAAATGCGATAGAACCATCACGACGAGCAGAAAAAGAAGCTAAATACTTATCATTGTAGTCGTAGTTTAAACGACTAAAGTAAGATAAGTTACGGCGGAAATACTCGTAATAATAACCAGATAAGGCATCGGTATTATTCGCATTATTCGAGCCAGTAGCTGCTGTGAAATCTGCAAATGCCCATGAGTTAAACGGCACATCTTGACGACTCGCACCTGCAGTATTGCCTGTAGTTTTTTGAGCAGACATACCCGCTACAGTTTCGAAATGGTGGTTGGTATTAATGTTAAAATTATAGTTGAAATAGTTTTCAAAAATATAATTAAAGTTACTTGCCTTGTCGTGCGAAATTTTATTATGCTTACCTAATACCGCAGAACCATCTTCATTCATTGAATTATCGACGTTGTAAGTGCCATAATAAGCAAGTGGACTAAATGATTTAGCATTACCATCATACTTTGTATATCCAAAACGAGAAGTGAACTTCACATTTTTAATCACGTCATATTGTAATTCAAACTTACCATATAACTTAGTTCCTATATTTTTATTATAAGTATTATCTAAAACAGTAAGTGGGTTAAAAATTTCAGATAAAAGCAAATTACTGAAGCCAAATTTACTTGCTGTATTTTTTGTATTTAAAATAGAAACGGTAGGATCAAAGTTTAAAGCACTTCCAATCACACTATTAAACGAGTTTTCTAAAACGCCTTTAGAATCTAATATTAAAGCGCTGGTATTCATGATGAATTTTAATCTAGAAGATAAATCAAAATTCAAATTAGCTGTAAAATTAGATCTTGTGAAATTAGATTTATCAGTACCGCCTACAATACCACCTTGGTTTAAATAACCTGCACTTAATAAATAAGACATTTTTTCGGAACCGCCTTTAGCAGTCAAATTATAAATTTGTTGCGGAGCATCTTTGAAAATTTGATTTTGCCAGTTGTTGCCTACTCCAATACCAGATAAGTTAGAAAAGATTGGAGCACCACCTGCAGTAGTACTTCCTTCATTTAACATAGCAGCATATTCAGTGGCATTTAAAACACCAATAGTGTTCATGACTTGTTGTACACCATAGTTACTGCTAAAGCTAAATTCAGCTTTTTGATTTTTCTTGCCTGATTTGGTAGTTACCACAATCACACCGTTACCGCCTCTCACACCATAGATAGCAGTGGTTGCCGCATCTTTAAGTACGTTGATGGTTTCAATATCGTTAGGGTTGATAGAATTTAAATCAACTAAAGATTGTTGCACTCCATCTACTATCACCGTTGGATCTGTTCCTGTGAAAGAAGGAATACCTCTAATTAATACTGTAGGTTTAGAACCTGGAGAACCACCTTGAATGACACTCACCCCAGAAGCACGACCCTGAAGGGCCTCTTCGGTACGAACTGCATTCACTTTCTCGATGTCTACACTTTTAATAGTGGAGATAGCACCAGAAACGTTGGTGATTTTTTGGGTACCATACCCAATTACAATCACTTCACTTAAATTGGATGTGGCTACTTCGGTTAATTCAAAGTTGACAGTTCCCGCAGCAGATACTTTTTTCTCTACTTTGCTCATGCCTACATAACTAACTACTAAAGTTGCTCCTTTTGCAGGAATGGAAACTGTAAAATTTCCTTTCGCATCAGTCAAAGTAGTTTTGTTGGTTTCTTTCACTACTACTGAAGCGCCGACAAGCAATTCGCCGTTGGTCTTATTGGTCACCTTGCCCCCTACCTCAATGTTTTGAGCAAAAGCTCCTACAAATAGGCATAAAATAAAGGCAGAAGTAATCCAAAACCTGATTTTTAATTTCATGTACACTTAAATTAATGGTTTAAATAATAGAATTTTTATGATTTAAAAAGATAGAATGACGCGTAGGGGAAAGCATAATATATTTAATAACAAATTTTGAAGCAACTTGATTATGAAAGGATAATGTTTTTGAAGAAAGTCCAATAAAAAGCAAGGAAATGGCTAAAAATTGGGGGAAGGATAAGCTAAAATTAGCTTTCACCGTAGCAGTAGCTAACCCATATACTAGGATAGCCCAAAAAGCAAGTTTTGTAGCGTTTTTCATTGGTTTAAGCTTAGAATCGTTTAACAGATGTAGTGTTTAGGCACACTTCTATTAATAAGTAAAATTAAGCAAGCCTTTCTCTGTAATCAATAAATTTACCACA
>Ga0114980_10003219_pt1 | contig 11250 bp, 10 predicted proteins | sample S_140806_EF_Meta_FD_87018 | JGI IMG/M metagenome (GOLD analysis project Ga0114980, IMG submission 87018) | Freshwater microbial communities from Lake Simoncouche, Canada to study carbon cycling - S_140806_EF_MetaG | ecosystem: Environmental > Aquatic > Freshwater > Lake | place: Lake...
AAACCCGGCAACTCCAGCGCATACACCACCCGCTGCTGACGGTAGTGGTCAAACAGGGGCGCCACTTCGGCCGCCGACGCGGCGGCGTTGACGCTGTGCAGCAGGAGCAGGGGCGGCAGCGCAGCACCTGCGCTCTCGGGCCGAGCGCTGTAGAGACTGAGCCGGCCGGCCAGAGAGTCGAAGTCCCTCCGTTCAGCCGGCAGGGCGAGGGGCAGTGGGGTGTCAATCATGCGCGAGCGGCAATTGCGCCACAACGACCCAGTCAGAAATGGGCACATGGCTGGACGACCGACAAATCGCCAATCGATCAAACACCAATTCGCGCCCCGAATAACTGTCCGCCAGGAGCGGACGCTTGCGGGCGTAGGCCTCATGGGCATCGCCATACGCCAGACTCAAGTGGGGAAACGGTGAGAGCCCATGCGACGTGCCCGTGATCTCCTGTGCAGCGGCTTGCAGGTCATCAAACGCCTGATGAGAACCAAAGCTGAGAAACAGGCAGCGGAAAAAATGAGCGGTGCACGCCACACCCGCGACAGGCCAATGCTGGACGGGCGTGCGTGCGGCCAGCGTCGCCAGCAAGGGCATCAGTTGGTCTGGTGCCAGCGCGACATCACCCTGTATCGTCACATGGGGCGCAAACAGTGAACCGCCCAGCTCGGCCGAGAGTCGATGAATCGTGTCGGAGAGGGCGGCTTCCTGATTGGCGCGCGGCAGCAGCCAGATGGAGTACTGGGGACGATCGGACACGATGACACTCCTGCTCGCTAACCGACCTTGTCAAGCGGACGCTCGATCACAAGGCCATCCGGGCCACGCCGGGACATGGCGCTCCGCAGAGATGGCAGCTCAGTGGATGATAGTGCCTGAAAGTGCGCATTTCGGTGGTTCCCCTTGCCAAATGACACCTTTGTAGCCCTATCGGCCGGCATTTCATGACGCGCCACTGGCGCCCCCCTGATGGTGTCCGGGCACCAAACCACCCGCCTTTCCGTCACAAAATTTACATATTGAGCACCTACATTGAAGAGATTGCCTTGCTACGCCGGGGCTAGACAGGATTCGTTTGCGAGCCATATTGACCATTGCTGCGGCACCAGCGCACCACCATCTTGCGGGTTACTGAGCGATGGCGCAAGTGTTGCTCGAAAAGTTGACCAAGCGCTGGGGCGCTCACACGGCCGTGAATGAGGTCAGTTTTGTTGTCCCGCAGGGCCAACTCGTCGCCATACTCGGGCCCTCCGGCTGCGGAAAGTCCACGCTCTTGCGACTGATTGCCGGCCTTGAAGAGCCGAGTGCTGGCCGGATCGAGATCGACGGCCGCGACGTGACCAAGCTGTCGCCATCTGAGCGGAAAATTTCCATGGTGTTTCAGTCCTACGCGCTTTTTCCGCACCTCTCGGTGGCGGAGAACGTGATCTTCGGTCTGAAGGTCCGCAAAGTGGCCCGGGCCGAACGTGAGGCACGCTTGAAACATGTGGCCGACCTGGTCGGTCTGACGCCTTACCTGGACCGCAAGCCGGCGCAGCTCTCCGGTGGACAGCGTCAACGCGTGGCGTTGGCGCGGGCCATCATTGCCGAGCAAACCGTCTGCCTGATGGATGAGCCCCTGTCCAATCTCGACGCGCAGCTGCGGCATGAGATGCGGGTCGAGATCCGGGCCTTGCAGCAACGGCTCGGCATGACCATGGTCTATGTCACGCATGACCAGACCGAAGCCATGACCATGGCCGATCGGGTGATCCTGATGCGTAACGGTGCCATTGAACAAGCGGGCGCACCCGCCGAGATCTACAACCGACCGGCAACATCCTTCGTCGCCAGCTTTGTCGGTGCGCCGCCAATGAACCTGGTGCCGGACGGTGACATGGTTCGGGGCATCCGACCCGAGCATGTGCGACCAGGAGCCGGTGATGACCCGTCCATGACGCGCACTGGCAAGGTCACCGCCGTCGAGTACATGGGCGCTGACACAATCATCAGCATGGTGACTGCCGAGACGCATCGCGTGCTGATGCGCCTGCCCGGCGCTTCGACGCTGCGCACCGGTGATGAACTCAGTTTTCACTGGTCTCTCCAAGACGAAAGCCAGTTTGATGCCGCCGGCCGCCGGCGCCTGACAGCGTCCGCCGAGCGGCAATAACCTGGCCTGTTTCACGCCAACCGACAGTTCTATTCACTCAACCAGAGCCCCCGGGCTCGCAACTTCAGAAAGAGCATGATGTCCAAAATTTCACGCAGGACCTTTACCGCCTTGGCCGTAGCCGCAGGCTTTGCATCGACCACCGCATCTGCTGCAGACGTCGAGGTGCGCATGTATTTTCCAGTGGCCGTCGGCGGGCCAGTCACCAAGATCATCGACGACTACGCCGCTGGCTTCGAGAAAGAAAATCCCGGCATCAAGATCAAGCCGATCTATGCCGGCGACTACCAACAGACCGTGGCCAAGGTCCTGACCGCCATCAAAGGCGGCGACATCCCTGAGACCGCCATCTTGCTGGCAGCCGACCTGTTTTTACTCACCGATGAAGATGCCGTGGTGCCGATGGACGACTTCGTCAAGACCGCAGATGACACGGCCTGGATGAACACGTTCTATCCCGCCTTCATGGAAAATGCCAAGCTCAAGGGCAAGACTTACGCCATTCCGTTCCAGCGCTCCACCCCGGTTCTGTACTGGAACAAGGACGCCTTCAAAGCTGCCGGCCTGAACCCTGAAAAGGGACCCGCCACCTGGGCCGAGATGCGGGACATGGCCAAGAAGCTGACGAAGAAGGACGCGTCCGGCGCCACCACCCAATGGGGTGTCCAGATTCCCTCTGATGGCAATACGGCCTGGCTGTTCACCGGCATCACGACCGGCGCTGGCGCCCGCCTGACCAACGCCGACGGCAATAAAGTGGCCTTTGACGACCCCAAGGTCATCGAGTCGGTTCAGAGCTGGTACAACCTGTCCAAGGTCGATGGCGTGCAACCGTCAGGTTTGATTTCCTGGGGAGCTACGCCGCGCGACTTCCTGGAAGGCAAGGCAGCCATGATCTGGCACACCACGGGCAACCTGACCAACATCAAGACCAACGCCAAGTTTGGCTTTGGCGTGTCTTACTTGCCGGGCATCCGGCAAAACGGTGCGCCGACCGGCGGCGGCAACTTTTACATCTTCAAGGGCGTCCCCAAGGTCAAACAAGAGGCGGCGTTCAAGTTCATCAAGTGGATGACAACACCCGCTCGAGCCGCCGAGTGGTCGGTCAAGACCGGTTATGTGGCCACCTCTGCGGCCGCCTACGACACCCCCGAGATGAAGGCCTATACCGCCAGCTTCCCACAGGCCATCGTGGCGCGCGACCAGCTCAAGTTCGCGGTATCAGAACTGACCACCCATGAGAACCAACGCGTCTCAAAGGTGTTCAACGATGCCCTGCAAGCCATCATGACGGGCTCGCGTCCTGCCGAAGCAGCCCTGAAGGACGCGCAGCGCGAAGGCGAACGCATCCTGAAAGACTTCAAGTAAGCCACCGTCAGCCGTCAAATCTCCAGCAGCCACCATGACCGGAACGCGCAACACGGTTCATGCCTGGCTGCTGGTGTTGCCTGCCTGCGTGTTGTTGGCTGCCTTCACGCACATCCCGATCATCGGCACGTTCATCCACAGTTTTTACTCATCGCCCAAACCACGGCGGCCATCCCGCTTTGTCGGCTTCGACAATTACGAGGCCATGCTTGGTGACCCCATTTTCTGGAAGTCGCTATGGAATAACCTGCTTTATGCGGGCGTCTCGGTTCCCGTGTCGATTGCACTCGCATTGGCCATGGCACTGTTTGTGAATGGCAAACTCAGGGGCCAAGGGGCTCTTCGGCTTGCCTACTTCACGCCCACGGTGCTGCCGATGATCGCTGTAGCAAACATCTGGTTGTTTTTCTACAACCCACAATATGGTCTGATTGACCAACTGCTCAAACCTTTTGGCGTCATCGGCGTCAATTGGCTCGGCTCACAGGGCACTGCGCTGTGGTGTCTGATCGTGGTCGGCATCTGGAAGGAAGCCGGCTTCTTCATGATTTTTTATTTGGCGGCCTTGCAGCAAATTTCGACTGAGTTAAGGGAGTGTGCCGCCATTGAGGGTGCCAGCCGCTGGACATTTTTTTGGCGCGTGAGCTTTCCCCTGCTGATGCCTACGACCCTGTTCGTGATGATCAATGCTGTGATCAATGCCTTCCGCTTGGTAGACCATATTTTTGTCATGACCGGTGGGGGGCCTGACAACGCGACTTCCGTGCTGCTGTATCAAATTTATGTGGTCGGTTTCAAATTTTTTGACCAGGCCTATGCAGCAACCTTGACCATGGTGCTTTTGCTCATCCTTGGCGTCATTGCCATCGGACAGTTCTTGTTGGCCGACAAGCGGGTTCATTACCAATGAGCATGGTCGACAACAAAGGCCTGGCCGGCGAAGTCGTCGAGACCATCGCGGCTTGGATGTTGGGCTTGCTGTGGATGCTGCCGCTGCTGTTCGCCATCTGGACCGCCATCCATCCCAGCGCCTACGTGGCCAAATTTGACCTGCTGGCACCGATCACCGCGCAGAATTTCGTCACAGCCTGGGAAGCAGCACCCTTTGCCCGGTATTTTCTCAACACCATGCTGCTTGTTACCGGCATTTTGCTGGCCCAGTTTGTCTTGTGCACCTTGGCCGCGTTCGCCTTTGCCCGGTTCGAGTTCAAAGGTCGGGACACCCTGTTCATGCTGGTGCTGGTGCAACTGATGGTGGCGCCCGATGTGCTGCTGCTGGAGAACTACATCACCATTCGCCAACTGGGCTTGGTCGACACCCTGCCGGCGATCGCACTGCCCTATCTGGCCTCCGCATTTGGCATTTTTTTGCTGAGACAAACCTTCAAGGCGATTCCGAAAGACTTCGAAGAGGCGGCGCGGGTCGAAGGTTGCTCAACCCTGGGCGTGCTCTGGCGGGTGTACGTGCCGCTGGGCAAACCCATTTACTTGGCCTACGGGCTGGTGCTCGTGAGCTTTCACTGGAACAACTTTTTATGGCCGCTGATCATCACGAACTCGGTCACGACACGGCCATTGACGGTTGGCCTAGCCATCTTCGCCTCTGTCGATCAAGGCATTGACTGGTCCATCATTTGCGCTGCTACGCTGATGACGTCCGGACCCTTGCTGATTGCCTTCCTGTTGTTCCAACGGCAATTTGTGCAGAGCTTTATGCAGACCGGCATCAAGTAGGGCCTGGCTGATGTGGCAGCCGGAGCGGGCAGATACAGTGCGCGACCGGCATGACGCCAACAGCCAAATCGACCCTGGCCCCAGTGCTTTGCAAGATTCTCGATCTGACAAAAGCCCTTAGTGTGCCGCAGAAGCCGCTGACGGCATCGACGATGCCGAAGGAGCAGGTACGTCCAAGCCGGATGCGCTCGTCAACAGACCCAAGTCAGCCAGGGCCGCCGCCACAGCCTGCGGCAGCGGCGTGTGCGGCTCGGGGCCAATCAGCGCGGTCAGCCGGGCGTTAGCCAGAGCATGGGGCGTTTGCCACAGGTAGCGCATGTCCAGCAAGGCGGCCCAAGCCGGCACGAACGGGCTGGCCAGACGCAGGATAGCCCAGGGCATGCTGGCCCGCGTGAGCGGAGCACCCGGCGCGACCCAGCCCTGGGCCCGGGCCAGCGGCGTCAGCGCCTCCAGCCAACGCTGCGCCGTCAGGGCGTGCCCGGCAAAATGAAGCACCTCAAACGGTGCCAGCGCATCGCGCCGCTCGGCCACCGCCAAAAAGGTGTGCGCCAGGTCGGGCAAATAGGCCCAGGCGGTGGACACATCGCCCACACCGGGGTAAGTGAAACGCCCCTTGGCCAGTTGCTTGCTCAGGGCCAGGTCAAACCAGCTGCCACGGCCGGCGCCAAAAAAATCACCGGCCCGGATCACCACCGCACGCACACCCGAGGCGCTGAGCTGCTGCTCCATGGCCATGCGGATACGGCCTTTGACCGTGTGGGCTTGTTGTGGCGTGTCCTCGCGCAACAGGGCCGGCATGGTGCGGCCAAAGTTGTACACATTGCCGGGCAGCATCAGTGTGGCGTCAAGTTGGCGGCACAGGGCGATGGCTGCCGTCAGCAGGGGCACGGCCTCTGCCTGCCAGGCCGCATTGGTGTAAGCGGAGGGGTTGAGGGCGTGTACCACCACGCTGGCGCCGGCCGCAGCGGACGCGAGCGCCGCCGTATCTTGCATGTCAACACCACGCCATTCGACGCCTGTGGCCGTTGGCGGCATGGCACCCTGCCGCATCTGGCCGACCACGCGCCAACCGGCTGCGGCAAACGCACGGGCCGCCGCCAGGCCAAACCGGCCGCGTGCCCCCAAAACCAATACTGTCTTTGTCATGATGTGTGTCCTTTCGCTTGCTCGAAGTCCAAATTGTGCGGCCAAGCCAGATCGGCCACAATTGCATAAATGTTGATAACAGTAATTCAATTATGAATAGCAGCTCAAGTATCGACTTTGACTGGCGACTGGTCCGGTCCTTTTTGGCCGTGCTGGAGCGGGGCAGCTTGCTGGCGGCGGCGCGGTCCTTGGGCGTGAGCCAGCCCACCCTGGGGCGCCACATCACCGAGCTGGAAAGCCAGCTCGACAGCGTGCTGTTTGAGCGAACCGGTCGCGGCCTGGTGCCGACCCGCACCGCCGCGCAGCTGGCCGAGGCCGCGCGTCAGATGCAGGACGGTGCAGTCCAGCTCTCACGAACTTTGGCTGGCACCCGAACCCAAGCTGGTGGCACGGTGCGCATCACCGCCAGCGTGCCCGTGGCAGTGCAATTGCTGCCACGCCTCCTGCTGGACCTGCGCCTGAGGCTGCCCGACATCCAGATCGAGATCGTCAGCAGCAACCAGGTCAGCAACCTGCTGCGCCGTGAGGCCGACATTGCCATCCGCATGGTAAGACCCGACCAGACCTCTTTGGTGGCCCGCAAGCTCGGCGACGCGCCGGTGGGGGCCTATGCCCACCGCGATTACCTGGCGCGCCGGGGCACGCCGGCGCAACCCACCGAGCTGCTGCAGCATGAGCTGATCGGCAGTGACACGGACCCGGCGATTCGCCAGGGCTTTGAGGCGATGGGCTACCCGGTGCCGCGCGAGGCCTTTGCACTGCGCAGCGACGACCTCATGCTGCAGTGGCAGGCGGTGCGGGCCGGCCTGGGCATTGGCTTTGTCGCCGACTACCAGGCGCGCATGGACCCGGACGTGGTGCCGGTGCTGACCGGACAGCTGCAGATCTCGCCGCTGCCGGTGTGGCTGGCGGTGCACCGCGAGATCCGCACCAGCCGCCACATCCGCTCGGTGTTCGACTTTCTGGCCACTGCACTGCCGAGTGCCCTGTCAACCGGGGCCGGCTTGCGCTACCCTTAGGGCTCCACCCTTTGATGACCCGCCCCAATATGCCGCACCCAACGATGTCCCCACCCTGGTTTGAGGGCTTTGAAGGTCGCAACCTGACGCTGCCCCATGCCAACCTGCACGCCCGCGTGCCGACAGGCGCGCCCGACGGCCGCCCGGCCCTGCTGCTGCTGCACGGCTTCCCTCAGACCCATGCAATGTGGCATCGGGTAGCAGCCCGGCTGGCACAGGACTTTTACCTGGTGATGCCGGACCTGCGCGGCTACGGCGACTCCAGCAAGCCCGCGGGCCTGCCCGACCACAGCAACTACAGCAAGCGCGCCTTGGCACAAGACATGGCTGATTTGATGGATGCGCTGGGCGTGGCACGCTTCGCGGTCTGCGGCCACGACCGGGGCGGCCGGGTGGCGCATCGGCTGGCGCTGGACCACCCGGGCCGGGTGAGCAGCCTGTGCGTGATCGACATCGCGCCCACGCTGGACATGTACGCCGCCACTGACATGGCCTTTGCCAGAGCCTACTACCACTGGTTTCACTTGATCCAGCCCACACCCCTGCCCGAGACCATGATCACCGGTAACCCGCTGCCCTACCTGCACCACAAGCTTGGCGGCTGGGGCACCGGGGGCTTGGCACAGATCGAGCCCCAGGCGCTGGCCGAGTACGAGCGCTGCTTTGTCCTGCCGGGAACCATCCATGCCATCTGCGAGGACTACCGCGCCAGCGCTGGAATCGACCTGGAGCACGACCGCGAGAGCCGCGCGCGGGGGGAAAAAATTGCCTGCGATACCCTGGTGCTTTGGGGCGAACGCGGCGTGGTGCAACGCCTGTTCAGACCACTGGCATTGTGGCAAGCGCAGTGCTCGGGGATGGTCAGCGGTCACGCCATGCCGGCCGGGCACTTCATTCCTGAGGAGTTACCAGAAGCCACGGCCGACGCCTTGGCCGGGTTTTTGGCCGCCAATGCGGCTCGCACCGGGCCATGACCGAACATCAGCCGAACAGCGCCAGTCCGTGGCCAACAGGCGGCCTGGCCCTGGTGATTGGTGCCAGCGGCGGCATTGGTGACGCCCTGCTGGCGCGCCTGCAAGCAGACTCCCGCTTTACCCGCGTGCTCGGGCTGTCACGGCGCAGCCAGCCCGCGCTGGACCTGCTGGACGAGGCCAGCATCGCCCAGGCCGCAGCCCACGTGGCCGGGCTGGATCTGCCGCTGCGGCTACTGGTCGACGCCACCGGCCTGCTGCATGGCCAGGGCCTGCAGCCCGAAAAGAGCTTGCAACAACTTGACCCGGTGCAGATGGCGCAGGCCTTTGCCATCAATGCCATCGGACCGGCGCTGTTGATGAAGCATTTTTTGCCACTGCTGCCGCGCGAGGGGCGTGCCGTGTTTGCCACCCTGTCAGCCAAGGTCGGCAGCATCGGCGACAACCACTTGGGCGGCTGGTACAGCTACCGCGCCAGCAAGGCGGCGCTGAACCAGCTGGTGCGCACCGCCGCCATCGAACTGCGCCGACGCCAACCCCAGGCGCTGTGCGTGGCGCTGCACCCGGGCACGGTGGCCACTGGGCTGTCAGCGCCTTTTGCCAAAACCGGCCTGCAAGTGCAGAGACCGGACCTTGCTGCGGCACGCCTGCTGGGCGTGATCGATGGCCTGCAGGCCGCTGACTCGGGCGGTTTTTTCAACCATGACGGCAGCGCGCTGCCCTGGTAGCCGGCTCGCGCAGCGTCCCAGCGCTCACGCGCCGTGGCACTTTTTGTATTTTTTGCCGCTGCCGCAGAAACAGGGGTCATTGCGTCCCGGCGTGACCTCGGCGCGGACCGTGGCGACTCGCGGACCGACATTGCGCCACAGCTCGCGCAAGTCGTACACCGCCCAGATCGCGGCGGCAAAAGCTTCCATGCGCTGCACACTGACGCTGGGCGGGCTGTTGTCGTCAAACACGGCCACGGTGGGTTCATCGGTGTCGTCTTCGGTCAGCGCCACCAATGCCTGCAAAGCGCCATCCAGCCATTTGGCGGCTTCCTTGTCGCGCGGCGGCACCCACTCCTCGGGCCAGGCCTCTACCGCAAACATGAAGCCCAGCGCCCACACCTGGCCAAACGCGGGCAAGTCCTCTTGCGCCAGGGCCGGGCGCTCCTCTTCGGGCAGGGCCGCCACCGCGCCGCGCACATCCATCACCTCGGGGTGGTACGCAGCCTCCTCGTCCAGCCCCTGCACCTCGGCATCGAGCGCGGCGCTCACCTCGTGCCAGCGTCGCTGCCACAGGTCCATGAAGCGCTGGCGCTGGTCAGCATCGGCAAAGGCGCCTTCGTGGCCGCCAAGGGCGTCAAGCGCTCCGCCCTCCTCTGGCACATCCAGCAGCACCGGCAGGTAGTCTTCGGGCGCCATCTGGCGGCGGCAGCAAACCAGCGCCGCCAGAAAGCCCTCGCAAAACTCCCACTGGGGCGTCTCGTCCGAACGCGTGCGCAGGTCGTCCAGGATCAAATCCAGCGCGTCATAGTCTTCCGGCGCCAGGGGGAACGGCAGGGTCGGCGTTGTGGTCAGTGAAGGGGTGTCGGTCATGGCAGGGCCTTGGGTTCCGGCCAAGTCTGAGTCTGGGCCACCCTGCGATTTTGCACCGGCTGACTGGGCAAAAAGGGCGCGGGCTGATATCGTCGGGCCCACAGGAGGTTACCGATGTTGCACAAACTCAATGCCATGTTTCCGGTGCGCTACACCACCTTGGGCCTGTGCGTCCTTGCGCTGCTGTTGAGCCTGTTTGCGCTGCTGGCATTCGGCACCGGGTGGGCGGCACTCATGCTTTCCGGTGGCTTGGTGGCGCTGGGCGCGCACGACCTGCGTCAAACCCAGCGCTCCATCCTGCGCAACTACCCCATCATCGGCCACCTGCGTTTCGCGCTGGAGTTCATCCGGCCCGAGATCCGGCAGTATTTCATCGAAAGCGACAACGAAGCCGCGCCGTTCTCGCGCTCGCAGCGCTCGCTGGTGTACCAGCGCGCCAAGGGCGAGCCCGACAAACGCCCCTTTGGCACCCAGCTGGATGTGCACGCCACTGGCTATGAGTGGATCAACCACTCGATGGCACCCACCCAACTGGCCACCCATGACTTTCGCCTGACCATCGGCCCGGAAACGGCGCAGCCCTACAGCGCCAGCGTGTTCAACATCTCGGCCATGAGCTTTGGTGCCCTGAGCGCCAACGCCATCATGGCGCTCAATGCCGGTGCCCAGCGTGGCGGCTTTGCGCACGACACCGGCGAGGGCTCGATCTCGGCGCACCACCGGGTACACGGCGGCGACCTGATCTGGGAAATCGGCTCGGGCTACTTTGGCTGCCGCAATGACGATGGCAGCTTCAACCCGGACAAGTTTGCCGAGAACGCGCGCGACCCGCAGGTCAAGCTGATCGAGCTCAAACTCAGCCAGGGCGCCAAGCCGGGCCATGGCGGCGTGTTGCCCGGCTCCAAGGTGACGCCGGAAATCGCCGCCGCACGGGGTGTGCCGGTGGGGGTGGACTGCGTCTCGCCAGCGGCGCACAGCGCCTTTGCCACGCCCATGGCCATGATGCAATTCATCGCGCAACTGCGCACGCTGTCGGGCGGCAAGCCGACCGGCATCAAGCTGTGCATTGGCCACCCATGGGAGTGGTTTGCCATGGTCAAAGCCATGCTGGCCACCGGCATCACGCCCGACTTCATCGTGGTCGATGGCGCCGAGGGCGGCACCGGTGCCGCACCAGTGGAGTTCACAGACCATGTCGGATCGCCGCTGCAAGAGGGCCTGCTGCTGGTGCACAACACGCTGCGCGGCGCGGCCCTGCGCCAGCGCATCCGCCTCGGTGCCGCGGGCAA
>Ga0114980_10003220_pt1 | contig 11249 bp, 9 predicted proteins | sample S_140806_EF_Meta_FD_87018 | JGI IMG/M metagenome (GOLD analysis project Ga0114980, IMG submission 87018) | Freshwater microbial communities from Lake Simoncouche, Canada to study carbon cycling - S_140806_EF_MetaG | ecosystem: Environmental > Aquatic > Freshwater > Lake | place: Lake...
CCGGGCTTGGCGCGCGCCATGTCCACGATGAACTGGGCCGACGAGCGCGGGTCAAGTGTGTCGGTGACCGCAATGCGCTCGGGCAGGTTGCCCAGGCCGTCGGCGCCGTGGATGTAGGCGGGCGGCGCTTCGCCTGGCTTGACCCAGGGCCGGACTACCCCCTGTGTGACCGGGATCTGTCGCCCGGCCAGGGCGCACAGGTAGAGCGCGTTGGTGGCGGCCTGTGGCACCGTGACATTGCCAAAGGTGGTGGTGATGCCCAGCACCTCGATGTCCGGGTGGGCCAGGGCAAAGTACAGCGCCATGGCGTCGTCCACGCCAGGATCGGTGTCAAAAATGACGGGGTGCGGCAGGGCAGAGCTCATGGGGCTTGTGTCGGGTTAGGGCTGTGTTGGGCCAGGAAATCGGCGACCTCAGCCAGGGTAGGGATGGACGATTGCGCGCCCATTTTGGTGCATGCCAGGGCGGCGGCGGCGCTGGCTTGGCGCATCGCCTCGGCCAGCGTCAGGCCACGGCTCAGGGCCGCCACCAGAGCGCCGCAAAAGGTGTCGCCGGCGCCGGTGGTGTCCACTGGGGTCACGGCAAAGGCCGGCTGGCGCAGCCACTGTTGGCCGCTGCGCGCCAGGCACCCGCGAGCACCCAGCGTCACCACCACAGTGGGCACGGCGATGCGGGCCAACTGAGCCTCCAGGTCACCTGCGGCTCCGGCCAAGGCCGCCAATTCACCCTCGTTCACGATCAGGATATCGATGTCCGCCAAAAGGGCGGCGGGCAGCGCCTGCGCCGGCGCGGCATTCAGCACCACAGTCACCCCCTGCGCATGGGCCGCGTGGGCGTAGGCCGCCACGGTGACCAGGGGTGTTTCGAGCGGCATCAGAAGGTGACTGAAGCGGGCCAGCGGCGGCAGGCCACTGGATGTCAGGTGCGCAGGAGCCAGGCCCTGATTGGCCCCAGGCGCCACGGTAATGGCGTTTTCAGCGTCGTCTGACACGCAAATGAAAGCCGTGCCGGTAGCCTGGTCTGCCACGCGCACCGAATGCAGCACCACGCCCGCTTCGGCCAGCGAGGCCTCGATCGGCAGGGCGTAAGCGTCGTTGCCCAGTGCCGCCAACATGTGGGTCACCGCGCCGCCGGCACGGGCACAGGCCGCCGCCTGGTTGGCGCCCTTGCCGCCAGGATAGGTCTTGAAAGCACCACCCAGCACCGTCTCGCCTGGGCCAGGAATGTGCGGTGCCCGCACCACGAAATCGAGGTTGGCTGAGCCTGTGACGAGTAACATGAATGTACCTTTGGGGCCTGGAGGCGAAGGCGCTGCCGCGCAGACGCTGCTTCTCCGACTCGATTGTTCGGCCCATTGTATGAATGCTGGCGTGCACCTCAAACCTGCAACGAGCACCCCCGGCTTTGGATCGTCGCCCTTGAATTTGTTATGCTATCTTTCGATCTTGAACTTCGGCATTCAAGAGCTCGGCGCCTTGTTTTTTTGTCCAGATGATGTTCATTCAACTTCGAAAGAGAACCACCATGAAACTGATGATGACTGCCCGTTTGGGACTCTTGGCCGCAGCCCTGGCTGCCAGCTTTTCTGCAGCCGCCGAACCAGCGATCGTGTTCGACATGGGGGGCAAGTTTGACAAGTCCTTCAATGAAGCCGCCTACAACGGCATGGAAAAGTGGAAGAAGGAGACGGGCAAGCAGTACTTGGAGTTTGAGATTGCCAATGAATCGCAGCGCGAGCAGGCGCTGCGTCGGATGGCCGAGAAGGGCGCCAGCCCGATCATCGCCATGTCCTTCAGCATGGCGTCGAGCGTGGAGAAAGTGGCCAAAGAGTTCCCCAAACTCAACTTCGCCATCATTGACGACGAGGTGAAGTTGCCCAACGTGCAGTCGCTGGTGTTCAAAGAGCACGAGGGCAGTTTCCTGGTGGGCGCCATGGCGGCCATGGCCAGCAAGACCGGCAAGGTTGGTTTCGTGGGCGGCATGGACATTCCGCTGATTCGCCGCTTCCAGTGCGGTTACGAGCAAGGTGCCAAGTGGGCCAACCCCAAGGCCGAGGTGTTTGCCAACATGACCGGCACCACCGGCGCCGCCTGGAACGACCCGGCGCGTGGCGGTGAACTGGCCAAGGCTCAATTTGCCAAGGGCGCGGACGTGGTGTTTGCGGCGGCTGGCGGCACGGGTATTGGTGTTTACCAGGCGGCAAAAGACGGCGGAAAACTGGCCATTGGCGTGGACAGCAACCAGAACCACATCCAGCCCGGCACCATGCTGACCTCTATGCTCAAGCGCGTGGATGTGGCGGTTTACAACGTGGCCAAGTCGCACAAGCCCGGTTTGTCGGTGTTTGGTCTCAAAGAAGACGGCGTGGGCTATGCCATGGACAAGAACAACGAAAAACTGGTGACTGCCGATATGAAGAAAAAGGTCGATGCCGCCAAGGTCGACATCCTCAGCGGCAAGATCAAGGTGGTGGATTACATGTCTGCCAGCGCCTGCAAGTACTGATCGCCGGTCTGGACCGGTGATGGAAGCCGGCCTGGCCGTGCGCATGCACGGCATCCACAAGCGCTTTGGCGCGGTAGCTGCCAATGTGGACGTTGACCTGACCGTGCGTACCGGCACGGTGCACGGGATTGTGGGTGAAAACGGCGCAGGCAAGAGCACGCTGATGTCGGTGCTGTATGGTTTTTACAGTGCCGACAGCGGCAGCATCGAGGTGTTCGGCCAGCCTGCCACCATCCGCAACGCAGACGAGGCCATCGCACTGGGCATCGGCATGGTGCACCAGCACTTCATGCTGGTGGAAACCCTGAGTGCGCTCGACAATGTGATGTTGGGTGCAGAACCGCACTGGCGCTTGTCGCGAGCACAGGACAAGGTGCGGCAGACGCTGGATGGGCTGATGCAGACCACCGGGCTTCACGTGCCTTTGCAGGCCCTCGTGCAAGACTTGGCGGTGGGCGACCGACAGCGGCTTGAGATACTCAAGGCCCTGTACCGGGGCGCCCGCATCCTGGTGCTGGATGAGCCGACGGCGGTGCTGACCCCGCAGGAAACTGAGCAGCTGTTCGGGGTGCTTGACGCCTTGCGCCGGCAGGGCACCACCATCGTGCTGATCACCCACAAGCTCAAGGAAGTCATGCGGCTGTGCGATGACGTGACCGTCATGCGTGCCGGCCGGGTTGTGGCGCGCTTGCCAATTGAGCAGGCCTCTGTGGAAGGGCTGGCGCTGGCTATGGTTGGCCGCAAGGTCCAGATGGGGCGTCCCGAGAGTGCGCAGGGAACTCGCGCGAGCCACGGGTTGCTGCAGGCCACCGGCATCATGTGGCGGGATGTTTATGGTGTGCAGCGACTCCACGGACTGGACCTGAGCCTGCGCGCCGGCGAAATTGTTGGCGTGGCCGGCGTGTCGGGCAACGGCCAGAGTGAACTGCTCGATGTGCTGTCCGGATTGCTTGTTCCCACTGCGGGGCAGATGACGCTGCAGGGTCAGGTTTTTTCCGCCGACGCCTGGCTGGACCCGCATACCGCACGGACCATGGGTCTTGCGCATGTCCCTGAAGACCGCCAGAGCCGGGCCCTGGTGATGGATTTTGTTGCCTGGGAGTCTGCCGTGCTGGGCTATGACGGGCTGTCCGACTACAGCCATCAGGGCTGGATGGACCATGCTGCCATGCGCTCGGCCACCGCCGCCATGATGGCGCGCTTTGACGTGCGACCGGCAGCGCCCGAGCTGCGCAGCAGCAAGTTTTCTGGCGGCAACCAGCAAAAGCTGGTGCTGGCGCGCGAGCTGGGTCAGGCCCCACGCGTGCTGCTGGTGGGCCAGCCCACACGGGGGGTTGACATCGGGGCGATCGAGTTCATTTACGCGCGCCTGCGCGAACTGCGCGATGCCGGTTGCGCCCTGCTGGTGGTGTCGAGTGAACTCGACGAGATACTGGCCCTGTCCGACCGGGTGATCGTCATGAATCAGGGGCGCATCACTGGCGACCTGGCGATCGGCGATTGCACCGAAGCAGGGTTGGGCTTGTTGATGAGCGGTGCCGCCGAATGAACGCAGCGAAACCCCTGTCCCGTTGGGCCGAGCTGCTGCTCTTGCCGTTGGTGTGCTTGGGCGTAGCCTTGCTGGCAGCGGCGGCCGTGGTGACGCTGGTGGGCCAGAACCCGGTAGAGGTGGTCTCGGTGCTGGTGCAGGGCGCCCTGGGCACGCGGCGTGGTGTCAGCTACACCCTGTATTACGCCACCACCTTCATTTTCACTGGCCTGGCCGTCGCTGTGGCTCATCATGGGGGACTGTTCAATATCGGCGGCGAGGGCCAGGCCATCATGGGCGGGCTGGGCACAGGTCTGGTGGCGCTGTGGTTGTCGTCCAGCCTGCCAGCTTGGGTGATTTTGCCGCTGATGATGCTGGCCGGAGCACTGTTCGGCATGGTCTGGGCGGCCGTGCCGGCTTACCTGCAGGCCTACCGGGGCAGCCATGTGGTGATCACAACAATCATGTTCAACTTCATGGCGAGCAGCTTGCTGGTTTATCTGTTGGTGAACCACCTGCGCCCCGCCGGTGCGATGGCCGTGGAGAGCGCCGCGTTTGCGCCTTCTGCGCGGCTGGCCAGTGCGCGCGATGCCCTGGCTTGGTTCGGCATCGACTGGCCGGCCTCGCCGCTGAACCTGAGTCTTTTACTTGCGCTGGCGGCCAGTGGCTTGGTTTACCTCTTTCTCTGGCGTACAAGGGCCGGCTACCACCTGCGCGCTGTCGGTGCCAGCCCGGCGGCGGCCGAGTATGCTGGCATCCGGTCACGTCATCAGGTCCTGGTGGCCATGGCGATCTCGGGGGCCTTGGCAGGTCTGGTTGGCATGAATGAGATTGCCGGCGTCAATGGTCGCTTGCTGCTGGAGTTTGTCAGTGGCGCTGGTTTTACCGGCATAGCGGTGGCCCTGATGGGCCGCAACCATCCCGTAGGCATCATCCTGGCCAGTGTGCTGTTCGGCGCGCTGTTTCAGGGCGGCGCCGAGGTGGCCTTCGAGGTGCGCGGCTTCAGCCGCGACATGGTGGTGATGCTGCAGGGCCTGATCGTGCTGTTCTCAGGTGCCATGGCCTACGTGATCGCGCCGGTGCTGGCCCGGGTGCTGGCGTGGTCGCGGGCCTTGGGGTGGCGCCATGGATGAAGCCCTGTGGGGTGCGATGCTGGCCAGCACGCTGCGCATGGCCACCCCCCTTGTTTTTTGTGCACTGGCCGGGCTGCTGTCAGAGCGTGCCGGCGTGGTTGACATCGGTCTGGAGGGCAAGATGCTGTTTGCCGCCTTTGCGGCGGGCGCCGCAGGGGCGGTGTATGGCTCCACCCTGGTGGCGCTGAGTGTGGCTATGGCGCTGGCCGTGGGTTTGTCCTGGCTGCATGGTCTGGCCTGCGTCAGCCACCCCGGCGACCAGGTGGTGTCTGGGGTGGCGGTCAACATCATCGCGGCCGGTATGACGGTGGTGCTGGGTGCCGCCTGGTTTGCACAGGGCGGTCAGACGCCACCCGTTTCGGCCACTGTGCGCATTCAGCCTTTGTGGCCTGCTCTGGCAGAGCGGGTGCAGACCATTCCTGGCATTGGTACTGTGTTGGGCCCAGGCCTGTTCGGTCACGACCTTCTGGTGTACCTCGCCTATGCCCTGGTTCCGGCGGTGTGGTGGCTGCTGTTTCGCACCCGCTTTGGCCTGCGGTTGCGCGCTGTCGGCGAGAACCCGCAGATGGTGGATGCCGCCGGGGTATCGGTGCTGCGCCTACGCTACACCGCCCTGACACTCAACGGCATCCTTTGTGGTCTGGCCGGCAGCTACCTGGTGCTGGCGCAGAATGCCTCTTTTTCGCAGAACATGACGGCAGGGCGAGGCTTCATGGCCCTGGCAGCGCTGATCTTTGGGCGCTGGCACCCAGTGGGTGCCTTGGGTGCCTGCCTGTTGTTTGGTTTCATGGATGCGGTGGCCATCCGTTTGCAGGGTGTGAAGCTGACCGGTTTTGGCGAGGTGCCGGTCCAGCTGATTCAGGCCTTGCCCTACCTGTTGACCGTGATTTTGCTGGCGGGCTTCATTGGCCGGGCCGTCGCGCCCCAGGCGCTGGGCAAGCCCTACGTCAAGGAGCGTTAGGGGCGGCACCGGTCCGGCCGCGCCTTGGCTCTAGCGCCCGGGCCAGGCTGGCTGGCACCGGCCAGGGCTCGGCGCCCCAGCGCGCCGCCAGCAATTCGGCGCAGAGCACGGCAAAACTGAGGCCGCGCGAACCCATGCCAGTGCAAACCCACAGACCATCGTCTCGCCCCGCATGGACCGGGCCCACCAGCGGGAGACGGTCGGCACTGACGCAACGCGCGCTGTGCCAGCTTTGAACACGATCCTGCGCAAAGTCGGGCGCCAGTGCCGTCGCGGCGGCGGGTAGCAACTGCGCCAGCCGCACCAGGTTTTTCCTGTGGCCCTGCTGCCAGTCGGGAGGCTGCGTCCCCGCCGCGTCGTAAGTGGCGCCTGCGATCCATGCCATGCCTTGGGCCAGCGGCACGGCTGGCAGCAGGCTGCCGCCACCGTTGACCGGAAAGGGCGGCAAATCTTGACTTTGGCCGTCTTGGCGCAGGCCCCACGAAACCTGACCCGGCACGGGGTGCAGGCTGGCCAGGGCGCTGCCTTGGAGGTCTGCCACATCGGGGCAGTCCCGCAGCAGGGGCTGGACGGCATGGGCATGGGCCAGCACCAGCCGCCGGGTGGCAAGCAGGGGCTGGTGGTCGGCGCCCAATAGTTCCCAGGCGTCGCGGTGGCGGCGCAGGCCAGTCACCTGGATGCCACCGACAAAGCGCACACCGGGGCTGGCCAGCCAGGCCTGTACCAGCATGGCCGGCTTGATCCAGCCGGCCATGCCGTGCCACAGGTCTCCTGTCGACGCTGAGCAGCCTTGCCGCCAGGCGGCGTGGGCGGCCGGGCTTTGGCCTTTGGACCAGGCCAGGCCCTGTTCGGGCCAGTCCTTCGGCAACCTGCTACCCGCGCCCAAGTCGCGCTGCAGCACGCCCGAGGCGTCCCAGTCCTGACCACGCTCCAGCAGTGCCTCGGCCTGCTGCAAGGTCAGGCGCAAACCGCAGCGCGATAACCGCGACAGAGTGCAGTCGTCGGCCGACACATGCGGCACACACAGTCCAGCCGGCAGGCTGGACGCGCCAGTGGCCGGCGCAGTAGCCTGGTCCAGCACCTGCACCTGCCAGCCACGCCGCGCCAAGGATGCTGCGACACTGGCGCCAGCCAGACCCGCGCCCAGCACCACGCAGTCGTCGGCGCCCTGTGGCGCGGCCTGGGGGCCTTGGCGTGTGGTTTTGATCGCCCAGCCTGGCTGGTAAGTCGCCACGCGCACCGCCAAGTCAGCTGGGGCCGGGTCGAACTCAAAACCACACTGCTGCAGGGCTGGGAGCAATGGCGGCACATGGTCGGCAGCCAGTGCCAGCCGACTGCCGCGGCGAGCGCAACGTGCCAATGCTTTGATCTGCCACAGATCCCAGCCAGCTTCGGGCAGGCTTTGTGCTGGCGGACCGTGCAGCAGCAGGGTGTCTGCCTGAAAGCGCAGCTCACGCAATGTCTGGGCTGTTGGCCCCACACACAAAGTCAGTAGAACCTGGCCCTGATCAAGGCTGAAACGGTGAAAGCCGGGCAACAAGCCAATCCACTGTCCAAGCAATCTGTCTGCGTCGTCGACCTGGGCTGGATTGGCCGCGCGGTGCAGGCCGACCGCTGCCGTCGGCAGGTCGGTCAAGCCCACGAAATGCAGCAGGCGAGGGCGGTGTGGGTCGGCACGCCACTGCTGCCAACTGGCCCAGAAGCGCTGCCCATGGTCAAAGCGGGTGTCCAGCACCCGCCAGGCCGTCTGGCCGCGCCAGCTCAGCGCCGGCTCGCAGGCCTGCCACAGTCCGGCGGCCGAAGACTCGCCCACCTTGGGGTGCGATCAGGCGCTGGGCGGCACGTAGCCCTGCGCCGCGTCGGCACCGTCTCCGAAAAAATGATTTTCCATTTGGCGCGCAAGGTACTGGCGGGCTCGTGCATCGGCCAGGTTGAGCCGGTTCTCGTTGACCAACATGGTCTGGTGCTTGAGCCATGCGGCCCAGGCTTCCTTGCTGACGCTCTCCCAAATGCGCTTGCCCAGTTCCCCGGGGTAGGGCGGAAAATCGAGCCCTTCGGCTTCCTTGCCGAGTTTGATGCAGGTGACGGTGCGTGCCATGGGGGATGGGTCCTTTGAACAATATTGTTGTGGGGGGGACTTTAGCAAGCTTTCGTCCGCCCCGAAGCGTCGGGTAATTGGACCAGGCTTGCTTTTTGCGTGTTTGCCCCGAAAGCGGGCCTCTTGGGCAGTATTGTCCTGTTGACGGGTGTAAAAGTCCGGTTGGTCACCGCATGTTGCCCCACCGGGGCCTCAATCTGGGTAAAATACGCTCATGGCAAAAGTTGATACCAAAACCACTATGTTGGCCGATGGCCTTCGCTACAAGTCCAAGGTTTCGGGCTCACCCTTTACCGCAGCCACCTCATTTGGCGCGGCCACCATGTCCTGTTTTCTGTGCGGAAAGCATCGACCCCGCTCACAACTGAGCTCCCGCAAGATACTGGGCAAATCACAAGCGGTGTGTGCGCCCTCCTGCAAGGCGCTGGACGAGTCCACCGGCTAACCCATGGGGCTTGATTGGGTGTTAGACCGGTTTGACCGGGCACCACGCCAGGTGTTTGTCGCGGTGAGTCTTGTGTGCGCCGCGTTGCTGGCTTACGGCCTTTACCTGCAGCACGGGGTCGGGTTGGAGCCCTGCCCGATGTGCATCGTTCAGCGCTACGCTCTATTTTTTATAGCGATCATTGCAGCACTGGCGGGCGCTACAAGCCGAAAAGCATCTCATCTCGCATTTGCCGCCACCTTGCTTGTTGGCGCGGTTTTTGGCGGCTATGTGGCTGCACGACAAAGCTGGCTGCAGTGGTATCCGCCCGAAGTCGTGAGCTGTGGCCGTGATTTCTACGGCATGATCGAAACTTTTCCCCTTCAGCGCGCCATTCCCATGATTTTCAAGGGTGGCGGCGACTGCACCAAAGTGGACTGGACCTTTCTGGGCGGCTCCATCGCCAACTGGTCCTTTGTCTGCTTTTGCGGCCTGACCCTGGTGTCGCTGGCGCTGCTCTGGCGCACCAGCCGCCGCCGCGCCTGAAGTTACAACGGCAGGGTGTCGAAGCTGGCGTAGGTGTTGCGCAGCCAGTTTTTTACGCGCTGGCGCTCAAGCATTCCCAGGCAGTCCGGGCTGCTTCGGTCGTTGATGGCGGCCCAAAAACTCGTGTTTTGCCGGTCGATCTTGCGCATACTGGTGTCGTGGAGCGCGGGCAGGTCGATACAGTAGCCACCCAGTTCGCGGGCTTTGGCCATGGCCTGGGACTTGTCGAGCTGCGAAAAATCCGAGCCCCGGCCGTGGTTGCGCAGCACCACGTAGCCTGGTCCGGCGCCGTAAGTGGTCAGCAACCGGCCCAGCAATTCCACCGAGTCATGGCCAGGATCGGCGACATGCCAGAAGTTGACAGTCACACCCATGTCGGCCAGCAAGGCCAGTAAATCCGAGTCCTGCACCCATCGCGCCAACGGTGCCGCTGTCTGAGCTGCAAGATCGACGATGACGCTGGGGACGGCGGCCTCTGGGTCACTGGCTTCCAGCGCATTGAAGATCCGGTCCAAGCCTTCGTAGCTGTCGACGATCACCGGGGAGGCGTAATCGGCGTAAAAGCGGGTGAAGGAGGTGTGGGAACGGTCCGTGTCAAAGCCGGTGAAGGGTTTTTCGCGGTCAATGAAATACTGCGCCAGCGCCCTGGCCGCCACAGATTTGCCAACGCCGCCTTTTTCGCCGCCGATGAAATTGAGAGAGCTCATGGGTATGTCCTGTGATAACGGGCCATCAGCCCAGTTTTTTGACCAGCACCTGGCTCTTGCGGTCCCAGTTGTACTTGCGCTTGCGCGCATCGGGCAGCCAATCCGGGTCCACCAGCACAAAGCCGCGCTTCAGAAACCAGTGCGTGGTGCGGGTGGTCAGCACAAAAATACTGTCCAAGCCAGCGGCCCGGGCGCGCTGCTCAATGCGCTTGAGGATGCGCTCGCCATCGCCTTGGCCCTGCACCTGAGGCGAGACCGTGAGCGCAGCCATCTCGGCGGTCCGGCCCTCAGGGTAGGCGTAGAGGGCAGCGCAGGCAAAGATCACGCCGTCGTGCTCGATGACCGTGTAGTTGCCCACGTCACGCTCGATTTCAGTACGACCCCGTTTGACCAAGGTGCCGTCTTTCTCAAAAGGCTCAATCAGTTGCAAGATGCCGCCCACGTCATCTGCTGTAGCCTCGCGAAGGCTCTCCAGCTTTTCATCCACCACCATGGTGCCGATGCCATCGTGCACGTACACCTCTTGCAAAATCGCGCCATCCACAGAAAACGGGATGATGTGGCTGCGTTCTACGCCGCCCTTGCAAGCCTTAACGCAGTGCTGCAGGTAAAACGCTGTGTCAGTGGGCTGGTTGGCAGTGGGCAGGGCTGCCAGCAACTGCTCGGCTTGCGCCAGCGGCAACTCGGTGTCGATCGGGTTGTCCTCGCCCTCGGGTTCCGTCGGGCGCATGCGAATGCCCGGCACCTCGGTCAAAAAGATCAGCTTGTCAGCTTGTAGCGCAGTGGCGACCGAGGTGGCCACTTCTTCCATGGTGAGGTTGAAGGCCTCGCCCGTGGGTGAAAAGCCAAAGGGTGAGAGCAGCACCAGCGCCCCCATGTCCAGCGTGCGCATGATGCCGGCCGTGTCCACCTTGCGCACCAGGCCGGAATGCTGAAAGTCCACCCCGTCCACAATACCGACCGGACGCGCCGTGAGAAAGTTGCCTGAGATGACCCGCACCGTGGAGCCAGCCATGGGCGTGTTGGGCAGGCCCTGGCTGAAAGCCGCCTCGATCTCGTAACGCAATTGCCCGGCGGCCTCCTGGGCGCAGTCCAGTGCCACCTCGTCGGTAATGCGCAGGCCGTGTGAGTAGCGCGGTGTGTGCCCTTTGGCCTTGAGCTGCTCATTGACGTGGGGCCGAAAGCCGTGTACCAACACGATCTTCACCCCCATGCTCTGGATCATGGCCAGGTCTTGCGCCAGGTGCGGGAGCTTGCCCGCCGCAATCGCTTCGCCTGCAATGCCGACGACAAAGGTTTGATGCCGGAACTTGTGGATATAGGGCGCCACCGACCTGAACCAGGGCA
>Ga0114980_10003221_pt1 | contig 11248 bp, 10 predicted proteins | sample S_140806_EF_Meta_FD_87018 | JGI IMG/M metagenome (GOLD analysis project Ga0114980, IMG submission 87018) | Freshwater microbial communities from Lake Simoncouche, Canada to study carbon cycling - S_140806_EF_MetaG | ecosystem: Environmental > Aquatic > Freshwater > Lake | place: Lake...
AATTTATAAGTTTTGATTTTTTTGAAACTTTATTTGAAAGAAAGTTATCAATTCCTTCAGATGTCCACTTTTTAGTAGGTAATTTAATAAAAGATAAAAAATATTATTTAATTAGAAAAAATATTGAAAGTGGGCTATCTCAGACTACTAAAAATAAGTTTTCATTAAAGGATATAGCTAATCAGCTTCATAACAAATATTTTTATTCAAAAAAAAAAATAAAAAAAATATTTCTAAAAGAAAAAGAAAATGAATTAAAAAATCTATTTTTAAAGGAAGACTTTAAAGATCTATTGAAATTTTGTGTTAAAAATAAAAAGAAATTAGTTATTACATCAGACACCTATTTAGATAAGAAATTTATTAATCAAATAATTAAGATTAATAAAATAAAAATTTTTAATGAAATTATCTTATCATCCGAAAAAAAATACTCAAAAGCTGACAGTTCGGCTTTTGAGTATTTAAAAAAAAAATATGGATCTAATATTCTGCACATAGGCGATAATTATCAGGATGATTTTTTAAATGCTAAAAATTTAGGAGTACAAAGTTATTATATTGAAAATTTAAATTATTATCTATTAGATTCAAATTTTTCAAAAATTTTTGCATACAACAAGTCTGAATACGGAATAAAATTAATTGGGTTGCTAAAAAAGAAAATTAACCAGTTATTATTTAAAAAAATAAATTTTAAAATTAAGTCTATTATAAACAATCCAAATGATTTTGGTTATTTGTTTTTTGGTCCTTTGCTATTATTTTTTATTTCTAATTTAATTTTATGGTCTAAGGATAATCAGGTTCAAAAATTGTTATTATGTTCTAGAGAGGGTTTTTTTATTAAAAAATTGTTAGATGTAATCCCAATTAAGTTTTTAAAATTTAAATATGAGTATTTTTATTCCTCAAGAATATTAGCAAATACTGCAGCTACTTTTAATTTATTTGATATTATAAAAACTTTTTCAAACCATAGGTTTGTCGGTTCTTCTAATGATTTTTTAGAAAATAGAATTGGAATTAAGTCTAAACAAAGTAGTCCTAAAATTTTTTTTAATACTAAATCAGAAAAAAGTAAAAAAGTTTTGATGCGTTTTTTAATTCATAATAAAAAAATAATTCTTCAACATTGTGAAGATGTTAGAAAGAGTTATAAAAAATATTTCATAAAAAAAACATACTTTGCAAAAAGAATAGCTTTTGTAGACCAAGGTCATGTTTGTACAGTGCAAAAAAGTATAGAAAAAATAATTAAAAAAAAATATCTAGGATTTTATTTTTATAGTTCAAATAAAAGTAAAAATTATTACGGATGTTTCGATTTTAAAAATAGTTTCTTTTGTAAGCATCAGATTTTTTTTGAAAGTTTATTTACTGCTCCTCACGGAACTATTAAGTTTTTACAAAAAGATAAACCAGTTTTTGATAAGATCTATAAAAATCAAAAAAAATATTTCAAGGTAAAAACCAAAATTGTACTTGGTATTAAAAATTTTTTTAATGAATTTTACAAAGAGTATAAAGATAATTATTTTTTTAATAATTTTGCTAAAGATCAAAGTTTAAGAAATTTTTCTGATTTTATGTTTGGTCAATTTATTATTAATAACAGAATAATTTCAAAATCTATTACAAATTCTTTTTATCATGACAATTCATATGTTAAGAATAGTACTTATAAATTAAAATTTAAATGAAAAGCGAAAAGAAATTAAAATCAATAGCACGTAAATTAAGACAGTTAATTTTAGATGTTGGTATTAAGAATAATGGACATATATCAACTTCTTTATCATGTGTTGAAATATTAGTGGCCTTATACTTTGGTGGACATCTCAATTTCAACAAAATAAAATTTAAAAAAAAAGATAGGAATACTTTTGTTTTAAGCAAAGGTCATGCAGAGACTGCTTTATATTGCTGCTTATATTTAAAAAAATTTATATCAAAAAGAAATTTGTATCATTCATATAATTGTGGCTCTTTTTTCTTGGGAAATCATGTTGATCATAAAGTTCCAGGAGTAGAGCTTACAACTGGTTCATTGGGGCATGGTCTAAGTTTTAGTTCTGGAATGGCATTGGCCGCAAAGTTAAATAAAAAAAAATATAAGCACTTTGTTTTGCTTGGAGATGCTGAATGTTCGGAAGGATCGGTGTGGGAAGCCGCTCTTTTTGCATCTTTTCACAAACTCAGCAATCTTATTGCAATAATTGATAATAATGGCATTGGATCACTAGATCATACTAAAAATTTTACTTCTGTATTAGATAATTTTAAAAATAAGTGGACTTCATTTGGATGGAATGTTCAAATTATTAATGGGAATTCTTCAAGAGAAGTTTTGTTATCTATAAATAAAACTAAAAATTCAAAAAAACCTAATTTAATTATTGCTAATACCATAAAGGGGAAAGGTCTGAGTATTATGGAAGACGATCCTATTTGGCATGTAAAAAAATTGAATAAACCAGAAGAAATTGAATTATGTAAAAAGGAGCTAGATATTTAAATGCAAATGCGAGATTTTTTTATCAATGAAATTTATAATGCTGCAAAAAAAAATAAAAATATAATTTTAATTACTAATGATCAAGGGGCACAGAGTTTAGATAAGTTTAGAAAGGATTTGCCTAAGCAATTTATTAATGCTGGTATTTCTGAACAAAACATAATTACGGCGGCAGCCGGAATGGCTCAGCAAAAAAAAAAAATATTCGTTTACAGCATAGCTTCATTCATTACACTTAGATGCTTAGAGCAAATTAAACTAGATGTTAACCTAATGAAATTGCCGGTGACTATTTTTGGGGTTGGCGCGTCTTATTCTTACGATAATTCAGGACCAACACATCATTCTATTGAAGATATATCAATACTAAGAACAATGAAAAATCTTGAAATATTTTCCCCAAGTGAAAATAACATTTTAAAAGAGATATTTAATTATGTTTTGAAATCAAAACTGCCAAATTATATAAGATTAGATAGGCAAGAGCAAAAGTCAATTAATAGAAATAATCTTAATTTTAAAGATGGTTTTCATTTTGTTAATAAAAAATTTGTTGATACGATTATAGTGTCTACTGGAAATATGACAAGTACAGCAATTGATATATCAAAAAAAATTAAAAATCTTAAAAATCAAGATATTGGTGTAATTGATATTTTTAAAATTAATTTTAATTTAAAAAAAATTTTATTAAATAATAAAAAATTGAAAAATATAATTACAATCGAAGAGCATCTGTTGGAAGGTGGCTTGGGAAGTATTTTTGCTGAATATCTTTTTGATTATAGTTTAAATAAAAAAATCTCATTAAAAAGATTTGGAATTAATATTTCAAATGCATATTCTTATGCTTCAAGAGAAAAAATTCATGATTTAAATGGCATAACTGTTTCAAAGATCATAAAAAAAATTTAAATCAATGACTACGGATCAAAATAATTTAGTTTTAGAAGAAGATTTTAAAAGTTTATTAAAAATTAATTCTCTTAAAAAATTTAGAAATAAATCTATATTAATATTAGGTGCTAATAGTTTTTTGATGACTTATATACATTTTGTATTTTTTCATTTAAATTTTTTTAAAAAATACAGAACTAAAATTTTTTCTTATTCTAAAAACCGACCTAGAGTTTTTTTAAAAAATTTTTTATCAAAAGATAAAAATCACTATTTTTATAAAAAAGATCTAACAAATGTAAAAGTAATTAAAAATATTGTAAAAAGAAGATATGACTATATTTTTTTTGCTGCTACTTATGGACAGCCACAAAAATGGATGGCCCAACAAGAATCCACTGTTTTTTTAAATATAGATTTATTAAAAATTGTACTAGAAAAGTATAAGAATAATAATTGTAATTTATTATTTTTTAGTTCAGCCGATGTATATGGGGAAAGCTTAGATAATATCTCTGAACCTGTTCATGAAAACTTCAATGGAGCCTTGAGTTTAAGTTCGCCAAGAGCAATATACGGTGAGTCAAAAAGAATGGCAGAGGCTCTTTGTAATTTTTATAAAAAAAAATTTAAGATCAATACTTATATTATTCGAGCAGCCCACACTTATGGCCCAGGAATGGATAGAAATGACACTAGAGTCATAATTGATTTTTTGCGAAAAGCAAAAAAAGGAAAAATAAGATTACTGGACAAAGGTCAGTCGATAAAAACATATGGCTATATTAAAGATATAACTGAAATGATTTTGAATATTATTTTAAGAGGGAAAAGTACAACTTATAATGTGTGTGGTATTGATTATGTAAAAATTTCTGAGTTAGCAAAAAAAGTTAAATTTTGTTTCGAAAAGATTTATAAAAAAAAGGTAGAAATCATTATACCAGATAAAAATAAGAAAGCTTATTATATAGCCTCCGATGCAAAAAAAAGTATTTTATCATCAAATAAGTATTGCAAAGAATTTAAAAAAAAAAATTTCGTTAAAATTGAGGATGGTGTGGATTCCTTAATAAAATATCTTAACTTTTAAAAATAAGAGAACGAATTTCATGAAACTTGGTTTTGGTACATGGGGTATTGGAGGTAGGGATTATGGTCCTATATCAGAAAAGAAGTCAATAACATTACTAAAATTTGCTATTAAGAACAAAATTAATTTTTTTGATACGGCACCTTTATATGGTGATGGAAGATCAGAGTTTTTGATTGGTAAAGTTATTAAAGATATCAAAAGATCTTCAATAAAAATTGCCACAAAGGGCGGGATGCTACCGCATGTTGGTTTTAATCATAAACATAATTTCTCAATAAAATATTTAAAAAAAGAAATTCTTTTGAGTCTGAAAAGATTAAATACAGATTACATTGATTATTATTTATTACATAGCCCAAATTTAAAAAAAATAGCTTTAAAAAAAGTTTTCTTATTTTCAAAATTTTTAAAAAAAAAAAAAATAATAAAAAAATTTGGAATATCATTGAGGACACCAAATGATATTTTTCTTCTAAAAAAATACTATAGAAATATTGATATTGTAGAATTTAATTTTAATCTTCTTGATCAGCGAGCTATAGACTTAAATATTTTTGAGTTATTAAAAAGATTTAAAATAAAATCAATTTGCAGAACCCCATTATGCTTTGGTTTTCTGCAAACAAAGGATATTCATAAAAAACAATTATCAAATTTAGATCATAGAAAAAAATACTGGTCAAATCGCCAATTTAATAAATGGAATATTAGTAAAAATTATTTTAAAAAATTTATCAAAAAAAATCTTTATAAAGATATTTCCCAATTTGCACTTCATTTTTGCATGTCATATAATTTTAATTATGTGATACCTGGCATGATGAAAAAAAAAGATATAGTTTTGAATTTAGAATCTGCTTCTTTAAAAAAAATTAATAGTCTTGAATTGAATGAAATTTATAATTTATATAAGTTTAGTGAAAAAAAAATATTTGTATCTAAAAAATAAATTAGTATGATTTTATAAAATGTCCAAACATATTTTAAAAATTGATTTTAATAATTATTTTAAATTAGCATGTAAGCCCACTAAACATTTAGTTAGATCTTTCTTATTAGAAAATAAATTTAGAAACTTCCATATTAAAAAATACGATGAAAAAAAATCACTCAATCTTTTAAAATTAAAAAAAATTATAAAAGTTTTTAAAAATTTAAGAAAAAAAAGTTGGAACGATTCTTGGAGATCGGTTTACATAGCATTTAAAAAAAATAAAAAAGTTAGTAATTTATTTCCGATTTATAAAGATAATTCTAAAATAATAAGGCTTTTAGGTTATTTTGTTGTATTTAAAAATAAACATTCATTTGAAAAAATATCTGAATTATTTCTTTATAATATATTTAATTTTTTTAATTTTTTTAAAGATTGTAAAAAAATTTTATATTTTGGATGTGGAACAGGAAAAAATATATTAATATTAAAAAAAAATTACCCTTTTATGAATATCGTCGGTTTTGATAGATCGCCTTACAGTGGTAAAATTATAAGTGAAATCAATAAACATTATAAATTTAATATTCAATTTAAGTTATTTGATTTTTTTAGTCCCGGTAAGTCTAAATTAGATTTAAGTACGAGGTCAAAAAAGAAACATGGTGTGCTTACAATTCATTCCTTAGAACAAACGGGCCATAAATTCACAAAATTTTTTAATTTTTTAAAAAAGATTAATCCCGAAATAGTTGTAAATATTGAGCCTGAATTATATTTTTATAAAGCTTCAAATAATTTTGACAAAAGCATGATAGAATTTCATAAAAAAAAAGGATATCTGAATGGTTATGTCAACTTTTTAAAACAGCAAGAAGATAAAAATGTCATAGAGATTATAATGCTAAAGAGGCTTTATGTTGGAAGCGAAAGTCACGAACCTTTCAATCTTATCGTTTATAAATTTATTTAAAAAAAATTTTTATTTTTATAATAATTGACCCTGATGATCTCTTTTAGATAGAATAAGCTTTTTTGATTTCCACTTAAATTTTAAACATTTGCTTTTATAACTAATTGTAAATTGTTTATTTTTTAATTTATAATAAGTGCTCTGCTTGTAGTGAATAGTTGCTTTATTTGACAAAACTAAATGAGCAGTACCAAATTTTGGTGGTACTAAAATTTGCACATTGTCACTTTCATTAAGAATAATGTCAAAGTTATCTTTATAATTTTTAGATCTATGATTGTTATTAATAAATGCAAATTGAACGGTTCCTTTTACGCATAAAAATAATTTCCAAGTTTTGTTGTCACCATGAAAACCACGCAAAACATTTTTTTTTGAGGATGAAAAATCATCTTGCTTAAATATAATGTTATATTTTTGCTTATACTTTTTTAAATTAAAAGATTCTACATACGTGCCTCTAAAATCTTTAAAGTATTTTAGTTTGATTATTTTAATTTTTTCATAACGAATCATTGATTTAAATATTTATATTGTGTTAGATTAAATAAAAGAGATTTTTTTTAAAATAATTTTAAAAAAAAGATCCTATAACTTTTTTTACCTTTTCTTTAAACACCATTTAATTATAATGAAATTTAATACTTCGTTAAAAAAATAAAAAAATTAAAATTATATTTTATATTATTATAAATATTTCGTTTTAAAAAAATTAAAAAAAATGATTTATAAAAAAAAAAATAAAAGTATACTTTACTTTTCTCCTTACTCAAATAATAACTATAGCCACAATAAATTTTTATTTTTTACTATTCCCAAATTTATAAGAAATGAAATTTATCTTTTAGCACCAGAGAACTTCAGTGGAAAAAATAGCACTCATTATTTTTTTCAATTAAAAAAACAAATTAATTCTAATCCGTTAAATAATAATATTATTACTAAAATATTTAAAACGGTCCGTATTGTGCGTGTATCAATTTACAATATAATAATTCTTTATAAAATTATAAAAAAAATTACTAGTAAAGAAATTGTTGTGTTGATGGACGGAGTCAAGCCTTTCGATATTTTTTTTTTGTCTTTAATTTCAAAAAAAAGATTTAAAATTAGAATATTACATGAAAATTTTAGCTTCAATTTTTTTCTTAATTTTATTCAAAACTTTTCTTATTATCTGATTGGAAAATTAAATAATAATTTTAAAATTATAGAAGCTAATAGCTTTTTAAAAAAAAAATCTTCTTTTATTAACGGAGTAGTAACGAATCAACCTCTCCATTCTCTTTTTAAAAGCTTGACGATTAAAAATATCGGAAATAATATTTTTTTACCTGGAAGTTACAGACCTGAGAAAGGATTTAATAATGTAAAAAAAATTTTAAACTATCAAAAAATGAATGATTATAATTTTTTTTTAAACACAAATTCAAAGAATGAAATTATTCATAGAAAAAATTTTTTTTTCTTTAAAGATAACTTACCTTACAAAGATTATTTAAGATTATTAAAAAAATCTAATTTTGTACTATTCCCATATACACATAAAATGTATCAGACCAGTGTATCTGGAATTTTTACAGATTGTATATTGATGAATAAAATACCAATAATACACAAAGACATGCTACTTGGAAAACTACTAGAAAAAAATAAACTTAAAATTCTACTCTATAATTTTTACGACTATAAAAATTTTTATTCAAGAATAAAACTAATAAAAAATAAGATAATTGAAATTAATAGGAAAATTAAAAAATTTAAAAAAAATTATTTAAATTGTTTTACAAATCCAACTGAGTTCTGGGAAGAGGCTTTTAATTAAGATATAAAACTATAAAAGATTATAAATGCTACAATCTATTATACAGAAAAATATTATATGCAGAACTCCTTTTAGGATTTCTTTTTTTGGAGGTGGGACAGATTTACCAAATTGGTTTGAAAAACACAAAGGGCAAGTGATTAGCACTTCAATAGATAAGTACTGCTATGTATTAATTAGAAATTTACCACCAATAAATAATTTTAAATATCGCTTAAGATATTTTAAAAATGAGTTAACTAAGAGCATTAATAAAATTAAACACCCAAGCATTAGGGCGGTATTGTCAAAGTATCATATTAGTAATGACTCTTTAGAATTATTGCACAGTGCGGATTTGCCAGCAAGATCAGGATTGGGCTCAAGTTCTGCTTTTACAGTGTCGCTAATAAATTCAATCTCAAATTATTATAATAAAAATTTATCTAAAAAGGAGATAGCATTTAAAGCAATCGAAATAGAGCAAAAAGTTTTAAAAGAAAATGTAGGATGTCAAGATCAGATTGCATGTTCGGTTGGTGGTTTTAATGTTATAAATTTTAGAGCGAATAATATTTTTATAAAAAAAATTAAAATAAATAAAATAAAACTTAATTATTTAAAAGATAATTTATCAATTTTTTTTATTGGCTATCCAAGAAATGCAAATGAAATTGAGAAAGAAAAAATTAAAACAATAAATAAAAAAATAAATTATTATGAAGATCTATATCAGATAAGCAATGAAGCTTTAAAAGTTTTTGAATTAAAAAATAATGCAAGTTTTATAAATGATTTTACATTTTTACTAAATGAAACTTGGAAAATTAAAAAAAAACTTTCATCAAGTGTTTCAAATGAGAAAATAAATAGTATTTATGAATTTGCTCTAAAAAATGGAGCTAATGCTGGAAAAATTCTAGGCGCTGGAGGTGGCGGATTTATGTTATTTTTTTCTAAAAATAGCGAAGAAAAAATTAGGTTGATTAAATCTTTGAAAAAATTAACAAATGTTAATTTCAATTTTGAAGATACAGGAACTCAAATAATTTATAAAAAATATGAAAACAAATAATATCTATTAATGAAAAAAATTTTGATCACAGGGGGAGCTGGTTATATTGGTTCAGTTTTGACCACACTTTTAGTTGAGGAAGGCTATTCGGTTACCGTCGTTGATAATTTATTGTATTTTCAAGATCCTTTGTCTCATTTATTGATAAAAAAAAATTTTACTTTTATTAAAATGGATACGTTGAATTTTAGAAAATTAAAAAAATTAGTAAAAAAAAATGAAATAATCATCCCATTAGCAGCCTATGTCGGGGCACCATTATGCGATAAATATCCTAGATTGGCGAAAAGCGTCAACTACAATAGCATTAAATATCTTTTGTCTATTTTGAGAAAGGATCAAAAGATTATTTATCCAAACACTAATTCTGGCTATGGTATAACTAAAAAAAATATCTTTTGCACAGAAGAAACGCCTTTATCTCCAATTTCTTTATATGGCACGACTAAATGTGCAGCTGAATCTGAGGTTATTAAGTTTGATAATTCAGTTTGTTTAAGATTGGCAACAGTTTTTGGTGTTTCTTATAGAATGCGAAGTGATTTACTGGTTAATAATTTTGTTATGAATTCTGTTTATAACAAGAGATTAAATATATTTGAGGGTAATTTTAGAAGAAACTATATTCACGTAAGAGATGTTGCGAATGCTTTTTACTATATAATAAAGAACTTTAATAAGATGAAAGGAAATATTTTTAATTTAGGTTTATCTGATGCTAATTTAACAAAAATAGATTTAGCTATAAAGATTAAAAAATATATTCCAAAATTAAAAATAAAAAAAATTAAAGGTTTAAAAGATATTGATAAAAGAGATTACTATGTTTCAAATAAAAAAATTGAAAAAGCAGGTTTTAGAACAAAAATAACATTAGATGATGGAATTAAAGAATTAATTAATTTTTTTTTGAATTCTACAAGTAAATTTATAAACAATTATTAGCACGCATGACAAATTCTATTGTAATTGCAAAAAATAACATTACTCAACATTTTAGCCTAATGAGAAAGACAGAAAAAGATTTTGTCTTAAAAATTAAAGAATTTTCAATGACAATTAAGGGTGTGTTAAAAAATAAAGGAAAAATTATTATTTTTGGAAATGGAGGAAGCGCTGCCGATTCCCAGCATTTTGCTGCAGAACTAGTTGTAAAATTAAAAAAGAAAAGAAAAGCGATACCTGCCTTGGCATTAACTACGGATAGCTCAATTATAACTGCAGTGGGTAACGATTATTCATTTAAAAAAATTTTTTCAAGACAACTAGAGGCTTTGGCTAAAAAACAGGATGTTGCAATTGCTATTTCTACTAGTGGAAAAAGTGAAAATATAATAGATGCTCTGAAGTATTGTCAGCAAAAAAATATTAAAACGATTGGCATTTTAGGAAATCAAGGCGTTCCAGCAAAAAAATTTTGTAATAATTTTTATTTAGTGCCCTCTGATATTCCTTCAAGAGTTCAGGAGGTGCATATAATATTCTGGCAAACATTGTGCGAGGTAATTGAAGCTAATTTTTCTGGTTAAGAATTTTTCCATTTCTGAATGTTATTATTTTATCGCAAATAGAAGTTAAAAAACTTTTATTGTGAGAAGCAATTACAATAATTTTTTTTTCTTTTTTTAAAAGTTCGAATTGTTTTTTAATTTTTTTTAAAAAAATTTGATCAATTGTTGATATAAATTCATCGAGTATCAAAATTTTTGGGTTAGAACTTAAAGCTATGGATAGCGCTAATCTGCTTAGCATTCCACTCGAGTATGTTTTAGTTGTTCTGTATAAATTACTTTTTAGTTCTGAGAACTTTTTTATCCATTTAATTTTTCTTTCAATATTTATTAAAGATTTTCCAAATAAGTAATAATTTAGAAATATATTTTCATATCCCGTAGCATCAGGTTTTAAACCCATTTTTATATCTATTAATGAGTTTACATTATTAGAAATG